>Ga0315280_10010391_pt1 | contig 11683 bp, 7 predicted proteins | sample YL17G06_40_MG_FD_203697 | JGI IMG/M metagenome (GOLD analysis project Ga0315280, IMG submission 203697) | Sediment microbial communities from Yellowstone Lake, YNP, Wyoming, USA - YL17G06_40 | ecosystem: Environmental > Aquatic > Freshwater > Lake > Sediment | place: USA: Wyoming | collected... | reverse complement strand
TGTAACCCTTATTCGCGGGTTGTTTTGCTCTTAGAACCATGTCTCGTGAAGGTTTCCGTATAGCGGACCCATAGAAAGTCACGCAGGATTCAGGTTAACTCTTCGTTAAAAGTTAGTATTCCATTCTCTCCAAATGCCCCCGTATTCTGCAAACATCAGAACTTTTACGCAGTGCCTGCCAGGGAAACGTATTCATCATGAAAAAGTGCGTGGAATATGTTAAAAAGAGGCAATATTATGGAAATAGAAGGAGTTGAAGCATGTCAAAGGATTTAAAGAGAACGTCGCTCTATTCATGGCATAAAGAACATGGTGGTCAAATGGTGGAGTTCGCTGGGTGGGAAATGCCTGTGGCTTATCAAAAAGGCATCCTCGAAGAACATCTGAGTACAAGGAAATATGGAGGTCTCTTCGATATCTCCCATATGGGACGTTTTTTGGTTCATGGGAAGGATGCTATCCCTTTTATGCAGGTTGTCCTAACGAACAATGTGATGGCTCTTGAGCCCGGCATAGCCCAATATACTTTAGTCCAGAATGAGAGAGGTGGTGCAATTGACGATGCCTACCTCTATCGGTTGGAAGAAGTGGATCCATCCTTGCAGGCAAATTACCTTCTCGTTGTGAACGCAGCAAATAAAGAGACAGTTTGGGCTTGGTTTCTGGATCATAAGAAACAATTCAAAGGTCTTATTGTCGAAGATAAAACCGATGAGGTCGGGATGATCGCACTTCAAGGTCCTCACGCAAAAAGGGTGTTAGAAAAGATCCTTTTGGAAGATTATACGAAACTCCCTGACCCCTGGAGAAATCGTTTAAAAGTTTGTGAAATAGAAGGGGAGCACGTCTATGTCACGATCTCAAGAACGGGTTATACGGGCGAGCCCATCTGCTTCGAACTCTTCTTGCCAGGGGAGAAGGCGGGACTGATGTGGGAGAAGATTCTTGCCGTTGGAAAGGAGGAAGGGATTGTCCCCGTTGGTTTAGGGGCAAGGGATACTTTGAGATTGGAAGCAGGTCTTCCCCTCTATGGTCATGAATTGGGACTCGATGCACAGGGGAAAGAGATACCTATTTTTGCAGTACCTTCCGCAGCAAGATTGGCGATGAGTTTCTCCCCACTAAAAGGAGAGTTCATTGGGAAGGATATCCTGAAAAGGCAATTTGAAGAGGTGACGGCAAGGGAGGGAGGGAAACCTTTGCCTCCTAAGGAGAGGCAGTTGGTTCCTAAAAGGATATTCCCAATCACCCTCACCGGTCAGGGGATTGGGAGGCAGGGTGATGAAGTTTATGTAAATGGAGAACTGGCAGGTCATGTGACGAGCGGGACGATCGTCCCATATTGGGTTTTTTCTGATCGTGGAATCCTTTCAGAACCTACAGACGAAAAAAAGATGAGGCCCATTGCGCTCGCTTATATCGATTCGGATTTGAAGGAGGGACAGAGGATAGAAATTCTTCACCGAAGCAAGAAGCTTGAAGGAGTGGTTGTAGAAAGGCATCTTTCCGGTGAGGCACCTCCTTATGCTCATCCGATCCTTATAGAAGAACCGAAGCAAATACATGTACCGACGGGAAGCTTAAAGGATCTGGCTGAAAGGCTTATCCGTCGTGTAGCTGAGAATACCCATTGGAGACAGAGGGAGACGATCAACCTTATCCCTTCGGAGACAACGCCCTCTATTCTCGTCAGACTCCTGACCATTTCCGATCCCTCCGGCCGATACGCTGAACACCGGTTAATGAAAGCCTTTAGAGAAAGCGATGTCTTCTATTATCAAGGGACAAAGTTGATCGGAGAAATTGAGGTCCTTCTCGCAGAAGAGGTCAGGCGCTTCATCGGGTGCTCAGAAGTTGAGGCGAGGGTGGTTAGCGGTCAGATGGCCAATGCGGCTGTCTTCAGCGGGATTGTGGATTACCTGAACCGTTTGGACCGGAGAAGTGAGCCTCGGAGGATCAGAAAGGTGATGAACCATCATATTGGGAGGGGAGGCCATCTGAGCGCCCAACCCATGGGTGCCTTGAGAGACTTCATTGCTCATGATCCAATGACCGAGAGGCCAGCGGCGGTTCCTTTTCCAGTAATGAAAGATGATCTATACAGGATTGATCTCCTTAAAACCCAGGAACTCTTGGAAGAGCATAAACCCGAATTGATCGTTATGGGCAAGAGCATGGTGATTTACAAAGAGCCCCTGAGGGAGATTGCTGAAATGATTGCAACGATGAATCCAAGGCCGATCGTTCTTTATGATATGGCCCATGTCTTGGGATTGATCGGACCCTATTTTCAAGAACCATTCCAAGAAGGGGCGGATCTTGTGACGGGCTCCACACACAAAACCTTTTTCGGACCTCAGAGGGGGTTGATTGCCAGCAACATGTCAGAAGGGACGGAGTATGAAGAGCTCTGGGAAGCGATTATTCGTCGAGTCTTTCCGGGAAGTGTCAGCAACCATCATCTGGGTACCTTGGTAGGTCTTTTACTCGCCGCTTATGAAATGAATGCCTACAAATCGGATTATCAGAAGGCAGTGATCTCCAATGCAAAAGCCTTTGCACGTTCACTTAAGAATCAAGGGCTCATGGTGGAGGGAGATCCGAAAATTGGATATACCGAGACTCACCAGGTGATTGTCCGGGTGAGCTATGGGAAAGGGCCTCTGATGGCCAACCGGCTCGAGGAGAACAATATCATTGTCAACTATCAGGGTGCACCGGATGATGAGGCCTTCACGACGGCGAGCTGCCTGAGGATGGGGGTTCAAGAAATGACCCGGTTTGGAATGAAGGAGGATGATTTCGGTCAACTGGCAGAATATATGAGTCAGGTGATCTTGCACGATCGACCGGTGTCCAAAGAGATCTCCCATTTCAGAAAGGGATTCACGGAAATGAAATACTGCTTGGCTGAGGAAGAGGCTCGATCATTGGTCGAAGGATTGTTGGAGGCGATAGTTTGAAAAAAACGCATAGGGCATAGCGCAGAGCGTTAGTTCCTTTCATATATTAAAAATTGATTCGCTATGCGCCATGCGCTTTGCCCTTAGCTTTTAAGTGAAGGGGAGGATTTAAAATGTCTATTCAAAAAAGAATTTGTTTTTGGAGGTTAATGATCTGGGCATGTTTCATCATATCAGGAGGCGTCTTTATACTTACAGGTTGCGCAAGTCCTCCAATAACGCTTGACCGTTCCGTTTCTGGACCACAATTAATTGTGAACCCAGGATCTATTCGCCTTTCGGTATCGAAATTGAAAGATACGAATATTGTGTTTGAGGGATCAGGTTTCAAACCCGGGGATTCCGTATTAATCACTCTCGCAGGGCCGAAGGAGACAAAGGTGATCGCTGCCGAAGCGACGATCAAGACTGATGGGACTTTTAAGGCTCCGGTGCAACCTTTGACAAGATTCATGGAGATTTTAAGGGCGGATGTTACATTTAATGAAAAGTTTCAGAATGTCATCGTCATCTCTCAGCCACCCATCCCAAAGGGAGTCTATACGGCTAAGGTGGACAGCATGCTTTCAAAACAAACAGCGGAAACGAAGCTGACGGTTAAAGGTCCATCCGTCATAGATAGTTTTAAGGATTGGATTGGAGGTCTTACAGGAAAGATCGAGCACAAAAAGGCCAAGTAAAAAAATTGCAGATAGATATAGTTCATGGGTGACCCCCGATCCAGTGAGCCTTTAAGTTATTTATTTTTACTGAACTTGATCACCCGGTCATAGAGGAGCTCATACCAGTATGGACCCACCTTCGTCTTGGGTTCAAGGTAGGCGCGAAACGCCACGAAGAGGTCTTCATTCAGATCCACGTGCTGGCAAGGCTGTACCCTGTCGGGAAGCTTAACTTGGAGGCACTTCTCATCACTTTGATTGCAAGCTCTCCCAACTTTCCATGCATACAGATATTGAGCATTCGGGTCATGGGAGGGATCGTCCGGGTCTTTGGGAATGTAGTCATAGGCACTATCTGCCAGATCCCGGCTCTGCTTCCCAACGATCCCCAGTTTCTTTCCATCATGGTAAACGCTGAAGTTGGAGTATGTTGCCTTTCCCCATGCCTCGTGGTTGACCCCATAGATGATCAGGAACTCGTCGCTTGAGTCCTGAAGTTTGAAATTTTCGCTACAAAGATAGCTCGTGTCTCGGTTTTCCCCGATGAGATTTTCTTTTCTCTGGATACCATCTATCCATTCGTTGAGCCAGATGCGGGTCTTGTACTCGGTTGCCGTATAACCCGGATAGCGGTTCAGGATGGCCTGCCGCAGGTTCTCAAGAGAGGGGAGCAGATCGACCTCTGTTGATCCAGTCCCGCGCTTCAGTACTTTGGGCATGGGAAAAGGATCGAGCTTCACCGTTTGAGGATCTTGAGTCAGGTGGAGCACCCGAGCGTTAGGATTCTGTAGATACTGTTCGTACTCACACTCAAATCCCTCCTCACACTTGGGCCCCTCGTTAAGGAATACCCGGTGTATGAAAACAAAGGCATCAAACTCCTTAGGAGGACCATTAAAGGGCATGGGGTCCTTATCGATGCCCATCTTCACCACGGATGAAGGGATGATATCCGTGTTGATAATTGCTGACGGAATCCCGGCTGATCTTGCCGCTGTTCGGACCCGCGCGTCGGTCCCCCCATCTGCTGTGATCACAATGATAATATCACGTCGGAACGGATCCGGTCCTTGTGTTTTGATCGTACGATTGTTCAGGGTATCGCCAAGGCTTGTGAAAACCCTTGTTGCCCCCTTTTCTCCCAGAGCGTTCTCGTAAATGTGATCGACCACATAGCTCCGGTAGCTGAAGTAAGCTACAGGAGGAGGGGTTCGACCAATGAACACAATCGCCTCATCCGGGCGAAGCTGGAATAGTCGAGGAACCTTGATCTTGCCTATCGGCTGCGGTGCTTCCAACTCCTGTCTAAACACCATATAGGGCGCATCGGCGTTGTTGCCATAGCCTATCGTCATCAATCCCTTGCAGACCAGATTGGCAATATCGACATTCCCGAACGCCTCCTCCCACTCCTCTACTTCGAACCCTTTCTTAACCAAGGCAGCCTTGAAGCGCTCAACCTTTGAGGACGAGATGGATGCCGCAGCCTCATCAGGAGGGAGTTTATCCTGGGCATACCCTGTCAGAGGAAGTGCAAAGATAAAACAGATAAAACCTACTATCCAAATCACTTTCGTACTCATTTGAGGGCCTCCTTTTTAGCTGATTTTCTTCTCTACTATCTGTTTGGAGGCATAATCGTACGCCAGATGCTGCGTCCAAACGTGGCAGCCAGAAGATAGCCGGTGTTCAGATTGTATTCCAACGCCATAATCGCTACGACAGGCATGTTCCCACGGTAAGATTCCCAGGTTCGACCTCGATTCACTGTTTGATAAACACCTGTGTCTGCGCCGATCCACATGCGCTTCTCGTCCTCTGGATCGATGACGAGCGCAGAGACGGGGATATCAAGACCGTTCTTCTCCTTGAGATTGCCGCTGATATTTGTCCATCTTTTTCCCATACTTTTACTGATGAAGACTTTACCAACATTTCCATTACCACCGAGGGATTTGTCTTTTGAATTGGAGTCGTAGCCACTAAAGGTAACGATCACCGTGTTTTTGTGGTTGGGAGAAGCTTTGATGCTCGAAATCCATCGGTTGGGGAATTGGTTGCCTGTCCGATCGTAAATCTTTCCTTTTTTTAAATCGAAGAGATAAACTTTTCCTTTGCTTGTTCCAATCCAAACTTGGTTATGATCTCTTGGAGATACAGAGATGGAGGTAACCTCTCCGTCCGTCGGGGTCTCGTTTAAACGCGGCTGCCAGTGATCCCCTCTGTCAGTAGATCGGTAAAGGCCTGTATCACTTCCCACATAAATGATATTTGTCTCCACTGGGTCAATCTCAAAGACGGTTACAAAGGGCAGAGTATCATTTTGGCCAATAGAGGAATCAAATAAGGTCTTCCAATGAGTTGGATCGTTGTCTCCCCCATTGTCGTTTCGAGAAAGGGCATACTGCCAGCCGATATAAATGTGGTGAGGCTCCTTGGGATCGAAGGTGGCTACGTTGCCATCGCTCCCTGAGAAATCCCAGGCATCCCAAAATGTGCCGTTCCAGGAAGCTGCTGCATTGTCCTGCATACCTCCCAAGACTCTATTCGAGTCAGTAGGATGGGAACCAAAATTAAAGAACTGCAATGTGGCAAGGTTATTATTGAGTCCTCTCCAGCGATAGTTTGTTTCACCTGTCACCTCGTTCTTGCTCACAGAACATTGATGGAGACCGCCATCACTCGTCACGTAAAACTGGCTTCTTTCCCAATCGTAGGCCGCGCTGTGGATGTCCGGGTGAATAATCCTATCGGAAGGTGTTTCGACGCAGGTGTAAACGGGGAGTCCGTTCAAATGAGGCTGGGTGGTATCAAGAACATACTGGCCGCATGCAGGGGTCGTATCCTCCCATGTCGTACCGCCGTCTGCCGAACGGTAGACCATTCCCCTCCATGGAATCTTCAACATCCTGGTAGGATTGGTGATCGGATCAGGCCAGTAGGGGTTATAATTGGCGTTGCCTCCGACGACCACATCATTAGCATCAGTGGGGTTGACCTCAACCGTGTTGTCATAAAGACAATCCATGAAGGCATGGCCTCCCACATTGGAAGCATAAGCGTCACAGTAGTTGGGAACCCCGTCTAACCAATCCCCCAGCCATGTCCAAGTCTGACCACCATCCGTTGATTTAAAGAGAAGTCCTACTGCAGCTTGCCGGTCTCCTGGGTCATAAATCCCATTGTTGTTTTGATCAAGTTGAATCACAGAGCCAACGCCTGCATAGAGTACCATGGTTCGATAGTCCTGAGTAATACTCGTCCCCATCTGTGCAAGGCTGATCTCAATCCGGTTAAGCTCAGGGACTGTCTTTTCCCGTGGCAATACAGGATAGGTCGTGAAAAAGAATGCGTAAGGATCGTAATAGCTGAATCGGGGCACAGGTGCTGGGAAATCCGGACCTGCATCAGCCACCCCTCCAGGATTCTTAATAGGTGTCACTCTCTCCCAATGCTCACCATAATCAATCGATCGATATATACCACCCGACATTTCAGTGGCAAAAAGGATTGAGGGATTGGCCCGGAATAGCTCCAAATCCATGAAACCTATGCCTGAGGCGGGGTAGGGATCGTACTCTGGATACATGTAGTCCTGGTAATCGACAGCGTATTGAGTGCACCTCCAGGTTTGACCGCCGTCGGTTGATTTGAAAATACCCGTCTTCGGGGTGGAAAGAGGAGGTTGGAACAGATTGACTCGGTCCGGCAAAATATCTGCTGTCGTCACATAGATCTTATTCGGATCGGTTGGATCGATCCGCAATCCGCTGACCGCCACATAGCGAAAATCCCATTCTGGCCCATGAGAAGGAAGAGCCGTCCAGGTCTGCCCGCCATCCGCAGATTTGTACACACCCATGCCGAAGATACTTGTCTTTGAGTGAGGTTCTCCTGAACCTGCATAGACAATATCCGGGTTACTCGGGGCAAAGCGGATGACCTTGATTGCAAGAGAAGGCATATCATCAGCTACTAGGGCGAAGTTCCTTCCTCCATTGATCGAACGCCAGATCCCGCCCTGAGCTGCTCCCAACAATAGAATCTCTGGATTCGTCGGATGAATGGCAATCGCCAGAGCTCTTCCGCTCGCTGATAGATCTCCAGCTCCATACATCTCGACATTGTCAATGGGTCCTGGGCCGATTGATTCCCATCGGACTGGATTTTGTGCCCCCTTGGCCGAAGAGTAGGATTCCTTTAGAACAACGTCCCGATGAATATCCGCAGGGATACTCGCAGCAGGATAGGAACGCTGTCTCCAAAACCATCGTTCTCCTTCCAATCTGTTTTCTGCTCTTGAAAGAGTCCGATACCTGACTGATTTTCCTAACGCTGATGGAAATAGCTCAAGTGCATCAGCCATGAATGGAACAAACCCTTCAAAAAGCATGGAAAGGAGGAAAGCGAAACTGAGCAGATTCCGGAAAGACGTATACCTCTTTAATGAACCTAAGAAGAAAATCAAACGAAGAGTACTTGCAACCGCAGTTATTCTTCTCATCATTGCACCCCCTTTTTATATCTTTATTTATCTGTGACCTGAGATCACCCCCTGGAACCGAAATTTCTCTTTTTTCCCAAGCACTGTCAGCGGGTAAGAACTCACTTTACGTTGGATTTAATATATTGAAAAAGGAGTTGTGTGTCAAAGAAAAAAGACCACATAAAATTATGAGAACAAGAGTCATTCCGTACCGCCAATTATCTTCCGTCGGGCATCATCCGAATAACTCTGTCTCATTCATTAGGGTTTGAAATGTTGTATGGCTTGTTGAAATTGAAGATCATAACTTCAGAAACTAATCTTCACCGATTACTACAAACCTTGAATTTCTTTAAGTAGGAATCTTATTTTGGAGGCAAAGAGTCACATCTTAACCTGACAGTTGCAAAACGGACATGGGCAAACCGCCCTTCAAGACTTCGGAAGGCGGTTGTTTTGTAAATTTATGGGTATCGGAGGACATCACCTCAAGCGAATCTTAGCAGGGGAAGGGGATGAGAGTGCCGATTCGGCCAAAGGTTCGCCTCGAAGTCTTTCCGAACGGCTTACCCATGCCCGTACTGTCAAAAGGTTATGTAACGTTGAGGTTAATATGTCACTTAGGCAGAGACTTCGTTTGCTTCTCAACAAACCCATCTATTAATTTGCGAGCAATACTGATCTTAGCCGGCAGGGGAGGTAAGCCGTCGACCGTGAACCAACCGGCATCCTCGATCTCCGCATCATCCAGAGAGATTTCACCGCTGGCGTACCTGGCTGTAAACCCGATCATCAGGGAATGAGGAAAAGGCCAGGGTTGGCTGCCAAAGTATTGGATGTCTTTAACGGTCAAACCCACCTCCTCTTTTATCTCGCGCACAACAGCCTCTTCCAGCGTTTCGCCTGGTTCTACAAAGCCTGCCAGAACGCTGTATATGCCGGGCAGAAAATGACGAGATCGGGCCAGCAGTAGTTGCTGCCCTCGCTCGACAAGGACAATAATTGCCGGGGAGAGGCGGGGGAAATGGAGGAGACCGCATTGGGGACATTCTTTTGCCCGTTCGGTCGTACTTGTTCTCAACGGAGCACCACATCGGCCGCAAAACTGGTGTGTCCTGTCCCAATCTACAATTTGCACTGCCCGGGCCGCTATCCAGAAGAGGTCTTCCTCTAAACGGCCGTATACCTGGCGTAAACCCTCAAAGCCCATTCCCGCTGGAGGGACGGCTCCCTCAGCGATTCCGACGGCATAACAGTGACGGTTATCGAGCCGGCCCAGGTAGTGTTGACCCAATGGCGTCAACCCCAGCTCTGAAAAGTCAGCAAGGCACGGAATACCGACTGAAGATGCTTCCGAGTACACGAGAAGTTTATTCCCGAGGAATGCAAACCACCAGGCAGGCTCCGATCGGTCGGTTGGTGGCTCAATGCCTGAGATGAATTTTCTATTGTTGTCCATATGAGATCTCGTCTGAAGAAGGTGTGAAAAAATTACTTTCGTCAACCTTTGTTCCGAAAGGACAAGTGGATTTCCAAAGCTTTAGAATGCGCTCGTTGAGGTTAAGGGTAACCCGCCACGGCAATAAAGATATGTGTTTAGGCGAGTTTGGGGCACTGTACTTCAATTTACAAAGGTTGCGCTCCAAAGCTTCTCCAATCCACCCGTCCTTTCCGTTTCAACCATGTGCTTGATTTTTTTCACACTTTCTAACCCATTATAAAACGATTGAGCGTTTTCAGCTACCTCTCGGATTCGACTAAAGATGAAATGCTGTGTTATACTATTCGAGTTATGTTTGATGCGGATGTGATCATCATTGGAGCGGGAATGGCAGGCCTCACCTGTGGTTGTCTCCTCGCCAAAAAGGGCCTGAGAGTCCTGATGATTGAGAAAAATCAAAAGGTGGGCGGGTGCTGTACCTCCTTTCAAAGAGATGGGTTTTCCTTCGACCTCTCCGTCCAGTCGGTGGGTGAATCCCAGAGCGGGGGAAGGGTGTGGAACCTTCTAAAGAAACTGGACCTCTTGGATCAAATCCACTTCATTCTTCTTGAACCTGCGAGGGAGTACCATTTCCCAGATCGGAAGGTAAGCCAATCCTCCCAACTCGAAACCCACATCGAGAACCTCTCCTCCCTCTTTCCAAATGAGAAGAAAGGGATTGAACAGGTCTACGCTGTCTTGAAAAAGATCTTCGAAGAATTTTCACAGATTCCTTCCTCTCTTGACTGGCTTGAACCTTCCTCCTTTTCTTCACAATATCCTCTCCTCTCACAATACAGAGGTAAGACCTATGGAGAGCTCCTCAATCGATGGGTCTCCGATCCTTTATTGAAAACCCTTCTTTCCATTCGTAGTTCTTATGCATTGCTTCCCGCTGAGGAGATCTCAGTGGTGGGGATGGCTGGCATTGAGATGTCCTATTTCACCTATGGGGTCTCTTGCGTTGAGGGAAGGGTGGAGGAACTTCCCCTGCTGATGGGAGAAGCCTTTCAGAAGATGCGGGGTCAGATCTTAACCGGCGAGGAGGTGGATGAGGTCCTTCTTGAAGGGAAAAAGGTGATCGGTGTGAGATTAAGGAACGGCCAGGAGATGACAGGGAAGGTGATCATCTCCAATATCGATGCCCGCACTACTTTCTTAGACCTCATCGGACAAGACCGTATTCCGGGTGGCTTTCGATCAAAATTGAAAGGGATGAGGCCATCCCTTTCTTATTTTATTCTCTACTTGGGAGTCGAAGGGGAATTGAACGAACTTTCTGTATCAAATAATGAGGTCTTCTTCGATGAGCCTCTCCAAAAAGAATATCAGGTTCTTTATGAGAATCGAATTCCTGATGAGGCACCCTTTTACCTTCTTGCCCCATCGAAGGTCAATCCATCCCATGCACCCAGGGGGAAAAGCACCCTCTGCCTCAGTGCTAAGGCTCCCTATCATCTTAGCCTGGGTTGGGATCAGAAGGTGAAGGATCAACTCTCCCAGCGCCTCATCGCTAAGGCATCGGCCTTCATTCCTGATCTGGAGAGAAGGATTCTGGTCAAAGTGGAGACCACCCCGAAAACGATTGAGCAATGGACAGGCAATCGATGGGGGGCAGCTTATGGTTGGGCACAGATTCCGAGCCAATCCGGAATCTATCGCCTTCCACGCACGACCCCTTTTCCCAACCTTTATCTCACCGGCCATTGGACATCCCCAGGAGGAGGGATTTCTGGAGTGGTGGCCTCTGGTGAGTTGACCGCAGAAGTGATATTGAGCAGATTCGAGAAGGGAGAATTATCTTCCGATTAGAAAGTAAGTGAAAGGGGTTCGAGGATTTTAGCCTGCCTGGCGGTAGGCAGGGATCCAAGGGGTCGAGTGAAACTATAGTGAGCGACATAAATATTTGCGCATCCAAAAAATTTATACTCTTTAATTGTCATTCCGGGCTTGACCCGGAATCCAGTATTTGAATTTCGGTCTTAGAATTTCTGGATTCCCGCTTTCGCAGAGATTTTAAAGGTGCAATTTATTTTACATTGGGACCTATTTTCTACTTGAAACGGAAATCGAGTTTAAAATCATAGAGCCA
>Ga0315280_10010390_pt1 | contig 11684 bp, 4 predicted proteins | sample YL17G06_40_MG_FD_203697 | JGI IMG/M metagenome (GOLD analysis project Ga0315280, IMG submission 203697) | Sediment microbial communities from Yellowstone Lake, YNP, Wyoming, USA - YL17G06_40 | ecosystem: Environmental > Aquatic > Freshwater > Lake > Sediment | place: USA: Wyoming | collected... | reverse complement strand
CGGTCGTCGGCAGGATGTCTTTCCCGCCGGCAAACTTGTAGAGGGCCTCTTCCGACTGCTCCAGCTTCCCCTTGATCTCCTCGACCTTCTGTTTGATCCACTCTTGCGCCGGGCCAAACGCGTCGAGTTTCGACTTGTAGTTGTACCGAATGAAGGCCTCGCACAAAGCGTTTGCCGCGCCGGCGCAGGTCTTCCGACTATCGGAAAGAAACCTCACTTCGACAATCTGCGTTTCGCGAACCGGCGTTACCGTCAGGCCGTCCAGAAAGGCATCAATGCGGGAACGCATGTCCGCCGCTTCCTCTTCGGCGCGATCCTGAGGGAGCGCGCTTTTCGGTGCGGACCGGAACGACTTGAGGTAAGCGGCGAAGCCGGAAAACAGCGAAGGGGTGGTCTTGCTGCCGGCTTCATTGTCTCCCTTCGCGGCGAAAAGATTCAGCTGTTCCACCACTTCTTTGGCCAGGGTTCGATTCTGGATAATCTGACGCTGCGTTTCGATGAAGTTGACCTTCCAGTCGTTGACCTCGGCGACGGCGAGATCGTTGAATCCGAGAATCTTGGGTGTCTCCGGCTCGATACGCAGTTTGGCCACAGCCTCATAGATGGGGGGCGTGCGCAGCGACACGATCGTGGCCAGTCCCGCACAAAAGATGAAGGCCAGCGCAACCAGCCAGCGCCTCCGCCAGATCAACCAAATGTAATCCCAAAGATGAGGACCGTGCTCTTGCGCGGGCGGCTCGGCGACCAGATCGTAACCCGGAGGGACCCAGACCATCTGGCCCTCGGGCTGAGGGGGTTGCCGCTTCTCGCGTTTCTCGAGGTCTTTTTCGTCCATGGGTATATCGCTTAGCGAATTGGATTCCCGCTCCCCAGTCCCGGCCGCTTCTCACGCTCTTATTCTCTTGAGGAAGGGCCTCGGTTCCTGAAGGAAACGTTTAGATTCGGTATTCCGCGTTGCTCAAGTCTGGAAGCGCAACAAGCCGATTGGACCGCGCCGACTGGCGATCCGAGGATCGAGAAGATTGTCCACAGCGACCGCCTTCTCCACGCAAGGCGGTCCAGCATCCATGCTTCTCAAGACTTAACAGGAGTTTGCTTAGAGGATTGCCGCTTCGGGGTCAAGGTTTTTTTGGACGGAGGATCAATCCGGAAAAAGATCAGGCTTCGCCCACGGCCAACTTTGCCCTGCTCCTGCTCTGGGCAAAGCGGCAAAGAAGCCGGAAGTAACGTAAACGTGGCGGATATGGAATCGAGATGTCTGGGGACAAGCTCTAGCCTCCTGGTGAAGTTACAGCTACCTCTGCTCCCCTCTCCAGCTGCGACATCCTTGTCCCCGCGCCACCCACAGCAGTACCCGTTTAGGTGTATCCCCGGTGAGTTTCTTGCGTGGAGGACGCAGGGCAATCAAGCAAAAAGTGAGAGAGAACAGCGACCGGCCAGTGGGATTCTGCGGTCTGCGACACCTCTGGCAAGCCTTTCTGAGACTCTTCCGGGACAGCTCGCCCGCCCGTTTTTCCTGCTTCCGCGCTCTCTCCGGGTACGCCGTTGATCTTGTTTGACTTGTCTGGCGATTTGGGTGCCTGCGCAGATCGCCTCAATGCAGGTCGGAGGGATGCCGTAGGGCGTTGCGGTTGGGGGTGTATCGGGGGCGGGAAGGGCGACAGGGTTCGCGGAGGGTTCGTCGTTCTCGTTATCATTCTCCTGCTCCTTGACCTTGGAGAGCCAATCCACCTTATTCAACTGTCCAGTTTTGCGGGAGTGGCTCATTTTTCACTTTTGGTCGCAGCCACAGGTCGCGCGGTCATCCATCGAAGAACGGTCCATCTACACGGGAAGTTAGAGACAGGTTGCCAACCTGTCCTACTCGAAAATCCAAAATCCCTTCACGCTGCCGGCGGACCGCCAAACGATCGCCCGCGGAGAATGGCATCGAAACCATAGCGGCTTTTGATCCGATCCACGGCGCGCAGCAGCGCCTCACTGGCTGTCTGGTTTTCGCCCTCGAACAGGTCCAGCTGCCACTGGGCGTCGGTGAGCCCCGAGGCCGAGATGCCCAGCAGCCGCAACCAGGCCCGGCGGGTCCAGGCGCGTTCGAGACTGCGTCGCGCCGCCGCATACATCACCCGGTCGTCGTCGGTGGGTTGGTCGAGCGTGGTCCGGCGGGTGAGCGTCTGAAAATCGCTGTAGCGGAGCTTGAGCGTGACAGTGCGCGCGCGCCAGTGGTGACGGCGCAGCCGCCGCGCCACGCGTTCGGCCAGATAGGAAAGCGTTCGCTCGATGGTGAGGCGGTGGCCGGTGTCGCGCTCGAACGTCACTTCATGGCCCACCGATTTCGCCGTGGAGAAGACCACCACCGGCGAATCGTCCACTCCGCGGCAGCGCCAATAGAGCTCGCTTCCGCCCGCTCCGAACACCGCCCGCAGGGTCGCTTCGCCGAGCGACACGATTTCGCCCAGCGTCGAAATGCCGTAGCGCGAAAGGTGCCCTTCGAGCTTCGGCCCGATCCCCGGCAACCGCCCCATCGGCAACGGAGCGAAAAGCGCCCGCTCGCCGCCGTGGGGAACGACCAGAAGCCCCGACGGCTTGGCCAGGTCCGAGGCGACCTTGGCGACCAGCTTGTTGGCGGCCAGTCCCGCCGAAGCCGGCAGGCCGATCTCGCGCCGCAGCCGCGTTAGGATTCGGTCCACGGCGGCCGCCGCCGGACCGTGAAGCCGCTCTGTGCCCGTCAGGTCAACGTAGGCTTCGTCAATCGAAGCCATTTCGACCAGCGGCGAATAGGATTCAAGCAGGATGCCGATGCGGTGGGCGTAGTCGCCGTAAGCCTCGAAATGGCCCTGGATGAAAAGCGCCTGGGGGCAGAGCCGCTTGGCTTGCCGCAGAGGCATGGCCGAGTGGACGCCAAACCGGCGCGTCTCGTAGGAACAAGCCGCAACAACGCCGCGTGCGTCAGGATCGCCGCCGACGATGACCGGCTTGCCCACCAGCGAGGGGTCGAGTCGCCGTTCGACCTCGACGAAGAAGGCGTCCATGTCAATATGGGCCATCCAGCGGTGGAGCATTGCGTTCGGCCCCTTTCCCCTCACAAGAACATTTGTTCTACAAACGAGCCAAAAAAGCACGTGGAAAAGTCGGCGTTGGGGCAAGAGGAGTGCTTCACCCCAATTCGGCGGAAGCCGTTCATGGCGGGCCGCGCCACCCACAAAGGATGAAAAGTTCGGAGTCCCGGCTTGAGCCGGTTCTCCACACCTGTTTTTTCGTAAGAGGCTCTCCTCTCCAAAAACCAGGGTATCAACTCTGGGCGCCTTGCGCTCTTCGTTTCGTGTTAGTCCCGTTAGGGACGATCGAGAATACCCCAGGAGGTCCCTTCGTTGCCGCGGGAAATCACTCGGGCCGACGCATCTCCTGATTTGCCCCATCAATTGTGTTGCTGTATACTTCGTGCCTTTGTGTCTTGGTGGTGAATTGTCTTTCGTATCCTGATCGCGACAAAGAATCTCCCGCGCCGCTGTTTTCAAAACAAGCGCACGGTGATGATTTCATGCGGGTGGAAATAGAGCTCGACCCCGCCGCCCGCGAAATTGGCCAACCCCGCGCGCTCCTCCATCAAGTTGACCCGTTCCGCATTTTTGAACGAAAGCGACGTGGTCAACCGCGCCGTCCCGCGCCGCCCCCACGCCTCGTAAAGCCGCACGATCATCCCCTTGCCCTGCTCGGCCTGCTTGACCGTCTCGATCACGACGTTTGGTGCATCAACCGAGAAGAACTGTTGCTTCGGGGGCGCGCCACCGCCGACCCGCGCCGTCTGGACCGGTTGCCCGAGAAGCGGCACGTTCAACTCGTAGCCGTGGCGAACGACTTCGCCCTGGCGGAAATCCTCGGCGTGGGGGAGCAACGAATAAATCAACCGATGCTCGCCCATATCGGCCTCGGAGTCGGGTTCCTTGGGGCTTCGCAGGAGCGTCAGGCTCATGACGTGCCGGCGCGTGTCGTAGCCATACTTGCAGTCGTTGAGCAGCGCCACGCCATAGCCGCTTTCGGAAAGGTCGGCCCAGCGATGGGCCGGCACCTCGAACTGGAGGGCGTCGGCGAGCGTGTTGGTGTGAGTCGGGCGCGCGATGTGGCCGAAGGCAATCTCGTAGGTCGCGTTGAGCGAGCGCACGGCCAGCGGAAACGCCGCCTTGAGCAGCTTGTGGTTCTCGTGCCAGTCCATCTCGGTTACAAAATCCACGCGCGGCGAATCGCACCACAGGACGATCGTCTGGGCAAGGCGGGAGTGGCCAAACTGCCGCCGAATGCGAAGCGAGGCGCGCACGGGACCCTGTTCGGCGATCTCGATCATCCGCACGTCGCGCAGCGGCCACATTTTGTTGCGATAGTCGGCGTCCATTTCCCACGCGTCCCAGTTGTGGGGAATGTCTTCGAACAGGCGCAATTGGTTGCCGGTTTCGCCGTCGGCGAGAACGTTGCGGCCCGTTCGTTTGTCGAACAGCCGCCGAAGCTCGCCCGCCTCGTCCAGCTCGATCCGGTAGAAACGGTTTTCGAGCGATCGCGGCGACGCGCTGGGTTCGTCCTCGGGCGCCAAGGTGACCACGCCCGTGCCTTCGTCATACCAAAACGTCTTATAGCCATAAGCGGGCACGCCCTCGGCCCAGAAGAGCCAGCCTTCAGGGGTGTGCTGAACCCGCATCGGGTGGCCGTCGGCATCCACCACCCGCAGCCGCGTGACGGCGCTCTCGCCGATCTCGACCGGACCGCTTCGCTCCCAGCCCAGCGAATTGAACACCACCAGCGGCCGCCCCGGCCGCGTCCCCGTTTGAACCCGGCCGGCCAGACAATCCAGCGCCCCCGCGAGCGCCGTCGTGGCTTTCTCGCGCGCCTGGGTGTGGAACTCTTCGGTTTCGCGGTAGACCTCGGCGACCGACGAGCCGGGCAAAACGTCGTGGAACTGGCAGAGGCAGACCGTTCGCCACGCCTCGCGCAAGGCCTCGGCCGGATAAGTCAGGCCGCACCCGGCCGTCGCGATGGCGCTCCAGGCTTCGGCGTTGTGAAACAGGATTTCGGCGTGGCGATTGTTCATCTTGGTGCGCGCCTGGGTGGTGTAGGTGCCGCGGTGGTAAGGATAATAGAGTTCGCCGACCCAGACGGGGAAATCGCTCGATTCGGCGACGAGGCGCTCGAAAAAATCGCGCGGCGATGTCGGCCGGCAGCGAGGCAGTCCTTCGAGATCACCCGCGCGCCGCAGAAACTCCAGCATCGCGCGCGTGGGCCCACCGCCGCCGTCGCCGTATCCGTAAATGTAGAGCTGCGTGCTCGCGCGGTCCTTCTCGACATAGCACCGCTCGCCCCGAACCAACTCCTCGGCGTTGACCCGGCAGTTGTAGTTGTCCGTCGGCGGCATGTGGCCGAGGACCCGCGAGCCATCAATGCCTTCCCACCAGAAACTATCGTAGGGAAATTCCACGGGGGCTCCCCAGTTGAGCTTCTGCGTCAGGAAATAGTCAATGCCCGACTGCTTGAGGATTTGCGGAAGAGCGGCCGAAAAGCCAAACGAGTCCGGCAGCCACGCCTCGCTCACCTCGATCTCGAACTCCCGCCGGAAGAACTCCTTGCCGAGCAGGATCTGGCGCACCAGCGACTCGCCCGAGGTCAGGTTGCAGTCGGGTTCGACCCACATCGCCCCGGCGGGTTTCCACCGGCCCGCCGCGACCTGCCGCCGGATTTTCTCGAGCAGGGCGGGATAGTGCTTCCGTGTCATTTCATAGAGCTGCGGCTGGCTTTGAGCGAAGATGTATTCGGGGTATTCGCCCATCAGCTTCACCACGGTCGAAAACGTCCGCGAGCACTTGCGCACGGTCTCGCGCCAGGGCCAGAGCCACAGCACGTCAATGTGCGCATGGCCCACGCAGGCGAAATTCTGGGCGCTGGCCGCGGCGTGGCACTCAAACAGCGGACGGAGAATCTCACGGCAAGCCTTGGCGGCGGCCTCCAATTCGGCGGGCGTGGAGCCATCATAGTCAAATCGGTCGAGGGCGCGATTGACCAGGTAGAGAAGGCGATCTCGGCGCGTACTGTCGGGCGGCAGTTGGCGGGCCAGGTCGGTCAACACGACGAGATCGTGATAAAGGTTCCACACCTGGGGAACCAGCGCGCCGAGTTCGGCCCGTTCGAGCTGCCGTTGGCCGCGGAAGCGAACGACGTCGGATTGGGGGACCGATTCGACGAGCAGATCGAAGGTTTCACCGCCCTGCGCTTTTTCGAGGAGCCGAATTTCGCGGTGGTTGGCGTCAAGTCCCTGAAGCGGCGGGCCGTCGAGGAAGCACGTGCCCTCGCCGCCGTCGTCGAGGAAAACGAACACCGTGCGGCCCGCCAGCTCCGATGGAATCGTAAACTTGTAGCGGAACCAGGCGGCGGCCCAGGGACGCCCCCAGCGCCGGCCCACTCCGACCGGGTGAAAGGACTTGCTGGCCTTGGCTTGCTCGACGGTCAGGAGTTCGTCGGTCTCAAACATCTCGATATTTTCGATCGGGCATCGCGGTACGAAACACTTGTCGGCGATTTTCGGCAGCCGCGCGTCCACTTTCGCGAAAGTCATGGGACCCGCTCCTCTCGGTTCGGCATGCGTTCGAGAATAGAGGCTGGCGCGCGCGGGTCAAGGCTTGAATCGCCGGCCGCCTGTCCGCAGTCGCGAACCGTGAATCCTTCTTGAGCGTCCGCCCAGAGAAGACGGCACGGCCTCTCAACAGTCAAGAATGTTTCCACCCGTCCGAGGAATTCGCGATGGAGTCTGCGCACAATGGCAGTTGCCGGCCAAAGCCGAGAATCGGGTCGGGAGAATACGACGTTCTGCCTCTCAAATGTGACTCTCAGACTCTTCTCTGAGGCTTTTGCAAAACTCCTGTGGCGTGGGCTGTCAGCCCGCGAAAGGCGGCGGACCAGACAGTCCACCCCGCCCTTTTTGTCCAGACACGAAGTCAGAGTTGGTATTTCGCAGGTCCCTCAAGAAACCAAGAAACTTCTCTGCCTTTTGCGTCTTGACAGCACGCTTTGGCTTTCGGCATCGTGCCAAGACCTCACGCGGCGCGTTGCGATCGTGACTCAGTCATTCGACTTTTATCATCCTCCCATCCTCGCCGACCCCTCGCTCAGGCTGTTTGAGCGCAGAGGCCTCTGGGCCTTTGGCGGGGTGTTCGTTCTGGCGGCGATCCTGCTCCTGGGTCTCGCGCTGCGTCTGGACCGACTGGGAGCCAGTCCACGCGGGCCGCAGGAATCGGCTGTTTGGCGCGATTGGCAAAAAAGTCCGCGCGCCATTCACAACCTCGAGATCCGCGAGCTCCTTCCTCCCGCCTACCACCGCTCGCTCCAGTTGTGGGGTCACCTCGGCAAGTCCACCCGCATGCTGCGCCTCCACTCGATCGTCTGGTCGCTCCTTCTCATCGTCGTAGTCTTCCGGCTCGGGACCACCTACTTCAGCCCGTCGGTCGGTGCGCTGGCGGCCCTCCTGCTGGCCATTTCGCCGCCTCTGGTTGCGACCTCACAGTCTATCGGTCCGGCGACCGAAGCGGCCGTCTGGCTGGCCCTCAATCTCGGTTGCCTCCTGAGGGCCGTGTTTCGGCGCGCGTCGGGCTCCTCCTGGGCACTCTACCTGTTGACCGGAGTCCTGGCGATCGTCTCTCAGCCGCTGAGTGTGTGGGTGGTGCTGACGGTCGCCGTTCTGGCCTTTGCGGCGGGCCCACGCGAAGAGCGACAGCGCTTCTACGGGCCGTTGGCGACCCATGCTCTCCTGCTGGCGCTGTTTGCCTGGATCTGGTTCCGCTCGACCCGTCCCGTGGAGTTGCCCTTCCCGGCCGACTGGGGTTTGCCCACGGCGTCCGGCCTGTATGCGGTCGTGCGATCGCTGGGTGCCGACGTGTTTTGGGGAACCCGCGTCTATCCTTCGGGCTGGCTGTGGACGATCCCGAGCATTGTTCTGGTGGTGGCGCCGCTTCTTTACGGAGGCTTGGCCATTCGCAACCGCCCGACCCAGGAGCTCGGCGCGTTCCTGCTGATGACCGGCGCGGCGGCGATCGCCCTGATCCTGATTGTGCCGCGAAGCTGGATGCCGGCCCACTGCCCGGCGACCGAGGTGTTGGTCCTTGCACTCGCTCCGCTGGCCTTATGGGCGGCCGCGGCGATGCGCCTGGGCATGCGCGAGCGGGCGCGCCAGGCCATGGCCGTCCTGCTGATCGGCGGCGGTCTGCTGCTCACGCCCTGGTCGTCTCGCGTCCAGGTCTTGCCCGAGTGGGCGATCTACCGCGAGGCTCTGAGCGCACAGGTGCAGCACGGTCGGGCAATTGTGACCGACGACGTGGCGCAGCTGGCCGACTTCGAGGAATATCTCGGCGCAAAGATCAAAATGCCGAACCTGGGCGAGACGCTGGCGCTCGCTCCCACCGCCGACAAGAGTCTGGCGACCTTCGGTACCCGGTCGCCGATTTACCGGATGCCGGATCCGGCCGCTTCTCCCGCCCCGCTCATTCGAAACTGGCTCCAGAAGAACTGCCCCGCGAAGGAGGCGCTGGCCGATGATTTCTTCCGTCTGACCGTGTGGACGGAATTCAACCCCGCGGCGCTGCGCGAGGCGGTCAACCGCCAGACCTTCTATGATCCCGCCACCTGGGAGACGTTGAAGTTCGTGCGCTGGTTCGGTCCCTACGATCCCGGCTTCGAGCACGCCGTCCCGACCCCCGAGTGGATCCGTTTGTCCTCTTCGCAAACGGTCGGCTGCCTCTTGACCAGCTCGCGAACCCACTGGGAATTCGAGCCTCGACTGGCGCCGGACTGCTATCACGTCTTTGTTCCCCTGCGCCTGACCGAGCCGCGCGGACGGGGCGAGGTTTCGCTCCTGTGGACCTTGCCCAACGGGGAGCACAAACGCCAGACCGTGACGAAGGAGACCACCGGCTTTTCGTTCGTCTGGTCGGCGCTGGTTCCCAATCAGAAGATGAAACTGACCGTCTGGGCGCCCGACGAAACCGGCACGGAGCGCCAGCCGCCGCTCGTTTTCCTCGGGCTGGGGCTGCGGCGCCATTTCCCCTATGTGGTGGACGTCGGAGCACCGTTTGACGATCTGGCGCTGGGCGAAGGCTGGCACCAGCCCGTGCGCGAAGGCGAAGGGACGTATCGTTGGACCAACGGGAACGCCCACCTGACGTTCTATCTGCCCGCGGCCGGCGGCATCGGTCTCGAAGGGCGACTGTCGGTGGAGTGTGCCTGCCGCCAGCCGGGCGGGACGGCTTCCGTGCCGTTCGAAGTCTTCTGGGATGGGCGAAAAATCGAAGGCGAGGCCGTCGCCACGGAGACATGGGAGACCGTGCAGCTGGCTTTGCCCCGACCGCCCAGCTCCGGCCGCCACGAGGTCGTGATCAAGAGCCCCACCTTCACCGCCCCCGATCCCTCCGACCCCAAGCGCCAGCTCCCCTTGGGCATCATGGTCAGTAAAGTCTCGATCGAGTGAGCTGGGTGAGTTGCATCCGTCCTAACCCCCCGTCAGGAAACGTCCGAGCGGTTAAACTAACGCTTGATACTATCCGCCGCGTTGTGAATAGTCCCGTTGAATCGGAAAAGCCGGAGATGCAGGATGCGCTCTGGAACAACGCCCCGCAGGAGGTTTGCGATGAAACACCTCGTTCGCTTTGCGCTTGCTGCCGCGGTTGTTGCCCTTACATTCCGGGCCGCAGCCGCCGTTACGTTTCAATTGCCGGCCCGTTCGGTCGCTTCGCCGCCCGTTGCGGTCTCTGTCGCGGGATCGTTCAACAACTGGAACATTGGTGCAACGCCGATGCTGCTGGGCGGAACCACCTGGAGCGCCGCCGTGCAGCTGCCCGACGGGCGCCACTTCTACAAGTTTGTCTGGCGCGACCAGCAGGACCAGACGCACTGGATGAACGACCCGGGGAATCCCTTTCTGGCCGATGACGGCAACTTCGGCTCGAACAACTTCCTGGACGTGCGCAACGGCGCCCGCGTCGAGCTCACCGACGGCCTGGAGCTATTCGTGTGGCCCCGACCCCGCACCCGAACCGTTTTGTCTCACCAGGGCGACCGGGTTGTGCCGACCATCCAGCGGCTGGCCGACGCGCCGGGCGTTTATCCCCTTCCGACCTACAAATGGGTCGGCGTGGGGGGCGATTTCAACGGTTGGCGGCTTGGCCAGTTTTCGTTGGTTCCATGCGCCGACGGTTACTGGCGCGCGTACATCGCCGTTCGGCGTCCCTTCAGTTACAAGCTCATCGCCGACGGCCGTTGGTATTTCGACGCGGGGAATGAGCCCGCGCCGGAGCTGTTCATAGATCCCGACGGACGAACGCGCTCGGTCTTCCCGCAAGTGATCTATCGCGTGCCCGACGGCTACGGGCGCAGCAATTCGCACCGGGCGCAGGCGAACATGACCTCGCCGGCCCTGGTCGCGATCGAGCGGCCCGTCGCGGCGGGGAACTGGCGCGATCTCGACGAGATCTCCTCCCACGCCCTTTCGTGCGACTATGGCCGGGCGGTGGCGCTGGCGCGAAAGGTCCGCGCGGTCAACGCCCAGGCGGGGGGCGCGAGCTCCGACCTGGTGCTGCAGACGCTCAACCTCGAAGCCGAGATTCACCGCCGCTGGGCGCGGATGGGCGAGGCGGCCGCCTGCTGGCAAGCCGTGATGGACTCGGATCGCGACACCACCGTGACGCGCAAGGCCACCCAGGAACTCACGGCCTATCATCTCTATGTGACGAAGAACTATCCCGCGGCGCGCGCGCTCTCCGAGTGGTCGTTGCGCCGCTTGCAGCCCGGCACGCCCGAAGCCATCGCTGTGTTGGCCAGGTACGCCGCGACCACTTTGAACGAACACCGCCTCGCGGAGACCCTGGCCACGGTCGAGACGGCCCTTGCGCGCCTGCCCTCGCCCGTCGGCGCAAGCAACGACTACCGCTGCGCCATCACCGAGCTCTATCTTCTCAAGGGCTATTGCCACTTCCACCTCAAGCAGTGGGACCAGGCGCGCGCGGCCTTCAACAAGGTCATCGAGATTCACCCCTGGGACGACTCGCAGAACGTCCAGAAGGCGCGCAAATGGCTGGGCTTCGTCGAGCAGCGCAAGATTGATCCGTACGATCCCCTGTAACGGTGCGGGAGGGAAACCACCATGCGCCTGCAAAACCAACTCCATCGCGCAGTTCTTCTCGTGGCACTCTTCGGGTCGCTCACTTTCTGGAGCGCCGCAGAGGATGACCATCCGCCCATGTATGGTTCGACGGGGGACCCGGCAACGGACATGCACTGTCATTTGCCGCCGCTCTACGACGACCACCCGCTGGTCATCATTGACTCCACAACGGACTATGAAGTGCTGGGTGCGCGTTTTGCGGCGTGGGACTACTTGCGCACGCTGGAAGGCTATCGTATACAGGCTTGTATCGAGGCTCCTTTTCTCTGCGACGAAGATTGGGTCAAGTACTGGGATTGGGGCCTCAATGACTATGGCGACCCAATAGCCATCGGTGACGGTTCGCACAGGATCACGGAAAGCTACCTCTGGGGCGGGACGGAGCACCTTCCGACGTGGTGCGCCCCCGGCCCGGGAGGCATGACCTTCCGCGTCCTATGGCAAGACGACGAGCTACTTCAGGGAGGCGGCGAGGACCTCCCCGACACGCGTGACTGGT
>Ga0315280_10010389_pt1 | contig 11685 bp, 10 predicted proteins | sample YL17G06_40_MG_FD_203697 | JGI IMG/M metagenome (GOLD analysis project Ga0315280, IMG submission 203697) | Sediment microbial communities from Yellowstone Lake, YNP, Wyoming, USA - YL17G06_40 | ecosystem: Environmental > Aquatic > Freshwater > Lake > Sediment | place: USA: Wyoming | collected... | reverse complement strand
GTCTCTTGGCATAATCAACTAATTCTTCCGGTGATATTTTATTCTTTAAAGATTGCAACATAGGTTCATAATACTTTGATAGACAGTATGCGGTTAGTTCTGTTGGATTGAACCGATCTTTGAAAATAGTACCATATTTATCTTGAACAGCCATTGTTATAAGTTTTTGAAGATAGGCAGGCCAATCTTTTCTGCCTTGCTTACTCCAATATGAAAGAAAAGCAAACAGATAACCAGAATGTCTTTTAATATCCTCGATCACACGGTGGGTATATTTGTGTTTTCCTGGTAATTGCTTTTTCCGGGCCTCTTCCAATGCACAATAGACAAATTCGGAATGAAACTGCAGTGCAAAAGATTGAGGGTTCTGGTCAATCGTATGATACAGTTTTTCCCAATCCTCGGGAGATGCAGAAACAGTAAGCTCGATCTGGTCGGCATCATGATAAGTCGATAAGTAGCCTTTTATTTTGAGAGCATCACTTTTTAATCTTCTGGGAAAGATGATTCTCTTGGGGCTATTATCCTGGATTTCATCCTTGCGGTGCACCTGCCACCCCCTACAATGGCATCTTCTACGAAATGGAATGGAGGAAAACTGGTATGAGTATCAGCCTTGTCGGCGGCGACTTCCCTATCCCCCACATCTTTTTTGTTTCCCTTACTTAACCTGGGAAAGGGCGGCGAAAAAATATATCAAGACAATCTTCTTTACCATTTGATACCCTTCTCCCTCAATGCAAGCTGGGCACCTCCATGGCCCAATCTGGCAGAAATTTTAAGATCATTTTCTGCCTGCTGCCGATTATGGCCACATATTCCCCGGCCGAAATATGCCTGGGCGAAAATTGGATCGAGTTCAATAGCTTTATCAAAATCTTTAAAAGCATGATCTTTGAAAGCATCAGAGCAAAGATCACCAAGAAGCATATATGCGGAACCTCGTCTCTCATAATAATTTGCAGCATTTGGATTAAGGTCAATGGCTTGGGAGAGATCCTTTATCGCTTGTTGGTAATTTTCCAGCCTTAAATAATTGGCTCCTCGTATATAATAAACTTCCCCATTGTTAGGGTTTAATTTTATTAGCTTATCACACCAAGCGATAATTTCCCGGAATTTGCCCCAGCCAATTTCGTGAGCCAATCTTAGATGTTTCATACTGTTTGGTTTAAGGGCAAGGGCCTTATCCCATTCTGCGAAGGCCTTAGTCGCTTCTGGCCGTGCTTCTTCGGGAATTTCAACCATATCCTTAGGAGACGTGCCAGGCTTTGACCCCCAAACTGACATGCCGGCATTTTCAAGATAGACCCCAAATAGCCGAAAATGATTTTCGGCAATGGATTCGTCAACCTCATCTCGCGTTCTTTGCAGGTCTTCCAGTTGAAAATACTGGGAGGGAGATTGATTCTCCCATCTTTTCTTATCGTCATACAATAATGTTAGAGATATTCTGAACTCAGCAATCGCTTTCTCATATAATTTCATTTCTGTGAATGTTCTGCCAAGGAGCTGATGTGCGAAAGGTACAAAAAAGGAAGTTGGGCAAAGTTTTGGCGGCATATTTAGCGCATCAATAGCCTCGTTATACATACTTTTATTACGATAGGCGTCACCAAGTAACGTGTATGCCCCACAGATATGCGGACTTTTTTGATTCGCTATAATTATTTTAGCAAGATATATTGCTTCATCATAATTCCCTTTGTCATAGGCTACTGCTCCCTTCGACAGGGTTTCCAAGTCTTTTTTCCACAGTTCATATTCATCTACTATTTTGACTTCTTCTTCATATTTTTTTTGATGCTCTAATTTTTCACGACCAGATTTTGTTGTCTTCTGTATTTTTTTTAATTGTTCTATTTCCTTAAGAGCTTCATCCGTTTTCTTTCTCGCTTCTATCAATTCTCTTGATAATTGACTTTTCTCTCTAAGTTCATATATAGATTTTGTAATCTCGGAGGGGTCTGCCGCCATTTCAACTTTTACCCGGTATGATTTTCCATCCCATTTCTCTTCAATAATCTGGGTTTGCACAAACCCAGCAGCAAACATAGTTACCTTATCCTTGGTCAGTTGATAATTCTTAATCTCGGTAACGCTTTCAATATAAGTCCCCAGTTCTTCCAAAAGAAGTCTTTTAACCTGGTCAAGGGCAAGCGTTCTGCACGTGGCTTTGCTGTCAAATTCGCTGGCTTGGTAGGTATATTCTTTAACAAAGGTTTTCATCTCCGCAAAAGCAGGTATTAAAGAGAACGCCACAAGTAGAGGAATAATGAAAGGAAAGGCTTTTCTTTTCATCTTTGCCTCCAAAGCAAAAACCCCACCTCTTTCCAGAAATGGGGTCTTTGATCTCCGAGCCATATTCCCCCCTTTTTGGAGGTTAGGGGTTAAATGCAATGAAGAGTCAATTCATTAATATTCTACGCCCATAAGAAAAAGAGTCAACAGCTATATCCGGAAGAAAACCCAGTGGCCAGACTTGGCTTGCCTTATACGTTTGTCTCCATTTGGAAATCCAAGGAATCCTCTCTCCAAGAAAATCAGGAGCTTTTCATTATCTTCAATTGCCAGGGTAATTACGACTTGTGAGTCTCTCGAATTTAATTATTTGTTTTCTGGGTTGAGGATGTTCATTTTTTGCTTTCCATTGTGTAAGGAAATCATGCATTTGATCATTCCATTTAATTAACCCTTTTTCTATCCACTCATTTATCATTCCCAGTGGGGAAATATTCCCTTTAAATTCTCTTTTAAATTCTTGTAAAGCAAAATCGCGTAAGCTTTTATCCCCAGTGGTTATTCTAAACCCATTTGCAAGGGCATAAGAGAGGAATTCCTGGTCGGCGTAACTCAAATCAAAAAGGTTACCATTCTTCTCGTTTATTGTGATATTTTCGATAAGAGAATGGATCGCTTCAAAATATCTATTTCTACCTTCATCCTTGGTAAAGTCATTTGATAGGCACCTAATTTTGTCCTTATATTCATTTCTCCAAGGGTATTTCTCAGCAAATTTTTGAGTCCTTATAATTTCATTTCGAACTAGGTGTATCGTACAACACCGAAAACGTTCGTCAATAAACATTTCCGGTGCCATACGGATAAGCATTAACAGACAGGTAGTGTCGCATAGAGTAAGCATTTTCAACAATTGCAACTGACCGACCTTTTCCACTCATTAATTACTTCTCCTGCATCAATGCTACTTTCTAAGGAAAGCCATTCTGCCACCTTCCTTGTTGTAGCGTTTTCTATTTGGTTTGATACGATGCCAAAGAAAAGAGGAGTCAGGCTTTTGAGGTTTTGAATATAACATTTGGCATTTTGTTCTGCGAATAAAATATCCCCAATGGATCGAAACTCCTTCTTGAGATTTGCATTTGGGCCGCCCACATTGAGGTCAAAAGATGGGTCTAATTTTTTTAACTGTTGGGTGATCCCAAAAATTGAATGGCCGTTTTCTGCTGAAAAACGTTTAAGATGATTTATTTGGTGAGACTTTGGGCGCCCCTTAATAGTTTCGTAGACCAGTTCTACATATTTGATTGGAAATTGAACGTCGCTCGCCACAGAATCACAAAAACTTTCCTCCTCTTGGTCATAAAAAATGACATTCCCTTCATCTCGAATCGAGTGAATTGTTTCATGAAGAAGGGGGAAGATGAGATCAAGTACATTTGTATTGTTATCTACGAAAACTACTCTTTGGTGATAAATTTTACTGTAAAAAGCATAGCCCTTCACGGTTTCGGGAAAATTACGAAATATAATGATGATCTTGAGATTCGCTAAAAGTTCAAAACAATATTTATAATCCATTGGCTTCTCGGCGTCTAATTTGGCGAAGCTTCTGATCTGCCCAGCCATTTCGGCTGCGTTTTTTTTATCTTTGTTGATGATTCGTAGAATCGGGATAAGTCCAGGAGGGGGAGCGAATTTAAAAAGGTTTGTATATTCTCTTGCCATTTGTTTTGAATCTTGCTCCATGGCTAACGTAATCCTCGCTACGCCTCTCTTTCTGTGTAAAGGCACTGAAATTTCCCCGGACACTTCATTTGGGAAAAAGTAGCCAGGATTAATATCTAGCGTAGTGCTTAGTTTAATTAAATGAGAACCCTTGGGGACTTGCCCTTTTATCCAGTCATTTACAGTTTGCCTGGATACATCTAGCAGATTTGCTAATTTTATTAGAGTATAGCCTCTCTCCTGTGCAAGAATCTTTAGTCTAGCCCCGTCCCAGCCCATTTCTCCCACCTCCTTTCTTTAAACCTATATCACTATCGAAAAAATGTCAAGAAAACTTTACATTTATGCTTCGTTGCGGACCTTTTTGCAAGGAGCGGATTAGGGTTTACCGAGGCTTCAAGATCACATTTAGCAGCAATATGTTAACTTACTGTTTCCCCTGGCCGGGATCATTCGCTTATAACCATTTTATAGCCATCATCACCTAAAAAATCGTCTAAAACCACACTCGTAGGGCCTCATTTGGCCATAATTTCTAAATCATGTTTTTTTAAAAATAGTCTGTAAAATTATTAAGTTATCGAAATCTATCCAACGATTTAGAAAATTTGGGAATGGTAAGATAGTACCCACCCAATTTTCGTCTTCCAATATATCGATTTCATTGCTTATTTTTACCCTTAAACCGTTAGTCTGAGACCGTTTTTTCGTTTTTTATAAAATCGAGCCTGGCGCTCCCGATTTTTAAGGGATTCATTCCTTTTCTGACACTTTGGGCAAAGTATTTGCCGGTTACATTTGGGGGAAAAGACCCGGCCACATTCACACCGTTTCCTTGCCTTCCTCTTTTCAAGGAAGGGTTCTACCCCCTTTTTCCCCGGGCCTAAACATTTCCTGCATAATGGATGCTCCCCACTTGCAAAACAGACTTCTCCTTGATCAATCGAAAATCCGAGAATCGGGCAATAGACGTTCACAGCGCGGATCTCCCCCCTTGAATCCGGTCCCCCAGGCAGAGGGCCACCACCAGGGCTGCCCCTTCGTAGAGCGCAATTTTAGTCTTCCTTTTCCTCATAATTGACCTCAAGAGGGGAAAGGTCCGGCCTCCTGGGCTAACGAGGATTGAATATGCCAAGGCTTTTCAGTAACTTGAACGATGCCTCTAAAGCCTGTCCCCTTTGTTTTTTGTCTTTTGGAGGAATCTTTTCCATATTCTGAATGAGGGACACTATGCTTTCAACTTGCTTTAACCTCTCAGCCTCGATTAGTACCTCCATTTCTTCCCTGTTAACCAAACGCGAAATTGTGGACTGGGAGACACCCAAAACTTTAGCTAACTTGGTTTGCGAACGGCCTCCCGCAATGGCTCTCGCAATTTCCTTCTTGACAACTTCATTTTCCAGCTTCATTTTTGCTCCCCGTGTGTAGAGCGGTAAGGGATTCCTTAAACCGGGAAGGGAGGGTCATCCCGCTCCTTCCCCCCCCCCTTACTGTGCCCAAATTGTGCCCGTGAGCCTTTCTTTTGACCTGATTCTACCTGACTCCACCTGACCTGGCAAATTTCCCTTGACTTGAATGAATATAAGGGTTTATGATTGTTTTCGCAGGGTTAAGGGATGGGGGAAAATAGGCTTGAAAGGTCTTCAAATCCAGTGCGGGGCGCTGAGCGGCGTCCCGGGTGGGTTCGATTCCCATGCACTTCCGCCAGAAGAATTAACGGCACCCTATCTTCAGATCGGGCATTTTAAGAGGGCTTGATTTGTTCGGCTTGGGCTTACCGGAACTGATCATCATTCTAATTATTGTCTTCTTCCTCTTCGGCGGAAGGAAACTTCCCGAACTCAGCCGGGGGCTGGGGCTAAGCATCCGCAATTTCAAGAAGGCCCTGCATGAGCCCGAGGCCATCGACATCACCCCGAAAAAAGAAGGGACGACCCCGGAAGAAAAAACCCCTCCCCCAAAGCCTTAAGATCCTTCCTCCACAAGCCAATTCAATTCATCCGCCAGAAAAGTGGCCCAGGGCGCCTCTAAAAAAACTTGACAAATATTTGGCAAAGTGATATTCAAAGCGCCGTTGGATGAATAGCCGTTCATTCGTTCGTTTGCCCCCTGGATGAAAGACAGCCTTAAACGATTTCAGATCGAAAAGATCAGCGAGAAGGGGAGGGAAGAAGAAGAGACTTCCATCATCGCTGAAAAGCCTGTGACCCTTTTCTTAAACGACAAGGAAGTGGTCACTTTGCTGGCCACGCCTGGAAACCTGAAGGAGTTGGCTGTGGGCTTTATGCTCTCGGAGGGCTGGCTTAAAGAAGACCGGCCTATCGAGAGGATCGAAGTGGACCCGGAAGGAATCGTACGCCTGCGGGTGAATTATCGGAATTTCCTCGTGGAGAAACTTTTCCTGCGGCGAACGATCACTTCCGGATGCGGAAGGGGTACAATCTTTTACAACGTCCTGGATTCGCTGGGAGCAAAAAGGATCCGATCCTCAGCGAAGATTCCAAAGGAGCGGGTTTTCCGTCTGATGCAGGAATTGAACCAGCGCTCCGTTCTTTACCGGAAGAGCGGCTCTGTCCATGGGGCGGCCCTGGCCGATGGCCAGGGAATCCGGATCTTCTGCGAAGACATCGGCCGACACAACGCCGTGGACAAAGTCTTTGGAGCGGCTTTTTTGCAGGGGATCTCCACCGCCGGGAAGGTTCTCTTAACCAGCGGCCGGGTCTCCTCAGAGATTCTGATCAAGGCGGTTAAGCGGCGGATTCCTTTTCTGTTCTCCTATTCCGGGCCGACGGATTTGGCCGTGGACATGGCTCGTCGGGTGGGGATCACACTCATCGGCTATGTTCGGGGAAACAGAATGAGAGTTTACTCCCACGGCGAACGGATAGGACGCTGAGGGAAGAAATTTTTTGAGTGGATTCATTATTGATGGATTCGTAAAAAGTCCTTTTTGTCCCATTTTCGTCATTCCCGCGAAAGCGGGAATCCAGTTAATTCAACTAGTTCTGGACTCCTGCCTTCGCAGGAGTGACGGCTTTTCCGACTTTTTACGAGATCATCATTATTAAATAATAAAAGGAAAGGGGGTAAAAAGGACAGGAACCCGAAGGAAGGCTTTGATCGATTAATATAAGATAAGGAGGAAGGAGGAAAGATATGGATGTCACCAGAAGGGGTTTCCTGAAGATCTCAGGGGCCACGGCACTGGCCGGGGGGTTGGGGGTTGAGCTCATTCCCCAAGCGGCCCATGCTCAGCCCTGGAAGATCCTTTACACCAAAGAGACAACAACCATCTGCCCTTACTGCGCCGTGGGCTGTGGGATCATTGTGCACACCCGAGATGGCCAGGTGGTGAACACGGAAGGCGATCCCGACCATCCCATCAACCAGGGATCCCTCTGCCCCAAAGGTGGATCGCTCTACCAGCTCTCGGACAACGCCAATCGCCTAACAAAGCCCCTCTACCGGGCTCCTTTCGCCAAAGAATGGAAGGAGGTCTCCTGGGAGTGGGCTCTGGATAAAATCGCTGAGAATATCAAGAAGAGCCGCGATGCCTCATTCATCCAGAAGAATGAAAAGGGTGAGACAGTCAACCGCACCGACGCCATTGCCTCGGTGGGCAGCGCGGCCCTGGATAACGAGGAATGCTACGTTTACCAAAAATTTCTCCGCGCTCTCGGCCTGGTGTACATTGAACACCAGGCCAGGATATGACACTCCCCAACGGTAGCGGCTCTGGCAGAGTCGTTCGGACGGGGAGCGATGACCAATCACTGGAATGACCTAGCGAACGCGGACGTGATCCTGATCATGGGATCGAACGCCGCCTCTAACCATCCGATTTCTTTCAAGTGGATCACCAAGGCCATGGAGAAGGGGGCCAAGCTGATCAGCGTGGACCCGCGGTTCACCAATTCTTCGGCCAAGGCTGACATTTTTGCCCGCCTGCGCTCGGGCACGGACATCCCCTTTTTGGGCGGGATGATCAAGTACATCCTGGACAATAACCTGATCCAGAAGGAATACGTGGTCGAGTACACCAACGCTTCCTTCCTGATCGATGAAAAGTTCGGATTTGCAGACGGGCTTTTCACAGGCTACGATGCCAAAGGGAGGAAGTATGACAAGGCCACCTGGAAATACCAGGTGGACGCCAAGGGGATTCCCAGGATGGACAAGACTTTGCAGAATCCCCATTGCGTCTTCCAGCTCCTGAAGAAGCATTATTCTCGCTATAACCCGGACATTGTTTCCAAGATCACTGGAACGCCCAAGGAGGACCTGCTGAAGGTCTATCAAGCTTACGCCGAGACCAGCAAACCGGACAAGGTGGGGACCATCCTTTACGCCATGGGCTGGACCCAGCACACGGTGGGAACGCAGAACATCCGCACCATGTCCATCATCCAGATGCTCCTTGGCAACATGGGTATGGCCGGCGGCGGGGTGAATGCCCTACGCGGGGAGTCCAACGTTCAGGGTGCCACGGACTATGGGATCCTTTTCCATATTTTAACCGGTTACAATCCCATGCCGCGAGCTACCGATAAGACTCTGAAAGACTACATGGAGAAGTACACGCCCAAAACCCAGGACCCCAAGAGCCTGAACTGGTGGAAGAATCGACCCAAATACATCGTCAGCATGCTCAAGGCCATGTTTGGGGCCAACGCCACCAAGGAGAACGATTTCGGATACTCCTGGATGCCCAGGCTGGACGAGGGGCAGAACGCCTCCTGGCTGATGCTCTTCGACCGGATGGCCAAGGGGAAATTCACGGGCTTCTTCGCCTGGGGTCAAAATCCGGCCTGCTCCAGCGCCAATGCCGGCAAGGTGCGCAAGGCCATGGAGAACCTGGACTGGATGGTCAACGTTAACCTCTTCGACAACGAGACCGGCTCTTTCTGGAAAGGTCCAGGAAAAGACCCTGCCAAGATTAAAACCGAAGTCTTCATGCTGCCATGCGCCGCTTCCTTCGAGAAGGAAGGGTCCATCACGAATTCCAGTCGTTGGATGCAATGGCGGTATAAGGCCGTCAATCCTCCAGGACAGGCCATGGCCGACCTGGAGATCATGCACGAGCTGTTCGTGAAAGTACGCAAGCTTTACAAGGAGAAGGGCGGGACTTTTCCCGATCCCATCCTGAACCTTTCCTGGAACTACGGGCCCAAGGGCCCGGAGGGGAAGATCAAGCATCCTGATCCTCACTACGTGGCCAAAGAGATTAACGGCTATACGGAAAGAGGCATCGAGGTTGAAGACCCAAAGACCAAAAAGAAGAACGTGGTCGCCAAGGCTGGTGAACAGTTAGGGAGTTTCGCTTTTCTCCAGGACGACGGCTCCACCACCTGCGGCAACTGGCTGTACTGCGGGTCTTACACGGAAAAAGGAAACATGGCCGCCCGGAGGGGCAAGGCGGACCAGACGGGCATCGGCCTTTACCCCGGATGGGCTTGGTGCTGGCCGGTCAACCGGCGGATCATCTACAACCGCGCCTCGGTAAACTGGGAAGGGAAACCCTGGGATCCCAAGCGAGCCGTGATCTGGTGGGATGGTGCGAAATGGCAGGGCGATGTACCCGATGGACCGCAGCCAGCGGGAGCCATCTACCCTTTCATCATGTTGCCTGAAGGCCATGCGCGGATCTTCGGGCCGGGCCTGGCCGAAGGGCCATTCCCGGAGCATTATGAGCCTTTGGAGTGTCCCATTGAGAAGAATCTTTTGTCCTCGCAAAAGTTCAACCCCACGGCTAAGCTCTTCGGTGAGCCAGGCGTCGGGGAGGGGGCAGACAAATTTCTCTCCTGCGACCCGAGGTTTCCCTTCGTCTGCACGACCTACCGGGTTACCGAACACTGGCAGACGGGCGTGATGACCCGGTGGCTTCCCTGGCTTGTCGAGCTGGAGCCCCAGATGTTCGTGGAAATGTCCAAAGAACTTGCCAAAGAGAAAGGGATCAAGAACGGCGAGCGCGTGGTGGTCAAATCTGCTCGCGGCGAGGTGGAGGCCAAAGCCATCGTCACCGAACGCTTCAAACCCTTCAAGATCGCCGACCAGACCGTTCACCAGGTCGGCATCCCCTGGCACTTTGGCTGGATAACACCGCCGGATGGGGGCGACAGTGCCAACCTGCTTACCCCCACGATCGGGGATGCCAACACCATGATCCCGGAGTCCAAGGCCTTCATGGTGAACGTCGAGAAGAAAGGGGGGAAGTGAGATGGATGAAAAGGTGATGCTTATCGATGTCTCGAAGTGCACGGCCTGCCGGGGCTGCCAGGTAGCCTGTAAACAATGGAACAGGCTTCCGGCAGAAAAAACCCAGCAGCGGGGTACCCATCAAAACCCCCCGGACCTAACCCCTTCCACCTGGAACTTAGTCCGTTATACAGAGATCCCCACCAAGGAGGGGGGGGTGCGCTGGTTGTTCCGAAAAGATAATTGCATGCACTGCACAGACCCTGCCTGCCAGCGGGCATGCCCGGTTCCGGGCTGCATCTTCAAGACCGAGCAAGGGGCTGTGGTCATTGACAAAGAGAAGTGCATTGGCTGTAAGTACTGCGTGAATGTCTGCCCGTTTGAGATTCCCCGGTACGATGAAGCCACGAACAAAGTATACAAATGCACCCTCTGTTGGGATCGGATAGGCCAGGGCCAGATTCCGGCCTGCGCCAAGACCTGTCCCCCGGGAGCGGTGACCTTCGGTCCCAAGGAGAAGATGATTGCCCAGGCGTATGCCCGGGCCAAGGTTCTGGGCGGTGACACCACGGTTTATGGAGACAAGTTCGTCGAAGGAACGCACGTGGTCTACGTATTGCCGGAGAAGGTACGCATGTACGATAGACTGCCTTCCCGTCCCTCGGTGCCCATCTCCGTCTACCTGTGGAAGGACTTTCTCAAACCGCTGTCCGTTTTGGCCATCGGTGCCGCCCTGGTGGGAACGTTCTTCCATTACATCATCAAAGGGCCCAAGCGCCCTGAAGAAGGGGGTGAGTGAACATGGCTAAACCCAAAAATTTAATCCTCAGTTCCACAGTTTTCGAACGGGTGGTCCACTGGGTCCTGGCGGGGAGCTGTCTCTTCCTCTTCCTCACAGGCTTCGGGATGATGTTTCACTCCCTCTCCATCATCTCCCGTTTCTTTCCCGCCATCCCCCTCTTCTCCAGTCTCTATCCCGGGGGATACGCGACCATGAAGCTGCTCCACAACATTGACGGGATCATCTTCGGCATCGCCTTCCTTTTTGCCCTGGGGGCCTGGGGAAAGGATACCCTGTTTTTCGACGAAGAGGACAAGAAGTGGTTCCGGGTTTTGGGAGGCTACCTGTGGGAGGTGGAGGAAGTGCCCGAGGCCGGAAAGTTCAACGCCGGCCAGAAGGCTTTCTTCATAGTCCTTTTCCTCTTCTGGTTCATCATGGTGGCCACAGGGATCTTCATGTGGTTCCCGATCTTCCCCCCGGCCTTCACCCGCTGGCTTTATCCCCTGCATGCCCTGGGCGTGGTGGTTTTGGGTGGCTTTTTGGTCATCCATTTTTACCTGGGGACCTATGGGAACCCGGGGACCTTCCAGGTCATGGGCCACGGGTATGTGAACAAGGGCTGGGCCAAAAAGCACCGCCCCAAATGGCTGCGAGACGTGGAAGCCGGGCGGCGGTCCATCTGAGCTCATTACCAGTTAGCCAACCGCAAACGATGGAAATTCCCCCTTGCCCCCCTTTTG
>Ga0315280_10010388_pt1 | contig 11688 bp, 11 predicted proteins | sample YL17G06_40_MG_FD_203697 | JGI IMG/M metagenome (GOLD analysis project Ga0315280, IMG submission 203697) | Sediment microbial communities from Yellowstone Lake, YNP, Wyoming, USA - YL17G06_40 | ecosystem: Environmental > Aquatic > Freshwater > Lake > Sediment | place: USA: Wyoming | collected... | reverse complement strand
CCGCAGACGCCCTCCAGGTCCACACCCAAGGCTACAGAAGCCTCCTTCAGGGTCTTCCCTTTGTCAATGTAACCCCTACATTCCGATGGTTGAAAAATGACCATACATTTCTCGGTATCCTTTGGTTTCCCTGGCATTATTCATTCCTTTCAAAGGCAATCTTCCATGACGACTACATCCCTTCGAATAATGGAAATCGGTTAAAGGTTAAGGTTTCGGCTACGAAGCCCGTTTCGTATATCGTCAAAGGGTTATGGTTAAAGATTACGTAGACGAAAATCGTTGCCGTTTGACGATACGGGCATCGTTACCTTTACCCTAAAACCGGTTTCCTCACCTATTTTTTCATCTCCTCCTCCCTTAACATCTTAAGGAGATGAATCGCTTCATCCACCGCCGTGCCGGCACTCCTGGCATAGCCATCAGCGCCGTATTTTTCCGCAACCTCCGGGGTGAGCGGAGCGCCCCCTAACATGATTCGAACCTTGGGATTCTTGGCCCTCAACTTCTTAATGACCTCTGGCATAGAAAGCATGCTGGTCGTCATCAGAGCCGAGATGCCAACGACTTGAGACTCGGTTCGGATCATTTCTTCAACAAACTTATCAAGGGGTACGTCCTTTCCCAGGTCATAAACAGTCCAGCCTCCCACTTCAAACATCAACTTAACGAGATTCTTTCCGATATCGTGAACGTCGCCCTCAACGACTCCCAGGACGATCGAACCCTTCACCTCTGATTTTCTGCCCGAGGCTTCAATGGCTGGTTTTAAGAGATTAAGGCCAGCATAGAGCGCATCAGCACACATCAACAGTTCGGGAACAAAGTACTCCTTGCGATTATACTTTTCGCCAGCGTCGATCATGCCATCGGCCAAGCCATGCATGGTCGCAATGAACGGGTCTACGCCTTCTGCTAAGGCGATGTTGGCCCATTTCACAGCGTCGTCCTCTTCAAAATTGCTGACTGCATTGTGTAGCTCTTTCAAGATTTCTTTTGTCCTTTCTTCTGTCGCCATAAATTGTTCCTCCTATCTTGACCCGTTCGACGGCGCCAATTCCCGCCCTTTAGACGGGGAAGAACGCGCCGCTCCCTTCGGCAGGCTCAGGACACTGAGTTTATCGAAGTGCAGGGTCAACCCTGAGCCCTCGGCCTGAGCTCGGGCCGAAGGCAAGCCCCAGTCTTTAGGCTGGGAAGCCGAAGGGTTGATTTAAAAAAAGTTTAATGAAAGATGCTTATCAAACCATGTCCCTAAGTCCATCGATTCATAAATTCGGTAACGTATTTATTTACTCAGGACTTAGTGCTGAGTGAGCAATTATTTCAATTCACAGCATGAGGATACGTGATCGTATTTACGAATCGAAGCACTAAGCTTTATGGCAAGTAGCCATTCCTATAACTGGATTCATCTCGTTTATCCAAGGCGATAAAATATAGTTCTCCCGTTCCAATTCTTCGAAAAACGACACCCTGCTTGTGAAGTCTGTTAGCCAAATCTTCGCCAAAGATTTGTTGTAAATCTTTTGATAAAAGAACTTCATTGAGTGATCGATCAAGAGAAATAGAAGTTTGGTGAGGACGGAGAGGAAGGTTTTCATCAAGGAGCATGGTTGGATCAAAGGGTTGGGTTCCACTCACCCTTGCCAGATGATTTCCCACTTCCAAGAGATCATTTTCAATCTCTCTTCTCGCCCCAACCCCGTCTTTCTGTTTTAAACATTCCAAGATCGCTTGATGTGCTTTCGCCACTTTATGGTAAAATTCACTCCCGAGGTCTAATTGGAACTTAATGTCATTCAGGATATTATCAATAAAGTCCATTACCAAGATCAGGATAGGGTTTTCAGTCATCCTGGCTAAGTAACGATGAAATCCTATTTCTCTGGAAACAATGGTATGAGGAGTGACAGGATCCTCCTTGATCATGCTCTCCAACTTAACAATATCCTCAGGTTGGATGCGTAAGGCAGCGATTTGTGCGACAGGTGGTTCGAGCAAATAACGAATCATCGTAATGTCCTTGATGGAGACCGTCTTGAAGTGGAGGAAGTTGATGATGCCGTGGATGGTCGTCCTCATGTCCACTTCCGCAATAAAAACACCGCCTGCGATTCCTTTCCTGATCTCCACTAACCCCATGCCTTCGAGCACCCTTAACGCCTCTCGTAAGGTAGCTTTGCTCACACCAAACTCAGACATAAGTTCCTTTTCAGCGGCTACTTTATCCCCTGGTTTAAAGCGACCCGAAAGAATAGCATTTCGAATCTGTTCGATGATCTGATCGGATATCTTGTGGGTTCTACTGGCAGTCTGAAACAAGAATGTCCCTCGCTTGTTTTGTTTTTATAAATTTGAGGAAGCGGGGTTATCTTATCTAAAACGTGATGAGGATGTCAAGAAAAATATCATAAATATTATAATAATTATTGTATATTCAGATCTTATTTAAAATCAATAAGTTATAATGAAACAATTTTAATTTTAACTGATTTTTGGGACAATTGTTGCAACTGGTTGGGTTATTAATTTGTCTTATCAATCAATCCCTTGTTGGGGTGGTAAACGATGCCTGTGATCTTATCTTTTAGGAAATTAAAAAGAACTTTGGATTCCGGTCCGTTTTTCAATTTAACGATGGACTCATCAGTGACCTTACCAATGACAGCAGTAGTAATTTCTCTTTCCCGAAAGAGGGCAATGACTGCTTCAGACTTTTCGGGAGAAACGGAGAAAACAAATCCAAAGCTCTGAAAACAGACCAACCAATCGGATAATTCAATCTCAGCGGGTTTGGGGATGGAGTCAAGTTCAATGATAGCGCCCTTGCCAGAGTTTTCTAACATAATGGATACAGTCCCCAAGATACCCGCATTGCTCACATCCTTGGCAGCTTGAGCCAATTCCTTTTCAGCGATGAGTGGCAAGGTCTCCAGACGATAGAGCAATTCTTCCGGAGTCTTTCCTGAATTGGCATCCCAGCTCACCACAGAACGACAACCTTTATCGCCCTTGAGGTCCACTGCAAAAATGAGATCATCGCCAGCCTTTGCCAAATGACTCCTTAGCAACTTATTGGAATAACCCAAAATGGCTACAGCTAAAGAAGGAGAATTCCCGGGAGCATCAGGATGCAGGTGGCCACCCACCATGGGAACCTTCAGTTTTTCACAACCCTTCTTAATTCCCTCCACGACTTTTGCTCGGTGGTCTTCATCTCCGCTCGCCAGAACATTGACCATGCCCAGAGGTCTTCCGCCCATGGAATAAATATCGTTGACCGTAACCATCACCGATGCTTTTCCTGCTGCATAGGGCTCGTTGATCAACAATCGGGTCATGATGCCGTCGGCTGCTAATAATAAAAAACCTTCTTTCCAAGGAATGATGGCAGCATCATCACCGAAATTGGGTAACTGGAGACCCGACTGACCATGTAAAACTAATTTATCGAAAACGTTCTCAATGGGCTGCTTTCGCAGCAGCCCCTCGTAGTTTCGGATCCTGTTAACAATTTGATCTAAATTGATATTCAAAAAGGCCTCTTCTTGTTTAATTTATGATGGTCTCGTAAAAACTCTATCAATCTGTCACTCCTGCCCCGATTTGCATCGGGATAAACTCCAGCAGGAGTCCAGAAGTATTTGAATTCACTGGATTCCCGTTTTCACGGGAATGACGACTTTTTACGATTCCATCATTATATGATAAATTCAAAACTCGTGCTTCGAATTTTATCTATATCATATGTCTTCCAGATTGGCTTCCATCAGTTGATGGGGTTTGCCAAAATATTCTTTAACCGGTTCTACGGTCTTCCATCCCAACCGTGAAAAAAAGGGGACATTTTCAACTTGGATGTGGGCCGTAAATTTGGTGCAGCCCCGATTCTTAACGCATTGAATAGCTTCCCGAACCAATAATTCGCCTGCACCCGTATTTCTGAACTCTTTTCTCACTGCCAGCCTTCCACCGATCCAGTGCCCATTGTGATTCACCGGAAAAACACGCACCGTTCCCACTACCTGACTATTCCATTCTGCCACCAGGTGGATGCTTTTCGGATCATTCTCATCGACATCAGAATTTGAAAAAAGTTTCTGTTCCAGGACAAAAACCTCCTTTCGAATTTCAAAGGCTCTCTCTTGCTCAACTCCAGTCCTGACAGGATAACAGATCAAACAATCCGTCACTTGTTCAAATGTGTGTAAGGCCGAGCAAGCTCCACAACGGACACAGCCAGCCAAGGAGCGGGAAGAAGAAAGTCCTTTTTTCCTTAAGATACAAGCCACCGCTTCATAAATACGTTTCATCTCTTCCGGGTCGGGTGGCAGAATATTTTCCATGAGGGACCCGGGAATAGGTCTCAGGGGAACCACAAAAGGGTAGACACCAAGATCTGCCAAAAATTTGCTTCCCCAAATAATCGAATCTTTTTTTTCTCCAAGACCCACAATCAAGAAACTACTGACCTGATTGGGGCCAAAGATTTCCACCGCCATCTTCCAGGCCTTCTTGTACCTTTCAAGACCCATCGATGCTTTGGCTGGAGCGATCTGGGACAGGGTTTCAAAATCAAAGCTTTCAATGTGAATTCCCACTGTATCCACCCCTGCCTCTTTCAATTCATAAAGCCCGTCCATGTTGGAGGGAGGACAGAATTGCGCATGGATGGGCAGACCCGTAGCCTTTTTGATGGCCGCAGCGCAAGGGACCAAGTAAGAGATCTCTTTTCCAGGTGGATGAACTGTTCCAGTGGTCAAAACGATGTGCTGAATGGAGTCAAGCTCTTTGGCTTTACGTGCCACTTCAGACAGTTGCTCAGGAGTCTTAATCTTTATGGTTTGACCGTTTCTATGAGAAAGCTCAATTCCACAAAACTGGCATCTCTCATTGGAATGCCAGTAGGTACAGGTTTGAATCACAGAGGTGGCGAGGCAATCCTTCCCGTGAAGCAGGGCGATCTTTGGATAAGGTATCCTTTCCTCAGTTGTATGATCATAAAATTTTGGCCTTTCTATAAAATTGACTGGACAGACCACCTTCCCATCTTTGAAAATTAGGAACTGACCTCCTTCTTCTCTTAAGACATAGGGGGACTTGGAAACATATTGACTGCCGGTGGGAAGGCTTACTGAAATTCCACTGATTAAAAAAGTTCCACCTTCGGCCGGACCAGCCCCTCCTTTTCGCTGTGAGAGTTGCCCCTGAAAACGTAAACCAAGACTCTGGAGTTCGGTGATGAGTTGGGGTAAAGGGCTACAAGATATGCCAACAATCTTCATCTCCACCATCCTTCCTTTCTACTTTTGTCTCTTCGCTCAATACGTGTAAGACATCTCTTCTGACTTCATTACATTCCCAACTGGTCCGATCTCTTGGCCTCGGGACTCCCACCTCAAATATCTGAACAATCCTTGCCGGTCTTTTAGAAAGCACGACAATCTGATCGCTGAGAAAAACAGCCTCGTCGACATTGTGCGTCACGAAGATGATGGTATCGGCTCTCTTCACCCATATCCTTAGAAGGAATTCCTGCATGGCGTTGCGGGTTTGACTATCCAGGGAACCGAAGGGCTCATCCATTAAAACCACCCGAGGGTTCATGATCAAGGTCCGAGCAATGGCGACCCGCTGCTTCATGCCACCCGAAAGTTCCCTTGGATAGCGATTTTCAAACCCGCTCAGGTTAAACATCTTGATGTATTCCATTGCCGTCGAACGCCTTTTCTCTTTATCCACTCCCTTGATCTCAAGGCCCATCTCAATATTCTGGAGCGTCGTCCTCCAGGGGAAAAGGGCGTACTCTTGAAAAACCAATCCAACCGCTTCTGATCCCTGAACTAACTCCTCACCATCCAAAAGGACCTTGCCTGCAGAGGCTTTTTCTAAACCGGCGATGATCCTAAGAAGCGTCGTCTTTCCACAGCCACTTGGACCGATGATCGAGATAAACCGTCCATTCTCGACCCGATACTGGACATTTTCAAGGACGTGGACGCTCTCTCCCAGGCCCTTACCTGGAAAGGTTTTGCTGAGTTCTAAAAAATCTAAACTCAAGACCTCACTCCTTTTGACCCCAAACCAAACCAATCGGACAAGGATGCTGTAGAAGTTTTACAGCGGTAACCTTATTGTGTTTCCATGACGAGTTTCAAAACAATTTACAAACGCCGCTCACCATGACAAACAAAGGATACCCATAAAATCCAATCATGACCGCATTGTAAAACTTTGGAAGCATGCTTGTCCGATTGGTTTGCGCAATATCAAAAAATCTCATCTCCAGCGGATCATTCTTGATTCCGTCGCTCTCAAGCCAATATCAATCAACAGGCCGATCACGCCGATCACCAGCATCCCTGCCAAGATTTCATCCGGTCTTTGTATGTCCCGTGCGGTCATGATCATATAGCCCAGTCCATAACCTTCCTTGACCCCTGTGAATTCAGCCGCCACCAAGGTCATCCATCCAATGCCGATACCAATTCGCATTCCCACGAAGATGGAAGGAACTGCTCCAGGGAGCAAAACTTTGAGGAAGATATCCTTCTCCCTCGCATGCAAAGTTCGGGCAGCCTCGATTAGGATGGGATGGATAGATAAAACTCCAGAAATCGTATTCAAGAGGATTGGGAAAAAAGCTCCAAGGAAGATGATAAAGGCCGCAGATTTTATGCCGATGCCGAACCACAAGATAGCAATGGGAATCCAAGCCAGGGGCGGAATAGGTCTTACCAATTCAAAGAGAGGACGGATCATTCTCAGAAACTTGGGTGACCACCCCATCAAGAGCCCTAAAGGGATAGCGAGCAAGGCGGCAATGACATAGCCCAGGGCAACCCTATAGAGGCTATAGAGCATATGATTGTGGAGAAGATTTCCGGGCGGCACTCCAATGATTAAAAGATCTTTAAAACCTAAGATAATCTCAATGGGAGAGGGAAGCTTATAGGAAGGGATGACCTGGAGAGAAGATAAGCCCTGCCAGATCAAGATCAGTAACAGGGGGATGAAGAAACGCTCCTTTTTCATCTTTTGATCATTTCTTTGATGAAGTCAGGCCTCATAAATCGATCCACAAAAATCTGAACATCCTCTACTTTTATATATTTCAATTTTGTCAGAAAATCGACATATTCTTTTTCCCCTTCGACACTGAGGACAGGAGTATAATTGACATTCTCCATCGCCAATCGGACAGAGGCTTCATCCATCCCCGTATATTTGACACCAATTTTGATGGCCTCCTCACGATGTTGCCGAATAAACTCGATGGCCTTTACATGACCGCGCACCACGCCCTTAGCTTTTTCTAGTTGCGTTTCTAAAAAACGCACATCAGCGGCCAGCACGCAACAGGGATGATCTTTCCAGATGTCACGGGAGGAAGCCAGTATTCTTCCCACACCCATGGTGACCGCTTTTGCAGGATAGGGTTCCCAGGCTGTAAAAGCATCGATCTGATCCGTTCTCAATGCCCCGATCATCTCAGGTGGCTTCAAGACCATAATCTTGACCTGATCTGGTTGGGTTTTGAATTTCAACAAGGCCCTACGGAAGAGGAAGTCTTGGACAGTAGAGTGTCCTGGAACGACTGCGATTTTACCAACCAATTCAGGAATACTTTGGATCTTGCCGTCCTTTTTTACAACGATCGCTGACCCTTCGGTGTTGACTTGAGCTAACACAACCACCCTCGCCGTTTTGTTGGCCACTGCTGTGGTAGCAGGCGCTACTCCAACATACCCCATGTCCAGGGCTCCGGCCGCAAAGGCGCTCATTAACTCTGGTCCTGCCTTGAAGATGCCAGCCACTTCCACCTTCACTCCCTCTTTCTCAAAGAACCCTTTTTCTAAAGCCACCCAGCAGGGGAGTTGATGAATATCGCTTTGGAGGTAAGCAATCCGGACAGGTTGTCCGTGGGCGATCGCCACAAAGAATAACAAATTAACAAAAAATAATGAGACTATCTTTTTCATCTGGCTTCTCCCACCCTTACCTCTGTCCAGCTGCAAAATAATCTTATAACCAGGACAACTGACAAATTAAAATACTCTTCCTTTTCGCGTTGGAGTGCTCCAATTCGATTTAGAATTGGAGGAATTATAGCTAACTTCAGGACCCGTAGCAAGGAAACCTTGATAGACCTTGTGGTATTACATCATGACCAACAATTGGTCAAAAGGATGGAAATTAATGGGAAGGAATGATAAATCACTCGATCCAAAATATCTCTTAATTCTCAAACTCGCCTTCTGAATTTATAGCTTCCGCGATAGGCTTCTAATTTGCTGAGTAGAAGAGTTTTTGCCTTTTTCCGCTGACCTTTCTGCATTAATCTGATCAGTGATTCTAAATCAAGTGCCTCCTGCCAGGCTTCTCCATCCACAGCACAGCCTCTCTCTTTCAAGGCACATCTGACCTCACTAATTAATGATAGTAATGTGGCGTATTCCTTTCCGAAACTTTTTTCAAGATTTGTTCGGATTTTTCTGGCAAGTGCTGGACTTGTCCCCGCGCTCGAGACAGCAATTGTTAAATTCCCACGCCGGAAAAAAGAGGGGGGGATAAAACTTGACAGCCGGGGATCGTCTACCACATTTACAAGAATGCCTAATTTCTTTGCCTCATGAGCCACCGTCCGATTGATCTCTCTTACATCCGTGCTTGCAACAGCAATGGTTGCATCCATCAGGTCTCCAACTTTATAGTTTCGATGAATCAGATGAATGGCTTTCTTCTCGGATAACTTTGCCATGCCAAGATGAGGTTTCGGGCTAACAACCGTAACATTTGCCCCGCAGTCCAAAAGCATTCTGACCTTCCGAAGGGCAACGTTGCCTCCCCCGATGACAACACATCTCTTACCTTGTATGTTCAACATGATGGGATAATAGACGGGGGTGTTAGACTTTCTTTTCTTCATTTCTTCACACGAACGGTTTAACGTCTCACTTATCAAACCAGCGCAGGTATTTCCGAAGGTGAACCACATCACCCACCACCACGACAGAGGGTGGTCTCAGATTCTCTGATTTCACTTTTTCAACGATATCCTGGAGCGTTCCGATGACGCATCGTTGACGGGTGGTGGTGCCTTCTGTAATCACTGCCACAGGGGTTGATGGGGGCTTATGGTGTTTGATTAACTGTTCGACCACAGTTGATAAATTCCCCATTCCCATCAGGATCACCAGAGTGTCTGCGCCAGCAGATAATTTATCCCAGGCGATAAAGGGTTCGCCACTTTCAGAAGCCTTGTGTCCAGTGACAACGGTGAAGGAAGAAGCGACTCCCCGATGTGTGACCGGAATACCGGCATAGGCAGGCACAGCCACGGCGGATGATACTCCCGGCGCCACCTCAAAGGGAATTGCATTTTCAGCCAATGCCTTAGCTTCTTCTCCTCCCCGGCCTAAGACAAAAGGATCGCCACCTTTTAACCTTACGACCACTTTGCCTTCACGAGCCTTTTGAATGAGTAACTGATTAATCATTCCCTGTTCCAACGTATGATGACTCGACGCCTTTCCTACGTATATCTTTTCGGCCTCGGACCGGGTTTCATTGAGAATGCTCTCGTCAACAAGGCGGTCATAAATCACCACATCGGCCTGCTGAAGAAGCTTTAATCCCTTGACCGTGATCAAGCCAGGATCCCCCGGTCCAGCACCGACTAGATATACTTTTCCTGATCTCACCTGTGCTCCCTATCCCATAAAACCAAAGCCCGTTCGGCGAACGGGCCCTACATTCTGCAAAAATCTCGGCTTCCTTCATCCCCTCCCGCCAGGGGAGGGGAGATTTAGATCAGTTCCAGTTTCCGGCATATAACTTGTGATCCTGGCCGCCACAGTGGCGGCGGCCTTCTCTCTACCCTCTCTAACCTCCCAGATGGGAACGATGGGAAAGACTTTTGTGAAGAGGGTGTAGAGGAGCATGAATAAGGAGATGCAGCCGGCCAGGATCGACCACTCCACCCAGGTTGGAATGTAATAGGCTCCCTGGATGGGCATTCTCTGTCTCGTTAAGGTAGGCACGATGATGACAAACCGTTCCAACCACATTCCCAAAACGATCGAGATCGAAGCGATGACCGTTCCCCGGATCGTTCGATATTTCTTGATGGCCAGAATGGGTAAAGGAATGACGAAACACAGGGTGAAGTGGAGCCAGAAAAGAGGAGAAAATTTTCCTGAAATCTTCGACCAGAAGATCGCCATATGAACCGGGTCATTACCATAAACGATGGTGATGTACTCAGCAAAGGTAAAATAGAACCATAAGAGGGTCATCGCCATCAGAAAGATACCGATATTGTTAAAGTGAATCGGCTTGATGTAGCTTTCAAGATGATAGGCCTTCCGGAGCACGGCCATCACCACAATTACACTGGCCACCCCGGAGAAGATAGCGCCGACAACGAAATAGGGACCAAAAATCGCACTGTGCCAGAGCGGCTGGATCGTCATGGCAAAGACAAAGGACACGACTGTGTGAACGGTGATCATGACTGGGATGACGAGGACCGATACGAAACCGATGGCCCTCTCCAGACGACGATGCTGGCTCTCTGTATTTCTCCATCCTAAAGAAAGGATACGATAGAACCACTCCCTTTTCCCTCCAAGATCTCTGAGCATGGCGATATCAGGAATGAGAGCCAGATAAAGAGAGATAGAGCTCACCGTCAAGTAGGTGGCGATGCTGCAGACGTCCCAGAGCAAGGGAGAGCGAAAATGGGCATACCGGATGGCATAGAGCATCCGGTCCGGTCTTCCCAGATCGATTAAAACGCTTCCCACCCCAAACATCAAAATAAAAACGGTTGTCAGCTCTGAAGCTCGACTAATCGGTCTCCGCCATTCCGCCTTAAGAATGCGGAGAACGGCTGAGATGAAGGTTCCTGCGTGACTAATACCGATGAAGAAAACGAAGTTCGTGATGTAAACCCCCCAGAAGATCTGCCTTGAAAGTCCGGTGACCCCCAATCCTGTTCGATATTGGGTGATGTAGGCATAAAGTCCCAATAAGACAAGGGCGCCCAGGATGGAGACGGTGATGTAAAATCCCTTTCCTGTCTTCCAGATATGTTCAAAGAGAACCGTATCTTCTCCAATGATTTTTTGTCTTTGGTCAAGCATCTTCTTAATTCTCAAGGTTTAAGGGGTCTGAGGTTCGAGGGTTCAAATAAATGAAAAAAATGATTTCACTGGAACCCTTGACTCCTGGAATCCTTGAACCCTCAAGCTATCTCTATTTACAAAATGTAATAAACCTTTGGCTTCGTACCCAGTTCAGGATGCCGTTGATAGATGACACGATTCTGAAGGGCTTTCCTGACTTCGGAATCAGGCTTCTTGAGGTCTCCGAAGATTAAAGCCTTTTCCTTACAGGCTTCTACGCAGGCAGGAATCAGACCTTGGGCAAGCCTCTCGACACAAAAATTACACTTCTCCACAACCCCCCTCGTCCTTGTTGGATATTCCGGGTTAATCTTCTTGATGAAAGGCCGGGGATCTCTCCAGTTGAAGCTGCGGGATCCATAAGGACACCCCGCCATACAGTATCGGCATCCAATACATCGATGGAAATCCATCATCACGATGCCGTCCTCCCGCCTCCATGTCGCCCGGGTGGGACAGTACTTGACGCAAGGCGGGTCATCGCACTGATTACAAAGTA
>Ga0315280_10010386_pt1 | contig 11689 bp, 10 predicted proteins | sample YL17G06_40_MG_FD_203697 | JGI IMG/M metagenome (GOLD analysis project Ga0315280, IMG submission 203697) | Sediment microbial communities from Yellowstone Lake, YNP, Wyoming, USA - YL17G06_40 | ecosystem: Environmental > Aquatic > Freshwater > Lake > Sediment | place: USA: Wyoming | collected... | reverse complement strand
CTTTCTAAAGATAGACTCGTGGTAAATACCTTACCACTTGGAGCCGCGGCCTTCATTGTATTTCACCGCAGAGACGCGGAGAACGCAGAGAAAACAAGAAACACTTTATAAGGAACCCTGGAAAGCAGGAAAATGCTGGGTTCCGGAAGCACCACGCCGGAAGGCGTGGTGGAAAAAGACGCAGAAAGCGAAAAACACTCTGTCATTTTATAAAATGCCGAAAATATGGTGTAATACTGAGCCAAGAACGATATTACGCCATCTCAGTCAATAGTCTGATGAAATAAGCGGGTTAGTCCAAAAGGGTTTTTTCTCAGCGCGCGTTACAATGGGGTTGCGATAATGCGTCTGCCGATGCGGGAAAGATACGCAAATGTCACTCGCGGGTCGTGCTCAAAGTGACATAAACACTTCTCTGATACCGCTATCTCCTCCCATTTTTTCTTCTCGGCGATGGTGTCCAGAGGAAACAGGTCGTAACTCATTATATACGGCACAGTGATGTGCCCGGTCGTCGGTATCAGGTCGCCCCAGAAAATGCAGCGTTTTTCTTCACTCTCTATTATGACAATCTGGTGCCCTCTTGTGTGTCCGCCTGTAATAACAGTTCGGACACCCGGCGTGACCTCAAAATCGCCGTCTATCAGATGCAGTTGACCCGCCTTCTCAAGTAAAAGCAAATCGTCTTCGCGGTAACTGCCTTTTGTCCGCTCATTGGGACTCAAAGCGTCCTCCCACTCTTTCCGCTGAATAAAATATTGCGCGTTGGGGAATGAGGGGATGAGATTTCCTTTTGAGTCCAACTTTGTATTTCCGCCGCAGTGGTCAAAATGAAGATGAGTGAGAATAACAGAATCTATCTTTTCAGGCGGTGTGCCAACTTTTTTCAGGTTCTCTTCAAGTCCGGGGGAGCGGTTGATTTCATAGATTTCGTCTGACTTTTCATCAAAGCGGGAGCCCATTCCCGTGTCAATCAGGATATTTTCCCCTGCGGCGCGAATGAGAAGGCAGTTGAGCGAAAGGAGGATTCTGTTACGCGGGTCGGCGGGATTTATTTTGTCCCATATTGACTTCGGCACAACCCCGAACATCGCGCCGCCGTCAAGCCTGAATGTGCCGTCAGAAACTGTAATCAGTTCAAATTCGCCAAGAAGCATTCTATTTATTCACTTGAGTTCTTGATTCCCGGTAGGGCGGTTGTGTCAGAAGCAGACTTCGGCAAAGGAAATGGTCGCACAAACACGGGCAAATCTGACCAGCGGTACTTCTCCAGCACTTTCTGCAGTTTCTCGTACTCCGTGCCTGCTGACACGTTATTCTCAAACCGCGCAAGTAACTGACCCGTCCTTCTGTCAAGTTTCAAAACTTCCTCCTTACGCACCTCACTTGACCCGTCCGGGTATGTTATTTTCACTCCGCCGGTCTTCAGATAAAGAGTCTTGGAATCAGGAGGCAGTATGCCTGTCACCCCCTTTATGCCTAACTCGTCAAACGCCCACTTCCAAACTACTCTCTCGGAACCATCATGCAATACCTTCATCCCAAAAATCCTTTCCTGGACGCCTGTAGTGCCATCTTGCAAAACAACTCCTTTGTCCAGGAATCTACGAATCTGTATGTCAGAATCCGTTATTATCTCCATGCCCTCAGGGATGGTAAGTCTCCAACCCGTATCAGGAAATCTCTCCGCTACAACACGAGGAGGAAAAACAACCCGTTGATACCCTTTGGACTCATGATTTTCCGCTCTAATCATTCTTTCCAAAGTGGGCAGTCCGTGCCAACTGTAAACTTCGACATACGCTTCCACCGCCTTACTCAACTCTTTTTCGGAAGGATTTTCGGTTTCAATAAACCAGGCATTGAAACATTCGCCTGTGTTCAGGTCAAATACATAGACGTTACAACCAGAGGACCCAAGGAACCCAAGAAAGTCCACGATACATACGGTCTCTTTATTGAGGTAACCGAACCTGTATATTATCAGCCCTGGATGAACGAGGTTTGTTTCCATTGTCCTTCTCCACAGCACTTTCTCAGACCTGTCCTCAAGCACCTTCATCGCGTAAATCCGTGCAACTATGATTGGCTCACCGGAGGGCCGAAGTTCGGCTTCCAGGAAAGCGCGCAACTGCGGTATATCAGACCGCTCAGGAACGTTGCTCAATCTGGCTGTTTGAGTAGAGCACCCACCAGCAACGAAGAACAAAAACGCTGAGACCGTAACACCGATTAGGAAAGAACTACGCGACGTTCTAAGCATCCTGCCTCCAACGCTTTAGCCGTCACAAAGCGCCTCATCCTACTGAACTGGCCGCCGTCCGCCACGGCGGAATAGGGACCCGCCGAGTAAACTCGGCGGCTAAAATTATTGCGTGGTCTGAGAGCGCGTCTTACTTGGGGACGTGGAAACCTCGGGACGTCTGGCGAAGACCTTCTCGTCATCTGCTTTCATAAAATCAATATACTCTAAAAAAGTCTTTCTGTCGCTTTCTGTGAGCGAGGGCAGATATTCGTTGAACCAGTAATCATCCGCGACTTCGCCGTATTCTTTCGCGTATTTATCCAGTTGGGCAGCGAACTCGGTAATAATTGACTCCGCGCCCTCGTGGCTTGGATACGCGCCAACTTCCTGCACCACCTCTCGCAAGACCTCTGGATTATCTATGATTGCGCAGGGGCGCATAAGATTCTTGTTATACGGCTGCCGTCTGCGGAAGGCGCGGAAGAAGTCGCTGTCAAGAATATCCTCAAGGCGCATATCGCGTATGTTATATTTGGCGAAGTGCGTAAAGACGCAGGGTTCAACATCGCCTTTGTTGTTTATGTGAAAATAGTGCCGCCCGCCTGCAATGCAGCCTCCGCAGAGGGGTCCGTCGCACCAGAAATCGGCGAGAAGAATGTCCTTCTCCAGCCTCATTCTGCTGATTTGCCGCTTTCTGTGGATTCTCTGCTGTGGCGTCGGCATAAGTTCAAACCTCGGCACCCGACCTATCGGAATGTAATTGAAATACCAGCCTATGAAGCAGCCCTTATCAACGTAGAAGTCCACAAACTCGTCGCTAACAATCATATCGTTGTTCTGTCTTGTGGCGGTGGCGGAATACCCGAAAAGAACACCGTTCTTGCGCAGATTTTCCATAGCGCTCATTATCTTTTTGAACTGCCCTTTACCGCGACGCTCATCAGTCTCTTTTTCAAACCCTTCCACGCTTATGCAGGGGATAAGATTACCCAAGTCCGCGATTCGCTTGGCAACCTCGGAATCTATGAGACTGCCGTTTGTGTACATCTGGAAGTACATATCGTTGTGCTCCTCCAGAAGGCGGAATATGTGGTTGTAAACAAACGGTTCGCCGCCCGAGATTACGATGAAGTATATTCCCATCTCTTTCGCCTGCTTCATAGCGGAGTCAAAAAGTTCCCAAGGAAGGTCTGTCTCTTTACCTGACTTCTCGTATTCGCCTGCATAGCAACCCCAACAATTTAAATTGCATTTCATCGTTGGGCTGATGACAAAAAGATACGGCGCCCAGTAGCCGAGCCGCTGTTGGAGCGCCTCGCGCGTCTTCGCACCTTTCACTTCAGAGTTTATCAAAAAGGATTCAACCGCTCTCCTGCGGCAACCAGGAGAGGCTTTTGCAAGGTGATGCTTCGCTACAGTCATAATACGCATAACAAAATCTCTTCCTTCAGGGTATGGTATCTCGGTATCTATTCGCTTTTTCACCACGGCAATAAGTTTCTCATCGGAGAGAAGAGGCAGAAACTTCGCCATCCCTCTAAGAGTGTTTGTGACGACAAACTCATGCGCCTTGGATAGAATACCCATTCCCGCCCCCCCTGACAAAAGGAGATTTTTGTTCTCAGAAGGCACTGTGTGATATTATGAGAGAGAATGAGATGAGTTTCAACCAAAAATCGCCATTTTCAGAAATTTCTTACTCTCCGACATCCGCTCCGGGCGAACGCGTCGGCACAGGGTGGACAGGCTTCCCAAATATCCGCCGTGGTTGGTCTGCCGCAGAACTTCATCCTCACCAAAGATATGGCGCGGTCTTACTCGCTTTCGGCTCGCGGCTTTCCTGTAAATTGGCGTTTTTAGTAACTCGCACGCTAACCAAAAGTTACGTGGTTTTACCCCCCTTCCAATTTACGGGATTTCTATAATGTATCCCCCTGAAGCCCCATGCGCAAGCGTGGGGAGATAGTTACCTCACTCTCGCGCGAAAATGGGTGTTATTGGAAGTACCACGCGGGAACGCGTGGTGAAAATCCCAAAGCAAGCCGCGGACTTCAGTCCGCGGGTGGATTCCGGCCCCCCCACGCCGAAATATTATCTCCTCAAAAGTCAAAAAATTTGAAGGACAACCAAACAAATTACATCTATAATATAAACGACCAGTTGCCGCAGGAATGCGATAATCCGAATGGGTTACCTGACTGAAATGGCGAAAACGGCAAAGAAGGAGAGGTCCAAAATAGTTAGAAGCATCCCCGGCGTGGTAGTGCCAACCGTGGGCTGAACCCGCGGCTTATCATCCCCGCCGGTAAACGGCGGGGCTTTTGAACATTACCACCACGCCTTCCGGCGTGGTGCTTCCCATATTTGAGTTTTCGCGCGCGAGCGAGGATAAATTTCACCATTTTTCAGTCTGCCTGAGGCGGATTTTCGTCGTGATGGGATATTATAGAAATCCTGTAAATTGGGAGGGGCTGAAACCACGTAACTTCTGGTTAGCGTGCGAGTTACTAAAAACGCCAATTTACAGGATTTGTGGAGCAATTTTACAGATTCATCAGCGCGCGTGTCTACCTGGAGACTCACGTTACTTGCGTTCGCGGCTTTTTGTTGATAGGGAATTGATTGTGCGATAAAATAGAAGTGTGACGCCTGTGATGGAACAATATAGAAAGATAAAAGCGAAGTTTCCAAAGGAAATACTCTTCTTCCGGCTGGGCGACTTCTACGAGACTTTTTTTGAGGACGCAAAGATTGCCGCAAAAGTTCTCTCTATCGCGCTTACAAGCAGAGAAAAAGGTCCAGACGCTGTCCCTATGGCAGGAGTCCCTCACCATTCCGCTCACGTCTACATCCGCAGACTTCTTCAGGCTGGCTATAACGTCGCGATTTGCGAACAGATGGAAGACCCAGAAACAGCGGTCGGAATTGTTGACCGGGCTGTCACGCAGGTAATCACGCCCGGCACTTTCATCGATGACAAGTTTTTGAGCGCGAAGGTGAATAACTATATTTCGGCGATAACTGTGATGGGAAAAGATGCCGGCATCTCCACAGCAGACTTATCCACTGGAGAATTTTTTGTTCAGGAGATACCTGCGGAGCAACTCGTGAGCGAACTTGTTAGACTCTCGCCTGCCGAAGCGCTTTTTCCTGAATCTATGGAACGCGAACAGGAAGAGTTGGTCACCCCCTTGCGCGCCTCTGTGCCCTGCGCCTGGCAAGCGCGTCCAGACTGGGAGTTTGGCAAATCAGCCGCTTACAAAACTCTAACAGACCACTTCCGCACAAAAAGCCTTGCCGGCTTCGGCTGCGAGGAGATGGAAGTCGGCATTTGTGTTGCTGGTGCGCTCCTTTCTTACCTGATAGAGACGCAGCGTGATTCTCTTCCCCACATTTCAGCGCTCAAACCTGTCGCGCGCGCGCAAGGAATGATTCTTGACGCCACTACCTGCAGATGCCTTGAACTTGTTGAGACCCAACTTCGCAGAGAGAAGCAGTCAACTCTACTTTCTGTTCTGGATTCTACTGTGACGCCGATGGGCGCAAGACTTCTGCGCAGATGGCTCCTTCTTCCGCTTACCGATATCTCTGAGATTCATCGCAGACAGGACGCTGTCGAGGAATTGGTGAAGAATTCCAGAATGCGGGATTCTGTAAAGAAACTTCTGAAAGAGTGCGGCGACTTATTGAGGCTTTCTGCAAGAATATCAACCGGCAGGTGCAATGCGCGCGATTTGGTCGCTCTCTCCGCTTCGCTTCTTCTTGTGCCGCGGATGAAGAGCATTCTCGCTGACGCCGCTTCGGAAATACTGAAGGAATCCGCGGTGAAACTTCAACCGCTTGATGAACTGACAGCGCTTGTAGGTTCAGCGATTGTGAGCAATCCGCCGCTTACAGTCCGCGAGGGCGGAATAATCAAACCAGGATTCAGCAAAGAACTTGACCAACTTCAATCGCTGAAGAAGGAAGGAAAGCAGTGGCTTGCAGCGTTCCAGGCAAAAGAGACTCAACGCACAGGAATAAAGAACCTGAGAGTCGGATACAACAAGGTTTTCGGATACTACATAGAAGTTACCAATTCCTACAAAGAAAAAGTCCCAACAGACTACATTCGCAAACAAACTCTCAAAGATGCGGAGAGATATTTCACAGATGAGTTGAAAGGGTGGGAAGAGAAAATTCTCACCGCGGACGAACGCAGTCAGCAGATGGAGTATGAGATTTTCCAGACCGTCCGCGAGAAGGCTGCTTCAGTAACAGAGATAGTTCAGGAGAATGCGCATACAATCGCGCTCATAGATGTTCTCACCTCATTCGCCTCTTCAGCAGTTTCAAACCGCTACACAAGACCGGTTGTGCACGATGGCGATTCGCTTGAAATTACTGATGGTCGCCATCCCGTTATAGAGACTCTCGGAGATTTTGTGCCGAACGACATACTCCTGGATGGCGCTGACAACCGCGTTCTGATAATCACCGGTCCCAATATGGCTGGCAAGTCAACCTATGTAAGGCAGGTCGCGCTTCTTGTGATAATGGCACAGATGGGTTCGTTCATCCCGGCAGCAAGCGCGAAAATCGGCGTTGTTGACAGAATATTCACCCGTGTAGGCGCGCTGGACGAAATCTACCGCGGCAGTTCCACATTTATGGTTGAGATGAGCGAAACCGCAAATATCCTCAATAACGCCACAGAACGCAGCCTCATAATACTTGATGAAGTCGGGCGCGGAACAAGCACATTTGACGGGCTGAGCCTTGCCTGGGCTATAATGGAGTATATCCGTGACAGAGTGAAATCGCGCACACTCTTCGCCACCCACTACCACGAATTGACTGAACTGTCTTCTCTTTCAAGCGGCGTGAAGAACTATAACGTCGCGGTCAGAGAGGTTGGAGATGACGTGGTATTCCTGCACAAGATTATTCCCGGCGGAACAGACAAGAGTTACGGCATTCACGTAGCGAGACTTGCGGGCATCCCTTCTGTTGTAGTTGAGCGCGCGAAAGAGGTTCTCTCTGAAATAGAGTCTCACTCTATCAGTCTGAGCGAAAAGCCCGCGATTGGAGAAAGCGAAGAAAGTAAAGAGAGCAAAAAGCAACTTTCTTTATTTCCCGGTTCTGGCGAAGAGTTAGCGAATCTTCTACGCGAGATTGACATAGACACTCTTACCCCTCTCGCCGCGCTCAACAAACTGAAAGAACTGAAAGACAAGGTGTTTGAATAGATTCAGCCGCGTGCTTCAGCACGCGGTCACCCCGCCGTCGACACTATCCGCCGAGCCGAGAAAGCACACTATCACCTTCAAGATGAAAGGTTAACTTCGGGACGTCGAACCAAAACGTTCCTGACTCTTTCTTCCTTCTCCTTCTTTCGTCTAATCAATCTTTAAGATGTTCAATAATCGTGTTCTGCACTATCGGGTCCTTCGGCAAAAATGCATGGCCGTTGGAAACCACCAACGGGCTATTGATTGCACCATCAAGACGAGCACTCTCCGATGAGACGGTGCCGTCTCCCCCACTTTGGTAATAATCTTTGTCAACAATAACATACCAACCACTACGTGGTTTTACAATAAGTCCATAAGGAGTATTTATGGCTATGTTATAAATGCTATAGTAAGTTACCCCCTGAGGTGAAGATTGGTCGGGAAAGTTGTTACGAATTGGAGGGGAAAGCGGATTATTCATAGTATCATAAAGAGCTTGATATGTCGGAATAAGCCATTGAGCCAGTGGAGAAGTAGCTAATTCTTTATTTACCTTATTTATATTCCAGCCAGAGGTGTTGATGTAAAATTGACTACTTCCTCCGTTGGGGGTTCCTACCATTATCAACTTGTGAACTTTGCTTTTTCCTGCACCGTTGGTTATATAATATCTACCAACCAACCCCCCTAAACTGTGACCTATGATATTTACCCGCTTAGCATAGGTGGCACTAATTGCTTTCTCCGCCATGCCGTCAAGCCAATATGCAACATACCATGGTGACCATGTTTGAGAACTATACCTCTCAAACCATATGGTCTTGTACCAAGAGGGGTCATTAGTGTAACCCTCCGTCCTAAGCCGAGAAATCAGGTCTTCGTAAATTCTGAAAGGGATGCTAGCAAACAGGCTTTCACCAGTCCAGCCATGAACTATGATGACGGGTAAGAGAATCTTGACCTCTTTATCACCTGTCCCCTGTGAATTTGGACTGCTAAAAATGGCTGTTAGTGTAAATTTCTGGTTTTCGGTAAATCGTGGGACTCCATACTCTTCTAAATTGATCTTACGGGGATCATCGCCCTCATCAAATCTAATTTCCTTGTCCGTATCACCCGCTTCTAAAAGGTCTGTGAGATCGAAATCCCTTGTGGTGAAAAGTTGACCATTAATCTCCGCGGTGAATCTCACCTTCCAGGGCCCCTCTTTAGGGTCGCTTTTGGGCACCGTGACCTTAAGGTCAACTCCCAATTCATGCTTGGAAACCATCCTCGCTTTGGTTATTACTACGATTAACCTTTGCGCAACATATAAATCAAACCCTGATACATGTACCGCCAAAGGAACGCTGCTGACTTCACCTGTTATCAAATCTGTAGTATATAACCTCCAAAACGATTCTTCCTCTCTTCGACCCTGCAGATAGGCTTTATGGTTATCGGAATCAACGGCAAAAGCTCCACCAGCAACAACCACATCTAAGTCCAAAGTGGCTACTATAGAAGTCGAACCTGTCGTAGGATCAATGAGTACCATTTCCTCCTGGCCCCCCGGCCACGCACCGCTCCACGTATAACCTATCAATGTGTCCTTATTATACAAATCGAACCCGCTCAGGGCGACGACCCCTGAGAGAGGAATACTGCTGACTTCACCTGTTATCAAATCTGTAGTATATAACCTCCAAAACGATTCTTCCTCTCTTCGACCTTGCAGATAGGCTTTATGGTTATCGGAATCAACGGCAAAAGCTCCACCAGCAACAACCACATCTAAGTCCAAAGTGGCTACTATAGAAGTCGAACCTGTCGTAGGATCAATGGATATTATTTCTTCTTGAGCGCCGTTCCACCTGTAACCTACCAGTGTATCAAGACTGGCTCTATCTGACTGTGGAGTAGACAGCGATGGAGAAGCGGCTTCCTCTAACTCCTCGGCGGTGGTGTTGGGAAGGGGCTTTTCTGTCACGGTAGCACCACATCCCGCAGTAATGAGAATAGCGACGGCAAAGACTAGCAACCGACATAAGCTCCTCATAACCTTCCCTCCTGAAACAGCGCAACTCTTTGAGCATTATAACTCAAAGGAAGCAGTTGTCAATAACTTTCGCGGGGTGCGGCATTTTTGGAAATTCCGATGACGAACACAACTCCCCATATTGGCAGTGCTTTATAACGTTAAAAGCCGTATGTTAGTTCAGGAGTTACGATTCGTCAAGGATTTTTTCAGGATTTCGTCCGAATTTTTTCGCTCCAGCATTTCCGGGCAGTTCCGGGGCGGTTATAGTATCGGTATATTATTTTTGATGCCGTCGCGGAAGTTCCTGTCCGCCACAAAGGTCTATCATCGCGTCGGCGGCGGGGCGGCGGTCAAGTTATCGCCTCAGTGGTTCTTTTTCGCTTCCAGTTCTGATAAGACGCGGGCGATAGCAGCGCGTAAAGAAGAAAGGTCTCCGTGCAGCGCCTTTCATACAACTTCCAAATCCACGCCAAAATAATCGTGAACCATTATGTCACGGATTCCTGCCATCTTGCGCCAGGGTATTTCAGGATACTGGTCTCTAAGAGGCTGTGGAATGTGTTTCGCCGCTTCACCGATAATCTCAAGGGCGCGGACAGCCGCGTATATTTTCTCTTCATTCGCCTGAAACTGTGCAAAAGAGACGCCCTTTACAAAATCCATCGCCTTATGAGCGTTCTCAAGGATGTCATTCAGATAATCTCTGTAACTGCGTTTCTTCTTCATACAGGCACAACCTCTGCGAGGATGTAACTTCCGATTGTCGGCTTGAGCGCGGATTTCATAACAAGGTCAACCTTTAGTTTCAAAAGACCACTCAAATCATCCTGCAAGTCAATAAAGCCGAACAAAGTCGGCGCTTCGTCAAATTCCACGAGGATGTCCAGGTCGCTTCGTTTGTGTTGCTCGCCGTGAACATAGGAGCCGAACACGCCCAGGTAATTCACCTTATAGCGTCTGCGCAACTGCGGCAGGTGTCTGCGCAGTTTGCGTATAATCTGCTTCAACGATGGCTGCTCGGGTGCGACCTTGGGCCGGGCTGATTTGAAATTCCCTTTCAGTTTGTTATTCGCCATAATGCGCTCCTTACTTTACTACTCATACCGAGAATAAAAATAACTCCGGTTGCGTGACAAGTCAAGGGAGAAAACAAAGCCGGGGAATAAAGAGACCCGCGGAGATAATTTGGACGCAGATTCACGCTCCGCCGTACGGCGGATTGAAGATGATAATCCCGGGGATTTGAATCAGCGTAAATCAGTGTCTAAAAGGTTTACAAATCGCGCGAGGGAGCCTTTCACGCTATTTTCTTGCCGGTCCTCATAATGTGACCGGCGAAACTTGTCGCGCTGGCGCGCTTCAGGTCTCTGTCCGAGAAGAAATGCGGCTCAATCTCAAGCCCGAACAGCCGTCTTATCTTAACAACACTTTTTACTCTCTCTTCTACAGTCCACTTCGCTACATCTTTTGAAAATATGGCGAGGTCTATGTCGCTATACGCTGTCTGCCGACTTGAGGATTGTGAACCGAAAAGAAAGATTGCGCTTACATTCATACGCTGCTTCAGATATTCACAGACCTTGTTGAGAATGGAGTCTATTTCAAGACTTTTCTTATCCACCTCAGTATCTCCTCTGTCCCGGATAGATACGCGTTTGCAAGTCTGCCGGTGAGTCCTTTTGAAAGGCTCAGCACCTCGTCCGGGTATCTTGTTTCAATGTAATACGCGTTCAATCTATCAAGAAAGTCTCTCTGCTTCTCGTCTGGCTCAAGACTTGTCATTTGAACGAGTCTGAGAAGGTCGTGAATTTTGGGTGGGAACTGTTTCTTTTCCTTGACAATTACCGCCTTGAGCAGTTTCTCTACCGCCTGCTGGCAGCAGAACAAAACATAGAGATACTTCCTGGCGTTTAACATTGCCTTCGCGGTTTCAACGTCATACTCAGAAGGTTTTACCCACTTTCTGATATCTTCATCCATAGTGCAAGATAATACACGATAACAGCCAGCATTTCAAATAGTTGTTTTGCCTGTTATGATGAATTTCGTGATTACCTCGCCCCTATCGCGCGTATTTTACCGCTGAGGCACAGAGTTACCATGTAGAAAAAGGAAAAGCCAGTTGCCTCCAACAGGAATCGGTGGTAAACCGTTCCTGAACCCTTAGAAAGGAGGACTGGCTATGAGTAATTGTATTACGGTTGGCTGCGA
>Ga0315280_10010385_pt1 | contig 11690 bp, 8 predicted proteins | sample YL17G06_40_MG_FD_203697 | JGI IMG/M metagenome (GOLD analysis project Ga0315280, IMG submission 203697) | Sediment microbial communities from Yellowstone Lake, YNP, Wyoming, USA - YL17G06_40 | ecosystem: Environmental > Aquatic > Freshwater > Lake > Sediment | place: USA: Wyoming | collected... | reverse complement strand
TTGTGCGCATGCGTAAACTTGCTAAAGAAATTGTGACCATTATTGTTGATGAGTATGGCACTGGTGATTTTCTAAAGCGAATCTCCGACCCCTTTTGGTTTCAGGCTTTAGGTTGTGTTTTGGGTTATGACTGGCATTCGTCAGGGGTAACAACAGTTGTTACAGGTGTTTTAAAACAGGCTATTGCGCCTGAAGAACATGGCATTGCTGTTTGTGGTGGCAAGGGCAAAGTTTCTTTGCAAGTTCCATTAGAAATTGGAAATGTTGGCGAAAAATTTGGTTTCTCAAGCGATAAAATTAAGGCTTTGTGTTATGCAAGCAAAATGAGCGCAAAAGTCGATAATACGGCTGTTCAAGCCGGCTACCAGCTTTACCATCATGCCTTCTTCGTGGCTGAGGATGAAAAATGGGCAGTCATCCAGCAGGGCATGTGTCTCCGAGACCGAACAGCCAGAAGATACCATTGGCTTTCCGATAACACCAAAAACTTTGTTGTTGAACCGCATAATGCGATAGTTGGCGACGTAAAACGCGATATTGCTTTGGACATGACGGCAAAAGAAAGCGAAGGCTGCAGAAAAACTTCAGTGGACATAGCCAAAGAACCGCCGAAAAAGAGTATGCGAATGCTCATGTCAATTAGACCGGCTTATCAGAAGTCGCTTCAGGAATGGCTGCCAAAAACCGCTGACACTGCATGGAAAGAATATCCAATAGATGTTTTATCCATGCCAAGAAACATAAATTGGAAAGCCTTGCAGGAAGTTTACGAGTTTCAACCCAGCAACTATGAAGAATTGCTAGGATTTAGAGGCGTAGGTCCAGCCACAGTCAGAGGTTTAGCATTAATTGCAGAGCTTATTTACGGAGAAAAACCAAGCTGGAAAGACCCAGTAAAATACAGCTTTTGCGTAGGGGGTAAGGATGGAGTCCCGTTTCCAGTTGACAGAGGTTTATACGATGAAATAATTGAAATTTTAGAAAACGCCGTCAAACAAGCCAAAGTGGATGATAAAGAGCGAATTAATGCTATTAAACGGTTACGTGACTTCACAGCAAGACAATGAACTTAAATACAGGTCGCTACAGAAACAGCCGTTTCCGTGGCTCCTGCCCTACATTGTGAACAGGAAATATCTATTGGAAACGTAATAGGCGACAACATAATAACGATAACGCTTGTTTTCGGACTTGTCGCGTTAATAAGGTCATTCCAAGTATCCCTATCCGAGATTCTGTCAACTGTGCGCGCGAGCCACCGCAAAAATACGCGATCCGCGACCCATATCCTTGCAACCTACCCCCTATTTTTTAGCGCGCATGTGTGTTCCTAAATTTCTTTTTTGAGTGTGATGGAGTTGGTTGCGCATGGTTCTTCGCGTTTTTGCAGCGGCTTGTGTGCTCTACAGCCTACCCCTCGGGTCTACCATATGATCCAAATATGTCGGAGGCGGAGAACTGAAGCAAAAGTCGCCCTACGAACGAATTTAGGAACAAGCATGCGCGCGCAAGCTGGTTAGAATGTCTTCGATTTTTTGTGGCCCAGAAATTCCTTGGCGCAGAGGATGTCACTGGTCTGATGATGAAGCATGGTTGTGTTCCAATGCCGCAACGTATAGAAGTGTATCTTGAGAATCCTCAGGTTCTCTGCCTGTACTATAGCGTGACTATTGCCGTTTGTTTAGTGACGCAAAAATGTTGAATGGCGCCGAAACAACATTCGCCTTGTCGCAAAAGGGTGCTGAAACATGTTTAACTGTGACTATTCGTTAGTGAACGGGGTGTTGGAGAATGGTTGAGGAAACCGTTTGGGTTGAGAAAGAATATGTTAGGCCGCGGCTGAGTTCAGATGAGCTTTGGCTGATATACCGTCTCATTGATAATCAATACTGGCTGTTGAGGAGGAATCCCCATCCGCTTTGGGATCTGGAGAAGGTGAACAGATTGAGGCGAAAAATCCTGCGGCTAGTGAATAGGTGCCGCGCATCTAAATATCAAATAAGCTTGAGGCAAAGGCTCTACTAACGCCCGCAAGGCTTAGGCATTGTAAGCTGAGATGCTGCTGCATATACAAACTACATGATGACGATGGATTGATGTTCAGGCGGAGTTAAACGTTGAACAGTGGGAGCAGACACTCGGCAGCGAAATATACACTTTCAGTCACCCGGAAGGAAGCCACGACGACCGCTTCTGAGCGATATGCCTAGCTGTGATGGCGACGTTGAAAACGGAACCCCAGAAGCTACCAGCATTCACATTCGGTTAGTAGGCTGCGTGGGTTCAAACCCCGTCCCCCGCACCAACAAACCACGAGACAAAGCTTTGTGCTCTGAAGAGATTTCAGCGTTATCTTGAATATTTGCAGAGATTTCAGATTTTAACTCATTCTGGGAACTCATTCATTCTCATCCTCGGTTTAAACCAGTCCGATTCACGAAATAATATAGAATCAGATCGTATTTGTAGCTTGCCGGAGCAAGTCCAACAACCTCGATAGCGCTCTCTCAGACTATTGTGTCTCACTGACGTATCCTTTCAATCCCTCATTGAAGAAAGTGAAATAGCTATCTCTCAAATAGAAATTCAGCATTTTCTTGCTCATGTGCGCCAGTGGCATGACAAATTGATTTCTGCCATATTTGAACAACCGGCCATGTGACTGTGCTAGGCTCCATCTTTGGACAGGTGCTACTGGTTCAAGTTTCATTCTGTCTCTTAGAATCGCCCACGTTCTAGTGCTAAAAGCAAAAATCAATCTTGGTTTCAAGTAGTCAATTTCCTCTCGTAGAAAGCTATCAAAGCACTTGCAGAAACTGTTTTTGTCTTTCTGCAGATCCTCAGTACGTGCACGACATTTTACAGCATCTGTGAAATGAAAATCATTGAAGATTCTATTGCTTGTCACATATGAATCCAGTTCGCTAAACTTAACTAGCTTAAGCTGACGCATTTCTTTGAAGAAATTACTGAAAAACTTCCTATTCTCGTCCAGTATCCATTCTTTCAAGAACTTTTGCCAAATGAGTATCTTCGCTTTGCTGGTCTTTGCCTTTCCCAGCAGCCTGATTTCTTCATCTAGCTTTCTTGTATTTTTCGGTGATCCTGGATTCTGCATTATTATCATGAATCGTGGTCTCTGGTTTAATCCGTAGAAACAGTGTCCGCTTTTCCAGAACTGACATCTTTTGCATTTTTCAAGTCCATCGGCCAGGGCCAGTAAATACTTGTCGGGCGCTTTCATAAGTGCTCATCGACTATTTGAATATATAAGTGAGGAGGACTAAGAGGTTGAAAAGAGGTAGACTATTAAGCGCGCGAAGTGTGCGCACTTGACAACAGTAGATGCTTTGAGACTGAGTCGAACGATAGAAACTGATACCTTAACTTGAGACAGGGAAATTGGGTATCTGCTCAGCAATCTTGACTATTTGATTCTTTACCTCCAATGAACTTGTCACATCGATTAGCGAATTATCTATTGCTGATACGAACCGATTCTTCTGAGAAGGACGAATAAGTATGAAAATAATCAGCGACAACCTCACGTACTCCAGTAAAGTATTCAGCAAATTGCCGATTTTCCCAACTTTCTTCTCGTCAACAACTAACCCATGAGCAACTCTATTGCGAATGTAGTAGGATTTCTCTAAGTTGGATTGAGTTAGAAAATAGAAAGTAGAAGTCTCTTGAATCTAAGCCCTTACGAAGCCCTTTCCTTTCTTGAGTTTCAACGTGAAGCTATGTTTTCCATCTTTCGTATACTCTCTGAATTGTGTGCCACAGTTGCTGCATGAGTAAGCTTGAACTGCAAATTGACCATATTTCCATGTTTTACTGGGCTTAGTAACTTCCTTCTTACAGTTTGGGCATTTTGTCGTAATGATCTATCGATTGTTTGCTGTGTTTTGTTTAAAATACTTTCGAATGCGCGTGCAATCGATCTTAATAGAGTTTCATGATTTAGTTGTTATTTCGGCTTTTTTGGAAATCAAAGGTCTTTCGATCCTGTGTCTCACAATTTCTGCTAGTTCTTCACGTGCTTCCTTCATTTCACTTTCTGAGAGTCCAAGAATGTCGCAGAATACAATCTTATCAAGCTGTTCCTTCTCTTTCATATCAACTGGATCATATAATGCCCTGAAACCAATAGATTTATTCATCAATTCGCTTAGTAATTTCTCAAGAGAGGCACACTGTACGCTGTCGATTTTGGAAGGATTGATAACTGGTAAACCTTGAACTTCAAACACCATTATTTGATTTGAGATTGTCTTGTCTCGATTTTCTATGTACCGACCGCTAAACTCAACCATAAGAGCTGTGAATGTGGAGTTTAACAAGGCGCAGAGGACCTTGGTATAGGATTTTTCGTTGGAATGGATTTCGAAGAATGCATTGGTGGGATATGCTCCAATTTCATTCCAAAATACGACATAACGGGCCCAGAAAATGCTGGGAAATATTAATGAAGGAGGATCTCTAGCACCAAGGTTATACCAAGGATTCCTATTTTGGATGGACTTGATGTTCTGGTATCCTGTAATGGTTTTGCCCTTATCTCTGCCACGTTTGAGCTTGATTGATTTGGTCTCACCGTAGTTAATATACTCCAGAACTTGTTTTTTGGTTCTCTTCAATTCCTCAACTGCCGCTTGAACTAACAAGATGTTTCCATCTGATCTACGAAGCTCAATTTCTCTATGTGGTTTTATCTTGATAACAACTGGTTTAAGAAATTCCTTTTCTATCCTGAAACGTTGTGACTTTGTTGCTCTGTCAATAAGCGCATAGCTTTTTTTCTCTTCCTTAACAGTGTAGAATTTATTTGGAAAGCAGAAGAATTCGTTTGCACCAGTCTTGATTCCAAGATTGACTTGAGCTACATTGTCGAGTCTGACAAGTTTCTCACTAGAACGTTCAAGAATCTTGAAGAACACGGATGGTGCGCTGAGGAATTTCCCCCATTTAGTGTCCCCTTCTAAATGTAATTGTTTGATTGCAACTATTCTGATCTTTTCATCCTCATATAATCCGATTTCTTTACCGAGGAAATTGAGATGCCTCAATTTTAGATTTTCTTCTGCATTTTCGACCAGATGTGCAAATTCGTCTATTTTTTCTGATCGATGAATCTCTTGTATCATGTCACGTTCATCTTGGATCAACGGTACAAAATCGGAAAGAGGACTTTTCAATCTAACGAACTTTACAATGTTTTTTCCTCTCTTCTTTTTATCATTGCAAGTCTCGAGAATAGTTATGCATGGAAGCATTTGTGCGTCTGGAAACCATCTTTCTTGTTCTGATTCGATAATAGCTACAACTTTAAAATTCTCCAGAAAGAACTTCTGGAGTTCTTGTCCATAGCCTGTATCGAGCCAAGATCTAAGGCAAACAAATCCCAGTCTTGATTTGTCATGAAGGAATCTCGCACCATGAGGAAAGAAATAAGCATAAATACTCGATCTCAATGGGAGAGCGATTGTCGGAAAATCCTGCTTAATGATTTTTAACAGCTTTTGTTTATATTTTTCCCCAAAAATATCCTCACCCATCTCTTCTTGGCGAGTGTAAGGAGGATTTCCAACTACGCAATTCATAGTTGGAACAATCCTCTCGAGTGATTTTGTATCCAAACCTTGAACTTCTACTCTAGGCTTAACTTCACTACCAACCCATTGTGTCATACTTGATTGCATACCAATTCTGATACTAGTTTTTGGACCTGCAATATCAAAAAAATCTCCGTACACAATGTTCGGATAATTTTCTTTTGACGAGAGATCTCTTATGGCAAGATTAATTGTTGCAAGATGTGCTGGAAATTTGTCAATATCAACACCCCACAATCTTCTGAGCAGGTCAGCATGATTTCTGCTACTGCTTAGGTATTTCAAACGGTAATATGCTCTTACCAGAAAAGTGCCTGAACCACAGGCTGGGTCTAAAATATTTGAATCTGGACTTTTGAGGCAAAACCCCAGTATTAGATCAACAACGTCGGAACGAGTGAAATATTGCCCTAATGTGTGTCTTTCATCTTGTGGGATCAACTTCTCAAATACTTTTCCTATAATGTCATATCCTATGTTGGCATAGTCCAGAGTGTTAAGATAGTTTGTGAGTTTTACTAATTCTGATACAGCATCATCCGACACAGGGATGTTGTCTACAAAGTTGGTCTGGAATACTGTCTCATAATCTTGAGAAGCTTTTATAGCCATCTTGAAATAGGTCTCGACAAACGTGAAGAAAGTTGCTGAAGTCGCGTCCTTGGGTAGTGTTAGCTTTGCCAATTCTCGCGGATATTTTTCTTTAAGGACATTGTAAAACAGAACCTTGTTGATATAAATATAAAGAAATTGCTTTGCAAGAATAATAGCGTAGTTCTCTAGCTTTTGCTTATCACCTTTAGGATCTTCCCAGCCTTTATCTGTTAACCAACCTGCAAATTTCTTTCTGTAATCCGTGTCTTTGATGTAATATTCCATTTGTTCGTTGACTAAAAGCGTAGAAGAAACAATGCCCTGTATGTAGTTATGAAGAATTTCTATGATACTTTCGTCTATCGGTTTTGGTGGCTCACCTTCGAGAAAGTTTACATACCATCTGAGAATTTTCCGAAAGCTCTCTATAATTTCATTCTTTTTTCGAATATACTCATCAAGTTCCTTCACATAGGTAACGGAGAATTGATCAACTTTCTGCTTCGTTAGAGCATCATAGAGAATCAAAATATTTACATTGTGTGTGGCAAAACTACGTAATCCAGCTTTCTTGTAACCTTCAGCATAACCATAAGCTTGCTGGACTATATCTGGATCAGAAGGGGTCTCGTGAGGTCTTTTTACTTCGATTATTAGAATGCAATTGTTTTTCGTATCATATAGGAGAACATCAGCCCTTTTCTTATCCTTGATAATCTCAACTTTCGCTCGAGAAAAGGGCAATCCGTCTTCTTTGATTATCTGGTTAATCCATTCTTTAAGATCACTTGCGTAAGTCTGCTCTGTTGGTCGCTCAGCCACAACCAGACCTCTATTAACAGATTCTGTCAAGAGTTAATAAGTTATTACGCAAAATAGCTTTATGTCCTTCTTCTCTTCAGCCTCTCTGTTCCCTTCAGTCTCTATGTTCATAGGTTACGTTTACCACATCAGGAAGGGTATGCAAACTAATGAGTCTAAGACGTGAAGAACCATAACCTTAAGACGGAAAAAAACCAAATATACAAATGATGCCACGGGAAAACCTCGATGTTTTTCTAAGTTCTGATCAAGAAGAATTCGAAAAGGAACGAAACAAACTGTCTAGTATAATCTCCAGTATTCCGTTTTTGGCTTGCACTCCTCTTGAGAACGCAGGAGCAGCTGCACTAGATGTTGTTGAGGCTTCGCTTAGGGCCGTAAGGCACTCCCATATATATGTTGGAGTCTTTGGACGTGAGTATTCTGAGATTACCATAAAAGAATACAGAGAGGCTGTAAGATACCTGAAACCATGTCTAACCTATGTTAAAAGAGTCAAGCAGAGAGACAACAGGCTTCAAGGCTTCATTGATGGAGAACTCAAGAGTCAATTCAAATACTGTCCATTTCGAGGAAAAAAGGATCTCTACGAGCAATTGGAGAAGGATTTGAGGAGTTTCATTTTTGAGACACTGCAAGATGGTCTTGAGGCAAGAAAACACAAGAAGAAGGAAGTTCAGAGGCTTTTCAAAGAGGAAAGACGAGCAGTTCCAACGAGACCTACTACCGAAGAACCTTTAGCGGGAGCTGATTCTGCTTTCAGACAAGGAAACTATCTCGAATGCTTAGTTAGGACAACAATAACCCTTGAGTTAGCCTTGAAAAGTGCATTAAGAGCAAGGAATATTAGCGCAGAAGGAAAATCTCTAGGCGCTCTGTTGCAGTTAGCCACAAAATCCGAAATTATTGATAGACAGGATGCAAACAAACTTCAAAAAATATCATACATTAGAAACTCAGCTGTTCACCTAGGAGACATACCAAGCAAACAGGACATTGAGTGGGTACTAGAAAACACCAGACAGATCTTAAACAAACTGAATCTGCTAGCACAATAAGTCTGAACATTTTACATTGACTTTCTAGTTTCTTACTTTCTAGTCAAAAAGAAAAAATACAGTTTATAGAATTTTAATTGATTTATAAAGTAGAAAATAGAAACCTTTAGGGTCTTACACATTCGGCTTTCGGTCTGTACGGTTTTTTTGCTGTTCTTTTCCGCTTATGATAGTCACATTCATGAATGCGTACCAATAACCACTCTTTATCTTGATAAATGCAACCACATGGCAACGTGGTTATATCCGTTGCTTGAACTTTAGTTTTATTTACCACTTTCAAGCCTCTTTTTCGGAATAGGCGTTCATGTTGCCTGCATACATAAAGAATTTTCTAGGTTTATAACTTTTAAAATGAAAGAAAAAAATGAAGTTTCTAAAAATTTCAACACAGTTATAAAGTAGAAAATGGAAACTTTCCAGAACAAGGAAATGATACGCTAGCACCTGCACATGCTTTGGCAGACACATATCAGAATCGCAAACGAAGTTTTACAAAGACTAGGAATACCAAAATCAACCATTGAAGCAGATAGACTGAAAGAGGACGTTCTAGCACCTGACAAATGGGGAGATTATCCGCATCATTATGGAAAATCGCATGCAACCGCAAAGCTATGGACGAGTCGATTCGGACACTTAAACAGACAATACAAAAAGCTAAAGTGAAAGATAAAGAGAAAATAAGGTCTTTGCAGAGGCCTAGGCGGTTTGTCCCAGACAACATAGCCCATTAAATGAAATCCTGCAGGAGTTCCTTTTTATTCTTCAACAGTTATTGCCTGCGTTGGACATGATGTTACACACGCCATGCACGCTATGCAATCGCTTTCTCGCACAGGAACAGATTTCTGACTGTCTGGATATTCAGGCAAGTTTTTGAGTTCGAAAACGTTTACTGGACAAACCTCAACACATACGCCGTCGCCGTTGCATTTACTCCAATCAACTTTTACTTTTGGCATTCCTATCAACCTTGCATAAGGTTTTGGTTTTCTTCATTATTAATTTTTTCCATTCCTATGATTGAAAAAGCTCCCCATCAAAGTACGTTAGAAAACCTGTCTTCCGTGATTCAACCAGAACCCTGTCCTCTAAGCGGAGCTAAAAAATGTTTCACTGTTGTTTGTGGTTTGGAAGAAATTGGAGTATAACTAAGCATGCGACAAAAAAGACTATGCTAAAGGGAAAAACAAACCAAACATCCGACAATTCTATGACCCCAGCTGCTAAAGTTGGCGCTATAGAACCTATAAGCCCCTCAGTGAAGAAGTAAACGCTGAAACTCAATCCTCTCTCGGTTATCGGAGTCATATCCGCTACTAGGGAGTTAATAGGCGACCACACTGCATTGTTGAAAAACGAGTAAAGAATGTAAATAAGGGCAAGAAAGTAAAGCTGAGACGCCAGTGATAGTATAAACAGCGAAATCGCACAGCCGATGATAGCATAGTTGAGTGCCTTTTTGGCGCCTATCCTTTCTCCTAAGTAGCCGCCACTCAAAGAGCCAACTATTCCCATAAAAGGTCCAAGGCCAAATATTAAGCTAGCTGTAGACTCGGAAAGATTTCGGGTCTCCACAAAATATGTGGTCATGAAGGTTGAGCTTCCCGTGCCTCCCACCTCTCTAACGGCTATAGCAATCAGAAAAAACAGGAGTCCAGAGGACAAAATAAAAGACAACCTTCTTGATCCAAGTTGACTCTTGGTTTCTGTTTTTTCAAATCGTTTTGTCTTAAGCTGCGAAGACATCAAAATTACGCAACCCCAAATCAAGATTGGAACAGCCCAGAACAGGTAAGTCCATCGCCAACCCAACGTTAACATAAAAACAGCGAGACTAACGACTCCAATGGCTGAGCCTAAACTTCCGAAAGCATTGTGGAAACCCATTGACCTATTTATCTGCTCTGGCTTAGCAAGTCTGCTTATCTGACTTAATCCGGAGATATGGTATAGAGGCGATGAAATCTTCACAAAGGATACCGCTACAACCAATGTCCAAAAGTTGCTTGTCTGACTAACTATGATCGCTGAAACCCCTTCTACTAACATGCTGACAAACAACAGATGCTGTGTATTGAATCGGTCTGCCAAGAACCCTGATGGAATATTCATAAGAAGTTGAACGAGGCTTGGAATAGTAACTACCAGAGAGGCTTCGAGAGGGCTTAGTTGAAATTCTTGAATGATCACTGGGATTAGGGCGACTTGTATGAGAAGATATACTTCGAGGAACATGTGCGTTGTGCAGATCATCCAGAGAGGCTTTTCCATCTAGATTACTCACTGAATCATTCTTTGGAATTGTAAGAATTAAAAAGGTCATCAATAAAAACTTGACTTAAGCCAATCTCACAACTCGAAAAGGTTTATTTGGTTTCTAGCTTCTTAAGCAAACTAAAAACGGTTAAAACAGTTCCCTTGAGGTATGCATCGGGATGGGTTCCAAAAATGTTAATTGGCTTAAAATATCTGGAGTTTGTGGCACAATCGCGCCTATAGTTGCGTTTACATTTATTTTGCTTGCAATACTCAATTTTCCACAGTTCAGTTGGACTGGAAATGCCCTAAGCGATTTAGGAGCGGTGGAGGGAGTCACTGCAGTTCTATTCAATTCTGGTCTCATAATCGGCGGAATTTTAGCCATAATATTCGCATCTGGATTATTCATTTTTCTACGCAACAGAATGTTAGGAAGAATCGGCGCTTTCATCTTCACCCTTGCCGCATTGGTCCTTGTTGCAATTGGGATTTTCACAGAAAATTTTGGAAGAATACACTACTATGTTTCAGTTGCGTTTTTTACGTTTGCTCCAATATCAATGCTTATCATTTGCGCAACGTTCTTTGTCATGAGGAAGGTGAAAATGGGCTTGTTCACTTTTCTAACTGCAATTATTGCAGCACTCGTTTGGGTTCTTCAATTTGCAATGCGATATGTTCCGAACGTTGCCATTCCAGAAACGATTTCTGCACTCTTAGCGTCAACATGGTCCATAGTTTTAGGCTTTCAAATGCTTAAGCAAGGTTCACGTTCAAACAAATAAAACTGCAAGCCAGTTCAACCAGTGAAAAATTTCCAATCTAGTTCGAAACACTTCGGAAATCGCAAACACTTTTATCAATTTAGCAAGGTTATAATAACTTGAGAAGAATGGCAAAAAAAGGATGCAAAAAGGCTAAGTGCTCGATATTCAAAGATGAAAAACGAGATAATGAGCGTTTTTAGAGGGTCGATTGTTAGAATTCGCTAGGCTTAATATCTGAATAAATTTGTGAACAGCAAAATGAAGAGAACGATATGCTATATCCTTGGTTTTCAGCGAATTTTATTGCTTCTTCTTCTGGAAATGCTATCGCATCTACTCCAGCTTTTATGGCTAAAACGTCTGTTTCTACACGATGTTTGCCTTTTGGTCGCATACAACCAAGAACTAAAGGCGTTTGAGGAAACATTAGTCTTGCGACCGTTATGATTTTTGCTATGTCTACTGGTTTTGGCGGTTCGACTGTTTCCATTTCTGTTTCATGTATGGGCATGAAGGCAATTATGACTAGGGCTGAAGGTTTGTATTGGGATATTATCTTTAATGCGTGG
>Ga0315280_10010384_pt1 | contig 11692 bp, 13 predicted proteins | sample YL17G06_40_MG_FD_203697 | JGI IMG/M metagenome (GOLD analysis project Ga0315280, IMG submission 203697) | Sediment microbial communities from Yellowstone Lake, YNP, Wyoming, USA - YL17G06_40 | ecosystem: Environmental > Aquatic > Freshwater > Lake > Sediment | place: USA: Wyoming | collected... | reverse complement strand
TCGTCAATCACGGCTATTGTTTTTCCTTTAAGACTTAAATTTGGAGAAAATATTTTAACCGTGAAAGAATCCAACCTCTTCTTTTTAAATCCGGAAATTTTTGTCCGTCTCTTCCCGCCAACATCCGGCGATAGAAACAAAATATTATTTCCAAAGTCCTGCCTCGCTTTTTCAATTAAAATTGGCACTGCCGAGATATTAACGATTGGATATTTTTTTACCCATTTTCTCCCTCCAAAATGAGGGTCAATCACATAAATTTTCTTGACCTTGTAATAAGTTACTAATTTTTCAATTAAGTTTTCAGCAACATTCGTTTCTCCTTTTTCAAAAACCTTATCTTGCATTCCGTAAGGAAAATAAGTGAAAAAAACTTCTGGTTTTATTTTATAGTCCCTTAGAACCTGCAAAATCAATTCAAGTTCCGTTAAACCTTCGTTTGGTCTTGGTGCTCCAGAATGTAAAACAATCACTCTTTTATCTTTTAATTTTCCAACTCCCGATATTCTCATATATACTTCCCCATCGGGAAAATATCTTTTTCCATCCCTATTTTTATTAGGAAATATAACCTCGATATTTTTTGCTTGCCCCGTAGCGAACCTGCCTGCCCCGTAGGGTGCTTGCACTCCTTCGGGGTTCTGTTTTGGGGCTAAATGTTCAGTTATCGAAGTAAGAATAAGAGTTGGCACATTTTTATTTTAAGTCAAAATTTATGATTCTTCAAACACTCTTGACAGGGCATCTTGATATAATAAACTAACAATTAGTTGGAGAGACTTGACAAGGTTTTTTGGCGGACTATAATACACTGTTAGAAGATATAATGGAAATACAGAATCATAAAATTAATTGGTCACTTCCCTTAACAGGCTATATGATTGCTGGACATCTTTTTGTTGTTATTTGCACAAATAGATTAGCTGGGAGGTTCGGTAGGGTAAAAGGAGATTAACTATTAAAAATTAAACACCAAAAACACAAAACCACTGAACCTCCAAAACGGAGGTTCTTGCGCTTTATGACCCAAAAATTTTATTTAACTAAAGAAGGATTAGCGAGAATGGAAAAAGAATACCAAGATCTAAAGAAATTAAGAATGGCTAAAGTCAGGGGAGAGTCTCCTAAAATTTTGCATTCTGAAGATTTAAATCCGGAATATCTTTTATTTCAGGAAGATCTTAACTTTTTGGAAGCAAGAATAGCTGAACTTGAATTTATTTTAAAAAATGCTGAATTAATAAAAGTTCCTCCAAAAGAAAAACAGAACATTGTGAACTTGGGAGCGACGGTCACCTTAGAAGAGGCAGACGGTCAGATTAATGAGTTTATGATTGTTGGAACCTTGGAGGCTAATCCTAGCGAGGGAAAAATTTCTTCCCAATCACCTGTTGGCAAAGCCCTTTTGGGACAAAAAATTGGTAACGAAATAATGATTACTTCGCCAATAAAGGTAGTTTATAGAATTAAGAAAATTAAATACCACTCTATTTAAGAATAATTCTTGTAAGGCAAGAAAAATTATGCTATACTCACGAGATTAGTGAGTATTTTTTTATGGAAAACCGACTTAAATTTTTTTTAGAAGTCAATAAATTAAAAACAATGCAACGAACGGGCTGGGTTTTAATGAAAGTTAAAAATCCAGAGACAGTTGCTGAACATACTTCCCGGGTAGCCATCGCTGCTTGGTTATTGGGTCAAAAAAAGAATTTAAATACCAAGCAACTAATCAAAACTGCTCTTTTCCACGATCTCTGCGAAGTTTATGCGGGGGACAGTACTCCCTTTTTATATTGGGAAGGTTTAAAACGAGAAAAAAAAGAACAGGAAGAGATTTTATTAAAAGGAGTAAGGCTTTCTAAGAAAGAAAAAGAAGAAAGGGGGAAAATAAAACTGGAAAAAGAACAAAAAGCACTTTCAAAAATAATAGATTCCCTTGAGCCCGAATTTAAAAAAGAAATTTATTCTCGTTGGCTAGATTTTGAAAAAAGGATTTCTAAAGAAGGGAGATTCGTTAAACAGGTGGATAGAATAGAAACATTAACCCAGGCCATTGAATATTTTGAAGCAAAAGAAGAAGTTGGGGGAACTAGCTGGTGGGAAGGAACAGAAGAAACGGTAGAAGATCCCCTGCTCCTTGATTTTTTAAAAGTGATTCAAAACAAATTTTATGACGATAGACCAAAATGGAGAAAAGTAATCAGTGATCAAAAGTTAGAGAGGGAACTGGAGGGAATTCTAGATTTTCTTTTAGAGATTGAAAAACTGAAACGCCTTCCAAGAAGAATTTGGCGTTTATTAGAAGTGAAATCACCTATAGAAACAGTAGCTGATCATATCTTTTCAGTTGCTCTAATGGCCTGGATTTTTGGTCGCCAAAAGCCGGAACTTAATATGGAAAAGCTTTTGAAGATGGCCCTTTGTCATGAAATGCCTTCAGTTTATACTAATGACCTCACTCCTTATGATGAAATTTTAACTAAAAAAGCAAAAAAAGAAGTTTTTAAAAAATGGCTTCGTCTTCCGAGAAAAGAAAAAGAGAAAATTCATCTCAAACATTACAAAAAAGAAAGAATAGCCCTGAAAAGGCTTGCCTTAAAATTGGATAGTCCTTTAAGAGATGAAATAATCCAACTTTTTGATGAATATAAGACTTCAAGTACTGCCGAAGCTCGTTTTTTAAATCAGGTCAATGTTTTAGCAGTTTTATTTCAAGCCCTTTTGTATCGGAAAAAAGATAAAAATTTACAAATTGACTGGATATGGGAATGGGCTTTTGAAAAGTGCGATAATCAAATTTGCTTAGATTTTATTGAAGAATTAAAGAATAAATTTTACGGAAAAAGATTAATTTCCAAACTTTTCAATCTTTTAAGTTTCCAAAAAAGATAAAAACCCCACAAAAAATGTCAAAATTATATAGCTCCCAAGCTATTTTTACTTCAAAATATACAAAAAAGGAGCTAAGCTCCTTAGCCCAAAAAATCAAAAAATGGCTAAAATCAGGGAACGACGTTTTTGTCTATTTTAATAATGATTTCGCTGGTTACGCTATCGAAAATGCCAAAGAATTATTGAAACTTTGTAAATAAAACCCTTGACTTCTAACTCCGATCGGTTAAGATAAGAATATGAGGCAAATTTATCTTTACCCAATTAAAATCGAAGCCTGTGAAGAAGGTGGATTTTTAGCTATCTGTCCTATTCTTCAAGGTTGTTATGCCGAAGGAAAAACCATAGAGGAAGCAGTGGAGAATTTGCAAGATGTGATTAAAATTGTTTTAGAGTATAAGAAAAAATATGTGAAAAAATTTTCTATTCCTCGAGTAAGCTTCGAAAAAAGGAAAATACTCGGTGAGTTAAATGTTGCAGTAGTTAAGTAATTTAATTTTATGCCCCGTTTTCCTGTGGCAAAATATCGTGATGTTATTAAAATAGCCAAGAAACTTGGCTTTTCTTTTTAAAATTTGACAAGGTGATTTGATGGAATAGAATAAAATTGACATCGAAAATAAAAAAGCTTAAAATGAAAATATATGGAGAAGATTATTACTATCCCAAAAGAATTAGCAAAAGAAGGCGAGCTTATTATAATTCCCCGAAAAAAATATGAGAGACTTTTGGAAGGTCAAAAAATAACTGAAGAGGATGTTTTGCGTCGGACAAGAGAAGCCCGTCTCCTTAAAAAAGCTGGAAAGTTACCAAAGCTAAAATCCTGGAGTGTTTTTGAAAGTCGATAAATATTCATTCATCTTCATCTTTCACTTCGTTCGGATAAATGAAGATTTCCAATATCTATTATCATTCCTAGTTTAGAAAATCTTTTCGGCACTTACCAAAAAATATCCAAAGAAAAGCTAAAGCCCGAGTAAAGATATTTAAAGAAAATCCTTTCCATCCTCTATTAGATACTCATAAACTCCACGGAAAATTGAAAGAGCAGTGGAGTTTTTGTGTTAAAGGCCAATATAGGATTCTTTTTATTTTTGACAATAGCGATGTAATCTTTTTAGATATTGGTCCACATGATATTTACAAGTAGAATAATAAAGCAATACAGAACAGATATTTTTTTAAAATTTGACAAGGCGATTTGCTGAAATAGAATAGAATTAGAATTCCAAGGTCGAAAATAAAATAATTGAGAATAAAAAAATGAAGAAAACTTTTACGGTAAGTTTATTATTAGTTTTGTTTTTGGCTATCGTTTTCTTTGGATTAATTTCTGTTAAAGCTGAAAATCCTCTCGAAGGAAAAATCATTGCTCTTGATGCTGGTCATGGGGGAGATGAGTTAGGAGCAGTTAATCAAACAACTGGAGTTGCTGAAAAAGATGTCAATCTGGCAGTGGTTTATACATTAAAGAAAAAATTAGAAGATTCTACAGTTGGAGCTAAAGTTGTTTTAACTCGAAAATGTGATGAAACCATTTCCAGCCGAAAAAGTAGAGTGGATATGGCAATAGAGGAATGCAAGACTTTATATGGTAGAAAATGTGATGTTTTAGTTTCAGTTCATCACAATGGAAACACCAATCCTTTACACGATGGGACACTGGTAATCTATAATGAGAAGCAAGACATACCATTAGCTACTGCCTTGCATGATGCTTTAATTTCAGCATTGGGATTACCAGACGAAGGCTACGACAACGGCGGTTATGGGATGACGGTTTTTGGCCATTTAGTTTCTGCTTTAACCGAGGCATACTACATCACTAATGATTGGGAAGCTACACAATATCTTAATGGGATATCAACCCGGGTCTGTGATAGTAAATCTGTTCTTATCGGAGATAGAATAAATCAAGAAGCCGACGCCCTCTATCAAGGATTGGTTAATTATTTCAGTGCTCCTCCAACAAAGCCGGGACGGAAGTAAACCCCGTTAGAAATTTTATCCTAATTTTATCTAATTATAGGAACTTTTGATCAAAAATTTCTAACGGGGTAAATTTTTTAATTTTAATTTGACAAGGCGATTTAAGGAAATAGAATGAAATAAGGAGGGAATTAACCCTCTTTTATTAAAAAAAGAGGGGTAAAGGTCGAAAAATAAAATTTAATGAAAAATAAAAGATGAAAAAAATTGGAATAATAATTGTTGGAACAATACTTGGTTTAGCAGCATTGTTGATTATGCCGATCGATACCGGAGAAGCTCAGGCATCTGTCTGTCCAGAAGGAATGGTTTCTTATTGGAAGCTTGATGAAAACTCAGGAACTATTGCCAGTGATTCGGTTAATGGAAACAATGGAACAATTTATGGTGCAACGTGGGCTTCGGGAAAAGTAAATAGCGCGTTGAGCTTTAATAACAATTACGTGAGCGTGCCAGATGCTGTTAGCCTTAATCCATCTTACATTACTATTGAGGCTTGGATTTATCCAACTAGTTATGGCTATTACCGAAGCATTGTTGGTAAAAGTTACAACTCAGTTTGGTCTTCTCCTTGGGAAGTATATGAATTAAAATTTAATGAAAATACAGCACAACCAGCATTTAATGTAGTAGTTAATAATGGGTACAATTATGGTGCCGTAAGTGCGAACAGTATTCCAATGAACACATGGACTCACTTGGCAGGCACATATGATGGCGAGACCGTAAAAATTTACGTAAACGGGGTACTGGCCGGAAGCAACACTGCTCCAAGCGGTCCAATTGACAATAGATACGGTTATTCACCTTTATATATTGGACACATAGCTGGAACAAACAATGAATACTATGGGAAAATTGACGAAGTTGCAATATACAACAGAGCGTTAACAGTAGAAGAGATTCAGCAGCATTATCTGGCAGGATTGGCTGGAAATGGATATTGCGCAGCTGCTGTTCCTGTCTGCGGAAACGGCATTGTCGAAGGAACAGAGCAATGCGATGACGGCAATACAATAAACGGAGATGGATGTTCTGCGACATGCACTATCGAGGCCGTTCCGACACCTACCTATTTCCAAGAAGATTTCTCAACGTCTGTTTTAGATCCATCTTGGCAGATAATGTCTGGGCTCGGTAGTTATTCACTAACCGATAATCCAGGACACTTGAGATATTACCTCCAAGGTCCCATGGCTCATGATAGGGGTTGGACAGGAACTGGTTGTTCCGGAGGATGGTGTCCAAGTTTAACTTTACTTCGTCCTTTTGATGGTGACAATTGGATTCTGCGGACAAAGGTGACCTATAACATACGCTGGTATATGACAGGAGCTCAGTATCAGGTGTTCTGGATCGCTCTTGGAGAAGGTGTTAATAACTATCTTCAAATTGTGCGCGGTACAGATCAATGGTATGGAACCAACATTTTAGGGGCACAACTTGTAAACAATGGTGTAGCAATAGCAAGTAATGAGGCACTACGTGCTCCAGATGATGTAGTTGTAAACGATTGGCTCAGACATACCTATTGGTACGAGGTCGTAAGGAATGGGCAAAAAATTACTTTTCGTTATAGTTACGATGGGACGAACTATATAGACGCGTTTTCAACTTCACTGAGTACTCCGGTGGGAGCAACACAAAAGGCAATTATCTCTGCAAATGTCTGGACTACCGCTGGTTCATATGCTGATTGGGACTACATATATGTTGAACCTTCTATCATTAAGGTGCCACCAATAGCCAATGCTAATGGTTCTTACGTTGGGAATGAAGGTTCAGCAATAACCTTTAATGCCAGCGGTTCTTATGATCCTGACGGCACAATTGTTCTCTATGAATGGGATTTTGATGGGGATGGAGTTTATGATGCCAGTTCAACAACTTCAACAATAACTCATGTTTGGGGAGATGATTATTCTGGAACCATTAGTCTTAGGGTTACTGATAACGATGGTTTGACAGACACAGATTCAACAACCGTTACTGTCAATAATGTTCCGCCAATCGCTTCTGCTACTAATGATGGACCAAAAGATGAAGGGACTCCGGTAACGGTTAATACTTCTCAAGTAGATCCTGGAGCTGATACCTTTACCTATTCCTTTGATTGGAATAATGATGGAAATTACGAGATAGTGGATCAAGCCAGTCCCTCGGCTCAATACACTTTTATGGATGATGGAATTTATACTGTCGGAATAAGAATTAAAGATGATGACGGAGGAATAGGAACTACTACAACTGGAATAACTGTTCTTGATTTAGCTCCTACTGCTGGATTTAGCTGGAGCCCGGAACCCCAGAATGAAGGTTCACCAGTTCAATTTACTGATCAATCAACTTCCTATCCTGATGCTTTAGTCTCCTGGAGTTGGAATTTTGGTGATGGTGGAACAAGCACTGTGCGAAACCCAAGCCATACCTATGGTGATAATGGAGTTTACACTGTTAGCCTAACAGTGACCGATGATGATGGTTCTCAAGATACTATTTCTCATAATATTACTGTGGTTAATGTGGTTCCCATAGTTAATGCAGGTCCTGATCAAGCCGTCAATGAAGGTGATATTGTTAACTTTGCTGGAAGCTTCACTGATCCTGGCTGGCTTGATACTCACACCGTAGAATGGGAATTTGGTGACGGAAATACTACTTCTGGAACCCTAACTCCAAGTCATGTCTATGGGGATAATGGGGTTTATACTGTAACTTTAACAGTTACTGACGATGATGGAGGAATAGGAACTGACACTTTAACGGTTACCGTAAATAATGTAGCCCCAATTGTTGATGCTGGGCCAGGTCAAGAAGTTTTTGCTGGAGACACAGTTAATTTTTCTGGTTCCTTCACTGATCCAGGCTGGTTAGATACTCATACCATTGCCTGGGATTTTGGCGATAGCTCTGCAATAACAGGAACTTTAACTCCCACCCATGTCTATTATGATAAAGGCACCTACACTGTTACCTTAACTGTTGAAGATGATGATGGAGGAATAGGGAGTGATACTTTAACAGTTACAGTCAAATCAATTCCAGCCACCATCGATTGTAACCCTGATACTTTAAATTTAAAGAGCAAGGGAGCTTGGATTACCTGCTACATTGAATTGCCAGGAGGTTATGATGTTAGGCAAATTGATGGTTCCACAGTTTCTCTTAATGGGATTTCAGCCTATCTTGGCAAAGAAGGTTGGGCAAAAACTGAAGCTAATGAATCAAATATTACGGACCACGATGGAGATGGCATTTTAGAAAGGATGGTTAAGTTTGACAGGAATCAAGTTCAAGCGATTCTTACGATTCTTAGTCCGGGAACGGCAGTTCTAACCTTAACTGGTAAAGTCTTCTACAATCTTGGTTTAGCTGATTTTGAAGGAAAAGATACAATTAGGGTGATAAAATAGAGAAAGGCAAAAAGTAAATAAGAGCTTTATCCTTGTGGCTTTTCTGAAAACCGCCCGCGGGGCGGTTTTCAGTTTTAAGGGATTGATAAGGCGATTTGTTGAAATAGAATGAAATTAATGGGAAATTAGTCCCTATTTGACATAAATTTTTAGAAAGATAAAATTAAAATATATGACCCCGATAACCATTCCTAAAGAGATTACTAAAAAGGGTGATTTAATAATAATTCCTCGTAAAGAGTATGAGGAGCTTTTGAATTTGAAAAAAATGATTTCAAAAGATCAAGCTTGGTTTTGGACAAAAGAGTGGCAGGAAAAAGAGAGAGAGGCGGAGGAGGATATAAAAAAAGGACGAATTTATGGACCCTTTGCTAATGCCAAAGATCTGATTAAATCCCTTCGAGCTAAAAAATGAAAATTTTTCATACTGAAAAGGCTAAAAGGGATTTTCAAAAGTTGCCAGTTGAGATCCAAAAAATTGTCGAGAAACAATTCAGATTACTTTTAAATAATCCAAGCCATCCTTCGATTAGAATTAAGAAGATCGAAGGAACAAAGAATATTTGGGAAGGTAGAATTACCAAAAGTATAAGATTCACTTTTCAGATTATTAGAGACACTTATATCCTTCGCAGAATTGGAAAGCATAACGAAGTCTTAAGAAAACCCTGGTGAGTCTAAACTTTTCATTTCTAAAATGTTTGATATTAAGCTAATTTGAAAAACTCCCCAAATTTGGTGTGGAGGCAAAGGTCGAAAAAATCACTAATAATGTCACGAATTTAAACACTAATAATCACTAATTTATTCGCGAATATTCGGAAGGAAATTAGTGAGATTATTTGTGGTTAAAAAAATGAAAAAATTAGGTTTAGGAATTTTAATTGCTTTAACTGTTTTAGCACTTTCTGGAGTAGCGGTAGCAATTTCAAATCAGGGAGCAAATAAAGCAAAAGCACCGGATTTGGAAAAAATAGAATTTATTCACTGGAAGAAGGATTTTGCTAAACCAGAAGCAGCCAAGGCTCCAAAGCCACCCTCCTGCTATAAGTTTTTAACCCCGACAAAAGTGAAATGGACGACTTTGCCAGTAAATTACGTGATAAACCCAACCAACCCTCAAAATCTCGATGCGGCCTTTGTCACTAGTGCAGTAAGCACTTCAGCCGAAACCTGGGATGCCGTGACTAATAAGGAGTTGATGAATGATGCTTACACCATTGATTCCACAGCAACCTACGGAGCTCAGGATTATAAGAATGCCATTAGTTTTGGGAATTATCCAACCGCTGGAGTAATTGCTGTAACCACTGTTTGGTATAATCCAGCCACAAAAGCGATAGTTGAGTTTGATGTAATGTTTGACACCGATTGGACTTGGGGTGACGCGGCTCTTGATTCGACAAAGATGGATTTACAAAATATTGCCACTCACGAGCTTGGTCATGGTGTTGGCTTGGCTGATGTTTATGATTCGGTTTGTTCAGCTGTCACAATGTATGGCTATTCTAATTATGGAGAAGTTCAGAAAAGAACTCTTGAGACGCCGGATATTACAGGCCTCCAGACACTTTACGGAATTTAATTATCGGAGATAGCGGACAATTTAGGAATTAACGAGATAACAAAATCCGCTTGTTTTGGCGGGTTTTGTTTTGTGATAAAATAAAAACGAAAGGCCGTAATATAAAAAATGAAAAGAACCTCTTTATTTATAATTTCATTAATAGTTTTATTTTGTCTATTATTTTTTCTTGAAATGGGAGTTCGTGAGAAAATTAAAAAATCTACTAAAATGATAATTGTAAAACAGCCCGGCGGCGCTGCTTTACTTTCCATGGAATGCGGAGATAAAAATTATCTAAGCAATACTGCCGATTACATAATTGAAGGAGTGGTTGAGAAAGTGGAAAGTAAATGGAATGAAGAAAAGACTTCGATATTCACTTATACTGATTTATTAATTGAGAATTATGTCAAAGGAACTCCTTTTGAAAGTAATAAGCTCCAAATTATCACTCCGGGAGGAACGGTTGGAGAAATTTCTCAGTGGGTTGAAGATCAACCAATTTTGCGTCAAGGAAACAGAGTAAGGATATATTTAGAAGAAACGAACGGAGAATTTTCAATAGTTTGTGCCCAGTTCGGAGTTGAAGAGATTTAAAATAAATTATATTAAAAATCCCTCAATTACCGAGCTTCTGCTACGCAGAAGCGAAGGTGAAGAAGAGATTTATTTCTTCGCCCTTGAGGGGTTTTGTTTTTGGTTGAAATTATTGTAAAATTAAGTTATGTATCTTTCTGTTCTTAATTCAAAGCAAGTTAGTTTATTGAAAAAGCTTGGATTTTTGAAAAAATACGGATTTTATTTGGCTGGCGGGACGGCTTTAGCTTTGCAGATTAATCATCGAACCTCTTTAGACTTTGATTTTTATACTGGGAAAAAATTCAGTCCTTTTAAATTGCAAAGGTTATTAGAAAAAAAATTTAAAGGAGCTATTGTTTTGCAGAAAGTAGAAGGAACCTTAATTATAAAAATCGATGGTGTAGCGAATAGTTTTTTTCAATACCCATACCCTTTAATTTTCCCACTGATTGAATACCAAAATTTCCCACCCTTGGCATCAAAAGAAGATATTGCGGCAATGAAAATTATTGCTATTTCTGATCGAGGAACAAAAAGAGATTTTGTTGATATTTATTTTTTGTTAAAAGAATTCCCTCTCAAGAAAATTCTTGATTTTGTGAAAAAAAAGTATCCTAATTTTAACATTTATGTGGGATTGAGAGGTTTAACTTATTTTGTTGATGCCGAAAAAAAACAAAAAAGAAGATTATATTTATTTCGTTTTGTCTCTTGGCCCAAGATTAAAAAAAATTTAATTGAAGAAGTAAAAAAATATCAAAGAGAATGCCTAAGGTAAAAACAAAAATTCCTCAAAAAATGAAGTGGCTGTTTTGGTCATATGATATTAAGAGTTTAGATTTAAAAGAAGATAAAGATTATATTATTACTCAGGTTTTGAATTACGGAACCTGGGATGATTTAAAATGGCTTTATAAAATTTATCCTGAAAAAGAAATTAAAAAAGTAGTGAGAAATCCCCGGCGAGGATTGTGGTTTAAAAATGTCCTTAATTTTTGGACTACCATTTTTAATATTCAACTTAAAAAAGAAATTTGGAAGAAAGCTATTTTTAAATAGAGCATGATATATTAATAGGCGATGAGGGTTTCGCCCTCATCTTCATCTTCGCCCCGCAGGGCAGGGCTCGATATATGAGGAAATTTTTGCTTTTTTTAATTTCTTTATTAATTGGGGTGTGGCTTTTTATCTGGATTATCAATTTTGTTGGCTGGCAGGCGATTAAAAGCGCCTTTTTGATTTTTAGGAG
>Ga0315280_10010383_pt1 | contig 11693 bp, 9 predicted proteins | sample YL17G06_40_MG_FD_203697 | JGI IMG/M metagenome (GOLD analysis project Ga0315280, IMG submission 203697) | Sediment microbial communities from Yellowstone Lake, YNP, Wyoming, USA - YL17G06_40 | ecosystem: Environmental > Aquatic > Freshwater > Lake > Sediment | place: USA: Wyoming | collected... | reverse complement strand
AAGTTTTCGTGGGAGGAAACCGCCAGAAAAACAATCGCGGTTTATAAAGAAGTATTACATTCCGACGAATCTTTTATCACGAATAAACACGAATTCTGATTAGTGTAGATTCGTGAATAGTAGATTAGTGGAGTGTAATTCATTTTATGTATATCGCCATTGATGCTTCCCGGGCCATTAATGAACGCGCCGGCATTGGCCGCTACAGCCGGGAATTGATAAAAAAAATGATTGAGATTGACAAGAAGAATGATTATCTCCTCTTTTTTAGCTATTTTCGGAAAACCCCCGAAAAAGAACGGCAGTTGAAAATCTTCCAAGGGCCGAAGGTCAAGCTAAAAACCTGCCGAATCCCGGGCGCCTGGAAGGAAAAAATCTGGCGCTGGCGCCTGTCTTGGTTCGAGAAATTTATCGGTCAAGCCGATGTTTTTTTTGCCCCCTCTTTTTTGGAGGTCAATTTTGGTCTGAAAACTCCTCAGGTGGTCACCATCCACGATTTAACGACCTTCATTTATCCCGAGCAGCGGGGCCAAGAAGTTTCCGAGCGCTTATCCCGAAGAGCCAAGGAGGCGGCCAAATATGCTAGGAAAATCATTGCGGTTTCAAAATCGACAGCGGCTGATGCCTCAAAATACTTAAAATTAGCGAAAAATAAAATTAAAGTTATCTACCCCGGACTGACCAAGTTACCAACTCCTTCTAAAAATTTACCCCCCAATCTTAAGCCGAAGAATTTTATTCTTTTTGTGGGCACGATTGAGCCAAGGAAAAATTTAATCGGTCTTTTTAAAGCCTACGTGCTTCTGCCTCCAGTTTTACAAGAAAAATATCCCTTAGTGATCGTTGGCGCTGAGGGCTGGAATAATGGGGAAACTTATGACGTCCTGAAGGCGCTCAAACTTGCCAATAAGGTGAAATTCTTAGGGTTTATTGCCGATCCGGTTTTGGCCAAACTTTACCAGGAGGCCGCGGTTTTTGTTTATCCCTCCTTGTATGAAGGTTTTGGCCTGCCAGTGCTCGAGGCTTTATCTTATGGCACGCCGGTCGTTACCTCAAATATCTCTTCTTTGCCCGAGGCCGCGGATCAGGCCGCCCTCCTGATTAACCCCAAAGATCCTAAGTCTATTGCTAGCGGCCTACAGCGGCTTTTAGAGGGCAAATTTGAGTGCGAAAACTTGCGAAAAGAGGCCCAAAAACAGGTTCAAAAATTTACCTGGGAGAAAGCGGCCAGAGAGACGATAAAAATGTTGGAAGAAGTAGCTGAAAATTAACCTAATTAGTCTAATTATTCTAATCAAACCCCAATATCGAAATGACAAAATGACTAAATTCAGACATTGGGAATTAGGAAATTAGACATTGATTAGGTTAATTAGGTCAATTAGAATAATTGGTCATTATGAAAATATTTGCCATTCTAACCGAATCTATTCGCTACGATAATCAGCATCCACTGAGATATTTTTCTAAAATCAAACCAATCCATTTTTACCAGCACGCGCCTTATGGGGATTTGACGAAGCGCGATCTGAAAGACGCGATTAAATACCATGATTTCGCCGACTTAGAAAAGAAGTTACTGGCTTTAAAACCCGATATTATTCAAGGCGCCGAACCATACGGGAGCAAAATCCAGTTGCGGCTCTGTCACATCGCGTGGAGAGTTTCACGTAAATTAAATATCCCCCTTGTTTTCGGCATGCTCGAAAACCGGCCGGTCAACGAGCGATTTGGCCCGGTCTTAGCGCCGATGCTTAAGAAGGTCTTAGCTGCTTATGCGAAACAGGCAATGATCATATTTTATCTAAATTCCGGGGCGAAGCGGAATCTCCTCGAGGCCGGCGCCGAGCCCTCGAAACTCAAGAAATTGCTCTATGGGATATGGGGAGTGGATACAGCGGTCTTTCGACCTTCGGAAAACGGAAAACAGAAGACAGAAGACAGAAAAAGTTTCAGTCATCCGTCATCAGTCATCCGTCATCAGATACTATTTGTAGGCAGATTGGATGAGGCGAAGGGGATAGCGTATTTGCTTGAGGCATGGAAAATGGTGCGGCGGGATTATCCGCATATTGAGTTGGTCATGGCAGGGAAAGGGGAGATGGAAAATATCGTCAAGAAGGAAAAGGGAATACGTTTTTTAGGCATGGTCAAAAATCAGGATTTGCCGGCTTTATTTAATAGCTCCTTGTTTACCGTTTACCCCTCGGTGACACTTCCAAGGTGGGAGGAACAGGTGGGGATGGTGAATCTACAATCTTTGGCTTGCGGCACGCCGGTTATTACCACCAAATCCGGCGCCATTCCGGAATATATAAATAGTAAGGTGGGAATTTTAGTGCCGGAGCGGGATTCAAAAGCGCTGGCCAAGGCCATGCGGAAGTTATTATCGGATTCAAAATATCGAAAAAAACTTGGCCGGGCCGGCCGCCAATATATTTTAGAAAATTTTGACGCTCAAAAGACGATAGTGAAAACCGAGGGGATATTGCTGGAACTATTGAGAAACTAGCCTCAAAAACATCGATTAAAATTTAATCTATGTGGGGGTAAGAAATTTTTTGAAAGATATAATAAAATACGATCGGTCGACAAGAAATTATTATATGAAAAAACGAGTATCAAGGTGTAAAAATTTGATTTTGATTATAACAAAAGCCCTGAAGGACGATGCCTTCAGGGCCTGAATTTGTCGAACGGCCCCGCACCCGCTTGCCCCGCCGCAATGGCGGGGGTGTGGGTTTGGGGCTGGGGAAGAAAACCTATCCTCCATATTTCCATGGGGATTCCCAGATATAAATGCGGTACCATTCTGAATAGTCAAACATTGTCACTTTGGCTAGAAGAAGGTATTGAAGCTTACTGCGCCAGAAACCGATGATCAGGTAATCAAAAAGCTTGATTCCCCCAATATACGATGCCACTGGCGACTGCTTAAGACTCGAAAGTCTTTCTAAAGCAATCTTTGGCATCCCTATCGGCTGATCATCGAGAGAAAGTTCATGATATGAGGAAGATGGATACCAAAATTTACCCATTCTTCGAATGTTGATGCCGCCCCTCATTTCATCTACCCTCTTGGCAACAATATCAGCTATCTCAAGGTGGAGACCGCGCTTTACCCAATCAATCAGTCTTTCTTTCGCTGTTTGATATTCTTCGGAGCAAGCCCGAGTTAGCAATATTTCTATTTCTCTATAGAGGCAACGAGGGCAGATTGGTAGAAAACTCAAAGGCAGGCTTCTCGCGTTCTTAAGGCAAATCTGGCATGGTCCGCCAATGTAACCGAAAATATCGAAGAATCCAGACAAAGAAAACAAAGAGACGACTACCATGATAATCTCCAGAATTGTCAAAATAACCGAGATGGTTGGGTTTGAAATCTTGTAGTTGACGATTCCTAAGCCGATTGCCAAGACTAAAGCCAGGACGAAGAATCCTAGGAAAGGCAAGGTGATTTTTCTTCTGAGATGTTTGTAATCTTCTGTTATTGATCGTGCCCATTTTATATAGGATTGAACCTCCTCTCTTTGGACAGAAAGGACATCCGGATCAGTTGAGGCAGGAAGGATAGCTAAAAGCTGCTCGATCTCATCCATCTTTCTCCTCCGATTGTCAATGAACTTTTGAGGCCAACCGCCAACTTATCAGCACAATTTATTATTGTAAAGAAATTTAACGAATATTATACCATTGACAAAAGAAAGATAATCTGTTATTCTTCAAATGTTGTTAAATATTTTAACAAAATGAATTTAGAAGAAGTTTTAGAAGAATATGGGCTTTCGGAAAGACAGGCCAAGGTCTACTTGGCCGCTTTGGAATTGGGCGAATCCGATGTTTCTGATCTTGCCCAGAAAGCCCAGATTAGGAGAGCCGGGACATATTATTTAAGCGAATCATTAGTTAAAGACGATTTGTTCTACCGGACAAAAAAGGTCAATAAACTCTATTATTCGGCCGTTGAACCAAAAAATCTATTAGCCCAAGCTAAACGCAAAAAACAAATTATTGAAGAAAATTTCTCTGAACTTCAGGCGCTATCCAGGTTGTCAGTCAAAAAGCCAAGCATCCATATTCACGAAGGAATTGAGGGGATTAAAACTGCTTATAAAAGAACCCTCGCCAAGAAAAATGCCAAAATGTATGCTTTTTCGCCTTATGCTACGGCTCAAAAGCAGGCGATGTTTCATGGCAAAGAATATCTTAATTGGGGCTTAGACTATATTCGCCAAAGAGCCAAAAAAAATATTTTTGTCTATGATATTGCCGAAGATTCTCCTGAGGCGCGAGAAAGAAAGATGCGCGATCAAGAGGAGTTGCGAGAAACTCGTTTAGTGCCTAAAGAAAAATTTCCCTTTACCAACGAGATCGATATTTTTCAAAATTTGGTCATCATCATTTCCTATAAAGAGCTCTTGGCGATTTTGATTGAATCAGAAGATATCGCCTTTACTTTAAAGACAATTTTTAATCTTTCCTGGGAGGCGGCAGCTTATTATAAGACATAGTAACAAGTTATTAGTTATCGGTTATCAGTATAAATATACAAAAGCCAAAAGAATATGATAGTATAAAAATAGAATATTAAAAATGTAGGCCCATCCAGCGGAGGGATTATGAAGAAAAAAGCCCGGAATTTATTATTAGAACTCTTATTGGTTTTCTTTTTTATCGCCAATGTCGGCGTTTGGTCCACTGCTCAAGGTTATTACGGCTCAAACACTTTGTTTGTCATTCGCGGGATTCAAGGTCTACGCAACGCTGGCACGGCCCGTATCCGGAGCATGGGTGGCGAATGGGTCAGAGAAGAATTTAATTGGCAGACTTTGAACCCCCGGCGCGGCCGCTGGGATTTGGCCAATGCTGATCACGCGGTCAACATCTATCGCCGCAATGGGGCGAAAGTCCTCGGTATGCTTTGTTATTCTTCTTTATGGGGTTCTTCCAATCCCAAGGCCGGTCTGGACGCCCAGTTTTACAAACCGAACATCAATGATTGGAAAAACTTTGTCGGTACAATGGTCCGGCGCTACGGCGGCACCGTCAAAGATTGGGAAATCTGGAATGAACCCAATGCCATGTGGAAGCCGTCTCCCAATATCGACGAATATCGCGAGGTTTTGATTGCCGCTTATGACACGATTAAATCGATTGATCCCGGAGCCAAAGTCGGTTCCGGCGGCACAACCTACATTGACGACGATTTTATCAATGCCTTCTTGGATAATGGCGGCTGGGAACACTTGGATGCGATTTCCGTCCATATCTATCCTTGGGGCGGCGCCGGGCCAGAGTCGGATCCCAATCAGAGGCTGCGCGATCACTTGCAGGATTTGGTTTATAACACCATTCTGCCTCGCGGCGGGGGCAAAGAAATCTGGATTACGGAAATGGGCTGGCAATCCGGTCAAATCGGCGAAGAAAATCAAGCTTCGAACATTGCGCGGGGAGTAATTTTGGCGCGCGCGACCAATGAAGTCACGAAGATTCTCATCTTTAACATGCGCGATGAACCGGGCAATACTTTTGGCCTAATGCGCTCAAATCTTAGGCCCAAGCCGGCCTATAATTACTACAAAAAAACCATTGAAATGCTCGGGGCCAAAAGAATTAGCCAATGGTTTGATTTAGATAATGATTCGAAATTTTATATTTTTGGTGATGGTGGCGGCGCCGTGGCCGCGGCCTGGAACCCCGAACACGATGGTCAAATTACCGGCTTTCACGTTAATGCTTCGGGCATGCATTGTTTTGATATGGCTGGCCACGACATTTCTGGTTCCGTGATTTTGGCCTGGAATGGCGGGGATACCACTTTTGTTTTTGGGAAACGTCCTGTTTTTTGCCAATTGGACAACTATTATGTGGCCGAATCTGATCAAGTCCAAGGCGAGCCAAAAGTGGCTGATATTGCTCAAGTTGCCGGCGTGGCCTTGAGCGCGGTTTCAGGGGACGAAGTGGCTGAACCAGGGGTTTTGGGCACGATTGAGGGTTTCTTGGGAAGCTCCATCCAAAAAGGCCGGGTGACTGCTTATCAGAAAACTGATTCGGGCTGGCAGGAATTTAGCCAGCAAAAAGTGGCTGATTCTTCTTTCAATCTTGATTTACCTGAGGGTCAATATTATCTCGCCTATGAGGCACCGGGTTACATTTCCTCTTCCAGCCAGCCATTTGGAGTGGCCGGAGACGAGGATATCACCTTAGAAACTCGCTTGCTTAATACCTGGCTGCCAATGCTGCTTTTAGCCGGCGGATTTTTGGTTTTGGTTTTATTAGTCCTTAAATATTCGCGGAAAAAAAAACCTAAAGGTTCTCATGGGTGAGAGAACCTAACCCCACCTACGAAGTGGGGTTAAGATGGTTAAAAATAATATTATCAATTAATAGGTTCATTTTATCGTCTAGATCTCGGGATCGCGCCTTTAGGCATGCAATATACGCGAATTTTTCCTCCTGTAAATTAATAAGACTTCCAAAAAGGGAATAAATTAAGATATAAGGCCTCTAGGAATATAGGAAAAATGAATATAATAAAAGTCAGTCGGTCGAAAGAAAATTATTATATATTCAGGGCAAAATTGAATGGGTTAGATAGAATGGGTTTAGATTAAAATAGATCAAAATAACAAAAAGCCCCGCAGCGATGTTTTGTTGCGGGGCGGATTAGGTGTCGAGTTCGATGCTGTAGGCGGAAGCGCGCTGGAAATGGCCGCATAGCGCCTCGAAAATGAGCGAGGCGTTCTCACTTTCAAGATGGTTCTTAACTGTCAGGTTTCTGCCGGAAGTAAGGTCAAGAACGCCATCCTTCTCAAGCGATTCGATCAGGTGGGGATTACCTTCAAGTCGCAGGTTATTATTCCGTAACGTAACCGTCAACACCAGATGTCCTAATCGATAAACCCGGAATCGTTTCATCAGCACCTCCTACAGAAAAGTTCCTGCCTCAAGCACGGCTCGAGTTCGCTCAAATATACCAGATATTTCTTCTTCTGTCAAGATCCCTGAAAGTTCTTCCCGGCAATCTTGTTCTTGATCTAAAAACCTTTGTAGATTACTGGTTATCCTTTCGGGGAGCGGTCGATGCTTGAGTCTGATAACCTTGCTTTCCGTGTCGAAAGCCATATTCCATCTCGGGCCTTTGACATGGAACTGGAGTGCAAAAACTTCATCAAAAAAAGTTAAAGAATTATCAATCGGCACAAGATTTTCTTTATTTGTCCATAAAAGATTGCTTTCTCGGCGATCAAGAGTTTGTAAAAGATAATCGAAAACGGCAATATTCTCCACATCTTTCCGTTGACCAAGAGCTTTATCTTTCAGTGTGCTTGATAGAAGTTCCAAGGGCTCCCCCCAAATATAAGGTCTTAATGAGCCCTTACCCTCAGGCAAGTCTTCCCGTAAAACCACTGGTAGACTGGTAATGCCAAGGACGCTCGTTATTTTCCAGGCAGCGACTTCTTTATGGGAATAAGGGCTGGAATTCTCTGGGAGCGCCAAAGGTTCGCCTTGCATTGGTCCCTGATTAACCCCGCTATCCGGTTTATAAACGACTAAAATCTTTTGACCTTTTTCCGGTATTTCAATTTCTGCCATTTCGACAATATCTTTATGTTTCGGGGCATATTGATCGATGTCACCTAACAAAACCCGATCAGCATGGGGCGGAACCGTTTGAGGCCCAATTTCAATCGGCCGAATATTAATGACTTGTCCTTCTTTAAGAACTCTTTCCAGGTCTTCTGGTTTGAGAGTTTCGGGATCGAGATATTGTCCTTGATCCCTTTCTTCGGTTTCCGATGAAGCTAATGGTTCGGTTTCAATTGCCAAAATTTCTCCTTTATCTAACTATATTTAAATTAACTTAGATTTAAGTTTTTGCCAAGAGCCAATCTCTTGAAAATTTTCCTCCTTAAAGCTATACTCAAGACATGTTGGCTAAATTGAGTTTGAAAGACCCGTCTCGACATGGCTCGCCTCGATTCGGCGAAGCGGGCTATCGAGCCGTGGCGAAAAATATTATATGGCTCGCGGTGGCGGTTTTTGCCGCTTGCTTTTTTGCCTTTGTCATCGCTAAATTCGCCAGTCTCGCGATCGCGATTATTCCGGTTTTAGTCGTGGGTCTTTTTTTAACCTATTTTATCCTCCGTCGCCCCGAGCTCGGCTGGTTTTTAATTGTCTTTTTTCTGCCGTTTGAGCGGGTGCCAACTCTCGCTATCGCCGGCGTTGATCTTAAAATCAATACGGTTTTGGGCTTTATCACCCTTTTCGCCTGGATTTTGGCCTTAATGTTTAACCCGAAAAAATACAAAGTTTCCCCCAATGCTCTGGCTATTCCTTTAATTATCTTTGTTTTTACGCTTGTTTTATCTTTAACCCAAGCCGTCGCTTTTTCGCGCGGGTTGGTGGTTTTGATTTTTATTCTTTTTACGATTGTCTTAGCGATTCTGGCCACCAACCTTGTCAATTCCAAGGAAATCCTCAATAAAACCTTAGTGATTCTATTTCTATCAAGCCTCATTGTCGGGATTTTTGGCCTTTTCCAATTTGGCGGCGATGTGATCGGGCTTCCCCAATCAATTACCCTGCTTAAAGAGGGCTACACCCGGGTAGTTTTCGGCTTCCCTCGGATTCAGGCCTTTTCGATGGAACCGCTCTATTTAGCCAATTTTCTCTTGATGCCGCTCTTGGTGGGTTTAGCTTTTTTCTTTAATCGCACCGGTCCCTTGAATCGCTGGCCGTTAATCGGTCTTTTGGCTTTGCTCTTGATTAATCTGGTTTTAACGGTTTCCCGAGGCGGTTATCTCGGTTTTTTGGGCGCCTTGGTGGTTTTATTTATCTTGCTTTTTCGCCAAGTTTTTACCTGGAAAAATTTAGTTTTCGGCGTTTTAACCGTGGCTGTGGTCGGTTACGGCGTGGCTTTCGCCTTATCCCGCGGTGATTATCGGGCAACCAATGAATTTTTAGGCCACGTGATGCTCGCTGACGTCAAGCAAGGCGAGTCCATCCAGGGGCGATTGAAAACCTACGAGCGTTCCCTGCAGGCCTATAAAGAAAGCCCGATTTTGGGGATTGGGATTGGCAATTACGGCCCCTGGCACAAGTTTTACCCTGACGCTACTCCCGAAAAGGGCTGGGATATTGTCAATAATCAATATCTCGAGCTTTTAGCCGAAACCGGCATTGTTGGCTTAAGCGCCTTTATTTTAGTCATTGTCGTCTTGATCGGCCGGAGTTTATTGGCTTTAAAATATGCTCAAGATATTTTCTTAAAATCGGCTTTAATCGGTCTTTTGGCCGCCTTTGTCGGCGTTGTGATTCAATATAATTTCATGTCAACCTTGTATATTATTCATATTTGGGTGCTGATTGGGTTACTGGTTGCGGTGCAGAACATAATATTAAAGAATAAAAAACAGTTAAAGGAAATTGGAAATTAGTATGGAAAATAGAAAACTGAAAACTGATTTCCGATTTCTATACCAATTTCTGTTTTCTATTAACCAATTTCGATATGTCTAATTTTATTGCTTTAATCTTGCTCTTGCTTCCCACTTATCTCATCCGTTTTTCGATCGCCGGGATTCCGACAACGATTTTGGAGATTTTAATATATATAGTATTTGTCGTTGGGTTATGGCGAGCTTGGAAAACTGGCTTTAAAATTCCGCCGGCCAAGATTTGGCTGCCAATCGGCCTTCTCATCGTCGCTCTGATTATTTCAACCATTATTTCTCCCGAAAAACGCACCGCTCTGGGTGAATTTAAGGGATTTTTTATTGATCCTATTTTGGTTAGCTGGCTAATCTATCAATTTATCAAAAAAGAAGACTTGTCGAAGCTTTTTTGGGCCTTAATCGGGTCGGGATTATTCGTCGCCGGCCACACCATTGTCCAAAAACTTTTGGGCCACACTACTCCTGATGGCCGGGTGATCGGGATTTTCGGCTATTCGCCCAATTATCTCGCGCTTTTCTTGGCGCCAATCGCCGTTTTAACAATAGGTTATAGTTTCCAGTTTTTAGCGACCAGGAGATATTATCATCTTGCTAGTCTCTGGTCTCTGGCCGCTATTAACTTGCTGGCGATCTATTTCTCCGGTAGCCGCGGCGGATTTTTGGCCATTGTCGGTGGTCTGGGCATCTTCCTGATTGTTTATTTTTGGCCCTGGATTAGGAAAAGAATTTCGGCCAAAATTATGTTGATAATCTTAATTTTGGCCGGCCTTTATACTTCTTGGACCTTGTTCCGGCCTGACCTTTCGGTCTCGCCCGAGGCGGGCCGAGTGGCCTCCTCCAATAATGTGCGCTGGCAGATTTGGCAGGCAAGTTTAGAGCTTGGCTTTGAGCACCCTTGGCTTGGGGTTGGGCTGGGCAATTTTCAAGAAGCTTTTGGCAATTTAACTCAAAATCGCGCCAATTTCCCGGAATATATTACCCCCTATGCTTTAACGCCCCATAATCTTTTCTTAATGTTCTGGCTTTCTACCGGCATCCTCGGCTTGCTGGCCTTTATGTGGCTCCTAGTTAATTTTTATCGGCAGGCGAAAGGGAAATTGGCGCGAAATGCTCCGACAATTATTGTAGCCGTATTTTCGGCAATCATTATTTATGGTTTGATTGAGGCCTCGATTTGGAAAAATGACTTGAGTATCATTTTCTGGACTTTTTGGGGATTAATATGGATAATTTAAAAATTTAAAATGCAAATCTCCCTGCTACCGCAGGCATGCAAATGCAAAAGCATGCGACAGACAATTCAAAATGTAAAAATAGCGAAGCCAAATACCTTCAAAAGTGGCTCTCGCAGGCCAAAAAGCACGGTTCCGAAGCGTAGCGAAGGATTTTTGGCCGAGAGCGCAGGCACAATTTTCTCGCTGGAGAAAATTCAGTGCCGGCATCTTTTGACGGGTATTGGCGAGCGAAAGATTGAGGTGTCTTGAAAAAATACTGGATTCAAATATGTTTAATTATTATCATCATTGCTTCTTTTTTATTGATGATTTTTTCGAGCCGCGACGATTCTTTAACGGTTGATGAAGAAGTTCACATTACGGCGGGTTATTTGCATGTTTGGCAGGGCGATTATACCTTCAACAGCGAACACCCGCCCTTGCTAAACGATTTAGCCGGGTTTTTTGCCAAATTCGCCAAACCCAATTTACCGCCAGTGCCGCTGACCAATTTCAAGGGCGGCGATCAATGGCAATATGGCGATCTTTTTTTCTACCACTCTGGCCCCGAAGGGGCCCCCTTGGGGGGCAACAATGTCGATAAAATCGTTTTTTGGGCGAGATTGCCCTTTATTCTCTTGACTCTAGGTTTAATTTATCTAGTTTTTATCTGGGCCAGAGAAGTTTTTGGGCCGAAAGCCGGTTTAATCGCCGCCGCTTTAGTGGGGTTTTGTCCCAATATTTTGGCTCACGGGCACCTCGCGACAACTGATTTTGGCCTGGCTTTCTTTTTTGTTTTGGCGATTTGGCTCCTTCGAAAATATATCTTAAAACCCAATTGGCTCAATGCCCTTTGGTTGGGTCTGGCCGTCGGTTTGGTGATCTTGGCCAAATTTTCCGGCATCTTTATTTTACCCCTCATTGGCCTGGGTCTGGTTTATCTTTGGCTCAAGAAACGTCCTCAATTTGAGCCAAGTTTCGGTCAATTTTTCCTGATTTTAGTCGTGGCTTTTACTTTGAG
>Ga0315280_10010380_pt1 | contig 11695 bp, 11 predicted proteins | sample YL17G06_40_MG_FD_203697 | JGI IMG/M metagenome (GOLD analysis project Ga0315280, IMG submission 203697) | Sediment microbial communities from Yellowstone Lake, YNP, Wyoming, USA - YL17G06_40 | ecosystem: Environmental > Aquatic > Freshwater > Lake > Sediment | place: USA: Wyoming | collected... | reverse complement strand
AGCCAGGAAGTGCTTGAGGCCGAAGGATGGAAATTACTTACGGTTGTCACCGACGTACATTTAATCTTCGGCAAGGGAGACAAACGTATTTCCTGGAACAAAGAGACCGGCATTGTCGAACGTGAATACACTTATAGAACATAAAAACTCCCTCAACAAGGACGTTCCCTAACCAAACGTCCTCTTTTTTTCGGCTTGCCCCCACACCAAAATTTGGTGTGGGGGTGTGGGAAAACAAAAACCCGCCCGACCTGTAAGGTATAGGGGCGGGATTTTTGTTTTTAGGATTATCTGCTGAAATCTCTTTTGGGTCTTCTTTTTGACCAGCACTCTTTGCAGTAAATAGGTCTGTCTGGAGCTGGTTCAAAAGGAAGTTCGGTGATTTCTACCCCGCAGTCTGCGCATTTCCAATTGCCTTTGACCATTTCTCGGGGTGCAAATTCTCTATTTGAATCGTATGCCATGTTATTTTTTGATGATTAAAAATAAAAAGCGACCTTTATAACTCTAAGCCGCTATGCTTAACTACTACTTTAAATTTTTAGATTAAAGACTCGTTAAAGCTACTTCGACTTATCGTCTGATGCTAATTATACAGCACCCATAGAGGATGTCAAGTCATGGACAAAACCCTGAAAAACTGCCAAAATAAATTAAGTCCTTTTATCTTTTTCCTATCACTTGACATCTAATCTTGTTTCGAATATAATAGAAACGAAGCTATTTATCCTATTAAAAAATAGAAACTATGATCAAAAAAGAAATAATTTGGCGGGAAATTTTATTTCAAGCCATTGAAAATAAAAAAACTGATTTTACTCAGAAAGAACTTTCTCAAAAATACGGCTTTTCTTTAAGTACGGTTTTTAATGCTTTAAAAATTCCTTCCCAGGCCGGCGCAATTGTAAAAAGTGGCCGCGGCTTTCGGGTTTCAGATGTTGAAAAATTTTTATATCTCTGGGCAACCTTTAGAAAAATTAAAAAAGATATAATTTATCAAACAAACGTTTCAAAAAATGTTAGAGAGATAGAAGGGGAGATGCCTCCAAATATAATTTTCGGCGCTTTTTCCGCTTTTGTTAAAAAATACGAAGAAGCCCCGGCCGACTACGATAAAGTCTATATTTATTTAAAGAAAGGCGATCTGGAAGAATTAAAAAGGCGTTTCCCCCCAAAAAAGGGTTATCTTAATTTGATTGTTTTAGAGGCCGATCCCTGGCTTGAAAAATTCGGAAAAATAACTCCTGATTGCCAAACCTTTGTTGATTTGTGGAACCTGCCAGAATGGTATGCCAAGGACTATTTAGTAGCTTTGAAAGAAAAATTATTACCACTTGAAAGATTTTATCCTAGATTATAATTCCGAAAACTTAAAATCCATTCCAGAGCTCAACCTTTTAAACCACCAAATCTCCAAACTCAAAAAAGCAGTTTTGGCAAGTCTATGAAAATAAAAGACCTGCTTGCCTGGAAATCCACACTTATGATAGCGAGTATGCGATAGACGAGATAAGATTTTTTACTCCCAGAAATGATGATTGGGCCAAATTCAGAAATGGATATGACGGCAAGTGGGTGGACAAATCCACTCTTGATAAAGTTACAAAGGTAATCGGAGAGAAATTCTATCTAGTAGGTGAAGATTGAATTCTCTCGCATAAAATTTATGAGCGCGTTGGTTTGGTGATTAGTGAAAACAAAGAAGAAAGAAAAAACCAAAAATCGTGATAAAATAAAAATATGGCAAAAATAAAAGACCTTCCCGAGGCCGACAGGCCGAGGGAAAAGTTGATAAAAAAGGGCTCGCAGAATCTAAAGGATGGAGAGCTTTTAGCTATCCTTTTGCGAACCGGCCGGGAAGGGAAGAATGTTTTGGAAGTGGCAAAACAGATTTTGAGAAAATATTCCAAAAAGCGATTACTGAAACTAAAATACGAAGATTTAACGAAAATTAAGGGAATTAACTCCGCTAAGGCCTGCACCATTTTAGCCGCCGCCGAATTAGTAAAAAGAGCTCTGAAAATTCAAGATGAAACTTTACCGATTATCCGTTCAACTAAAGATGTTATAGCTCAAGCGGTTTATTTAAGAGATAGAACTCGTGAACATTTAATGACCATTTATCTTAATGCCAGAAATGAAATGGTCTGGAAAAAACAATCAACATTTATTGGAACTCTGAATGCTAATTTGGTCCATCCTCGCGAAATCTTTACCGAGGCTCTTACTCATAACGCCTCCTCGGTTATTTTAGTCCATAACCACCCCTCCGGCGACCCCGAACCATCACAAGACGACTTAGAAATCACTAAAAGAATCCTTGAGGCCGGCAAAATTTTGGGCATTGATGTTTTAGACCACATCATTATCACCAAAACCAAAGTCTTTAGTTTTAAAGAAAAGAAGTTAATATGAGAAACAAAATTCAAAATTGGTTAGTAATTGGTATTCCCAGAAACTGGGAAACAGCTCTATCCCAACCCGTGCCAATTTGGGGATTAAAACCCCGCTATCAGACGGAATTTCAAGCCATGAATGTTGGAGATCTTCTATGGCTCTATTCTACTTCTCCTGTTGGAGGAGTTATTGGTGTAGGAGTGGTAAAAGATAAATACATCGACAATGTAAACTTGATATGGGAAGAGGAATTAAAGCGAAAAGAAGTAATTTGGCCGTTGCGATTTAGAATTCACGTGTTGAAAATTTTGCCTCAGGTCCGATGGAAAATTGATGGAGTTAAAATTAATGATTTTGGGCTTTTTTGGCAGATTGGATTCCAACCATTAAAAAGTGAACACGTAATAGAGTTATTTAGAAGAGCAAGGAATATTTTCGGCGAAATAAATGAAGAAAGTATTTTTGCCGGTGCAACAATAATGCAACCTATAATGACAAAAGAAAAACAACCATTATACACCCCTTCGCTAGAGGAAAAGTTAATTATTCCTCATAAAGAATTACAGAATCAAATTGCAGAGATTGGGAAATTACAGTTTTATTACACTGAGACCGAATATTCAATAGAATTACCGAGCGAAAAGAAAAATTTAGATGTTGTTTGGAAAAGAGAAATTGATGGCGTACCAACTTTTGCTTTTGAAATAGAACTTTCTGGAATGATTGAAAAAGCCATTGAAAGATTAGAGTTCGCTTTTAGAAAATGGAATTCAAGGCCCCGAATTATAATTCCAAAAGAATTCGTGAAAAAAGTTTATAATATCATGACAATAAGCGATAAAAGTTTTTCACAACAAATTAAAATTTATGAACCGAAACAACTTACTGAATTATTAGATCGGAAACGTGGATTAAAAACTATAGAGCAAAATTTAGAGATATATTAAACAATTATGCGAAACCAATTTTACAAACCACAAAAAGAGGAAATAGCAACTCAACCAAAAGGAGTTTTACGCGAAAGTGATACTCGAATGATTATTGATAGAAAACTTCGTGATGCTGGCTGGGATATCGAGAATAAAAGTCAGGTTACCACTGAAGAATCCGCTAAAAAGGGAAGGGCTGATTATTTATTAAAAGACAGGAGAGGAAGACCCTTGGCAGTAATTGAAGCGAAAAGATTTTCAATGGATCCAGAAGTCGGTAAACAACAAGCTCTGGATTACGCAAAAGGCTTCCAGGCTGAATTTATTTTCCTTTCTAATGGTGATGATATTTATTTTTGGGATTATAATTATCGTCCCGAACAAAAAGTTATTACCTTCTTTTCTCAAAAAGACTTAGAAAAAATTTTAGTTTTAAGAAAATCGAGAAAACCGTTATCCATAATTCCTATTCCTAATAAAGTCTTTGTTCAGGGCGAAACTAAAGATATTCGTCCCTATCAAAAAGAAGTTATCCAGGCGATGGATAAAGCAATAGAGTCAGGAAAAAGAAAAATGCTCCTCATGATGGCTACCGGTACCGGTAAGACCTTAAATATTGCTGTTCAAATAAAAAGAATGTTTGAGGCCGGTTTAATAGAAAGAGTTTTATTTTTAGTAGACAGAATTGAATTAGGGAAACAGGCTCAAGAAACTTTTAATGATTATCTTAAAGAATATCCCTCAGAACTTCTTTTTGGCGGTAGACAAAAAAGGGAAAGTTCAATTATTATCGGCACTCTTCCAACCATCTATTCACAACTTCAAAATTTCACCAGCGGTTATTTTGATTTAGTAATCTCAGATGAGGCCCATCGTTCAATTTATCATCTTTACAAATCTGTTTTAAACTATTTTGATGCTATAAAAATTGGTCTTACTGCCACTCCTTCTATGTATATTGATAGAAATACTTATCAACTTTTTGATTGTTGGGATGAAAAAGAACAAAAAGGAAGACCAACCTTTAAATATGGATTAAGAGAAGGTATTAAAGAAGGATTTCTTGCAGGATATGACATAACTAGAATTGATACAAAAGTTTCTTTAGAGGGAATAAAATACGAAGAAGAAGATTATCATCCCGAAGATTTGGAAAGAATAATTAATGTCCCAGCTAGAAATAAACAAATAGTTCAAGCTTATCGAGAGGAAGAAGAAAAGCGTCAAATTAAAAAACAGAGAAAGGCTATTGTTTTTGCTGTAACTCAAAAACATGCAGCACAACTTAATTATTATTTCAATCAAGCTTATCCAGAATTTAAAGGAAGATATGCCGAGGTTATCACTTCTAATGTTCCTGACGCTGACCAAGCCATAAAAAGGTTTAAACAAGAAGAGTTTCCTTATGTAGCTGTCTCTGTTGGAATGTTAGATTGCGGTTTCGATGCGCCAAAAGTTGAGAATATTTTAATGGTTAGGCCAACTAAATCCCCAATTTTATACCAACAAATGCGGGGAAGAGGTTCTCGGCTTTGTCCTAAAATTAGTAAAACTTCATTTAGAGTCTATGATTTTGTTGAAGTTACTCGGGATTTTAATGATGAAAGTTATAATCCTTATTCAGAAATTTTAGAGCACCGTAAAGGAATTCCTTGGGGTACCGAGTTCGAAGAGTTAACCGAAGAAGAAAAAGAAATTCCAGAAAATATCAGAAAGATTTTTGTTCAAGTTCCGGAAGAAGCGCCAGAAAATGTCGATATGATAGTTAAGCGAGAATATGTAGAAATAGGGCCTGAAGGCGAAAGGGTTGATGTCGATGATTATCAAACTCACTGGCAAAGAGAAATTCAATCTTTGGTCGAGATAGACCCCTTAATTAAAAAAATAAAAGAGGGCCAAGAATTAACCAATGAAGAAGTTCGAGAGCTTTCTGAAAAATTAAATTCCCCAAATTTCTATTTTAACGAAGCCAATTTAAAAGCCGCCTATCATTATCCTGAAGGTAGTCTTTCGGAGTTTGTTAAATCTGCCCTGGAGACTTACGATCTGCCAACCGAAGAGAAAATGCAAGAAAATAAAATTAATGATTTATTCGAAGCTTGGTTAATTGAAAAGAAATTTGGCAGTCAGCAGTCTAAGATTTTAAGAATGGTCAAAAACCAATATTTAGCTAATAAAGAGAAAATCGATGTTTCAATTTTCAACCAGTCGTTATTTAATCAGTTCGGCGGTTTGCCAACCGTTATAAGAATATTTGGCGAAAAAGGAATTCAAAAAAATTTACAAGAATTAAATACTAAAATATTTGTTTAGTTATGGACCCAAAAGTTTCCCAATTAAAAGAAGAATATAAACAAAAGATTAGCCGTTTGAATGATTATTTGTGGGGCACAATACCTGACCCAAAGTCAAGAATTCAACAAATGAGTTTTCTTTTCTTTCTGAAAATACTCGAAGAACAGGATATAGCATTAGAAAAGGAAGCTAAACTAACCAAGCGAACCTACAAATCAATTTTTGCTGGCAAATTTGAAAAATATTGCTGGTCAAACTGGGTTCATAAAACTGGTAAAGAACTTTTGCAATTTGTGAGAGATGGAGTTTTCCCGTTTATGGAAAAAGTCAGCAACGGTAGAGAAAATATTCGCCGAATGTTCTATGGGGCTAAATTAATAATTCCAGACGAAGTAGTTTTAAAGAAAGCCATAGATGTTATTGATGAAATAGATTTTTCTCAATTAGACACGGATGTTAAGGGAGATTTATACGAAGATTTATTACATCAAATCAAGGCGGCTGGAGAACTCGGTCAATTTTTAACTCCTCGCCACATTATCCGCTATATGGTTCAAATGGTAAATCCCAAAATAGGAGAAACAGTTTTTGATCCTGCCTGTGGCAGCGGCGGATTCTTATTAGCAGTTTACGAAAGAATTAAACTTCAAAATTCCGATCCAAAACTCATTGAACAATATAATGGGGTAAGACGTGGCCCGGGTGATAAATTAAGTAAAAATCAATGGAAATTTTTACAGCAGGAAACATTTTTTGGACAAGATGCCGACCCAGATATGACGCGACTTACTTTAATGAATTTCTTTTTACATGGGCTTGAAGAATCAGATATTAAAAGAAAAGATACGGTTGCTGGTTCAGAGGACGAGGAAGATTTAAGAAGATACAATGTAGTAATGACTAATCCGCCATTTGCCGGAAAAGTTGATAGAGAGAGAATTAAAAAATCTTTGCCAATAAAATCAACCAAAACTCAAGTATTATTCTTGGGTTACGTTATTGATGCTTTAAAACCGAATGGTAGAGCCGGCATAATTTTGCCAGAAGGAACTCTTTTTGGCACAAACCGAGATGATAAAGAAATCCGGCGCTATCTTTTAGAAAAATGCCAATTACAAGCCGTTGTTTCTATGCCAGCCGGGGTTTTTCAACCTTATTCCGGCGTCAAAACCTCAGTTTTAATTTTCAAGAAAAAACCAATTCCAAAATTAGATGAGAATGAAAAAATCTGGTTCTTTAATATGCAAGGCGATGGCTCTTCGCTCTCCGCCGCCAAAAAATTCGGACCACAATACAAAAACGATATTCCAAAACTTTTAGAATTATGGCTTGCCCGCCGAAGCTTTAGCGAAGGCGGGAAGAAAAACCTCGGCGTTGAAAAGCCATATTCCTGGTTTACCCCAGTTAAAGAAATAATGGAAAACGATTACATTTTATCGGTCAATGCTTATAATCCGTATATTGGCGGAGAAGAGAAGAAGCATAGAGAGCCGAAGGAGATTTTGAAAGAAATGGAAAAAAGGAAAAAAAATTTACAGAAAGGTCTGAGGGAAATTAAAAAATTGATTCAATAATTATCTATGCACTTATTTATAGATACAAATATTTTCTTACGTTTTTACGGGTATACCAATGATCGACTAGAGGAGTTGAAGAAATTGAATATACTCATTGATAAAGGTGAAATAACTTTATATGTACCGAGTCAGTTACGGGACGAAATCGCTCGTAAGCGAGAGGCAGAAATTAAAAAAACATATAAAGATCTCGTCGAATTGAGACTAGAGAAGGGATTTCCTTATATATTCCGTTCGCATGATGATTTCTCGGCTTTATTGAAAGCTCTCGATGCATTTTATGAAACCAAGAAGAAAATACTAGAAGGGCTTGAGAAAGATATTCGAGAAAAAAAACTCCCTGCTGATTTAGCAATCGCAGAGTTATTATCAAAAGGACAGCAAATCGATTGCAAAAAGTTTCTTGAACCAGCTAGAATTCGAATCCAATTTGGGAAACCACCGGGCAAGGAGGGGAAACTTGGTGATGCAATAAACTGGGAATGTCTTTTGGCTTCTGTTCCCCATAAAGCGGATTTATTTTTGGTGAGCAAAGATTCTGATTATCAATCACCAATAAATTCAACTCAATTAGATGGTTACTTACAGGATGAATGGCATACAAAGAAAAAATCAACTGTTTATTTTTATCAGTCGCTTACTGATTGGGCTTCACGACATCAGAAAGACATACTATTAAAATTAGAAGATGAGAAAAGTACGCTTATTGATCGCTTACTTCAAAGCGGTACTTTTGCTGAGACTCATCTTATTATCGAAAACTTAGCGAAACATACAGATTTTTCTGTTCCTCAAATAGATCAGTTACTAAGTGCCGCCGCTTTCAATAGTCAGGTTCGTTCGATTTTAACAGATCAAGATGTAAAAGAGTTTTACCAAAAAATTATTTCAGGACACGAGGCAGAACTGAACCAAGAATTACTTGAAATAGCAAAAAGGGGACTAGAAGAAAATAAAGCATTATGACTTGGCCAACAAACCCCAGTAGTAGAACGCAAAGCGTTCACTACGGGACAAAGAAAATTAGGAGAGAAAATAAAAACTTAAAAATCAAAATGCAAAAAGAAGAAATTAGAAAAGTATTAGATCTCTTAGATAAAGAATTGGCAATAGCTAACACTAATCTTTTATTTTTAAAAGAACTTGAATCTGTTATTACTAAAAAACGCAAAAATCTTGGAATGTTTTTTGATTATTTTCTCTTTGCTTTTATCTCACATACAATTGTGTCTATTCTCTTACTTGCTAAATTTTTTGACAGAGATCCTAGAAGTTATTCTCTTTATTCTGTAATAGAGATAATAAACGAAAACGAAAAACAGAAATTTTTAGACAAACTAGGCCAAATAAAATCTGATTTTGGATTTTATGAAGATTATAGAAACAAAATAATTGCACATTTAGATAAAACAAAGGGTGTAAATTCAATAGTTTTACCAACTCTTAATTTTTTAAAAGAAGAGAATTTACCTAAAATAGTTAAAAATGTCGAGAGCCTACTCGGTGAATTGCGTGATAGTTTTGGTTTCCATGACCGTTGGTTACATAGGTATGTGTTCCAAATCGATAATCTCAAATATACTCTTAATTCATTAGAGAAATATGTAATAACCCAGAAAGAAGAAAGGCGTAAAAAATATGGTTTCTAACTGGCCAACAAACCCTGAAGGAAATCATTCGACTTCCTACGGGGCAAGAAAATTAGGTGAAATTCTCCAAAGGCTTAATTTAAAAAAAGCTCCGATTGGTTCGTGGCCATATGTTGAAATTGGAGATATTGATATAGAGAATAAATCAATTATTTTTAAAGATAAAAAGTCAATTAGGGGAGCAATTATTGCGCCGACTGATAGTGTACTTGTCTCCAGAGTTCGACCCACCAGAGGTGCTATCGTTTATATTGATAAAGACTATGTAGTTTCTTCGGCTTTTTCTATACTCAAGCCAAAATTATCTGAAAGTTTCTCAAAATTTCTATTTTACTGGTTTGGCTTTTCAAAAAATTTTTTCCAATATTTACTGAAAAAACAAAAAGGAAGTAATTATCCGTCAGTGAGAGATAAAGATATTTTAAATTTTAAAATTCATATTCCCCCTCTTAAAATCCAACAAAAAATTGTGGAGAGGTTGGATGTGATTAAAAAGACGCAGGAATTAAATAATAAGCAAATCGCCCTCGCCGACGAACTTTTCCAAAGCTTACTCCACCGCGAATTAGACCCAAAAGGCAAAAGTTGGGAAGTAAGAAAATTAGGAGAAGTTACTCAAATTGAGAACGGAGGAACTCCTTCTACCCAAAATCCAAAATATTGGAATGGTAAAGTCTTATGGCTTACACCTAAAGAATTATCGAATTTTCAAGATATTGAGATATATGATACCGAACGAAAAATTACACAATTAGGACTTGATTCTTCATCTGTAAAATTATTACCAGTAGGCACCGTCTTACTCACAAGTAGAGCCCCGATTGGTTATGTTGTAATAGCCGGAAAATCTATGGCGACAAATCAAGGATTTAAGAATTTTATTTGTAAAGAAAAATTATTAAACAATAAGTTCCTTTATTATTTTTTAAAGTATAAAACAAAAGAAATTCAGTCATTAGGGAGAGGCGCGACATTTGGAGAAGTAAGTAAAACTATTGTTTCTAATATTAAAATTCCTCTTCCGCCACTTCAAATCCAGCGCCAAATTGTTGAAAAACTCTCCGCCGTCCAAGACTATAAGAAAAAATTAATTGAACAAAGAGAAAAATTAAAAGAACTTTTCGAGAGTGTTTTACATAAGTCTATGGCCGGAAAAATTTAGTTACAAAAAGAAACCCCGAAGCAGACACTTCGCGTCGTTATGGGACAGGTTTTTAGAGCAAAAACAAAAACTCCAAGAACTCTTCGAAAGCGTTTTAAATAAATCAATGAAAGGAGAATTAGTAAAATGAACTGTTTAGAATTTATTTATTATATTTCAGCAACTATTTTAAATATTTTAATAATTAGCGGTCTTGTTTGGTTTGTCGTTAACTTATTTAAAGCCCGGAATTATGAAAAGAAAATTAAAGGATTATATAAAGAATTAGAGGTGAATATAGACGAAGAGAAAAAACGTAGAACCTCTATGGAAATAATAAATCTTAGAATTAAATATTTAAAAGAAGAATACAAGCCGAAGATTGAAGAGTTAGAAAGAGAAAGAAAGTTTCTTTTAGATAAGTTACCTTTTATTAAATAAATCATTCAAAGGTCAATTATAATTAAACAAAATAAATATATGCCTATTTTTAAAATAAAAGAATCAAAACTCAGTCCTGTAAAAGAGAAAAGAATTGATTTAGAAAGAAATATCCAAAGCTTAACCGAAAATAATTTACAAGTAATTTTCGGCTGGGAATTTATAGCAAGTGAACTCCAAGTTGGTAGTTTTTTTATTGATACATTAGCTTTCGATCCAGAAAATAAAGCCTTTGTTATTATTGAATATAAAAAAGACAGAAGTTTTAGCGTAGTAGATCAAGGAGTGGCTTATCTTTCTCAAATGTTAGATAACCAGGACACTTTTATTTTAGAATACAATGAAAGATTAAATAAAAACTTGAGACGAAAAGACGTAGACTGGTCGCAGTCAAAAGTAGTTTTTATAGCGGATTCTTTTACTCGATACCAACAAAACGCAATTGGTTTTAAAGATTTACCAATTGAGTTATGGGAAGTAAAAATTTTTGAGGAAGATTTAATTTCCTACTCTCAACTTAAACCATTAACCACTAAGGGTTCGATAAAAACATTAACTAAAGATAGAACCATACAAAAGATAAGCGAACAACTTATATACCCCTTATCACATCACCTTGATCACATTAAAAATCAACGTATAAAAGATCTCTTTGAGAAAATTAAAGAAGAGGTCCAAAATTTGGGAAAGGTAGAAGAAACTTCTCGTAAATATTTTATAGGTTATTGGAAAGATACTGTTAAATTTCTTGTAGTCCGTTTTCATCAAGATCATCTTACTCTCTGGATTCGTATACAAGGCTATAAACTCGATGATCCTAAACATATAACTAAATTATTAAATAGGAAAAGTGAGTATTGGAAAAAAATATATAAAGAAATTCGTCTTAAATCAATTGAACAAATTCCAGATGTTATGTATTTAGTGAAACAGGCTTACGAGAAGGCGGAACAGCGAGTTTAAAAATAATCAAAATTTAGGCCATCCTTCGCTGAAGCTACGGAGGGCGCAGCCGAAGTTGAATTAATCAACACCCGAGGTTGATTAAAAAGAAAAGGTTAAAATTTTGGAAGTGTAAAGAATAAGAATAAAAAGTCGAAAAATTAATTGACCCCGAACAAATTATTTCGTAATTTTACGGGGCAAGGAAACCCCAGTAGCAGAACATTCGGTTCGCTACGGGGCAAGTAAAATTATGACGTTTATTCGAAAAGATATTGAAGCAGGAAGACAAGTAAATATGAGATTCGGCCCTAAGGGGGAAAC
>Ga0315280_10010378_pt1 | contig 11697 bp, 9 predicted proteins | sample YL17G06_40_MG_FD_203697 | JGI IMG/M metagenome (GOLD analysis project Ga0315280, IMG submission 203697) | Sediment microbial communities from Yellowstone Lake, YNP, Wyoming, USA - YL17G06_40 | ecosystem: Environmental > Aquatic > Freshwater > Lake > Sediment | place: USA: Wyoming | collected... | reverse complement strand
TTCTTTAACCTTCAGGTTTTTCTCCCGTCTGTAGACTGCTTTCAACTCTTCCAAATCAAGACCAGCGATAGGTACCACCTATCATACTGGTGCAGAAAGTAATTAAGAACTTATGTTATTGAGTATAACTACAGGTCATGCCTCCATAGGTTTTGGACGTTACATTCAGGGTCGCGTATGTTGGCATCCTGATGGGGAAAGACTGTACTTTGAGGAAGCGACATTTCCAATTCCGCCAGGCATTTCCCCAGTCGTCCTTGGTGATGTAGCAACCGTTGCTATACATATGATCAATGTGGATACTGGTTATGAAAGAGATCTCACCCCTAGATGTCACGATTATCCAATGAGCTTTAGTCCAGACGGGAAAAAGTTGGCGACTATCTCTTTCCGCACACCGAACTATGGTCTGTGGATCATGAATGCTGATGGAACCAGCCAGACGCGCCTCACTTGGGACGATCAAGGAGATAGGGATCCACGTTTCTGTCCTGATGGTAGGAAGATTGTCTACTGGTCAATAGCATCTGGAAACCCAGATATATGGATGATCAACGCTGACGGAAGCAACAGAACCCAATTGACTCGAAGTTCGTATCAAGATGCTTCCCCCTATTGGAGTCCTGACGGAAAGAAGATTGTCTTCGAATCTGACAGGGCTGGCAGCTTCGATATCTGGCTGCTCTCACTGGACAGGCTCCTCGATGTGAATCTGGGTTTTGAGTATAGTGCAACCCAAGGAGGTCAAGGCAGAGCTCTCTTAACAGTCAGGCCATCAAGAGACGCTGGCGGTACACTTCAGCTGGATAAGGTTGCGTTGCACTTCGACTGGGAAGCTGCAGGTGAATATCTTGAGAAACCGATTTCACCTCCGAAGACCCTGTCTGGCCCAGATGACATGTATCAGGTTCAAATCGATTTCCCGGTTCCAGAGGATGCTGCACTTGGATACCACTTCTACGATGTCAAGGTTCTATATTCAGAAATTGTCAGCGGAGTCGCCGGGCCGATCAAGACTTATGAGCACTCAGCTGGAGACCTGAGTGTTGGGACTCCTGAGCAGGCACAATGCGATAGGTTGTACGTGGAACTTAGGGACAGGTTGGAGCAGCTTCATGCGGAGGAGATCGAACGTTCAATCTCAAGAGGTGAGGCTGCTTCCGAGGGGACTACGCCACTTAAGGGTTACTTCGACTATCTCCTCAAACCTGACTCTGAATGCTTTCTCAAGGCAAACGACGAATTCTATGAGGCGAAGTATCTGTATCTTGGCGGTGACTACGCTGCCGCTCTCCCCCACTTTCAGAGGGCGCAAACAATCTTGGGTGAATGCCCCTCAGAGGCAGCAACCGACCAGACCCAGACTGGCCTATTGATCTTGCTGGCACTATTGCCCGTCGTGGCTGCCATACTCGTAACGTTCTTCGGCTTTCGCACAAGACGAAATTGAAGTTCCTGTAAGAGATAGAGACCGAATCTCGACAATACTCTGGTGCCGGCTGAGCATAGCCCAATCGCAGACACATGCACAATGTTTCCAGCTATCTTTGTCTTCGCTCAGCAGCAGCTAGAATCTCAAACAGAATCTTCACCGCTTGTGCTGCAGTTGTTCCGTTGTCGTAGTTTGGGCAGACCTCAACAAGGTCAAGCCCCACCAAGTTTCTACTGACGATTCCTTCGAGTATGTCTATGACCGTGAAGGTTTCAAGTCCGTCACCTTCCGGGTTTCCAACCCCTGGGGCATAGGCGGGATCAAGAACATCTAAATCCACCGTGATGTACAGAGTCTTGAATTTGCTGAGCTTTGAATTTATCAGTTGAGACATCTTTGCCGCGCCTTTTTTTCGGACCTCGTAGACAGAGTAGAAGGTTACTCCAGTATCTTTCGCAAATTCTAACTCTTCCCTTGATACGGCTCTTGTTCCAACCTCAACTATTCGGTCGGGACCTATCTCTTCAGCCAGCCTCCGCATGTAGGTTGTGTGTGAGAGTTTCTCACCCATGTATTCGTCTCTGAGGTCGAGATGAGCGTCAAAGTCTAACACAGCAATATCGCCTTTGAGCGCTCTGACTGAACCGTAGGTCAATGTGTGTTCGCCACCAATTACAAGTGGCACTTTCCCTGCCTCGTGAATGTCTCGTACCGAGAGCTCAAGTCGTCTCAGGGTTTCCAAGAGATCGTCTACAACATTTAGGTCTCCTACATCACAGATCTCTACATCTTCGATGTCGATATTCGATCTGAGGCTGTAGGTCTCAACATTGGCTGACGCTTCTCTGATTGCTGTGGGCGCAAGCGCTGATCCGCTCCTGTAGGTGCTGGTGCGGTCGTATGGGAAACCCAAAACGATGTATCTTGCTCGGTCGAAATCTCGGCTGTACCCGCCAAAAGGTTTCTCTCTGGACGTGTAGAGTTTGAGGTTATCTCCTCTTATTGGCGAAGCCAACTCTCACCCACGATCCTTAGCCACGCGGGAGAATCTCAGCTGTGGCAACCTTGACTTAACATTAGGAGGGCCCGAAGCATAAATGGTTATATGTATGGTGCTTGATTTTTTTTCGCCTCAATATTCAAGGGCGAACCTGACCAAGACAACCTATTTATTTCCCTTTCCGAGATAGCTTGGGGTCTGCAGGTGTCAGGGATGAGTGAAGCCTCGACGAAGCCGAGTCGCCCGCTATTGTTTGCGGCTGGATTCTATGTTGCAGCGAGTTTGTACCTGTTGGCTTTCACTTTGTCCGATACGGACCTGTTGAGTTTGTCTGCACTAGCTGTTGCTTCAGTTGTTGCTGGAGTTGGGCTCTACATGTTGAAACGTTGGGGCTTCTGGCTTTCAATCGTGGTCTTTCCGCTTCTGGCTACGGTTTCGGGTTCAACACTTCTATTCTCGATGAGTGTTCCAGTGGAGAATGCTGGTCTGGAGGCGACGCTCTTCGACCTGTCCCTCGGAGTGATTCTTCTCTTCTCATTCGTGTCTGTGCTCATTGTTCTGGACAATAGAAGCAACTTCAAGTGAGGGCTCTTCTGAACCTTCTCAGACCAAGCCAGATCGCGGTCAGGAGAAACTCGAAGATATCTCTCTTTGAGAGTTTCGACTCTCCCTGCACTCTGTCACGGAATATTATAGGCACTACTCCAATTCTGAATCCTTTCTCAGAAGCTGCGGCCAGCACCTCCAGCTGGAAGGCGTAGCCGCTAGACCTGAAGCATGTGAAGTCGAGACCCTCAATGACTCGGCGACTGTAAAGCCTGTACCCTGAGGTCACATCTGACGTTTCTACACCGGCAACCCATCTTCCAAGAGCGTTGCCCACTTTGGAGACGGCTCTTCGGTACAGCCCCCACCCAACAACACCACCACCCCTTACTCTCCTTGAACCAACAACGATATCGAATCCCTCAGAAAATTTCTCTAGGAACGCCGGTATGAACTTCGGATTGTGGGAGAGGTCTGCGTCCATTACTATGACTGGGTCGCCCTTGGTTGCCTCCAGTCCTTCGACGATCGCGCCTCCCAAGCCTTTGCTCTTCTGCTCTATGACCCTGACTCCAAGTCTCCTGAGTTGGGTTGGGGTGTCGTCCTCAGACTTGTCTACATCCAATATCTCGTAATCATCAGTAGATGACTGCAAGGTCTCCCTCAGTTGGACAACGAGATCTCGGGCTAGCGGTTCGTTTCTTGTTGGAATGACTATTGACAGCAGTTCTTCTCACCTCTGACTCATGTGTCGCTACGGCGAAGTAGTCCTATGACTGTCCCTTATCCTAACTATCTACTGCTCCGTACTTCGTGGTTCTCTCAAAAGGTGAGGTCTTTCTGAGAAGCCCCTCAATAGTGGCCTTTGAGTTTGTGAGCAAGGTCCCGGCGCCCAGTAGTGCCAGCCCAACAATATTCGTCAGCCTCCAGTAGTCTTGACGTCCTTTCCTTGAGAGTTCGGATACGGTTGTACCGTAGAGCAGTATTGGTGAGATGTAGATGGCGACTGAGAAGCTGGAGGCTATTGGTGCAACGATGGTCTGCCAATACTCGTTAAGGAAGAAGGATACTGGGAAGAGGGCAAAATATGGAACTAAGAGAGCCAACCCGAAGACTGAGACAGGACAGACGAAGTATGTCGCAAGCAAGATCAGTGCCTCGAATTTCTGGAAGGGTGAGAGTTGACTGGACTCGATTATTGAGCGATAATGTTTTCGGAAGCACTGCGCGAAACCCTTAGCCCACCTGAGCTGTTGCTTGCGCAACAGCTCAAACGACGGTGTGACCTCGCCGGGGCAGGTGAGGTCTGGGAGATATACGTACCTCCAACCTTTCAACTGGAGCCTTATTGAGAGGTCCAGGTCCTCTGCCAAGGTGTCGGAGGTCCAGCCGCCAACAGACTCTATTGCTGAGCGTCTGAAGAGGCCTCCTGTACCGCTGAAGTGTGCCAAGAGGTTTGCGTTGTACCTTGCTTTCTGGTCTATGATGCCGTAGCCATCCAGCGCCAGAGAGACTGCTTTGGTGACCCAGGACTGTCTCTGGTTCAGATATGTCAGCCGAGTCTGGACGAAGGCCATGTCCTCGCTCAGGCAGATGTAGGGAACGAGTCTTCTGAGGAGGTCTGGCGGCGGGACATAGTCCGCGTCGAAGATCATTATGAATTTACTGGTCGTATTCTCAAGGGCTGTCTGTAGTGCTCCGGCCTTGTATCCGGTCCTCTCCTCCCTATGAATGACCTTAACGCGATGGGGGTGTCTTCTCTCGAATGATCTGGCGATATCAGTCGTCCCGTCGTTTGAGTCGTCAACCACAATTATCTTGAGTCTATCTTCAGGATAGTCCAGCCTGAGGCATGACTCTATGAGACGTGCGGCAACCCTCCTCTCATTGAAGAGAGGTATGTGAATGGTCACATCCGGCAACTCTTCAGGTTGTGGCGGGGTAAACGTTTTCCTTCGGGCCCTCACAGATAGGACCGTTAGAAGAGACCAATTGACCGCGTAGAGCCCCAAGAGAACTGTCACGGCCGTGGTTAGAAGGAGTAGGATTTGCTGCGCAAGGGAGAGCTGACTGAATATTGTTGACATCGATCATCAATGACGTTTTGTCGCATATTGTGATTGGCCTAGGTGAGTGTAACACCACTTGATAGCTGACTACCTTAATTCACGGTTTTCTCTTAAATCCTTCCACATAACATTTTGGGCAAGAGATTAGGGGACGGCCCCTACTTCCCACAGTCTTGACCAGTTGGAAACCGCACCTTCCGCAGTATCTATCGAGAAGCTTGATAGTTCCGAATTGTGGCAGGGGCAGGCTGAATCGGCAACCGCTCACCCAGGCTCCGGAGCAACCTATGAATCGCTTCTTCGTCTTCTTGCTCCTGATGATCCGTAGCTGTAGACCGCAGCTGGGGCATGGGACCTTGAGTGAAATGTTCTGAAGCCTCATCTCCCTTATCGCCTCACTGAGGTCCCTTCCCACCTCACCCTCATTGGTCTTGAGCTGTTCGATTATGGGCTTCAGCTGTTCAACCGCCTCAATGACCACGTCTTCACGCTTTTCTTCACCGAGCTCTATGCGGCTCATCAGAACCTCCAGTTCTCTTGTGAATGACACGTCGACAATCTTGGGGCAGTGCTTCTTGAGGACCTCAATAACCTTGTTTGCTAGCGGTGTCGGCCTCATCGTCTCGCCGAGCACATAGCCTCTCTTGTAGAGGATGTCGATTATCTCCGCCCTAGTTGCCTTTGTTCCTATTTCACTCTCCTCCATCTCTCTCAGAAGGCTGCTGGGATTGTAGCGTGGCGGAGGAGTTGTGAAGCGCTCTCTCGCTGCGACCTCCTTGAAAGTCACCTCTTGACCCAGCTCAATTTTGGGAAGCACTGTCTCTGCAAACTTCACGTACGGTTCATAGTAGCGGGTCCAACCGGGGTGAACGAGTCTTGAACCATGTATGTAAAAGAGATATTCCTGGCCTACCCTTATGGTAACCTTCAGGCTCTGTCTGGTTGCGGCCGCCGCAAATGTTGCCATGAACCTCTTGGTGACCAAGTCCAGGACCCGGCCCTCCCGGGGCTCCAGTCTCCTCTTTGGGAGCTGGCCGGTTGGATATATTGCCGGGTGGGCGGGGTCAAACTTCTTCCCCTCTCTGGGTCTGAGTGTGGGTTGCGACAGCAAATCTGCCGAGAGTCTTTTGTATTCTGGATTCCTTGCAAGCCCCTCAAGTATCTCCCTGTAACCTATTGATGGTGGAAGTCTCTGGCTTGAGGTTCTGGGGTAAGAGATCAGCGCCTCCAGGTAGAGCCGCTCAAGAATTCTCAGGGTCTGACTTGGACTCATCCGGAAGTGCCTGTATGCTTCTGACTGGATCGTCGTTAGATCGAAGGGATTTGGCGGCTCAATCCTAACGCTCCTCTCCTGAATATCTTCGACGAGTCCAGATCTCTTATCGACGTCGTTCACTACACGTTCGGCTTCAGCTTTGGTCTCAAGCTTCTCCTTTGAATATTCAGCCTCTGTCAAGACTCCGTCTATGGCAACGGTTACCTCAATCGTCCAATAGGGTACTGGAACGTGGATTGCAACTTCAACTTCCCTTTCCACTATGAATCGAAGCGTAGGACCCTGAACCCTTCCAGTGCTGATTGTTGCGTATCTGTTGCTGTATTCACGGGCTGACTCCGTTATCGCCCGGGAGAGGTTCACGCCGTACAGCCAGTCTATCTCATGTCTGCACATTCCAGCCTGGGCAAGCTCGTAGTCGAGCTTATCCGTCACATTCACGTACGCCTGATTCAAGTCGCTTCTAGTCAGTGTGCTGAATCTCATTCTGCCGGCTTTGCGGTCGGCGCCGCCGCAAGCATACTTCAGGATCATGTAGCCTATCAATGACCCCTCAGTATCATAATCGCACGAATTGATGAAACGCTCAGCTTCCCCTGCGAGTTCTTGGATTGCTCTTAACCAACCTCTCTGACGCTCGTAGCCTCTCTCAACCTCATACTTCGGTTTCCACGAGAAGTCCCAGACAGGATAGATCCTTCTTGGAGAGTCGTCCTTCGAGTCGACTACGTAGAGGTGGCCGAGTGCGGGGCAAATCGTTATCCTCTCGTCTTTTCGAGTCACCTCAAAATATGTCAGGCCATGTTTCCTATGTGTAGATGGCTCGGTGTCTGCTAAGGCCTCCGCCAGTCTTCTTGCTGCGTCCGGCTTCTCACAGATGACGAGTGTCCTCAACAGTTTCTCCGCCTCTTTTGTTGAGTATCAGTTTGGCAACTGTCGCTGCGGCCTCGCCGGTTTCTGGAAGTCTGATTAAGGATTGCAGATACCTCTCGTAGGTGATATCGCCGTAGGCTGCCTGCCACAACTTGTAGTTATTATCAAGCTTCTCGCGAGCTAAGTGATGAAGGTTGCAGAGGCCGTCTCTCTTAGCCTGTTCTTTGCAGACCAAACACTGCCCAGACTGGTCCTCATGACTCAATCTTGATCACCTAGTCAGTGGCGGCGACCTATCTCTGTATCCCTTGGTTGACGAACTACCTGGGCCTTGCACGTCTTGTTGGTCTCCGAGCAACAACGAATGCCGTGGCCACAACGAACATGCAAGAGAGGCTGTTCGAGAGAGCGTACTTCCAGATAGGTTTAAGCCCCATCATTGTCGAGGCGCCGCTATAAAACCATGTGACCAACCCTTTCAGGGCTGGAAACGATGCGGCGGTTGCGTAGAGACTGTTGAGCATCCAGTTGGAGCCCAAGACGTATGGAAGATAGAGTGAACCTGCAAGAATAGCGCTCAAGATGAATACTGCCTCAAACATTCTGACCGGAAGGATCGTAGGGGGCAAAGGGAGACCCGGCTTGGCCTGTATGACGGCTCTTCCTCGAGCCATATACATCCAGGAGGACAACATAACGGCTAGAGCACCGACAAACGGCAGGTAAAGATAGGGAATCTCAACGTAAGTGTCTAGTCCGAGAGATTTGTATTCTAGGCCTCTCGCCAAAGAATAGTCTGCAAAGAAAGCCTCGACAAAGACTGTTGATGCGATTAGCAGAATGATTGAAGCTAGGGACGGGGCCGAGGTCCACCTGAAAACTATTCTTCTTGGGACGATGCTCAACAGAGAAGCCTCCATGCAGCTATAGAATAATCATTTCCTGTTATGTTTCTCGATGAAAGATCAGTCTTGGTAGTTAAAAGTATCCCTCAATTCAGGCCATACTAGCTATTCAAACTCAATCGTCGCAGGCGGCTTCGGAGTCACGTCGTAGTAGACAGAGGATACGTTCAGACAGTTCCTCAGGACTCTTGTTGAAACCCCGATCAATGTTTTCCAAGGTATCCTTAAAACATCAGCCGTCATGAAGTCTGAGGTCTCGACTGCCCGGACGATCGCGGCGTAGGCCTTTCTCTTGGTAAGTCTCCAAATCTCCAAGAGTAGCCGCGTATAGGCAGGGTTCGCTCCTATGAAGTCGCGGCAGACGACAACGGACTCCTCCAGCATCTCTCCAGCCCTGTCTTGAAGTGTTGACGATAGAACCATTGCAGCCATCTTGCCATAGATTCTTTGACCCCCACTCACCCCTGTCGCGGGGCTGCTCAGAACATGAATTTTGAGCAGACCACCCTGTATATGCAGAGTCCTTGAGAGATTGCTTGCAAACTCATCGGTCTCAGACCCCTCGCGTGGGTTATTGTCGACTATCGCCGCGAAATATTGTTGTGCACCGAGATCCTTCAGCTCCTTCTCGACGATTGCAGTCGCAGTCTTAAGCGAAGACATCTTCCCCCTTGAGACTGCGCCGACACATCTCACCATGAGGCCTGGACCCGGGAAGGGTTGCCTCTCAGATGTCTCTTGTGCTAAGCCGAGCCTCCTTGAGAGGGCCCTCACTTGAGGCTTGTAGAGACTGGCCAGGGGCTCAATCACCTTGAAGCCGTACCTCTGTCTAGGGTCGATCCCTATCTGTTCGAGCACATTATGTTGCGTCTTTATCCCGCTCTTGGTCTCTATCAGGTCCGGAGCTATTGTCCCCTGGACGAGCCACTTGCAGCCCTCTCTACCAGCAACCTCACCCAAGCTGGAGTAGAACGTCTCCCGGAAGGCCTTCCTCTTCTCCTCAGCGTCCACCAAGCCTTCGAGCCTCTTCATGAAACTTTCTTGCGCCCTGACTATCTTGAGTGGCAAGTTGAGAGGCGGCCTTGCCAAGTTCCTCTTTACCCTTTCAGGCTCACCCTTCCTCATGAAGCCTGTGTCTATAAATACGCAAACAATGTTTCCCCCTATCGCTTTCCTTGTGAGTGCAGCACATGTCGTGCTGTCGACACCTCCTGAGACGGCTATGATGGCCCTCTCTCCCCCAACAACTCTTCTCATCTCCTCCGTCTGGAGCGCAATGAAACTGTCAGCATCAAAGCTTTCCATAGATGTTGACATGGTCAACGCCAGAGGGAGCATGTACTCGAAGGTTTATCAGTCTTTGCTGGAATCCTTAAGGGTTATCGGAGCAAGGTTTTATCGTGGCCCGGATCTAGCTCTTGCATGGGTTGGCTGAGAAGTGGCCGACGAGACGATGATAATAGGCAAAGGCACCTGGCTCGACAAGATCGCCTATGAGCTTCTTGAGAGGGAGCGGAAGCTGGGGAGAAGGAGTGAGGTTGTCATGACCGAGAGTGGCCTCGGGGCTTCCGGTATCCCTCACGTGGGAAGCCTTGGAGATTGTGTGAGGGCCTTCGGAGTCAAGCTGGCGCTTGAGGTTCAAGGCCAAGCTGCCGAGTACATAGCCTTCTCAGACGATATGGATGGTTTAAGAAAGGTCCCCTCAGGTCTTCCCGAGTCTCTCAGAGACCACCTGGGCCAGCCAGTATCTTCTATACCTGATCCTTTTGGGTGCCACTCAAGCTACGGGAACCACATGAGTTTCATGTTGAGGGATGCCCTGGACAAGTGTGGGATCGAGTATAGATTCTACTCTGCAACAGAAGCTTATCGTCGAGGTCTTTTCAATGAGCAGATAGAGAAGATACTCTCAAACGCCTCCAGGGTTGGAGAGATCATCAAGCAAGAGTTGGGTCAAGAGAAGTATACTGAAGTCCTACCATACTTCCCGGTTTGCTCATCCTGCGGCAAGATATACTCGACCAGAGCTTATGAGTTCCTCCCATCAGCCAAGAAGATCCTCTACGTCTGCGAGGGCACCAAGTTGAAGGACTACAGCCTTCAAGGATGCGGATACAAGGGTGAGGCGGACTACACCAAGGGTGAGGGGAAGCTAAGCTGGAAGGTGGAGTTCGCCTCGAGGTGGGCAGCTTTGAAGATAGGCTTCGAGGCTTACGGGAAGGATATCGCAGACTCAGTCAAGGTGAACGATAGGATCTGTGAAGAGATCCTAGGCTACCCACCGCCCTACCATGTGAGGTACGAGATGTTTCTCGATGGGGGTGGAAAGAAGATCTCCAAGTCCTTGGGCAACGTATTCACGCCTCAACTATGGCTCAAGTATGGAACTCCACAGTCCCTCCTTTTGTTGATGTACAAGAGAATTGTCGGTGCAAGGGTAGTGAGGCCGCAGGAAATCCCTTCCTACATGGATGAGCTTGACGCCCTTGAAGACGTATACTTTGGAAGAAAGAGAATTGAGGATGAGAAGGAGCTTGCAAAACTTAAGGGTCTATTTGAGTATGCTTGGCTCCTCAAACCCCCAAGCAAGATCGATATCCACGTACCCTATGCGCTGCTAGTCAATCTTGCGACGGCTGCCCCTGAGGGCTCAGAGGAGGAATACGTGTCGGCCAGACTTAGGAAGTACGGATACCTGAAGGACTCGCCAACCCAAACCCTACTCAAGAAGATCGAAAGTACCATCAACTGGTCAAAGGACTTTGCCAAGGTTCAGGCTGAACCGGTTGAACTCAGCCCAGACGAATACAAAGCCCTAAGCGAATTGATAGAGGCAATCCCGAAGGAAAAGGATGAGGGCAGCCTCCAAAATGCCATCTTCAACATAGCGAAAAGGAACGGCGTAGAGCCTGGGAGGTTCTTCAGAATCCTCTACCTGCTCCTAATAGGTTCCCCCTCAGGCCCCAGGCTTGGAACCTACATCTTTGACCTAGGAGGGGAAAGAGCCGTCAAGACTCTAAACGAGGCTGCGGCCAAAAGAACTATGTCGGTGAAGGACAAGTAGGCTGTCGGAAAATTGATACAAATCTGTTTAAAACACCGTCTGGAGAATTATGGGTGAGTATACGATTTGCAATTCTACACTGTTCGCTGCAAAGCACAGCAGAATCCAAGCCTAGACGATGCATGTCGAATATTCCAGAGCAGGGTCCGGTCAGCCTACAACCAACTTCTTCATGGAGCGAAGCAACCAGAAGTTGCATCCCTACTTTTGGAGCGTTACGGTATTCAGAATTATCTATGGCGGAAGAACGCCATCTTCCAAGCCAAAGCCATTATCGGCAGTCAGTGAGAACTGCTGCCTCTTCACATCCAAGAACTAAACTGGAAGATCGGCCAAGTCCAGAAGAAGATGGTTAAGACCCATAACCCATTGAAGAAGCATGGCTATGAGATGCGGATCGCAAAACTGGAGAAGCGAAAAGCCACAATCCAAACCGACCTCAAGAACGGCACGTTACCGAAGGTTGTGTTTGGTGGGCGAAAACAGATAGGTTCAGAGGAGTGGCGTATGAAGCGGCGAGGGCAACTCGTAA
>Ga0315280_10010377_pt1 | contig 11697 bp, 7 predicted proteins | sample YL17G06_40_MG_FD_203697 | JGI IMG/M metagenome (GOLD analysis project Ga0315280, IMG submission 203697) | Sediment microbial communities from Yellowstone Lake, YNP, Wyoming, USA - YL17G06_40 | ecosystem: Environmental > Aquatic > Freshwater > Lake > Sediment | place: USA: Wyoming | collected... | reverse complement strand
ACAATTCGGCATATTGACAGATCCGTGGTTGAAAAATGGGTAAGAGATTTAGTGATTGTGAAAACTTTCATAGGCCTTAGATTTCAAGAAGCTATCCTAAAAAAAGGCGCAGAGATTAAGGAAACTAATACAAACGCGTTAAGTGAATTGTCATTGCGAGGAACGAAGTGACGAAGCAATCCCGACTTAGCAGGATGAGATTGCCGCGCTCCCGATGGTCGCTCGAAATGACTATGTAATGGTAATAATTGCGTTTGTACTAGTTTCCGCTTATCTGAGCCAGATGAAGAAAAAAAGGGAATCGACGGTTATATAGGGAATATCCCTGTTTCCATAAAGCCTCAAACCTATAAAGCGAAACCTTCATTGCCGGAGCGTATTCCCATAAGAATCCTTTTTTATCAAAAGATTGACGACGGAATTGAGGTTGATTACAGCGAAATTTTATGAGGGACTGGTTTAAATCTCGATCCCTTAGAAAGACGAAGCGGGTTGAGCTTAATTGGATCTGACTTAATCAGGGGGTTTTTAAAGCAGAAAACAAAAATCCCGCTCAATCCGCCCAGGCCGTCCAACCCCGGCCCCCAGGCGATATCAACGACGGAATTATCTTTTTGGAGGAGCGCAATGACGAAGATAACGGTCATGTACAAAAAAACCGCTACCGCAGTTTGAAGGATGATGTGAAGCATCGGCTCTATTGGCTATTCGGACATGACGGCGATTCCAACGACGCCGATCCCGTTATGCGCGCCCACCACCGGCGATACATCCATGATGTAGGCGGGCGGCATCCCCAGCAGGCTATTCAGTTTTTCGGCGTAGAGCTGCGCCCTGGCCAGGTTCTGGGCATGCACGATGGCATATTTCCAAATTTTCCCCTGCGCAGCCGCCTCACTTATAAGCCTGAGAATCTTTTTCATGTTCCCTTTCCGGCTGAACGATTTGCCAAAAGGAAATGCTCTCCCTTCCTCATCCAACGTGATGATCGGCTTGAGGTGGAGCATCCTGGCCAGGAGCCCTTTCATCGGACTGATCCTGCCCCCGCGCACAAGGTATTTGAGGGTGGCGATATCAGCCAACAAACGCGTTTTCGCAATCCACTCCCCGGCTTTCCGGGCAATTTCGTCGTGAGTCATTCCACGGCTCAGCGCCTCAGCCGCGCGCATGACGATGAGGCCGAGCGAGACCGAAAGATGCCTGGAGTTAATCACGGCGATTTTTTTGTCTTGAAGCTTCTCGGCAGCCTGCCGGCTAAAGGAACAGGCCCCGCTCAATTTGTCAGAGATATTGAAGACAAGGACGGACTCGTAAAAGGTTGAGAGGGAGGAAAAAAGATTCTGCAAAAGGGCGATCCCAGCCTGCGATGTCTTGGGATGCTCTTGGCGCGTCTTTAGAAGAGTATAAAATTGCTCGGGCGTGATGGTCAGCTTGTCCAGAAACTGCGTTTCCCCGAAAGAGAGGTTGAAAGGAATAACCTGGATCTGGTATTCGTCGATAAATTCCTGCGGCAGGTCGCAGGAGGAATCCGTGACGAGCGCGATGTCCCATTTCCGGTTATGGCTCACCTCATATTGCTTGCGCATATCATCGACTTTCAACTGGATAATGGAGCCATAATCATTCAACCCAAAGAAGAGGCCGGCAGGAGAATTCGTGTGCACATGGAAACGGACCTTCTCCCCTGAGCCGGCCACGATCGCCGAATCTCCAAAAGACCGGACGAGGCTACGGATCTTTTCAAGGTCCATGTCTTCGCCCTGGAGGAGCGCTTCAGCGCAGTACCGCTGCGTGATTTCAGTCTTAAAGGAATGTACCTTATTATCCAGACCAGGCGCCGGGACAGTCGACCTGGGAACATTTCTCAGCCTGCCGGCGCGCGTAAAATGAAGGACGCCTTCGATAAAATCCACAAATCCCTTGGCTCCGGCATCGACAACACCTGCCCTGGCCAGAACCGAAAGTTTCTTTGGCGTATTCATCAGCGACCTTTTAGCAGCCTGAAGAGAATAGGAAAGGAGCTCAGCGAAATCGGCCGTTCTGGCCGTATGCTGATGGACCGCCTCAGCCCATTCCCGCATGACCGTCAGCATCGTCCCTTCCACAGGGGAAAGAATAGCTTTGTAAACTGACTGAACAGCCTTTCTAACTGATTCGGCAAAAGTCTTGGCCGTGACGCGGTTGTCGTGCTGGATTTCGTTGCTCAGGCTGTGGATGAACTGAGCGAAGATAAGCCCGGAATTCCCTCGTGCGCCGGCGAGCGCAGCATCGGCAATCGAACGGAAGGTCATCTTGAGAGATTTGCTCACCACGGCCGTTTCGGCGATCGAGCGCATCGTGGCGGCCAGGTTCGTGCCCGTATCTGCGTCAGGCACAGGAAAGACATTGATTTTGTTCAGATATTCCTGGTCGTTGATGACGGCATTGCCCCCGGCCAGAAAAGCATAATAGAGCCTTCTTCCGTTGATGTATCTGATTTTCATGGCTACTATTTTCCTGCAAACGTGGGGACAGTTGTGAAACAGAACCGTCCCCAACTTTCTATCGCCGTCTCAGTTCTATGTTCCTGTGTTCATCGACTTCAAGGTTGAGGACCTGGCGTCGCGAAAGAACCCAGGGTTTATCCCAGAAGAAAACGTCCTTGCCATTCCAGTAAAAAGTCTGGAAGGACGAATTCTTCTCGTTTGAAATCGTCGCGCAGTAAAAAGCCTCGTGCCTGCGTAGGACTTTCTTCATGAAGCGGCGGGCTCGCCAGAGCGATCGAAAATTCTTGCACCAGACTTGATACTCCGAGAAGTCAGAGTAGAGGCAGACTTCCCAGCTCTTCCCCCCCGACATCAGAACCCTCCGTTCTCTTTAAAGAGACGCCTCTTCCACACGCCCCATCCTCCTAAGAGTCGTTGCCTCCGCAGTGGGCTACAAATCACAAATCCAGGGCGCCGAGCAGTCCGATTCTACACCCTTTGCCCTTCAGGCTCAAGCCCCAGGGCAAACAGAGGACGGTCCTCAACGAGAACCGTCTCCCGATCGCTGCCAAAGGCAATGATGCCGTTGACCGTTCTTTTTGAAAAGATTATAAATAATAAGTCCCAATAGAAAAGATGAAAGTCTTCCTGAAAGTTCTCCTCGCTTTCTTTGTCGTCCTTCTTTTTGGAGCTTCCCATGGTCAAAACAGCAATCCCTCAAGCGGTCCGGAAAAACAGAAAGGAATATCCTATGCAGCCTGGTGGCCCGGGCTTTATTCCGATCCCGATTCCGACATTTCACTGGCTCACTTAGCTGAAACGGGCGCCAACTGGATCAGTCTGATCGTCACCTGCTATCAGGACACTCTAAGCTCCACCAGGATCTATGCCAGCCCCGGCACTCCCGCAGATGAAGACTTGATTCATGTGATCAGGCAGGCCCACGAACTGGGATTAAGGGTTATGCTCAAACCCCACGTCGACCTCTGGAATGATCCCTCACACTGGCGGGGCGAGATCGGCACGGATTTCAAGAGCGAGGCCGAATGGACCGACTGGTTCGCATCTTACCAAAGCTTCATAGAACATTATGCTGACCTGGCCAGCGCGCACGGCGCCGATCAATTCTGCGTCGGAACAGAGCTGCTGGGAACCTCCGAGCGGGCGACAGAATGGCGGAAGGTCGTGGCCGGAGTCCGGACGCACTACGGCGGCCCCCTCGTTTATGCCGCCAATCACAGCGGCGAAGAAACCGAACTCACCTGGTGGGATGCTGTGGATCTCATCGGTGTTGACGCCTACTACTCTTTGGCGAACAAGAGCAACCCCACGCTTTCAGAGCTTAAAGCTGCCTGGCGGCCGCATGTCAGTACTCTCGCCAACTTGGCGACGGCTTGGCAGAAGCCGATCGTATTAACCGAAATAGGCTACAGGAGCCTGGACGGAGCGGCCTCGCATCCCTGGGACTGGCAGATATCTGGAACCGTCGACCTCAAGGAGCAGGCCGATGCTTATCAGGCTGCATTTGAGAGTGTCTGCAACCAGCCCTGGTTTGCCGGTATCTTCTGGTGGTCGTGGGGCACAGACCCTCTTGAGGGAGGGCCTTTTGACGACGGTTACACACCGCACGATAAGCCCGCCGAGGATGTGCTTCGCTCCCGGTTTGGAGCGCCGCGGCGCCGCGTTTCCCCTTCTGCCCCGGCGTCGAATAACTTCCGGATGATGGATATTTTCACCGATGGGCTGAGCTCAGGCTGGGAGGACTGGTCATGGGGGGCTGTGCGCGAGCCCGCCGCAACGGACCATGTGCGGAGCGGGAAGTTTTCCTTGCGCGCCAGACTTTTTGCCTGGGGTGCCCTCTCTTTTTGGCATCCGCCCTTTGCTTCTCAGCCTTATTACTGGCTCGAGTTTTCCATCCGCGGCTCTTCGGGAAAGCTGCCGCAGCTCTGGGCTTACTTCTATGATAGGAGTGGTGAGGTTCTGCACAAAGTTCCTGTCGATGACCGACTCTATATCGAGGAAGGCGCTGTCGAAGCAGGAATCTGGAAACTTGTCTCGATTCCTCTTCGCGACCTCGCAGCTTCGAGAAAAGCGCTCTCCCGGGTCTCTCTTCAGGACCGTAGCGGCCAAGGAACGGCGGAATTCTGGATCGATGACCTGCGCCTGGTGGGCGCCCGCTGGCCAGCGGAGCGGAATAAGTCCAGGAAGATCGGGTGAATTACCTAAAGACTTCTCAAACCCGGCCAATAAATTTAAGACCTTTGTGGCTATCGTGACGGAAAGATTGTCGGATATCTCATGGGCTACCGTTATAGGCTCACCTTAAAACTATAAGGTTTTTTTGAAAGCTAAGAACACCGGAATCCCAATAAGGACCATGCCGATGGCAATCGAGGACTCGACCGGCCGCTCAAAAAAGCCCAGGATGAGAATCGAAATCCCCGCCAACACATAAATCAGGGGAACAACGGGAAAGCCGGGAAGCTTGTAAGCGCTCGCTTTTGACCTCCTCAACTTAAAAACTCCGAGGACAGAAAGGATCGGGAAGATCCCCAAAGAAAATCCCATATAGGTCAAAATCTGGTCGAATGTCCCGAATAAGACCAACGCGGCAGCGATCAGACCCTGGAGCAGGATGGATTTAGAGGGAACTTTGAACTTAGAGTGAACTGAGGAAGCGAAGGAAAAAAAATACCCGTCAAGAGCCATGGCGTAATAGACGCGCGGACCGAGGATAATGAAGGCGCTAAGTGAGGAAAACAGGGCAAAGGCTATGAGGACGGACAAGACGCTCCCAAAGGATTTTCCGAAAAGGTTGCCCACAGCCAGGCCGCCGATCGAGATTACCCCGGCCATCTTATCGGGAGAGACGGCGTAGATATAAAAAAGATTCAGGCAGAGGTAAAGAAGAAGAACAATTCCCGTGCCCAGAATCAAGGAACGGGGCAAATTTTTTTGAGGATTTTTTATCTCTGACCCGATATAGCCTGAGGCGTTCCAGCCGCTGTAGGCAAACATAATCCACATCAGCGAAAGCCCGATAGTCTTCCAGCCCCCAAAATCAAACCGAAAATCGCCGCCGGCAGACAAATGCTCAAAGCTTCCCCGCCCCGAGGAAAAACCCAAAACGACGAGGCCGACGATGAGCGCCACTTTGAGCACGGTTAAGAAATTCTGGACCCTGGAGCCGACCTTAATGCCCCGGGCATGAATGAGAGTGAAAATAATAATAACCAGGATGGAATAGAATTTTTTTAAAGCGGTGGCTTCAATGGAACTGTCGAAAAGGCCTAAGTTGAGGAGCCCGGGAAATGCTCTGGTCAAGTACTCCGAAAACCCGATAGCGGAGGCGGCGATGGGGGCTGAAAACCCGGCAAAAAAGGACACCCAGCCGCTCAGAAAGCCAAACGCAGGGTGAAATAACTTTGAAAGAAAAATGTACTCTCCGCCAGCCCGAGGAATGGCTGCCCCCAGCTCGCCATAGCTGAGGGCGCCGCAGAGGGCGATGACCCCGCCGGCAATCCAGAGCGAGAGCATGAGCAGGGGCTTTTTCAAATCCGCCATCAACAGACCGGAGGCGGTAAAGATCCCCGCTCCGATCATGTTGGCGATGACGATATTGGTCAGAGGGAAAAGGCCGAGTCTCCGCTCCAAACCGTCTTCAACCCTTAGCCTTTCCATAGAGACGTATTCCTCGAAGGACAGGGATTTTACTTGCCTTCCGGCTCGGCGTGAACCAGGACGTGGTCGAGATTGGAAATCCTCTTCTTCAAAGATTCCTCGATCAGGCTGGACATATTATGCACCTGGATGATAGAAAGTTCTTTTTCAAAATTGCAGTGGAGAGAAACCGAAAACTTTTTCTCATGGCGGCGCACTATGACATCGTGGCAACTGGATTTTCCCGCAATCTCATTGGTGATTTTTTGAATCATTTCGACAAGAGCCGGCTCCTTGGCCGTAACATCCATACCATTCCCGATGCCGGTGCCGCGGGATTCAAGATGGGTGTTCACCCGCACGATTTCGGGCATGTCCTCCCGCAGGTCTTTCTCGATATGGCTGGCCATTTCGTGAGCCTGATGAAGGGAAAGATGATCGTCCACTTCCAGATGAAGGTCCACATAGACCTGGCCCTTGTCCTCACGCATGCTGATGTTATGCACGTACATCTGATTCCTATAAGCGACCGCACGGATGCGCTTGGCCATGGTCTCGCGCTCGACCTCCCGCGGGTCGGTGTGAATGACAACGTCGGCGCCGGGGGCGACACGCTGAACGCAGGCTTCGACATCTTCGGCGATACGGTGGGTCCGTTCAAAAGAAAGGTTGCGGTCCACTTCCACGGCCATATCCACAAAAAAGCTGGGCCCTGACCGCCGCACCCTGACCTGGCCGATATTCATGACACCTTCAACCTGACCTGCGGCCTCAATAATTTTTTGGGACAGCCCGTCAGGCGCCCGGTCCAAAAGGACGTCAACGGTGCGCTTTCCCAGCCTGTAGCTCACGAAAACCACGATAAAAGCCACGCCGAGGGCTGCGACAGTGTCGGCCTTCTGAAGGATATGAGCATGCTCAGGAAAAACATTCTGCCCCAGCCAGACCAGAATGAGCCCGGCGATAACCACGCTCGAGCTCCAGATATCCGTCGAAAAATGAATGGCATCTGCCTCAAGAGCCTGGCTGTGATGTTTTCTGGCTGCATTATAAAGCATTCGGGAACGGCTGCGGTCAACCACGATAGAGACGGCCATGACCAGGAAAGCCCAGAGACTGGGGTTGATTTCAGAGGAACGAAAGAAAATGCGCTGAACCGCTTCGTAGATAATCCAGGCGCAGGTGATGAAGAGCAAGGCGGTCTCGATCAGTGCCGAAAAGTTCTCAATCTTGCCGTGGCCGTAAGGATGGTCTCGATCTGCCGGCTTATCGGAGATGCGCACCGCAAGAAAAGTCACAAAGGCAGCCACAAGATCCAGACCGGAATGAGCGGCTTCAGCCAATATGCCCAGACTGCCGGTAATCAGCCCGACAACCAATTTCATGGAGCTGAGAAAGAGGGCGGCAATCACGGAATTGCGCGCAGCAGACTTTTTTTCTTTTAAGGCAGTTTCTATTTTCATTTAGCTTTTAATTTTAGCACACCATCCGAACGACCTCAACAGACGCAAAAAAGAGGATAGCATTTCTATTTCCGTGATTGTTCTTTTAGCTTGGTCAAGGGATTCGCTCCCTTCCGAGATTTTTCACGCCATGAAAATTTTGGCTTTCTCGGCGGCTGCGTAACTCGCGCGCCAGACCAAGCCCTCTTCACTCTGTTCTTTGCCATCTGTGACCTCACGCCTAATCCCGTTTTAGCTCAGAACATACTCGCCGGCCTCTTCAGGGGCTTCCCTCAAAAGCCAAAATTTTCAGGCTAAATCTCTCGATGGTCGCTTCATCCCTTCACCAAGCTCTTCAGTGACATCGCAGGGACCCGTGATCATCACGGAAACGGAGATCCTTGCCAAAAAGAGTTTTTGATCTTTTGATAGACTATGAGCTATAATTTCGTTTCCATGTTTGGATTAAACAAATATCATCAAAGGGGTTCAACATGAATGTGAAACGCTATTTTGTCGAGGACATCCCTCGCCGCAAGTTCCTGGAGATAAGCTTCAAGGGAGGTCTGGCCCTTGCCGCCACTCCCTCGCTGCTCACTCGGCTTTTGGCCGGCCAATCACCGCCGAGGCCGACTTTCGCATTCGAGGACCTCAACAAAGTCATCCGCTATGCGTTGAGCAAGGGCGGCGACTTTGCCGAAGTCTATATCGAAAACCGCATCTCGAGGGACATTCTGATGGAAGAATCGAAATTCAAGAACGCCGTTTTCGGCATCAGCCAGGGCGCGGGCGTGCGTGTCATCTCGGGCGACAAGACCGGTTACGCCTACACCGATGAAATCGCCATTGAAAAATTGATGCGCGCCGCAGAAGTCGCCTCTTACATTGCCCGCGGCGGCAAGACCATCAAGCCCGTGGACATCGAGGAAGAGAAGCGGCCGTCTTACATCACGGTCAAGGTCCCGCTCCAGAAAGTGGCTGACGAAAAACGCCTGGAAATCATCAAGCGCGCCCACGATGCTGCCCTGAGCTACGACCCACGGATCAAGATGGCCTCCATCGACTACCATGACGAAATCCGCGGCCGCACCATCGCCAACAGCGAAGGCCTCTACCTGAGCGACGAGCTGCCCCTCATCTTCTTCATCGTCCAAACGCTCGGCGCGGGCAACAACACGCAGCACATGGGCCGCGAGCGTCTCAGCCGTCATTCGGGAATTGAAGTCTTCGATGACGTCAAGCCCGAGGATGTGGCCAGAACCTGCGCCCGCGAATCCATCGTCATGCTCGACGCCAAGGACACGCCGGCCGGCAAAATGGACGTCGTCATGCAGAACGGCTGGGGCGGTGTGCTCGTGCACGAGGCCGTTGGCCATCCGCTCGAGGCCGATAACATCGCCAAGCAAATCGGCGTTTTTGTCGGAAAAATGGGAAAGAAGGTGGCCAGCGATGTCTTCACCATGGTGGATGACGGGACGCTCCCCTGTTTCCGCGGCACGACCAACTTCGATGACGAAGGCACACAGATGAAACGGAACGTTCTGATCAAAGATGGCGTGCTGGTCAAGTTCATGACTGATATCCTTTCGGCCAGGCAGCTCAACATGGAACGCACCGGGAACGGACGGCGGGAAAGCTTCCGCAACATCCCCATCCCGCGCATGACGAACACCTTCATCGAAAAAGGCAAGGATAAGCCCGCCGACATCCTGACTTCGACCGAGAGCGGCCTGTTCGTGCAGAGCCTGAGCGGCGGCAGCGTCAACCCGACCACGGGAGTCTTTAATTTCACCTGCCGCGAAGCCTACCTCATCGAAAACGGCAAAAAGACCACTCCGGTCAAAGGCGCAACCCTCATCGGCAACTGCCTGGAAATCATCTCGGGAATCGACGCCGTCGGGGACGACCTGGACTTTGGGCCGGGAACCTGTGGCAAGGGACAGGCGGCTGAGGTCACGGCCGGCCAGCCAACGGTCCGCCTCCGCGGGATCAATGTTGGCGGGACGCGGGCCCGGGCGTGAAAGAAAGCTCCAAGGAGACAACAATGGACTACAAAGCATTGGCTGACCAGTTAGTGAAAAAATGCCTGAAAAAAGGCGCGGACGCCGCCGAAGTCTATATCGAGAGCGGCCGGAATTTGAGCATCGAGGTGCGAAACGGCGAGATCGAGACCGTTGAGGAAGCGGCAAGTTATGGTGCCGGCTTCCGCGTTTTCATCAAGGGCAAGATGGCGTTTGCCAGCTCAAACGACCTCGGAGAAAAAGCACTTGATGATACGATCGGCCGGGCTATCGATTTCGCCAAAATCACAACACCCGACCCTAACAATGTGCTCCCTGACGACAAGGGGATAACGGAGGTGGCTGGCCTTTACGACCCGCAGATCGCCCGGGTGACGATGGATGAGAAGATAGAGCTGGCAAAAAAAGTCGAAAACCTGGCCATGAAAGACCCGCGGATCACCAAGAGCGCCGGAGCTGGCTACCGCGAGGGAGAAGGAGAAGTGTTCATCGCCAACTCCAACGGCCTGATCAAAAGCTTCAAGTCCACAAGCTGTGGATTTGGCGTGTACGTGGTGGCGGAAAAGGGAGAGCAAAAATCCTCAGGCGGAGAGAGCTGCAGCCGTCGCTTCTATAAAGACTTTAAGCGAGCCGAGGAGGTAGCAGCTAAGGCGGCCCGCAATGCTTACGAAATGCTCGACCCCAAGCCGGTCAAGACTCAAAAAGCCGCGGTCATCTTTGACCCGGATGTCGCCTATGCGCTCCTCGGAGGAATTCTGGCCGCGGTCAACGGCGAACGCGTCCTCCAGGGGGCGAGCTTTTTGGGCAACAAACTTAACCAGAAAATCGGCTCCGGGCTCATCACCTTGATCGATGACGGGACACAGGAAAAGGGCATGGCCAGCGAGCCTTTTGACGGTGAGGGAGTCCCCACTCAGAAACGGGTCCTCATTGATAAGGGCGTCCTTAAGGGCTTCATGTACAACACCATCGTGGCCAAAAGGGCTGGCATCCAGAGCACGGGAAATGCGTCGCGCGGAGGATTCACCAGCCTGCCAGGGATCGGACCGCACAACGTTTACATGGCAGCAGGGGACGCGAAGCCGGAAGACATCATCAAGGCCACGAAGGTCGGGCTGCTGGTCAGGGAAGTGACGGGGTACGGCATCAATCCGGTCAACGGAAATTTCAGCGGCGGCGCGTCTGGCTTCTGGATCGAGGACGGGAAGATCGCTTTCCCAGTTAAGGGACTGACTATCGCCGGCACGGCGGCGGAGATGCTCAACGGGATCGATATGGTCGGAAACGACCTTGACCTGAACAGAGCTATGACGGCGCCGACGTTCCGTATCGCGCTGCTCCAGATAGGCGGAGAATAGCAGGCGTTCAGCCTAATTCAAACGAAATAATAATTCTTACATCTTTGATGACGAAAAAGAGAACTGCAAAAAAAATTGAAAAAAACATGGTGCGGACGTGGATTGAGGTTGACAAAAGGGCCCTTGAGAACAATTACCGTCTTTTCCGGAGTCTGCTCCCAGCGAGCTGCCGGCTGATGGCCGTCGCCAAATCCAATGCTTATGGTCATGGCCTCTATGATAATGCTCCGGTGATGGAACGGTTGGGCATTGATTGGCTGGGCGTTGACTCGATTGTCGAAGCTGTCGCGCTGCGGGAAATCGGCATCCAAAAGCCCCTCCTGGTTTTAGGCTATACGCTGCCGGCGCGTTTTAAGGAAGCCGCAAAACACAACATCAGCCTGACTGTTTCGTCCTTCGAATGCTTGCATGCGCTTCAAAATCTCCGGTATCCAGACAAGATCAAAGTCCATCTGAAAATCGATACGGGTTTGCACCGGCAGGGGTTTTTTCCGGACCAGGTCCCTCGAGCAATCAGAATCCTTCAGAAAAACCTGGGCCATCTCGAGGTCGAAGGTGTCTACACACACTTCGCCAAGGCTAAGGACCCTCAGGACCGCGCCTACACACTGGGTCAGATTGAAAAGTTCCAAAATGCCCTCATCGCTTTCCGGAATGCCGGTTTCGCTCCAATCAGGCATGCGTGTGCCACCGCAGGAATGTTTATTCACCCGGAAGCCCTTTTTGATATGGCGAGAATTGGAATCGGGCT
>Ga0315280_10010376_pt1 | contig 11697 bp, 10 predicted proteins | sample YL17G06_40_MG_FD_203697 | JGI IMG/M metagenome (GOLD analysis project Ga0315280, IMG submission 203697) | Sediment microbial communities from Yellowstone Lake, YNP, Wyoming, USA - YL17G06_40 | ecosystem: Environmental > Aquatic > Freshwater > Lake > Sediment | place: USA: Wyoming | collected... | reverse complement strand
TAAACTTCATTGCCAATGACGATGGTAGGAGCATAATGAAACCAAAAATTGTTTTGGTGGGCATCGGGAAATTTGGCAGGAATCATTTACGTGTATTGAAAGAGTTAGAAAAGGATGGACTATGTACGCTTTATGGAGTTGTTGACAAACGGGTTGAAATTTTAGAGAGCGTTAGAAGAGATTATAATGTTACAGCAACCTCGAATTTGGCTGAATTCTTGAAAAGTGACATTGATGCTGTGGACATAGTAACTCCGGCAGACACTCACTTCCAAGTATGCCAAGAATGCTTGGCAACAGGGAAACACGTTTTTATAGAAAAACCCTTAGCCACAAACTATGCTGAAGCAAGAAAACTTGTTCAATTCGCCGCTGATAAAGACAGAATTTTGATGGTTGGGCTCATCTATAGGTATAATCCAGCCGTAAAGAAAATTAAAGAATTAATCGACCTCGGGAAACTGGGAAAAATTTACTACATGTATGGACATTATATGGGCTTTAAAGAACCAAGAGTAGAAGTTGGTGCATTGTTAAATTTCGCGGTGCATCATATTGACATTTACGATTATTTACTTGAAGAACTTCCAGAAGAAGCCACATGTAGCGTAGCCTACTTTTTAGGAAGAGAAAAATTTGAGGATTTGGCAATTCTTGTTCTAAGATATGGAAATGGTGCTGTTGGAATCATTGAAAATAGCTGGTTACCGCCAGGTAATTATAGAGATTTAACGGTTGTTGGAAGCGAAAAAAGTGTAACCTCTGACCTTTCAAAACAAACTGTAATTCTTCATGACATTCGCATGGAAAAAATTAGTGGAACAATTAAAGCTATAGATGAAGGACAATTGCCTCTGGATGTGAAATTTGAGGAGCCACTTAAGCTTGAGCTAAAAGATTTTATAGAGTGCATAAAAACTGAAAGGAAGCCTATAGCCGATGCAGAAACAGCATCAAGAACAGTGATGATCGCAGAAAAAGCATTAGAGTCCGCGCATTTGAAAAGAAGTGTGGAAATATATGAAAGTAAATAAAAATGTAATAATCTATGAGCCTATTGAAATTGGAAAAGATCCAATCATTGAAGATTTTGTGGTTTTAGGCAAGCCACCTACTGGAGCTAAAACTAGTAAAATGAAATTGGTTATAGGGGACTTCCCAATCATCAGATCTGGAACAATAATTTACACGGGAAACGTTATTGGAAACAACTTTCAGACAGGCGATAACGCTAGAATAAGAGAGAAAAATCGGATAGGCAATAATGTTGGTATAGGTTCAGGATCGATAATAGAACGTGACTGCGAGATAATGGATAATGTTAAGATTCACTCAGGTTGCTTTATACCAGAATACACATTAATTAAAGACAACGCTTGGATTGGACCCGGTGTCATCATGACAAATGTGTTGCATCCACCATGTCCGGCATTTAAAAAATATGCTCCAATCACTGGGAAAAAATGCTGTCACGGACCTATCGTGGATAAAAATGCTGTTGTTGGAGCGGGGGCTGTAATTTTGCCAGGGATACTAATTGGGGAAAACTCTCTTGTTGGAGCGGGATCTGTTGTTACTAAGGATGTGCCACCTGATTATCTTGTTGCTGGTAATCCCGCTAAAGTTATCAAGAAAGTTGAAGAAATTGAGTGTCCCTTGGGATTTTATAAGCTAGGGGAGGTTTACTCATGGAGGAAAAAATGAATATACCATTAGTGAAGGTTTACGTGGATGATGATATAAAGAAGGCTGTTTTGGAAGTTTTAGATAGTGGATGGTATATTCTGCATGAAAAGGTTCACGAATTTGAAAGAAAATTTGCCGAGTTTTGCGGTGTAAAGAATGCTGTCTGCGCTAGCTCCGGAACAGCTGCCATTTTCCTGTCTTTGCTAGCTTTAGATATTAAGCACGGAGATGAAGTGATAGTTCCGTCTTTCTCTTTCATATCTACAGCCACCCCAATTATAGAAGTTGGAGCTAAGCCTGTATTTGTAGATATAGAAGCGAAAACATACACTGTTGATCCTGAAAAAATAAGAGAAGCGGTGACGAAGCGAACTAAAGCCATAATGCCCGTCCATCTATATGGGCATCCCGCTGACATGGAACCAATTTTGGAGATAGCAGAAGAGAATGACGTTTATGTTATCGAAGACGCTTGCCAAGCCCATGGTGCGGAATATAAGGGACGAAGAGTTGGCGGAATCGGGCATGTCGCATGTTTCAGCTTTTACCCGTCGAAAAACATGACTGTTTGTGGTGACGGCGGCGCTGTTGTAACTAACGATGAAGAAATTGCAGAAATGGTTAGGAAGCTGAGGGATCACGGGAGACGGGATAAGTACGTCTTCGAATTAAAGGGTTATAATTTAAGGTTTAATGAGATTCAAGCAGCTATTGGAATAAAGCAGTTGGAAAAGCTTCCGGAGTGGAATGAAGCTAGGCGAAATATTGCAGGGATGTATAATAAAGCTTTAGGGGGCTTAGTGACTACGCCTGTTGAGGAACCATGGGCTAAGCATGTTTACCATGTATATGTGATAAGAACTAAGAAACGTGATGAACTTAGAGAATTTTTAAGTCGCCACGGGATATCTACGCTTGTGCATTATCCGGTTCCAATTCATATGCAGCCAGCCATAACTGGTGTTTTGGGTACTCAACCAGCATTAAAGAATACTGAGAAGGCTGCCAAGGAAGTGCTTTCGATACCGATGTATCCGGGATTAACTAAACGTGAAGTCAAATATGTTTCAGATAAAATAACAGAGTTTTTTGAAGGCTGTAAATGATTATTTGCCCATTACTACTGATTTTAACATTGCCAAGTAGGATTCAGCCGTGCCAATGTCTACTCTTCTCTCGCTGGGGTTCAGTTTTAAACCGTAAATCTTGCAGTTCCATTGTACCAGCAGTTTAAGAGCATCTGCCAGTTGTATTTCTCCGTTTTCGTCGGGTTTTATCTCGCTGATTGCTTTGTATATTACTGGTTTGAGAAGGTAAAGGGCGATTATGGCTAGGTTTGACGGGGGTTTCTTGGGTTTTTCAACAATGTTTGTGACTTGGAAAATGCCTGGTTTTATTTCTTTCCCAGTTATAACGCCATAGTTTCTTGGGTCTGGAACTTCTTCGACTAGGAATAGGGTGTCTGCGTCGAGTTTTTCGAAAGTTTTAGTGGCTCTTTTTAAGTGGCTGTTGTTTTTGGAGATGATTAGGTCGTCGCCTGCTTGCATTAGGAATTTTTCGTTTCCCGTGAATAATGATGCTCGTGCGACTGCGTCTCCGAATCCCTTTGGCTTTGGTTGGTTTATGAAAACTATGTTTGAGTCGTTTATTTTATTGTAGAATTCTTGGAGCTCTTGCGCAAGGTCTTTTTTGTTTTTGTTTTTTAAGTATCGTATGAAGTCTTCGTCTGGTAAGAAGTGGTCTTCTATTGCTCTTTTGCCTCTGCCTACGATGAAGGCGAACTCTCTGAAGCCTGCGTCATATAGTTGTTCGAAAATTGTTTGTAGCATGGGTTTTAGGCATGGTTGACCGTTTTTCATTAGTGCAACTATTGGAAGCATTTCTTTTGGGAGTTCTTTTGTTATTGGCAGTAGTCTTGTTCCGAGGCCTGCTGCTGGAATTACTGCTTTTTTGAGCAATGTGAAACCTCATGTAGTTTTTGTTGGCGAGGCGAATTTAAAGTTGCGGTTTTAAGGGTTCGCCTAGGCCTATTGCTATGTAGCGTAGTTTTTTGGAGAATTCCTCTGGATCGTAGACTCTTCTACCGTCTATCAAGATGGATTCTCGCATGTTTTGGGTGAAGTTTTCTGGTTTTAGTTTTTTGAATTCTTCCCATTCTGTAACTAGTATTGCACAGTCGGCGTTTTTTAGACATTTCGTTGGTGAAGAGACATATTTTATTTTTTCTTTGAAAACTTTTTTAATGTTCGGCATCGCCATCGGGTCGTAAGCGGTTATTTTTGCTCCTTCTCTTAGAAGTTGGTTTATTATTTTTATTGATCGGGCTTCTCTGATGTCGTCTGTGTCTGGTTTGAAGCTTAAGCCTAGGATGGCTATTGTTTTGCCTTTTAGTGTTTTGAGTTCTTTTTTAACTTTTTGTATTGTGAATTTTATTTGGTCTTCATTAGCTTTCCATGTTGCTTCTATTAGTGTGGGGTTATAGCCAATTTTTTTGGAAAAGCTTATCAGGGCTTTTACGTCTTTGGGAAAGCAGCTTCCTCCCCAGCCTAGTCCTGCATTTAGGAAGTGGGGGTTTATTCTATGGTCTTTCCCTATAGCTTCTGCTATTTTTTTGATGTCTATGCCTGGTATTTTTTCGCATATGTTTGCTATTGTGTTTATGAAGCTTATTTTTGTGGCTAGAAAGGCGTTGTTTGCGTATTTTATGAGTTCTGCTGTTGGAATGTTTGTTTTAATTATTGGTGGGAGATTTTCTTTGTGGAATTCTTTGTATAGAGTTTCGAGTGCTTCTGCGGATTTTTTGTTGTATCCTCCGATTACTATGTAGTTTGGGTTTAGCGTATCGTAGATTGCGTTGCCTTCGCGTAGGAATTCTGGGTTAAAGCATAGTAGTAAGTGTTTGCCGCAGGTTTTTCCGCTTTGTTTTTCTATGTTTTTTTTGACGAGGTTTTCTGTTGTTCCTGGTGGAACTGTGCTTTTTACAACTATGAGGTGGCCGTCTTCTTTCTTTTTTAGTGTTTTTCCTATTTCCTTTGAGGTTTCCTCTACGAATTTGAGGTTGACGCTTCCGTCGGGGTTTGATGGGGTTCCAACTGTTATGAATGAAATGTCTGTTTCTAGAATGGCTTCTTTTCGTCCAACGACGGCTTTCAAGTTTTTGTTTTTTATGGCTTTTTTGAGTAGTTCTTCAAGTTGGGGTTCGTAGAATGGTGGGGTTCCTTTGTTAATCGTTTCTATTTTTTTGGGGTCGTTTGTTGAGATTATGGTTTTGAATCCTTTGTTTGCGAAGCATACGGCGGTGCAGAGGCCAACGTAGCCCATGCCGATGAAGGAGACTTTGTGCATGTGTTTCATCTTCTCTTAGGAAGAGTTTGATTGAAGAGATATAATTAGGTTTTCATGAAGCTTGTGGAGTTTGTGTGTGTGCGTGCAATTGGCTAGAGCCCGTCTATTTGGAGCCAAATATCTTTTATTGTTGGGGTTTGGGGGTCATCTTGATAATTCTTTTACCACATAATCTATTTGTGCTTTGGTGATTGTGGGGTAGATGGGCAGTGATAAAACTTCTTTGGATACTTGTTCGGCGATGGGGAAGTCTCCTGTTTTGTAGCCAAGTGTTTTTTTGTAGAATGTTAGAAGGTGTAGGGGTGTGTAGTGTACGCTGAGTCCTATGCCTTTTTTTGAAAGTTTTTTGTATAGCTTGTCTCTGTTTATTCCGCGTTTTTGTTCTATGACTCTGATGGCGTATAGGTGGTATACGTGTGTTCTATCTTTGGCTTCGTAGGGTGGAATGATTCCGTTGATTTGCTTAAGTTTTTTGGTGTAATAGTGAGCTGCTTCGATGCGTTTCTTATTGATTTCATCGATTCTTTTTAGTTGTGATATGCCTAAGGTTGATTGAACCTCGTTTAGTCGGTAGTTGTAGCCTAAATTTACAACGTCATAATACCATGTTGCTGTTTTTTCTCTGTTGAAAGCTCCTTTTGTCATTCCATGTTCTCTTAAGATTTGGATTTGTTTAGCTATTTGTTCGTCGTTTGTTGTGACCATGCCTCCTTCGAGTGTGGTGATTATTTTTGTGGGGTAGAAGCTGAAGCAGCCTATTGTGCCGATGCTTCCGGTTTTTTGGTTCATGTATTTGGCGCCTAATGAGTGGGCGCAGTCCTCGACGACGTGGAGGTTGTGGCGTTTTGCTATTTGCATGATTTCTTTCATGTCGCAGGGTTGTCCTCCGTAGTGGACAACTATGATGGCTTTGGTTTTTTTGGTGATTTTGTTTTGGATGTCTTTGGGGGATATGTTGAATGTTTTTTCGTCTATGTCTGCGAAGACTGGTTTGGCGCCGACGAAGAGGGGCGCGTTGGTTGTAGCCGCAAATGTGAACACTGGGACTATAACTTCGTCTCCGGGACCTGTGCCTAGCGCACGCATGGCTAAATGCAAGGCTGCAGTGCAACTGTTTACTGCAATAGCATGTTTTGTGCCCAGATAACGTGCGAACATTTTCTCGAATTCTCTTGCTCTGGGACCTCCTGTAAGCCAACGGGATGTTAAGGCTTCGAGAACAGCTTTTTTATCTTCATCGGTTATCCATGGAATGAAAAAGGGAACCTTTTCAGCGCACAAAATCGCTCTACTCCGTTTCACTTCTGTACGCTAACCATTCTTCATATCGCCCCTCTTTGTACCATTCAATAAATTCCTTCAAACCATTTGCTATGTCATATTTGGGTTCAAAACCTAATTCTTTTTTGGCAAATGAAATGTCGGCGTAGAGTCTTTTCACTTCGCCTGGTCTTGGAGCCACATGAATTGGCTTTAGTTTTCCTTTACGGCCAAAGAGAGAAATAACCTTGTTGGCTAATTCATTTATGCTGACTTCCTGACTGGTGCCGAAGTTGACGACTTTGCCTGTTAGGTTTTCATGAGAGTTTAAAACAAGGTCATAAGCGTTTACGGCGTCTTTTATGTACATGTAATCTCTAGTTTGTTTTCCGTCGCCGTAGACTATTGGAGGTAGGCCTTGCATAACTCTTCTAATGAATTTAGGTATTGCAGCAGCATAGCCTATATCACTTTGCCTAGGACCGTATGTATTAAAGCATCGAACAATAACTACTGGTAGTTTGTATGTGTTATAGTAGGCGAAACAAAGTCTATCTGCGGCGGCTTTGCTTGCAGCATATGGAGAAGCCGGATTTAACGGGTGTTTCTCGTCCATGGGTACGTATTGTGCCGAACCGTAAACTTCGCTTGAAGAAGCGTAGATTACTAACGTTACATCGTTCTCTAAAGCTGAATCTAAAATATTTAAAGTGCCAAAGGTGTTTACTTCAAAAGTTTGTCTTGGTGCAATTATTGATTTGTCAACATGTATTTGAGCTGCTAAATGGAAAACTATGTCAACACCGTCCATTGCTTTTTCAACTACTTCTTTGCTTCCTACATCTCCCCTTATGAGCTTGAAATTCTTAAAGTTGAGAAGACCTCGAATGTTGTTGACTGCACCGCTAGAAAAATCATCTAACACTTTCACGACACGTCCTTTTTTTACATATTCTTCTGCTAAATGACTACCAATGAAACCTGCTCCACCAGTTATCAAAATAACCTTCTTCATTTCCATCACTTAATGATACTTAACATTCGTGTAGGTTATTTATAGCTATTACGTGTTTTATACGTCAAAAAATTAATATCCGAGGCATTTGTGAACTAGGTGTAAATCAGCAAGATGAGACCCCAAAACAACGGTGTTAGATTTGCCAGAAAATATATTACCTTATAAAATTGGTGACTTCGCACAGTTATCAAAGACCGTAGAGGATAAGGACGTAAGAGTTTTTGCTGAAGTAACCGGAGATAACAATCCTTTACATTTAGATGATGAATTTGCCTCAAAAACTGTTTTTAAAAGAAGAATTGCGCATGGGATTCTTACAGCGGGATTAATATCTGCGGTTATAGGGAGTAAGCTACCAGGTATTGGAACTATCTATATTTCTCAAACTCTCAATTTCCTTGCACCAGTTTACATTGGAGATGTGATTACTGCAAAAGTTGAAGTTTTAGAGATTCTAAAAGAGGGAAAACGGCTAAGGCTCAAGACTCAAGTTACTAACCAGAACGGGACCGTTGTGCTTGATGGTGAAGCATTGGTGATACCTACTAGGAGACAGTAATATGAAATTCAAAGCAAATAACTCAATTTCGCAAGAGGAAATAAGGAACCTGTTAAGAGATTATAAATTTCTACCCTTCAGAGAATATGGACTTGACAAAGAAAAACTTGAAAACTTCACGGCAAATCAGATTATCTGTAGGGTTAAACAAAAGAAAGCAGAGACTGTTACGGTTAGAGAAGATGATGGCGAACTACTTGGTCTAGTGACCTATTCAAGGCTTGAATGGGACTCAACTCATTTTGGAATGCCCATGGCGGCAATATTGGATATTATAATGTCTGAAAAAGTTCCTAACCTGAGAGAATCGAAGAAAAGAGCAATAACGTTAGCTCTTTCCGAGCTTAAAGAAAAGGGAATTAAGCATGTCTCTACAAAAGTGGACATTTATGATATAACCACGGTGCATGCGCTTGAAATGTCGGGTTTCAGATTGATGGACACTACTGTAATCTATGCTTTTGATTTTAGAAGATCCCAGATTTCCGAATTTGAAGATCAATGTACTTTAAGATTGGCGAAATCAAAGGATGAGGACGCGCTTTTACGCATTGCCGCAACATCATTTTCGAGAACACGCATTTCAGATGACAGATTTCATGCTGATCCAGATCTGCCAGAAGAAAAAAGTGATGCACTTTACGTTGAGTGGATACGGAACTCAATTAGGGGAAAGATTGCTGATGCAATTGTCGTTGCAGAACTTGATGGAAAACCAGTTGGGTTTACTACAATAGAGAATTTCAGAGCCAGAGCAGATGAGGTGGGCGCAAATATTGGAGCATTAATATTGTCGGCGGTTCTTCCTGAAGCTAGAGGACGAGGTGTGTATACAAGTATGATAAGAAAAGGTCTCGAATACCTTAGACCAAAAGTGGACATCGCTGAACTTGGAACACAGATTACAAATTTCGCAGTTCAAAAGGCGTGGTCAACCCTAGGATTTAAACTTGCATACGGCACATATGCTTTTCACAGAAAACTGCAAAATAACTAGCGCCATTACAATTTTATCTCCTAACTTTGTCTGAAACTAGAGCGTAGTATAGTTTTTCTAGTTTTTTGAATACCGACTCAGCAGAAAAAGACCGTCCTATTCGTCGGCACTCTTCTGATTTTTCAAGAAATTGCCCAGAATTTATTATTCTGGCCAACTCCTTAGCTCCCGAGATAGGATCTGGATCTATAAGAAAACCACCCTCCACATTCGTCTGTAAGTTTGGATAACGTTTGAAACCTATAACAGGGGTTCCGCAAGCCATAGACTCTAGGACGCTGAGACCTTCATTGAATTTCATGAACCCAAATGGAGAAAAAAATAGGTCACTGGCAGAGTAGTATAAAGGCAACTTATCATGAAAGATATATCCATGAATGCTTACCAAATCCTCAAGACCGAACTTAGTAATGTAGTTTTCAAGATCGCTCATTCCTAAACCGCTTCCAACAACATGAAGTTGTAATTTTTTACTTCCTGTATACTTAATGGTCTCTGATAATGTTCTAAGCATCAAAATCCAGTTTCTTTCAAGAAGCCCTATTTGGCGAGGCACTCGGGTCCGACGTTTAAGCTCTTGTGCAGGCTGCACCCTACCAACGTAGAGAATATGAAACTTTGTATTATCCCACCCTAGTTTTTCCTTTGCATTATGAACTCTAGAGAAGGTATTTAGATCCACTGAGGGGAGATTTGCTATGTAAATTTTCCTTTCAGGAACTTTAAAATTAAAAAGTATTACGTTTATATCATTTGTGGTGTCGGTAAGAATAATGCAATCAGCAATATTGAACGAGACCTTAATTATTAGTCTAAAAATATTCAGCGAAGCTCTGAACAGCCTTCTTTTCAGCCATTGTTCTAATGATGCTCCCGTGAAAGCCAAAATCTTGACGACCTTTAGATCACGGAGAAAGAAAACCATGAAGTGAGCCATCATGGCGTGGTAACCAATAATGTGAACAACGTCTACCTTATTTTCCTTCACTATTTTACGAACAATGTAGCATGTATTAATAAGCCTAGGTAGAAATCTGAAGTTAGCAACTTCCTCTGGTCCAGGAATACGAAATATCATATGCCCCCACTTATGACGGTGTACTGACACCTTTGACGTATCTGACAGAATTAATATAAAGGGGCTATGCCCTTTGTCCCTAGCTTCTTTCGCATATAAATCTGCCAAACTTTCATGAATCAACAATTTCTCCCATGGTTTAAAGTACATGTCGAGAGCAGTATACGGGATAATATAGCATATTTTGAGACTGGTGTGTTTGCTCATGATCTTTTCACAATTTGCAATTGTTCATTTTTCACTAATGTTATTTATGCCAAATGTATTTTTCATTTTCGATTATCAACACAAAAGCTGTTATAAATTCTTAAGATATCATTTATCCTACTTCCTAGGCTATAATTCTTTTCGATGGTTCTTCTTCCCTTTTCACCCATTTCTTTTCGAATATGCGGTTGTTCGATTAATTGTAGTAAACGGTCAGCTAAACCCTCTATATCACCAAGTTCAACAAGAAAACCGTTAACCCCTTCCCTAACCTTGATTTGCCCAACTTTGAACCCGACAACAGGTTTACCGCATGATAGAGCTTCTAATGCTGCGTAGCCTTGTCCCATTATGCATGGATCTACAAATATGTCACTTACAGCATGGTAATAAGGCATATCAGTTTTGGGGATTTGCCCTAAGAACTTTACATGGTTAGCTACCTTTAAACTATCGACCAATCGTTGCAAGTCAGCCAAAAGAGGGCCTTCACCCAGAATAAGGACAACCACGTTTGGACATCTTCCAATCATATATGGGATAGCTTTGATCAAATACTCTGTGCCGTAGACGGGTTCAAGATGCCTTGCAAAAAGCACCACGGGTTGATTATCTCTTAAGCCAAGCTCTCTCCTCACCCTCCTCCCGTCAACATTAGGATTAAAACGGATAGTGTCAATACCCGCACGTATAAAATGAACTTTATGAATCCTCTCTTTGGAGATTAACTGAATAACCGTCTTATAATGGCTTTCAGCACCAACAATTGTAGCGTCCGCAGCCATCAAAGCCTCTCTTACCAAATAAGCTGTGTCCTTTCGAGAAAGCGCACCATAACCAATTTTTGGATCCGAATCAACATCATATCCCCAAACAGAGATAACAAGAGGCTTATCTGTGTAACTTTTTGCAACAGAACCCACAAAGCCATCGGGGTACGCAAAATGCCCATGAATAATATCTATATTATTACGCTTAACAATTCTCTCAACCTGCTTCCCATAAGAAAAAAGGACCCCCGTCCGTCCAAGCTCTTTTAACGAAAACAAAGAAATAGGCAACCGCCACACATTACTAAATCCGATGGAGAGACCTATTGGACTGAACAGTTTCAATCCATGAACGTGAATCCCATTAACACCCGAATCCATTGTATTAAAAAAACGGCCGGCATATCTCCAACGAGCCACATAAACGTCAACACCAGCTTTTGAAAGTTCAAACGCTTCATCACGCACAAACGAGCGTGCCGGATCATCTAACTTCATAGGAAAATACGCAGAAATTAAAAGAACTTTCATAACTCATCCAACCAATACGTAGCTCGTGTTATGAAAAATCAATGCACCCTTAAACAATTTTCTCCCGTTCACCCTCGTTTTCAAGTACAAATTTGCCTTCATCTAATAAACCATAGAAAGTGTTCAAGGTCGCCATCCTAAGCTTGCGTTGCAATCTCCCCTCTAGAGTACGCCCTCTTCCCAGAATAAATCTCGTTAGTAAACGCTCCAAAAAGTTAAACGCCTTCGGCGGAATATTCTCATCAC
>Ga0315280_10010374_pt1 | contig 11699 bp, 19 predicted proteins | sample YL17G06_40_MG_FD_203697 | JGI IMG/M metagenome (GOLD analysis project Ga0315280, IMG submission 203697) | Sediment microbial communities from Yellowstone Lake, YNP, Wyoming, USA - YL17G06_40 | ecosystem: Environmental > Aquatic > Freshwater > Lake > Sediment | place: USA: Wyoming | collected... | reverse complement strand
GAAAATGCCCCCACCATTCCTTTTCGTCCTAAGCACTAAAGGCTCAAGGGCTGACACAATCGCTTTTGCTTTGCACGAAAATTACTCGGAATACGAGAAATATCTTAGGGGAATCAAGGAAAATCCCCTGGTAGCTATTGACGGCGTTAAGGGCTTCATCGCATTAACGAACCTCAAGGATCATTTTATTCCTTTGACTTTCTCTGCAGTCGCAGACTACATAGAGAGAAGAAATCGTGCGCACCAATCGAAATCGCGCACTAATCAAGCTCACACGCTAGTCAAACATAGCTAGGCCTCTCTGGCGCACGCGTCCGCAGAACTAGCAATGCTCTACTAGAAAGCTTCTAATATCAGCCAGTTATCCTCCAGTTCCCATCTTGTCTTCCTATATCTGCTCGCCTTCTTTAGCTTCTTGAAAGGAACGCTGCTTATGTCGTAACCACGTTTTCCACGACACCTTATTTTTAGCCTAATTATCATGCGATAACCCCCGTGATTACTGCGCTTTCAGCTTGTTCAGGTTTTCCTCAGGATCATTCTGAGCCGTTTGAATTAGTGATAGTAGGTTATACAATCAAGTCGTATAGGGGATTTTTGTGGCAATTACAGAGCTAACCTAGATTGCAAGGCTTGCCGCTCTCCTAAGAATGAAAAACCTTTCCGCGCGCGAGACACATTTTTGCTTGCATGTTATCTAGCTCAGTACGACATCGATGAGCAGAGCGAATATTATTCCCAGCAATAAGCCTACAGAAACAGTGTGTTTGAACCCGTATTCGTGCGCTACGGGTATTAGTTCATCTGCGGTTATGTAGGTCATTACTCCCGCGGCGAAAACAAGTGAATAACCCACTACGGTTCTTGTGCCAAAGGCAGACAAGGCAAAGCCCCCAAGCAAGGCTGCAAGCGGTTCAGCTAGACCAGAAAGAAGAGTTATGAGGGCTATCTTCAAGGGTCTCGTTCCTGCTTCCATGAGAGGGATAGCGGTAGCGACGCCTTCAGGTATGTTGTGAAGCAATATGGCGATGGCTATAATCAAGCCCAAGCTTGGATTGTAGATGTAGCCTGCGGCAACGACAAACCCTTCAGGCAGGTTGTGCAGTGTAATGCCCGCAGCTATTAGCGTCCCAGTTCGCCGCATTCTCTCATTTTTGCCGTTTTCTTTTCTCCTAGTTGGCTCAATGTGCGGTATAGCTAGGTCTAGGAAGATCATCATAATTGCGCCGAACGAAAACAGAGCGATCAGTTCAACATGAGTAAGGAGTTTCTGGGCCTCGAAGAACAAGTTGTTAAACGCGACCATTAGCATCACGCCAGAGGCTAATCCCATGGAGAAACTTACAACTCTGTCAGTGACCTTTCTGAGCAATAGCACGACTAGCCCACCGATTCCTGTGGCCGAACCTGCGATAAGACTTAGAAGAAATGGTTCAATTATCAAGTTGGTGGCTTTCTCCTTTTCCCATTCTAAGGATTTGTACGATAGCTCCTAATTCGCAAACTCTTTAAAAGCTCTATGGCCACAGACTTACCGCGCGCACAACTATCATAGTGAGAAATGGTAGTATTATCAAGTGAAGACACACCCTCCACCGTCCACCCTATCCTATGGGGAAGGGCAACGCTTAGGGAAGTGTCATCCGCCACTCCCCTACTTTCCTCTTTCCAAGATACCCCTCTCAAGGACCAAGCATGATCAAAGACTTCAAGATGATGACTTCAACTCGTTTGGCTCTCGCCAAACTCCCACCGATGCGAGCAAGGCCATTTGCCATACCCCGTGCCTTGTGCAAAGGTTAAAGAGACTGTTCTAGCTACTCTAATATTTTGGTATGACGAGTGAAGGAAACAGAGAGTTAGTTTCTCTAATTGACCAGTTGATTGAAGAAGCTAACACCCTATTCTCCACTATAATTGAGAAGACCAAATCATCTGACAGTAGGTCAAAACTCCAGCAATCGCAATGGACTGAGCGTCATAGACTCAACGTTCTTCTTGAGGTTGCACAAGAAACAAGAAAAAACGTAGCGCGCGCGAAGAAAATGTTCAACATACCTAAACTTTCCGATATATTCAACAAATATAGCGTATATTCATCCTCCAACAAATGATGCTTCCTTTGCACGCACTACCGTGTGAACCTGCACTGCGATTCGCAAGATAATGCTGGAGGGCATTGCTGGATCATAGAAGCTTTCCTTTGTAATGAACAGAAACCGGACATCCTAAGCATCTATCACTCATGTAAAGTGTGCAATTGCCGCAGTCTGTGCCACATGAAGAAACTCTCTTTTTTTCCATAATTGGTTTAATAGGCACTATCAAAGATCGAGCAGGAGTTACTATCAGGTCGAACTCCATGTTTTTAGCCGGCAAAGTCTTTCTTAGGTGAGAGTCAACGCACGACATTAGGGATCTAATGTTTTCACCAATCAACAGCACAGTCATGTTGCTTCTCCCAGAGGTTAGAAAGCTATTCAAATATAGAGGACAAGCTTCCAGAAACCTCAGGATCTCTTCAACATTGTCTGTTGAGATATCAACTTTTGCAAGAAAGAGTTGGCTCTTCTTGACGTCAGTTCCGATAAGATGGGTCAACACTCCTTCTTCCTCAAGTTTGTGTATTCTCGCACTTATTGCGGGTTGCGAAATCTTCAACCGCTTGGAAAGCTCAGTATGGGATACTTGTGGATCTTGAGACAACATGTAAAGTATCTTTTTGTCGAGTCCGTCAATTTTTCTAGTCAAACCCATGCACCTCGATTGAGAGTGTCCACCTTATATTTGAGCATACTTCTAGATATATATTGCTTCTAGTCGATAAGCGTAGATTGCCATTTGCTTAGCGACCATAACCGTAATATTTATAATCGCCTAGTTGCATCATCATAGGTGTTGCTTTTTGGGAGACTTGATAGAAATGGTAGAGCAAGAAACTTGGGAAAACAAATGCTGCCGTTGTGAAGGTGACGTTAAGGTAGACCTACATCCTGGAAAAAGAGCTTGCCATATGACCTGCGGTCCCTGCAATTATCCTGACGACTGGGGTAAATGCGCTTCATGTGAAATCGTCGGCCATTGTGCATACGCGCTGGAACATCTTAGGAGCATGAAGCCTAACGGCTTGAAAAAAGGATGCTACTTTGAAGGGCAGCTAGCAGGTGAAGAGAACATATATCAAACACTGAGCTTTGTAAATGGGCAGCAGCAGCTCGTAGGTAGGGTTGGTGAAAAAGAGTACTTGGAAAGTCTGAAAAAAGCAAATGCCAAAAGTCCTTGCCTTCAGAAATAATCTTCATCAATTCGTTGTGCGCGATCTAGATCTCGTGTCTTTAGGTAAGGTGCTTTTATTCTCAAAGGCAAGTAAAGGAAGCAGGAGGCAGGGAGTAACTATCTCTCTATGGATTCATATTGCCCGAAGGAGTGATAGCCTATATCGTAACCTTCTTTCTCGCAGAACTCCAGAACTTTTGACATAGCCTTCAAATCGATTGCTTCTAAAATCTCTTCATCTGGTCCAACAACTTCAATGATAAGACCAAGGCCCCCTAAGCCACAGCATGAGTAAACGTTTTTGTATATCCTTACATCATACTCGGGAGGAAGACACATTTCATTCACTATTTCCTTGACTTTGTCGATTAGGAAATCGACTTGATGCGATTGATTCGTTTTGGTGAAGTAGATTTCTCTGCAACTTATTCTAGGCATTTAAATCCCTTTGAAAGCCACCAATGTTACTGTTTCCTTTATTCCTGGGATTCTGCGGATTTTGTCGAAAATGAATTTGTCCAGTTCTTCCATTGCCGCAAATGAAACTTCAACATGCAAGTCGTAAACACCATATGTTGGAGTTGCTTGCTTCACTCCTGGCATTGTTTGCACTTGATGTAGTACTTCCTCATCTTTGCCTGCTTCAACCTTTGCTAGTATGTATGCAACTATCAATTTTCAACCCATGTAAACGTGGTTTTGTTAATTTATCAATTTTTCGGAATTTTCGATCGTCTAAACAAGTAAGATGAAAAGCAGATTTATGTTGACAGCCTTGTATATTGCAAACATTGCACTCTATTCATTTGGCTTTTTGATCCTACCAAAGCCTATTGCATTCCAGACGCGTTCGTGAACATAGTAAATGACGATTTTCGTAATGAGTTCGGTTAGCGCAACTCCGCCACTTATAACTAGGTTTCCTGTGAATGCAAATACAAGAAAAATTGTGGTTAAGGTTGCAACTATTCTCCAAGAGATCGCTTTTGCCACACTTCTCATATGTGTTTCCATCAGCAAATACCTCTTCAATGGGCCTTCTATTCGTAGATCAAGTAGATATAACTAACCAGTGCACTAAGATTCAAAGAAAGATAGAGAAGAACGTTTTAGCTTGGGCGGAATGGAAGCGCGTCCGCCTTGTCATGCATGCATACTTGACTGTGATATTTGAATGGACTGGAAGTCTTGCCATAGGTCGGCCAATTTGAGAAATTCTGGTTGGTTGGGGTAAAGTTTTATCCCTCTCTCTCTCCATCACTTACGTGATTACTCTCTTTCTCCAACTCCAACTCAAACCCTCCTTCCTACCTACCCCCCTTTATATATACCGTCACACAGGCGCGCGCACACTCCTACGCCTACGCCAACAACTACCTACTTACACACACCTATACCCTCACTCGCGCGCACAGGGATTCAGAATTCTGAAATTTCAAATAGTCCCTGCTTGGATATTCAATGATTTACTGGATTTGAGATGACAAAAAGATTCCTCATTTTTATTATCTGCGGCATTTTGGTCTTAATCGTAGTTGGCGTAATTCTGCTTGGACAAGGCTCTTATTTCTTCGGAGGGGGTCGAAAAATTGAAGGCTCAAATCTCAAAATAGATTATGGTAAAACTTTGTATTCAGATTTCCAATCGACCATTTATTTTAGAGTAAAAAACCTGCACAGTTCTTACCTGACCACAGTAGGCTTAGAAGTAAATGGCGTTAATTATGGTCTTTCTACTTTGCAAGTTCCGCCAGGGCAAATACAGGACGAGTCTCTTCCTGTTAACAACATGGCTTTGTCAAGCTTGACAACTTATTCAATAGAGTTGACCTTCACATTTGCGGATGGAAAATATCAGACTTATTCTGGGTCTTACACTACGCCACAATTCAAAGGTCAAGCCAAAGTTACGAGCATTTCATTGACAGGGGGAGCAATCCGTTTAACAATACAAAACACGGGTAATTTACCAATAACAAGAGCAATGTACAATTTTATTAATCAAGATATGTATATCACGGTAGGTTTAATGCCTGGCGATAGTGCAACGGGTGGGATGAGCTATTCGAGCTTAATATTTCAAGTGGGTAAGGCTTATTCCGTAACAATTCAGGTAGAATATCTTGATGGAAGCACGTCAACAATTAATACTTCAGTAATTGCGCAGTCATGAGCCGTATACTCGTTTCCGACTATACCTATACCCTATAATGAATTGAATCTGAATATCTTACTACTCTACATCTTGAGAATATTCAGAAACAGTATGTGCTGAACCCTGTATACACTCTGTCTTCCAGTCTTTTCCTACAAATCATTCACGTCGTCAGGTGGTGTTGGTTGGGGTAAAGTTTACCCCAACAACCAACAACAACAACAACCAACCCAAAACTCAAGAAGACAACTCTGAAACTTGTTAAAAGCTAGACATGCTTGGACTCTTATCTCATAAAATCTATAAGCAAGGCAAATCTCCTGTTAAGCACATGGGTAGAACAAAGAAAGACATTACTATCATGGGTCGAACAGTTGAAGAAGTGAAGACCGCTGTTCAACAATGGTTCAGAGATAACAGTGTTGAAGTAATAGAAAATACGCCTACTTTCATTAAAGGTCGTTGGGGAACTGGCATCCTTACAGCAGCCAAATACTTTCAGATAGCATTCACACAAACAGAAGGAGGCGTAATTGCAAAAACTGAAGGCTGGGTTAGTGCATTCATGCTGTCAGAACAAGAACTCTCTCCAACTGCTCTTATAGGCGCCTTACCGAAGCGAGAAGGCTATATGCAGATGGAACGTTTGTGGAACATGCTAAAAGAATTAGCAAAGACCACTTAGGACTCTAATACACCCAACATGCACATATCATTCCATGTTTGGATTTGGGGGTAAAGTTTTATCCCACACACACAGCGCGCGCACACATGGAAAGGTGATAGCTGAACTAGTTCTATCAGCAAAAGCGTTATTTGGTTCCCAAATGCCACATCGTTGGGGGGAAATGAATGATTGAAACAAATAGATTAATTTTAAGACTGATGAATGAAAATGACTTTGATGATATGCTGAAGATTTTCACTGATAAGAATGTAATGAAATCTTTCAATTTGCAATCATTTAGTCGAGAACAAATGAAGAAATGGGTGGATCGAAATCTAGACCACCAAAATAAGTATGGATATGGATTGTTTTCAGTGATTCTAAAATCCAATCAAGAATTAATTGGTGATTGCGGTCTAGAGCATACTGAATTTGAAGAGAAACCTTGTGTTGAGATTGGATATGATTTTCTGAGTAAATACTGGAATCAAGGTTATGCCACAGAAGCCGCAAAAGCTGTAAAAGATTATGCTATAGAAAAATCGAACATTGATCCAAAATCTATGTGCAGTTTCATACGCAAAAACAATAAAGCATCGCAACGTGTATCTGAAAAAATCGGTATGCAAAAAATAAAAGAATATAAAGCGCACGATATTGACCGTTATCTGTACGCATTCTCAAAGGAATATTTTGTTTGAAATTGTAAGGCGCGGGCGCACAAACAGACAGAAGCTAATTTAAACAGACTATGCGCGCGCTATCTCCTATTATTTTCTTCAATCTCAATTACAAAGTGACATCGTGGACAGTGTCTAGGTACTCCCTCACTCTTGAATTCTAGACTACATGATGGACATCTATAGTTTTTACTTCTGTTGTATCTTCTCTCACTCATCTCTTCTCACCTTCTTATTCTACAAACTCAATGGTTGATTTTCCAAAATGACTTTGAGTTCTCTTGAATCCTTCAACTAGACCGAACTTATTCAACCTCTGTAATAGAAGTATCGCTTGAAGCCTAGTCAAATAGTCATCATGATATCCATAAGTTAATCCATCTTCTAGCGCGCGCTAAATTGAAAAGGTGACAAAAATCCTTTATATGTTAGGTGTCTAAACTTGAACTAGCGGAGATCGAATATGAAACCTGAACACTATAAACCGATAAGGAAAGAAAAGCCCAAACGAAAAGGCAACATTAGTGCGCTCAAAAGTCGAATGCTTGCAGTGGCTAAAGAATGGAAGCCCACTACTTCTCCACAACTGCGTGAAGCTTACTCTACTAAAACAGAATGGGCAAGGAAGCTAATTCCCAAATTGAAAGAAGAAGCGCCTAGATAAGCGCACGCACGCGCTGCCCCCCCACCCAATGTAATCTTATATTTGTTGAATCGTAACTGAAGTGATGAAGGTCTACTGAATGGGAATCATTCAAAAGAAATGTTCAATTTGCGGAAAAGTCTTTACGACATTAGATAACAAAAATAAATATTGCAGTGCCCAATGCGCTGGAAAAGCAAACAAGAAAAAATGAAAAAAAGAATCGATGTGCACCTAGTGCACACGACTACTAACCTCTTTTCAACCTCTTTGTTAGCGCGCTAGCTTGTTCTGTCAGCTCGTGGGCGTGGACAAAATCTTACCCATGGCCTCCAGTTCTTGCATAGAGAACCTGTCCCGTCCATGGCCCTTGATGAAACCAACCAAATCGTTGAAACCTAAGACCTTAACTGTTTCAGTACTCAAGTTCGATACTCCAAGGAAATTCAAGAACACCACAACGCCTTGAACCCAAAGCTTCCTGTCGCCAAGAACTTTTGAGTCCACAATAGTTTTCTGAACCCACTTGGCATTTCGCTGGGCTTGATCGGTCGGATCGAAATAAAGGCGCGCCCAGTTCTTGGTCTCTATCGCGAATACAGCGTTGGGCCCCAAGAGAACGTGGTCAATGTTACGCTTCTTCCCCCAACTGTCAGAATACACCACGTCGTTGACTAAAAAATAGTAATCATCAAGCGAACGCTGAAGAAGTGAAGTAACCTTTTCTTCCCCTTTGAAGCCAAGCCTGTAACTTCGATACATTCTCAGAAAATAAAACACGCCCGCTGCAGGAAAAACCATGCACAATGCTCGTGCTCCTTCATAAGCGCCCGCGTTAAAATAGAGAGGCATTTTTGGAATCGAAATCAAGACCAAAATCGCCAATGCAGCAACGCACACAACAAACATGAGCTGGGCAATCTGAACTTTCCGCCTAAGATGATTGCTAGATTCTTTCACGATACGCATCTGAGCGACTCCCTGGTCGACGCTGATTAATCCTTCCTGAAAGATGTATATTAGCGCGCGCTACTTCAAATGCACAACGACTGACAACCTCTTTCAAACCTCTTAGTTCTCTTCAGTCTCTCTGTGGCAATATCAACACACATGAACTTCATATAGAAGCACACAAGAATAATCTGAAGCGTGAAGTTGCCGTGACGAAAAATGATTGGTGTGTGGCTGTTTTCAAATGTACACAAGGGAACCTCCAGAATGCTCTTCTTGATTTCTATAGTTTTATGAAAGATCTTGAAGGTGTAAAGAGTCTTCATTTCTTGATCAGATGCATGCATGCAAAGACATAGAGATAATCAAGCTTGAAACAAGATACATGAAGAAACGTGAGAAGGGCACAGGACTCAAAGTCACGGTTAGAAAACGCCAGCAACCAAAATCACCCCAAAACGAATAAACCCTTGTTTTGCGCCAAGATTTCGTGGCTTATGCTTTTCGCGTATTTCCATTTTCTCGGCGATTTCTTAAATTAAAGTTTAATCTTTAACAAAAAAATAAATCAGAAAAAAGGGGTAAGAGAATTCAACGACTACTCTACGAGCTTTGTGGCTTCTTCCCTCGGTATTGCTACAAGAGTTTCAGTTGATTCTATGTCTCCAAGTCTCATTGCCATTCGCATTGCTGTCTTCTCGTCAGGTGCCTCAAATATTACGACAATATCATATCTCCCGAGTGTGTAGTAGATGTTAAGAAACTTCACACCTTCTTTATTCGCTCTCTCTATGACCCTCGTAGCTTCGACAATTGCTTCCTTTGTTAGCTTTTTCCTCACCTTGTTAAGGCTGATGAAAATCATCCTCCACCACCTTGATTTAAATATCACGTCTCAAAATATATAAAAGATTAAAGTTTAATTAAAGTCGAGTTTCAGAATTTCTTTTATTTTTTTGGCTTTAAATGTTGTTGTTGTTGGGGTAAAGTTTAATCCACACACACAAAGTCCTTTAACATCAATCTGCATTCTGATTTCATAAATCTATTCAATGCGAACGCCAGCGTGATTAAATAGTGAAAGTGAGCCTAAGATGAGACATATAGCTTTCTACTATGCGATTGGATTCGCAGTCGTAGGTGTCTTGATGCTCATATTTACTGTCGTGACTCTCGTTGCGCAAGCACTCGATCCTTGGAACATGGCGGCATTGATTTTGACTATGATTCTGCCTTTCGTGGTTTCGATGCTGTCATGGCGTGAATGGGAGTGAATTCAAAGGGCAACATCCACTCGTTAGTTTGTTGTTGTTGTTGGGGTAAAGTTTTATCCCACACACGGCGAGTGTGAAGAAAGCGCGCGCGAAATAACACTTAGGCCAAAATTTTTCTGCAGCGTTCCGGATTTTTTTACAATTAGAAAACTAGTATCGATACATGTAGAATCATGGAGTTGTAAAATATCGAAATGCGCGCTATGTTTTGCGGAAGGCAAGCTGAACGGGGAGTCTGGAAAAGCATTTTGGAAGGTGGGGATAAGTATAATAGAAATCTGCCAGAGCCACAAAAGGAGACTTGACCAGAATGCTCATTGATTTGCTTTCTTTTGTTGAGGAATTGAAATAGTCACACTACTCTCCCAATCTTTTCTGCTGAGGAGCGAGAACACACCGAAGAAAACCTTTGCTTTGACCGTGCTATGAAAAGCACGCCAACAGCAGTCTCCCAAATAATCATTGGACCCATCGTCAAGACATTCTGTGCTATACACGAAACGCCCCAAATGTCTGGCAAGTTTCATGGGGACGTAGAAGTATGGTCTTGCCCTCTTGAAGAACTCGTATAAGTATTTCACAAGCGTAATCGTAGCGGTCACGTCTTTGATTATCTCGAAAATGGTCTGGAAATCAAAATAATATGTCTTCGTGGTCTTGTAGTCCATAAGCTTTACATGTAGAATCTTGTGAGAACCGAAATAAATGTTTAGTGGCGACCTTGACGCTTGCGCGAAATAGAGCCTTCTTCCATAGGTTCTTATAAGCCAGTTTGGGAAGTTGATTCTTGGAGAAAGTAGAAATCAGAAATTAGATTTCAGAGTTCGGGAGACATCTCCATTTCTTTAGCCCAAATATCTTTCTAGAAGTCTTTTTTTGAATTCAGTCATATAGACTAACGGTGGAAGACTATTTCGGACTGCAAATGTGATGGAAAAAGAGAATGCAGCTGTCTTTAGCGTGCTCTCGCCCTTACTCTCGGCTCAAGCAAAGTCCAAAGCCACTCGACAAACTCTCCTAAATTCTTCGTTTGAATATAAACTTCCCCTGGTCCTACGATATTTGTCACTAGACCTTCTCCGCCAAGGATTGTTTCTTTTAATCCGCCGAACTTTGTGACTTTGTAGTTGCATGTGCTACTGAAAGCCACCAAGTGAAAGTTATCAACAATCATTGATTGACCAGGCTGTAAGACATGTTTGTCTATGGCACCAAAAGTATTTATGAACAGCATTCCGTCGCCTGAAACCTTTATCATAAACAAGCCTTGTCCAAACAAGCCTCTTGTGAAGCCTTCCCATTTAACGTCTAAATCCACGTTTTCCGTGGAAGCTATGTAAGCGGCTTTCTGTATGACATAGCCTTGGTTTGGCTTAATTTCCAGTTTTTCGATGTCGCCTACTGGTGCAGAAACAAATCCAACTTCTCCACGACCATTCCCCACAGTGTACTCATTCACCCAGAAAGATTGACGCCCAAAAATTGCTAGACCTAAAGTGCCTAAGAGACTTGTTTCTCTTTTTCTTGTATGAACTTCAATGTTTGGATCCATGTATGTCATTGCACCTGACTCAGCAACTATTTTCTCGTTTGGTTCTAGGTTTACTACAAGCATTGAATAAGACGGCTTATACTTTATTTCATACTTCATCAAATTCCCTCTTTCTAAATCTTGTGCCGTTGTCCTTTTTTAGCTTTTGCAAAAATAATAACAGCTTTTAAGCAAAATGTGATTCCTTTCTGTATGTCATCAGGTTTGAAAGGCGCGCGCGCTATTAATATAGCAAAGAAAAAAAGGGGATTTGCGGGAGATGTCTCCACTCTTGCACTTACTGGTCCATAAGTCATATTTTTGGCTCATAAGTAACAATTTTACTTTCGTTCCCTGAAGAGTTTATAGCCGTCCATGTCTGTAATATTCGAAGCCGAGTTCTACTAGCTGAGCTGATTGTTGGGCGTTCTTTGCTGCTTGTTGATCCGCGAATATGCTAAGGGCAGCTATCTTCATAAAAGGCTGGCTTGTAACTGAATATGGGCAAGGTAAGACAGTTCG
>Ga0315280_10010373_pt1 | contig 11699 bp, 12 predicted proteins | sample YL17G06_40_MG_FD_203697 | JGI IMG/M metagenome (GOLD analysis project Ga0315280, IMG submission 203697) | Sediment microbial communities from Yellowstone Lake, YNP, Wyoming, USA - YL17G06_40 | ecosystem: Environmental > Aquatic > Freshwater > Lake > Sediment | place: USA: Wyoming | collected... | reverse complement strand
AGTGATGTGAACATAGGATTTGGAAAAATTGTTAAAAAAGGCATTCAATATTGTCTTGATATTGGCTATGATATACTGATTTTCATGGATGGTGACCTAACCCACGATCCAGTGGAGATACCAAAATTAATTGATGCAATGGATGAGGCAGATATGGTCATAGGCTCAAGATATGTTCGTGGCGGGGGAATGAAGGATATGCCATTAAATAGGGTGCTTATAAGCACGTTGGGCAATATAGTGATTAAATTACTACTTCGATTGCCTGTTTTGGATACCACTGGCGGTTATCGTGCGGTGAGGGGTATTGTATTCAAAAAAATAAATTTATTAGAAAATAGTTTTATTATACAACTTGAGGAGGTTGTAGCAGCCAACAGGGCCGGATTCAGAATTAAGGAAATTCCCATCACAGTATCTAGCAGGATATATGGCACTTCAAAATTTGACTTGTCTACGAAGCAGATTATGAGTTATCTTGAGTTCTCACTAAAAAATTGTTTAAAGTAAGATGGCAGATGATGGCTTATGGAATTCCTATTTTGCGTCTAAGGGAGTTTCTGAGTACGACGAGAAATACTGGAAATTCATGAGTAAACATGCTTCTATCGGAGAGAATAACATTGTCTTGGAGGCGGGTTGTGGCTCTGGGCGGACACTCCTTAATTTCAAAAGAAGTTATGTTGTAGGTATTGATATATCCGCAGAAGCATTAAATCTAGCCAGCAAAAACCTTAAAGGGACAGATAATGCTATTATTAAGGCAGACATACGTAAATTACCTTTTAAGACCAATGTATTTGATTTAGTGTATAATTCCGGCGTATTAGAACACTTTAAGAAACCAGAAGATTTGCAGGCAATATCCGAAATGGTTCGTGTAACTAAAAAAGGATGCAGAGTTATTGTTATAGTACCTAATACTCTCTGTTTATGGTATACTGCAGGAAAGCATATTGCTCGTTTACTTGGAAAATGGAGGTTTGGTTATGAGAGTTCCTATACTATCTGGGGTTTGAGGGATTTATTCGAGAAAGCCGGCTTAAAAGTTGAATTGACTTGGGGATTACAGTTGTTTCCACCATCACATGACGGATTTAGAAGAATTTATCCGCAGATTTTTTCTAAGATATTTTCATGGATTGAAAAAAAGCTTGGTAGATTAAACAAGTACTTTGCATATGCTGTGGTTTCTGTAGGCAGAAATAATCAAATATAAGAAATCTCACATTTTTCTGGTTATTAAATATCTCTTCAAAAACCAAATCTTTGCCCTTATTACACCTTTTATCTCATTAAATCTTCCCTTTAGAATAAGTATCGGTATAAGTCCAATTACATGTAAAAGGTCTAATAAAATAAAAATCGGCATATTAAAATTGTGTTTATACGCTAACAGTAAAATATTTCTCTCACCTAAGAATCTGGCTTTTTCTTGCTCTTCTGGTTTGCCCATTGTCTTATAGCACTTGTGCCACATCTTTGCCTTTGGAACATAGACTACTCTAAAGCCGTTTTCTTTTGCCCTTAGGCTGTAATCAACATCTTCCAAGTATATAAAAAATTCTTTATCCAAAAGGCCAATCTTCTCTGTAACTTCTTTTTTTATCATAAAGGCGCATCCTGACGCATAGACCATATCCTCAACTTTGTCGTATTGTCCAACATCTTTTTCGTTGTAGCCCCTGTGCAGTGTTCCATACGTCCTTAGATAACCTCCAGCAAACCAGAAGACGTCTTTTTTGTCATACAGGTAAATCTTTGGACAAAGAATCCCAATCTTCGGGTCAGATTCCCCAACATCAACAAGTTCATCCAGCATATAAGGATCAACAACAGTGTCATTGTTCAATAACAGAAAATAATCTGCATCACTATTCCGTATTCCTATGTTATTGCCTTCAGCAAATCCAACATTCTCTTTGTTTTCTATTAATTTCACTCTGGGAAATTTTTCTTTAATAGCTTTCTGTGAACCATCTGTTGAGCCATTATCTACAACAACAACTTCATAATTCATATATTTTAATTTTTCCAATGAATTCAGGCATTCAATTGTGAGGTCTTTTCCATTCCAGTTTAGTATTATAACAGAAACCTTTGGAAGCATCTTATTATCAAATTACTAGGCCTTTTTTCTCTAGCTCTACCTTTGCCAGATCGACTTTATCCTCAGCACTTATAGAATTACCCCATTCTTTCAATTCCAACAATCCATCATCAAGATTTACACTTGGTTTGAATCCGAGTTTTTTGATTTTACTTATATCGGCAAAGCAATGCCTTATGTCCCCAGCTCTGTATTTATTTACAATTTTTGATTTTAGTTTCTTATCATACAATTTTATAAGCTTTTCAGCTATCTCAAGCACTGTTGTTGGCTTTCCGGTACCTACATTGAAAGTATCATAATTAGCATTAGATTTTTTTATCGCTAACAGATTTGCTTGGACTATATCATAAACGCTTATGAAATCCCTGCTCTGCAGTCCGTCTTCAAATATCAGTGGAGGATTGTTATTCTTTATTCTTGAAGAAAATATAGCAGCTACTCCAGTATATGGGTTTGAGAGCGACTGTCTTGTGCCGTATGTGTTGAAATATCTCAAAGCGACTGTAGGAATTCCATAGGACTGCCCTATTGTTAGGCACATCTCCTCCTGATCCCTCTTTGTTATGGCATATATTGACGTGGGATACAGCGGTTTTTCCTCTGGTGTCGGAACCGGCTTGACGTTTTTGCCACAAGTTGGGCACTTCATTTCCCACTCCTGTTTTTTTAATTGACTTATAGGTCTAAGCTTTGGATATACTACACCACATTTATCACATTCATACGCTCCTTCCCCATAGATGCTCATTGAACTTGCAACTATCAATTTTTTAATATCATTGTCTTTATCAATCAAGACTTGAAGTAACTTTGCGGTTCCGTATGTGTTGTTATCAACATATTTTTGGATTTCATACATCGACTGTCCGACTCCGACAGAGGCAGCATTGTGAAGGATTACTTCTACATCATCTATCGCTTTAGCCAAATCGTTTTCATTCCTTATATCTCCAAGAACAAATTCAGCTTTGCTATTCAGATAGTCCGGTTTTTTATTTTGGTGAACTTGTGATTCCAAATTGTCCAAAATCCTGACAGAATGGCCTTCTTTAATCAAGCAGTCAACCAAATGGCTGCCTATGAAACCAGCACCTCCTGTTACCAAAATTCTGTATTTCACTTTCAATCAGCCTTTTAATAAAAGGCTGGCGAAAACAACTTTTGATGACCGAAAGTTTGCTTTGCAAACTTTGGTCCGAAAAATCCCTTAGGATTTTTGGACCAACGAACATTAAGTGTTCGTTCGGTCCAACGAGCCTTTATGGCTCGTTCGGAAACTTTTCAGTAAAAGTTTCTAGTATGGTATTATTTATTCAACTGGACTTATAAATTATATGATAGAATTATATTATTCCATTCTTATTCAGCGAAAATGAATATACTATTAACCGGTGGAGCAGGTTTTATTGGAAGTCACCTAGTGGATCGTCTGTCTGATACGGAGAATGATATCATAGTTTTGGATAACTTTAGCAAGTACTATTCTGGAAAAGAGGATAACATCAGGGGCTGGCGCAGGAAGAATAATATCAAATTGGTATACGGATCCATACTTGATAAAAATAAATTAAATGAACTTACAGAGAATATTGGTATAGTCGTTCATCTGGCAGCTCAACCCGGGGTAAGATATTCAATAAAACACCCTCTAGAGGTAGCTAGAATCAATATAAATGGCACAATAAATGTCCTGGAAGCGTGTGTAAAAAATGATGTTAAAAAATTTGTATTTGGGTCGTCATCTTCAGTTTATGGCGATGTGAAAAAACTACCTGCAAGGGAAGATTATATTTGTAATCCAATATCTCCCTACGGTGCATCAAAACTTGCTGGAGAGAAATACTGCTATTACTACTCAAAAATATATGGAATCAAAATACCAATGTTAAGATTCTTTACAGTATATGGCCCAAGGCAGAGGCCAGACATGGCAATAAATAAATTCGTTGACTCTGTAATGAAAGAAAAAACCACAATGGTTTATGGTGATGGATCTCAGACGAGGGATTTTACTTATATAGATGACATAGTCGATGGTATTATCCTGGCTATAAAGAAAAACATAAAGACAGATGCTTTTAATCTAGGCGGTGGAAACAACATTTCAGTGAATGAGCTCATTTCCCTGATAGCAGAATATACTGAAAAAAAAGTAGAGATAAGATATATAGAAAAACAGAAGGGCGATGTTAAAGATACACTTGCAGATAATACAAAATCTAGGAAAGTTCTCAAATGGAAGCCGAAGACAGACATACGGTGCGGATTAAAAAAATATGTTGAGTGGATAAAGAATAGATAGGTGTTCTAATTGGCAAAGTGGTATTCAGAAATTGTAACTGAAAACATATATGGCTTTGGAACCAAGATAGCGATGCTCATAGGCGGAATTGGAACAGCCATCTTATTTCCAAAGATACTTGGTCCAGAACAGTTTGGTTACTTTGCACTAGTTTTCTCTGTGGCAAACATATGGCTGTTTTTTTCAAGTTTTGGCATAGATGACTCTATGATCAAATTCATTTCGTCTAGCACTGTAAAAAACAACACCGTAGAGTATCTAAGATTTTTTTATAAATGGAAATACTTTTTGACAATAATCTCTGCAGTCAGTCTTTTTTTGTTTTCTGACCAAATTGCAATTTATTTGTTCAAAGAATCAAAGCTTAGCATAGGCATTAAAGTAAGTAGTATATATGTTCTCTTTTATTCACTATACAATTACTACAACAACATTTTTATCGGATTGAAAAAAAATAAACTTATTTTTTATTCATCTACCCTATACAATATTCTTAGGATTATACTACCAATAATTCTTGTACTCATAGTTCTGGATTATTCAAATGTAATCGTAGGCACTACAATATCGACATTATTAGCACTTCTTATTCTGATATACTGGCTTTCCAAGATGAATCTTAAGGACGAGTCAAAAGAACTGGACTTTTCTGAGATAAAAAAATTCATCTATTATTGCAGCCTTATATACTTTGGTACTATATTGTTGCAATGGATGAGTTCAGTAATAATCGGTCTATTTCAGAGTTCGATGGAAGTTGGGTTTTATAGGATTGGATTGATGTGGGTATCTGCGATAGGTTTGATAAGCCCCGTAGCTACAAAAGTGTTCCTTTCATTCTATTCAGAGAAGCATGAAGCTGAAAAGAAAAGAGAGATGGAATCTATATTCAGATATTCCATAAGATACAGCATAATATTTTCTCTTTTAGCGGCTGTAGAGCTGCTTTTGGTTTCAGGCTACTTCATAAGATTCATATATGGTGATAGTTATATGGCATCTTCATTAGTTTTGGCTGTATTATCCTTTTTAGCCGTGGAGATTACAGTTAGCCAGGTAAATTATCCACTTCTCATGGGGGTTGGAAAAATTGATGTCCTGGCAAAATATATATTTTCAGTAGGCATTCTGACCAGTGTTTTTAGTTTTATTGCAGCCCCATACGGCATTGTAAGTGTAGCGGTAATAACAACCGTTGTCAGATTATTGGCGATAATTATTCTAACATATTACCTGGTGAAAACACTTGAAATGCAATTTGAACCTAAATTTTACATAAAGCCACTCCTATGCGCTATGCTGACTTTTGTAATATCCTACCCTGTCCAAAAGATTGTAGATTCTTTTTTAACCGGCATCTTGTATTGCATTTTCATAGCAATAGTCTATTCATTGACTCTAATATCTTCAAAAACCATTGAACTCATTGAGATAAAGAGGTTTATTGAGGAAATAAAATGCCAGATTCAGGTGAAATAAGAAAGGAGTATTACCAGCACTTTGACGGTGACTTGGATGAAAAAGCATATTATAGCGATTTATTTGTTCAAAAATTCTGGCAGAGAAAAAAGATAGACGACGTGTTAAAATTTATTGGCTCTAACTGTTTGATACTTGACATAGGGTCTGGATCAGGTATGATATCCAAATTTGCATCTGAAAAAAATATTGTTGTACCATTTGACATATCCAAAAAATGCATAAGTAATTCATTAAAATTAAATCCCTCTCTGTTCGGAGTAGTCGGTGATGCAATGGAAATCCCGTTCAAGGATAATAGTTTTGATACAATAATCTGCGTTGAACTTATAGAGCATCTACAAAATCCAGACAAATGCATGAATGAGATACACAGGGTTTTAAAAGATAATGGAAATTTGATAATGACAACCCCCAACTATAGAAGTTTTTGGCCGCTATTGGAATTTTTGTGGGATGAGTTCGGAAGGGGCAGGAATTACAGGTTCCAGCACATATCAAAATTCAACATAGACTCGATAAAAAATACATTAACAAAATATAATTTCAGGATAAAATCAATAAGAACGACCTTTCTGTTCACACCATTTATTGCTATATTCTCAGAGGAATTGGCAAAATTAGCTCTTTCAATTGAATCCAAGTTGCTCAATTACCTTAAGATAGGCATGCTGATAACTGTTTTTTGTGAAAAAATTTCGTAAAATATCCTATTTTTGTTTTAATTCATAGAGTACAACTTTATCAACCCAGCTCACAGGCCTTTCCTTGAAGAATTTCCAAAGTATTGAATCGCCACCTTCAATAGCTACAGAATCTATTTCAACAATATCAAATCCCTTTTCAATTCCCTGGGCTGATTTTAGCGCATCGTCTAAAATAAATATTCTTTCATTATATGTTTTGGTGTATTCTACAATGTTGAATTTCTCGGAATACGGCAAAATACCGCCTTTGTCAGACATAGTATAAATATTAAATGAATCATTGTATTTTTCAATATTGTAAATTTCATAGTCTTTCATGTAATAAACAAGTTGCGGATATATGTTACGGGATATCACTATAGAATCTACAGGACAATTCTTCTTTATCAAATCAATTGTTGAACCTATTATTTCATCTTTTAGGGAGAAAGCCCAATTCAGCCAATATGCTGTAAAAAATCCTATGAGCAGGGAAACGAATATAATTATATAAAAAAGTTTTTTATCCTTTTTGATTAAGTAAAATCCACCTACAAGAGATAGGAGCGGAGTTACCGTATAGAGCTGCTCTATATAATGTCCGCCAGTCCAAAGAAAAACGGCATAAAAAGGGATTGGAAGAATAAATGGGATAATTTTTCTTAATTCACTGTTATGAAATAAATCAAAAATCACAAGTATGGACAAAAATGATGCAGTACCATAAAAGAACAACAATACTATCAGCCTTTTTATTATTGTGATTAGACTAAGCTCTGTATTCCAATGAACTTTGCTGCTTGGAAGTAATGAATTAATCACATATTTTACGCCATTATAGCTACTTCCTGAATAAACAATTATTGGCAGATAGATGACAGCCACTGTTATTCCAAATATAATCAAAAACAAAATCAGGGACTTTATGTATTGTCTCTTAAAGAATAAAATCAGTGTAATGAAAAACATAATATAGAATATGGTTGGCTCACTTGCTCCAACAGATGCCCCAAATACTATTGCAGAGAATATTAAATATTTATCATAAAAAACATTTCTTTCTAACCATTTCATAAAAAGATAGAAACTCAACAAAGCCAGAAACACGCTGAACTGGTATATCTTGCTCCAAGTAAAGTAAAGGGGGAATAAAGGCGCTGTTATAAATAAAAATACTGCAAGATAGTTAATTTCACTTGTTCCTATATCCAAATTCACAATATCACAAAACTTCCTTACTATCCTATAAATCAAAAAAGTGGATATTATCGCAGGTATAAAAGCCATCAGATATATTATATTATCGCCGTTCAGCCCAATTGGATTAAAGATAAGATAAATAGCACGAGCGGTATATGCATAGAACGGATGCCCCGGCGGATGTAAGATTTTTCCATGTTCTATTGCATAAGCGTATTCGCCCCCGTCGAATTCAAACTGATATTTGTGTTGAGTCAAAAAAGCTACAATACTCAGATATACTACAATTAAAATCAACTTCCGATTCCAATGAGACTTACTCCAACAATTATAAAAATTATTCCTAGCCATTTCCAGATATTCATTTTCTCTTTTAAGAATTTAATAGACAAAAGGCATACCCATATGTAACCAATCGCTACAAGCGGGTACAATACTGAAAGTTCGCCACCCCTAAGTCCTATTATAAAAAAAACCGCCGAAATACAATACAATAAAAATCCAAGTATAATCTGATAATTCTTAAGCAATTTTTTAATATCTAATGTCAATTTTCCAGAGCCCATCTTGAAATAAAGCGAGCCGAAAGCCCCGATTATTGTAGCAAACAATACCAAAACAACTGCCCAAATTTCAGTTGCCATTCTTGTCACCTCCAAACCGCGGAAAACTACGTTTCTCCCAGTTTCTGGTTCTTCCTGACCTCTTCCTTTGAACTGTTATCATTTTCTTTCTTAAAGTTTCTTGTTGTATTGTAAATTGATTATTAAGAGCCATCGAGTTTACGAAGATGGCTCATTTGAACCTTTTACCAAAAAGGTTCACCAAAAGAATCTTTTGATGAAACTTTTCAGCAAAAGTTTCTGATTAAACTTTCTTAAAGTTTCTTGAACTTCCGATTCCTATGAGAGATACGCCAATTATTATTACAAATATACCAATCCATTTTGTCAGATTCATGCTATCTGTTTTAAAAAACATTGGCGAAAAAAGACTGACCCATACATAGCTCATAGCATATATTGGATACAAAACTGAGAGTTCTCCATACTTTAACGAAACAATCAAAATTCCTGCGCCTATAAAATATAATATAGATCCAATCCAAAGCGCATAATTAGTGATTAATAAAATTATGTCAAATGTCAATTTCTCTGAAGCAATCTTTAAAAAAATCTGACCGCTGGCTGTTATTAAAGTACTCAAAAATACAAGCGTCATTGCCCAAATCTTTGTTGCCATTGTAGGTTATTACTTAATAGTAAATAAATCCACTATTTCTCTGGGTTTAACAATCCCTCGCTCCGTAATAATTCCTCTTATATATTTGCTTGGCGTGACATCAAACGCTGGATTCCTAGCTTTAGAATTTTTTGGGGTTATTCGTTTTCCTAAAATAAAATGAATCTCATTTTCACTTCTTTCCTCAATGACAATGTCTTTTCCATTCTTACAGTTAAAATCAAATGTTGTAAGTGGAGCTGCCACATAGAATGGAATTCCATTCTCCCTAGCTAGAACAGCCTTTTCATATGTTCCAATTTTATTTGCGACATCGCCATTTTTAGCGATTCTGTCGGCACCAACAATTACTAAATCAATTTCACCGTTCTGCATAAAATAGCCAGCTGCATTGTCAGCTATTATCGAAAATTTAATGTCTTCATTCTGTAGCTCCCATGCAGTAAGATATCCTTGTAATCTTGGTCTTGTTTCATCAACAAATACATGAATATTTTTTTTGTTATAATGAGCGAATCTTATTGGACTGAGAGCAGTCCCATAATCGACACATCCAAGAGCACCGGCATTACAGTGGGTTAAAATTTTATAATTATTCTTTATCAGTTTTTCTCCAAACAGACCAATTTTTCTGCACTTTTCGACACTTTCAGATGCATATCTATTTGAAGCAAAAAACACCATTTGTTTGGCTTCTTCTACAGAATTAGCTTCTCTTAAGAATATTTTCATAAAATCTATCGCATGAAAAAGATTATAAGCAGTTGGTCTTGTTTTCGCTAATAAGGACTCAGCTTTCTTCATATGAACTCTAAATTTTTTTAGATTATTGGCTTTGAACTCAAAAGCTGCCTGTGAGATACCATAAGCGGCTGTAGCACCAATAGCAGGAGCTCCTCTGACTATCATGTTTCTTATAGCCTTTGCCGTCTCTCTATGGTTTTTACAGCTATGAATTTCAAATTTGTGCGGGAGTTTCAGCTGGTTTATTAGCTTGACAACTCCTTTTTCAATCCAGACGGTTCTATAATTTTTTATCTTATCTCTAATTTTTACTCTCATCTTTCCAAATCGCGGGAAACTACGTTTCCCCCACAGCCTTTTAGGAAAAGGCTGGCGAAAATAACTTTTGATGAAACTTTTCCTAAAAGTTTCACGGATAACTTAAACAAAATCTCCCTGTCTTATCCAATTCTATAGAACTTCCATCACTATTCAACCAAAGCAAATTATTACTTATATCGCTTGGGGTCATACAGAGGTATACACCGTTTGAAGCTATATTAATAACACCGCCATCACATTTATCTGTATCACTCCATGTCCAATCCCCATCTGGGTCTTTACTGAGATCAAATTCAGAAGAATCATCAGAGAGCCCTACAGAGATATTTCCATAGATATTGGTTATATTAATTTTTGCAGACGCTTGATATCCTGAAGGCGGATTGGGATGAGGGCCATTTTTAATAATCAAGCTCAAAGAATTATCCCGTATATTTTTGTATAAGTAAATCCTAGTATCTTGAGAGTCCGATATGTTAGCAGGATCCAATATGCACCTCTTATCATTATCATAGCTAGCAGTTTTATTGCCCATATACGGAACTATCGTCCATGTGTTAGCTCCTTGTACTATATTGTAAGAATGTGCCAGGAATACGATTCCATCGTCATTTACAACCCTTATGCTCATAGTATCATTAACAACTAAGCAGGTTTCATCTGGAGAACTGTTACACAAATTGTTGCATTCCGCCATAAAGCATTTAACCTCTACTGTATTCAATGGGGAGCTAAAGTACAACGTAATACCGCTTAAAAAGCTGCTGCCATATACAAAGACCGTAGGTTCGTCTTTGAAAAAACTTACTGTATAATTTCTATTGCCATAAAGTTTTTCGGGCAGGGTAAAATACTGGTAATAGCCATTTCCAACAGTATTTATCTCATTTATATTGTCAGCTATAAGATTAGCGACTCTTTTACCATGCATGTATGTTTTAATCTCAGTACTTCTGGCATACCTCTGATAAATCAATAAACTCATAATTATAAATATCAATATTACCGCTACTAATACCAATAAAAATTCAATACTTATCTGACTTTTATTCATTTTAAACACAATCAGGACATGTTATATTGACAAGATCATTGGGCGTTGATTCTATATTCAAGACATAATAACCCTCTCTTTTTATAGAAGACAAATCACCAGTCAATTGGCCTTTTGTTATCGCATAGATGTCTGTATAAGAATGATCTACAGAAACTCTTATCCTAACTGTTTTTCCATTTATGCTTACATTTTCAACGCTTGGCGATATATAAACATTACTCTGAGTCTTAGACGGATGTCCGTGTATATATATAAAATCAGCCTTCTCTCTAATCTCCTGAACAGCACGGTAAGCAGAATCAATCCCAATATGAGAACTTGCTGTTGATATAAGACTTGTTGCCACATAGAGTATCGCTACAAAAATGCCCAATGACAATGCTAGCATGACCATATACTCCAATGATGCCTGGGATTTTTTCAATTTCATTCTTCCTTTTTCTCTTTTAACTTCTTTTCAAATATCCTCTCATGTATATTCCTTAATAATTCAGCGACGTCTTCACTACATTTGGCTTCTTCTATTTCTCCATCAGTTGCAACTTCGACAACATG
>Ga0315280_10010372_pt1 | contig 11700 bp, 8 predicted proteins | sample YL17G06_40_MG_FD_203697 | JGI IMG/M metagenome (GOLD analysis project Ga0315280, IMG submission 203697) | Sediment microbial communities from Yellowstone Lake, YNP, Wyoming, USA - YL17G06_40 | ecosystem: Environmental > Aquatic > Freshwater > Lake > Sediment | place: USA: Wyoming | collected... | reverse complement strand
GAATCGGATTTCGTGGCCAAAACCGCGGACTTCAAGACCCTGGTGAAGGAACTGGCGATGCAGGTGGCAGCGGCCGACCCGAAGTACGTGCGCCGCGAGGAGGTGCCGGCCGAGGAGCTCGAGCGCGAGCGCGCCATCTACCGCGCGCAGATGGAGAACCAGGGCAAGCCGGCCAAGGTGCTGGACAAGATCGTCGACGGCAAGTTGAACAGCTTCTACGAGCGCGTGGCGCTGCTCGACCAGCCGTCCATCCGGGACCAGAACGTGAAGGTGTCGGCGCTCATCGCCCAGGCGGTCGCCAAGGTCGGCGAGAACATCACCGTGTCGCGCTTCGCGCGGTTCAAGGTTGGCGAAGCGGCATAGCCGCTTCGCCCGACCTCGTCCGAAGTCCGGAGTCCGAAGTCCGAAGTCGCAGCCGACGTCGGACATCGGACATCGGACATCGGACCTCGGACATCTTCCCGGCGTCCCTCGATCTATAATCCCCCCTGATGCCACCCTCCCCTGCCTACCGCCGCATCCTGCTGAAATTGTCCGGCGAAGCCCTGATGGGCGAGCAGAACTACGGGATCGATCCCGCGATCACGTCGCAGATCGCGACCGACATCGGTGAGATCCAGGTGCTGGGCGTCCAGACGGCCATCGTGATCGGCGGCGGCAACATCTTTCGCGGGCTGGCGGCGAGCGCGCGCGGCATGGATCGCGCGACCGCCGACTACATGGGGATGCTGGCCACCGTGATGAATGCGCTGGCGCTGCAGGACGCGCTCGAACACTACGGGATCACGACGCGCGTGCTGACCGCGATCGAGATGCGCGCCGTTGCGGAGCCGTTCATCCGCCGCCGGGCGATCCGGCACCTCGAGAAGGGCCGCGTGGTCGTCTTCGCCGCCGGCACCGGCAACCCCTACTTCACCACCGACACGGCGGCGGCACTGCGCGCCATGGAGATCAAGGCCGAGGTCATCCTGAAAGCGACCAAGGTCGACGGGATCTACACCGCGGACCCGGTGATGCATCCGGAGGCCACGCGGTTCGAGGAGATCACGTATCTGCAGGTGCTGGAGCAGGGCCTGCAGGTGATGGACGCCACCGCCATCTCGCTGTGCATGGACAACCGGTTGCCGATCATCGTCTTCAACCTGCGCACCGGCGGCAACCTGCGGCGCGCGGTCCTCGGCGAGGCGGTGGGGTCGATCGTGAGGGTGTGAGAATCGTGCGGGGTGCGAGGTGCGGGGCGCGCCCAGCACCGGGCACGGCACTTCGCACTTCGCACATCGCACTTTTTGCGGAGCGAACATGGAAGCGACCACTGATCTGAAGGGTGTCAACGCGGAAGCGAAGAAGAGAATGGACGTCGTGATCGATCACCTGCGCCACGAGCTGCAGGGGGTTCGCACCGGTCGCGCCTCGATTGGCATCCTGGACAGCGTGCAGGTGGAAGCCTACGGCACGCGGATGCCGATCAACCAGGTGGCCACCTTGTCGGTGCCCGAGCCGACGCTCATCATCGCGACACCGTTCGACCCGACGTTGATGGGCGCCGTCGAAAAGGCGGTGCGGGCGTCCGACCTCGGCCTGAATCCCGCCAACGACGGCAAGGTGGTGCGCATTCCGGTGCCGCCGCTCACCGATGAGCGGCGCAAGGAGCTGTCGCGCCACGTCCACAAGCTGAGCGAGGACGCGCGCAACAGCGTCCGCACCGCCCGCCGCGAAGCGAACGAGCGCCTGAAGAAGCTGCTCAAGGACAGGAAGATCTCGGAAGACGACGAGCGCAAGGGCCTCGACGACGTCCAGAAGCTGACCGATCAGCACATCCAGATGATCGACGACCTGCAGAAGAAGAAGGACGCGGATCTGCTGGGAAAGTAGTGAGCGTCAGTCCCCGAAACACACTCCCAGCGCCCTTGCCGTCGTGACGGTGTCGCTCTCGAGCGGCACCTTCTTCGTCTTCCCCACCACCTCTCCGAGCGGGACCGGGACGATGTCGGGCGGATCGGAGGCGACCATGTTCCCGAACAGGCCGCGACGCGCGAAATCGACGGCCGCGCCGCCGAACCGCGTCGCGAGCACCCGGTCGCGGCTGGTCGGCGCGCCGCCGCGCTGCAGGTGGCCGAGCACCACGTCGCGCGTCTCCTTGCCCGTCAGCCGTTCGAGCTCGTGCGCGACCCGCGCGCCGATGCCGCCCAGTCGCTCCACGTAACCGTTGTGGGCGCGCTCCTTCAACGCCGCCTTGCCGCCCTTGGCCGCCGCGCCCTCCGCGACCACGACAATGCTGAACCGCGCGCCCCACGCATCGCGTTCCCGGATGCGGCACGCGACGACGTTCAGATCGAACGGGATCTCCGGCATGAGGATGACGTCTGCGCCGCCGGCGAGTCCCGCGTGCAGCGCGATCCACCCCGTATAGCGTCCCATCACCTCGACGACCATCACCCGGTGATGCGACTCGGCGGTCGTGTGCAGCCGATCGATCGCGTCGGTGGCAAAGCTCACCGCGGTGTCGAAGCCGAAACAGTTCGTCGTCCCGACGATGTCGTTGTCGATCGTTTTCGGCACGCCGACCACCGGGATGCCCAGCGTGAAGAAGCGGTGCGCGATCGACAACGTGCCGTCGCCGCCGATGACCACCAGGGCGTCGAGCGCGAGGCGGTGAAAGGTATCGATGCAGCGCTGGGAGTAGTCGATCGGGCCGGCACCGGTGCCCGACGGCGGCGGATAGGCAAACGGGTTGCCGCGGTTGGTGGTGCCGAGAATCGTGCCGCCGATGCGCAGGATGCCGGTGACGTTGTTCGGCAGCAGCACGCGCGATCGGTTCGTGTCGAGCAGGCCGTCGAAGCTGTCTTCGAGGCCGAGGCAGCCGATGCCCGCGTTGCAGGCCGACTTCACCACCGCGCGGATGACCGCGTTCAGCCCCGGCGCATCGCCGCCGCCGGTCAGGACCCCAAGGCGTTTCACGTCAGACATGCGCGGGAGTATAGCAGTGCGAGCGTGAAGGGCTTCAGCCCCGCTGACGTCCGTGCTAGAATTGTGGGTCTGCCGGGCCCGCGTTGGGCTCGTCATGCGGCAGGGCGTGGTCTCGGCCCTGCGGATCACACATCGTGGGCGGCTAGCTCAGCTGGGAGAGCGCCGCGTTCGCAACGCGGAGGTCGGGAGTTCGAGCCTCCTGCCGTCCACCAACAATTCCCTCCCCCCCGAGAAGACCTCGATGTCGGGGTGTCCTTGAATGGATCTGCCTCGACGTGTATCGGGACCTGACGCCCCTTAATGCGACTCGAACCCGGCTACAATGCCCAGCATGGCCCGCCCAGCGTCGCACCATCGTGGGGCGCCATTCCTGATTCTCGTGGCGGTCGTGATCGCGTCGGCCATTCCTTGCGCCGGCGCGGCCCAGACACCGGTTGAGATCGCCGCCGCGCAAGCGCGCTACAACGCGCTGAAGGCAACCGTGAAGCCGGAGGGCGACCTGCGCCGCGAGATCGACGCGATCGACAAGGCGCTGGCCGAGGCGATGCGCCTCGACAACGTCGCGGAGGCGATGCGGTTGTTCGCGCGAGGAACGGTGCGGCTGTCCGGCCAGCCGTGGACCGAAGTCTTCGACTATGCATCATCGGTGCTGTTGCGCGCCGACCGCCTGTTCGTCGATTCTTCCAGTCCTTACACGGTCAGGCTGCACCAGATCTACACGCCCTCCCTTGCCCTGCGCGCGGCCTTGACCGCGCACGTCACGCTGCACCGTCCCCCAAGGGCCGGCGCTACCGGCCTCGACGCGCGCGGCCGGCTGGTAAAGGATTTGGGTGCGTTCAGCGGCGTCCCGCCCGACCTGCGTGCATCCCCTTTCCAGTTCGATCTGAATCTCACCGGCGTGGCGGACGGCCGGTACGTCGTCGAGGTCGAATTGCTGGACAGCGGCGCGCTCGTCGCGCTGCGGGGCCTGATGATCGAGGTGAAGAAGGGCCTCGACGCCCGCCTGGCCAACCTCGAGGGTGGGCTCGCGCGGGTACGGAGCGATCTGGCAGAGGCATTCGGCGTGGACGTCCGCTACCCGGCCGACTTCATCCGCAAGGTCAACCAGGGCCTGGTCGAGCGCGGCGACTTCGACGTAAGCCGCGAGGTCGCCGCCGCGGAGGACGTGTTGCGCTCGCTCGAACGCGGCAGAGATCCGTTCGCCCGCCGGACCGGCGACTTCAAGCGACATTACTTCTTCGCCGAGGCCGGCGAGATCATGCCGTATCACCTTTACGTGCCCACCGGGTACACCGGCAGAAACCCGCTGCCACTGGTCGTCGCGCTCCACGGCCGCGGCGGCAACGAAGATGTGTTCTTCCGCCTGGAGACGCTCCGCACGCTGGCCGAGGAACGCCGCTACCTGGTGGTCGCGCCGCTCGGGTATCGCGTGGATGGCCGGTACGGCGCGGGTACGACCCAGGATCCGGCTGTGCGCCGCCGGCGCGCGCTGAGCGAGGCGGACGTGATGAACGTCCTCGATCTCGTGCGCAAGCAATACGCGGTGGACAACGATCGCATCTATCTGCTCGGGCACTCCATGGGCGCCGGCGGGGTCTGGCATCTCGGCGTGAAGTTTCCGGATCGGTGGGCGGCGCTCGCCTGCTTCTCCGGATTCGGCACTCCGGAGGACGAAGTCCACATGAAGCACATCCCGCAGCTCGTCGTGCACGGCAGTGCGGACGCCGCGGTCCCGGTCAGCGACTCGCGCGCAATGGTCGCCGAGATGAAGCGGCTGGGCGTGGTGCACCAGTACATCGAGGTTCCAGGCGGCGATCACGGCAACGTGGTCGAACCCAACCTCGCCGCCGCCTTCGATTTCTTCGATCGCCACCGCCGCAAGAAGTGATCGGGCGCGCGTCGAAGGCCGCCGTCGGGCGCTTTCAGTCGAACTCTCCGCCCCAAAGCTGCTCGAGGAACCGCGTCATGGGCATGAGGACGATGTCGCCGACCTTGCGTGTCCTCGGCTCGAGCGACACGCACAGCAGCCGCTTGAAGACCCGCTCCTCCGCGAGCGCCCGCAACGACCGCAGGTCGTGCGCGAAGACCCGCGGGCTGGCCTTCAATTCGATCGCCGTGTGCTCGCCGAGCAAGAAGTCCACCTCGAATCCCGAGGCGGATCGCCAGTACGACAGGCGCTCGCTCGACACGTAGTCGCGCCAGCTGACGAGTTCGTTCATCAGCCACGTCTCCATCGCCTCGCCGTACTCCCGCGTCCCTGGGCGCACGTGTCGCCCCTGCAGGGCCCCGACGACGCCGGCGTCGAAGAAGTAGTATTTGGACGAAGCGATGGGCCGGCGCTTTCGCGACTCGCGCCAGGCTGGAAGTTTGTGCAGTACCAGTGTGTCCTGCAGAATCTGGAAGTACTCGTACACGGTCGTGCGCGGCACTTGCGCGTCGTTCGCCACGTTGGTGAAGTTGACCATCGTCGCGTTGCAGAGCGCCGCGACGCGCAGGAAGCGGCTGAACGCGGGGATATTGCGCGTGATCCCCTCGGCCATCACCTCCTGCTGCAGGTACAGCCCGGTGTAGGCGTCGAGATCGGCGGCGGGGTCGTCGGAGAAGTAGATCGAGGGCAGCGTGCCGCGTGTCAGCGCAGTCGTCAGGTCGAACCACTCGCCGAGCTCATGCGACGTCAGCGGATGCAGCCGGAGTGTGCGGGCGCGGCCGCCGAGCAGGTTGACGCCGCCGCGGCGCAGCTTGCGTGCGCTCGAACCGGTCATGACGAACCGGATCCCCCGCTGTTCGATCAGTCGATGAACCTCGTTGAGCAGTTCCGGGAGACGCTGGATCTCGTCGATGACAACGACCTCGTGTCGCGGTCCCGTCTCCTGGGCGAGGAGGCCGGGGTCGCGACTGAGCGCCAGGTAGGTCGACGAATCGAGCAGGTCGTAGAGGCGCGCGCCGCCGAGGGCCCGGTGCGCGAGAAACGTCTTGCCCGTCTGGCGCGGCCCGAACACGAAGTGGGACTTCCTCGCGGCCAGCGTGCGCAGATCCAGCGTGCGCGCGATGATGGGAGGCTCGACCTTCTGGCCTCCGGTGAATGACGACATAGTCGTCATTTATCATGATATATGACGACAGTGTTGTCAATGCCTGGGCGCTCCCGCCGCCCGGCCGTTCCTGCAGCGCGTCTCACCTGGTGATCCTCTCCGTCGGCAGCACCACGCGGTGCGGCACCTTCTCGCCGTTCAGGATGCGTTCGGCGAGTTCCACGGCCTGCCGGCCGCCGGTCGGGTAGACGAACGTCGCGTCCAGCTTGCCGTCCTTGACCGCCTGGCGCCCGCCGTCGAGCCCCGGCAGCGCGTCGATGCCGATGAACTTCATCTCCTTCTCGCGGCCCTTGGCCTTGGCGGCCAGGTACGCCCCCATCGCCATCGGGTCGTTGTGCGCGTAGACGAGATCGATCGTCGACTGCGCCGCCAGCGCCATCTCCATCTGCGTCATCGCTTCCTCGCGCAGCCAGTTCGCCACCGGATCGTGCACGATCTGCAGCCCTGGATACCGGGCGATCGCGTCGTGCATCCCCCTGCTGCGGTCGATGGCCGGCGGCGATCCCGGCAGGCCGCGAATCTCGACGATCCGGCCGCTGCCGTGCAGCAACTGGGCAATGTGCTCGCCGGCCTGCCTGCCGATCTCGTAGTTGTCGGCGCCGATGAAGACCGTGTAGCTGTCGCCTTCGATGCCCCGGTCGATGACGATCACGGGGATGCCGGCCCTGAAGACGCGCTCGACGATGGGCGTCAGCGGCTTCGCTTCGTTCGGCGAGATCATCAGCAGCTCGACGCGCTGCCTCAGGAAGTTCTCGACATCGGCCACCTGCTTCGCGTTGTCCTGCTGCGCGTCGGCGTAGACGACCTGCAGGTCGGGAAAATCCTTCGCGCGCTCGGCCACCTCGGCGTTCATTGCCACGCGCCACGGCTCCCCCAGGTTGCACTGCGAGAACCCGACCAGGTGCCGCGCAGGCCCGGTGCGACCGCAGGCGGCCAGCAGGACGAGCACCACGCCTGCCGCCATCATCCGGCGCCCCGCGGCAAGGCTAAAGCCTCGCCCTACCAGCGGCGCCGGAACATCAGCACGAGCGAAAGGTCCTGCCTCAGGCCGTGGGCCTTGGGCCTCCGTAGCCCTAAGCCAGACAGGCCGCGAGCCGTGAGCCCTGAGCCCTGAACCGTCACCTTGGCTGCCGGTTCTGAAGCCAGACGGCAGCCAAGATGATCGCGCCCTTGAGAATGAGCTGGAGGTTCGCATCGACGTTGTTCAGCCCCATGCTGTTGTTGATGATGCCGATGATGAGCGTGCCGACGAGCGTGCCACCGACAGTGCCGACGCCGCCCGAGAGGCTGGTGCCGCCGATCACCACCGCGGCAATCGCGTCGAGCTCGTAGCCGACGCCGTCGTTCGGGTTGCCCTGTTCCAGTTGCGCGCAGTGGATGATGCCGGCCAGCGCGGCCAGCCCCGCGCACAACACGTAGACGAGCACCTTGTGCCGGCGGACGTTCACGCCCGAAAGACGCGCCGCCTGCTCGTTGTCGCCGATCGCGTAGATGTAGCGGCCGGGACGCATCCGCGACATCAGCACGGCCACCGCGCCGACCGACAGCAGGAACAGGACGGCCGGCACCGGCACGAACGGCGCGATCGGCGCGGCCAGGATCCGAAACGACTCGGGCGCGCCGCCCGCGCCAAAACCAAGCGGGATCGCGGCGCCGCCGCTGATGTATCGCGCCACGCCCCGTGCCGCGCTCATCGTCGCCAGCGTGGCGATGAAGGGCTGCAGCCGCCAGCGCGCCACCACCAGGCCGTTGACCAGGCCCCAGAGACAGCCGACCGCCAGCACGATGGGCACGACTGCCCAGACGCCGAGCCCCGAGCGCATCAACAGCGATCCGGTCAGCGTCGCGGCGAGGGCGAGAACGGACCCGACCGACAGGTCGATGCCGCCCGAGATGATGACAGGCGTCATGCCGGCCGCGAGGATGCCCTTTTCGGCCACCTGCCGGAGAATGTCGGTCAGGTTGCCGACGTCGAGAAACACCGGCCGGCCGCCGCGGATTGGCGAAAAGACGACGGCGAGCAGCGCGACGGCGAGCAGGCCGAACAGGCTGGCGAACCGGGAGCCGAGCCATGGGCGCCGCGGCGCGGGCGGACTGGATGGCGGTGGCTGGCGCGCTGCCACGTCGTCCGGTGTCCGGTGTCCACTGTCCGGTGTCAACGTGGCCGGACTCGCGACTTTGCCTTCCCGACGTCGGACTTCGGACTCCAGGCTTCGGACTTCGGACTTCGGACCTCGGACAACGCCGACAGGTCCGGTGGCGGCGGCGAGCAGCGTTTCCTCTGTGGCGTCGCCCCGTTTGAAGGTGCCGGTCACGCGGCCGTCTCGGAACACGATCACGCGATGCGACAGCGAGAGAATCTCCGGCAGTTCCGACGAACACAACACGATGCCGTACCCGCTGGCGGCCAGCCCGCGGATGAGCGTGTAGATCTCGGATTTCGCGGCCACGTCGATGCCGCGGGTCGGCTCGTCGAGCAGCAGCACCGACGGCGACGCGAACAGGCACCGCGCCAGCAGCGCCTTCTGCTGATTGCCGCCGCTCAGCGTCGAGATGAGCGCGCTCCCCGAGGCGCAGCGCACCCCGATCCGTTCCATCAGGGCGCCCGCCTCGCGCGCCTCACGCGCCGCGCCGAGCAGCAACCCTGGCGATACCGCCTCGAGCCGACTCACCGTGATGTTGGCGCGAACGTCGAGGTCGGGGAAGATGCCCTGGTCCTTGCGATCTTCCGGCAGCAGCACGATGCCGGCATGGCGCGCGGCGATCGGCGACTCCGCTCGATACTCGCGCCCCTTGACGACCACACGTCCGGTTGGCCGCTGATCCAGGGCGCCCGTCAGCGCGAGCAGGAAATCGGTACGCCCCGCACCAATCAGGCCGGACAGGCCGACGATTTCGCCGCGGTGCACCGACAGGGACACGTCGCGAAGCCGGTAGCCGCTCGGCCGGGCAGGATCCGGCAGCGAGAGCCCTTCGACGCGCAGCAGTTCCTCGTCGCCGGCCTCCGGCAGATCGATCTCGTTTCGCCCGATGGCGCGGCCGGCCATCAGCCGCACCATTTCCTGCTCGTCGATCGTGCCCCCCGGAACCGTGGCCACGTGCCGCCCGTCGCGCAGGACAGTGATGCGCGTGGCGAGCCGGCTCACCTCGTCGAGCCGGTGCGAAACGTAGACGACGGCCACGCGGCGCGCAGCGAGGTCGCGGACGAGCCGTTCGAGGCGATGGACCTCATCGGGGCCAATGGACGAGGACGGTTCGTCCATGATCAGGACCCGGGCGTTGAGCGACAGCGCGCGCGCGATCGCCACCAACTGGCGATGCCCCGCTTCGAGGTTTCCCACGGGGACCTCGCGCAGGGGCCCGGCATGCTGTGCCCCGACCGCCTCGAGCGCGGCAACCGCCTGTCGTGTCAGCTCGTCGGTGTCGATGAGGCCCAGCCGCCCGCGCGGTTCCCGGCCCAGGAGGATGTTGTCAGCGGCCGGCAGCGTTGAAACGAGCTGCAGTTCCTGGGGGATGACGGCAATGCCGGCGCGAAGCCCGTCCGAGGGCGAACCGAATCGCACCGGCCGGCCATCGAGGAGGATCTGCCCTTCGTAACCGACCTCTTCCCCGGAGAGGATTCTGATCAACGTGGACTTGCCGGCGCCGTTCTGGCCGACGAGCGCGTGAACCTCGCCGGGGCGAACATCGAAATCGACGTCGCTCAGGGCGAGGACGCCGGGATAGGCCATCGACAGGTGCCGCGCCGCAAGGACGGGCTCCTCGTCGTTCACTCCCTGAACTCCTGCCCGCCCGCGCTTGCTTGATCTTCCGAGCTACGGCGCGGCCCCGCCGCAGATCGCGAAGCAGCACCGCGAGCGAAGGCGGGGGCCTGATGGCGATCGAGCGTGTCGTCGATGTCGCCGCACACGTTCACCCGGAGGCCGAGTTCGTGCGCCATGCCGGCCTTGGCAGCCAGCAGGCGGCGCGCCTCCGCCGCGTCTGGCGCGTACGCCACCTGGATGTGGTTGGCCTTGTGCTTCGCCATGAACTGGTCGCGGGTCACGCCGTACAGGACAGCGTGCATCATCGGCCACTGCGGCGTCGTGGCAGCCCAGCGACGCTCGGTTTCCTGCTGCGGCAGTCGAACGGCCCCGCCGCGGCCGATGTCCATGTGCAGGGCGTCGCCTTCGACGTAGATCCGGCTCCAGACGATCTCGCCCGGCCTGCTGACTCCCTTGATGGTCGCGCCGCCACGCGGGAAGTACATCGGCGGCTGGCGCTCGGCGCACGCGCCCGCGTACCCGCCCTCGAGGTGACTGGCAGGCACGGCGCCGGAAATCTCGAACAGCCACACGAACTCGTTCACGCCGGACCCTTCGAAGTGCGCGCCCCAGCGCACGTCGTGCAGCGTCGTGGAGGGATCCACCCGGGCATCGGTCCACACGCGGTTGGTGAACAGCGCGTCGAGGCCCGCGCACTCGTCCACCTCGTTGAAGTGCGGGACCGCCTGGCCCTCGAACAGAACCTGGCCATTGTCGCCAAAGACCGGCGGCCGGTCGGGATTGTTCAGCAGCCCTTCCGCAAGATCCGACGCGACGCAGGTGTCCTTGAGCCCCTGCTGGTACTGGATGCCGATGGCCGCGCAGCCGAAGGCATCGGCCATGCGAACGGCGGCGTCGTACATCTTCAGGCCCTCGAGCACCTGCGTCTCGGTGAGTTCCGTGTCGTCTTCGTCGCCGAGATCGAACGTCATCCCGCGGCTGCGCAGCCAGGCCAGGTGCCGAGCGGCCGTGTCGTCGTGCACATCCTGCATGGCGGCGAAGAGCGCCGACTGGCTGAGCCGTTCCTTGAAGACGCCGACCGCATGCAGCAGGTGGTCGGGGATGATCGCGTTGTACATCCCCATGCAGCCCTCGTCGAAGATGCCGATGATGGCCTGCTGTGCGCGCAGGCTCTCGCCGAGCCGCGCCCCCCGTGCCGCCGCCCTTCTCAGGCCATCGTCCCACCTGTCAACGTCGAGCGGCGCGACGTGACTCGCATCGTGGCTGATGCGGCTCTCCGCCAGCCACTGCCGCAGCCCGCGGCGCGCGAAGTCGTCCTCGAAGGTCTCGCTCCAGATCGTGCTGTAGGGAATTCCCGCCTTGGTCAGCGATCCGTTCAGGTTCAACATCCCGACCAGCCCGGGCCACTGGCCGCTCCAGTTGGCGAGCGTGAGAATGGGTGCGCGATGCCGGGTCAGGCCGGGAAGGACGTGACTCGTGTACTGCCAGACGGCCTCGGCGACGACGAGGGGGACCGCGGGGTCGATGCGGCGAAACGCCTCGATCCCGGCCGCCTGACCGTCGAGAAAGCCGTGGCCCTTGGCGGCGTCCACGGCGTGTCCGCGAACAACCACGCAATCGAGGCGCGCGAAGGCACGGCAGACCGCCTCTTCGAGGGCGGCCTGGGCAGGCCAGCACATCCGGTTGGCGGACAGCCGGGAATCGCCGCTGGCGACGAGACAGATCTGGTGCGACATGGCGGTCCTTTCGACGTTGCGAACGCCTCCTTCTACAGATGGAGACGGGGGAATGTCAAGACGACACGGGGGCCGACGACACAAGTGCTGAGTGCTTGGTGCTACGTGCTGCGTGCTGTGCTACGTGCTACGTGCTGCGTG
>Ga0315280_10010371_pt1 | contig 11701 bp, 4 predicted proteins | sample YL17G06_40_MG_FD_203697 | JGI IMG/M metagenome (GOLD analysis project Ga0315280, IMG submission 203697) | Sediment microbial communities from Yellowstone Lake, YNP, Wyoming, USA - YL17G06_40 | ecosystem: Environmental > Aquatic > Freshwater > Lake > Sediment | place: USA: Wyoming | collected... | reverse complement strand
GATGGCATAGGTGATACGCCTTACATCATTGATGCTGACAATCAAGACCGTTATCCGCTGATGAGACCGTGGACTTTGATGCCTACGGTTTACACTTTCTCAATAGTCTGGGAAGAAGAAACTTTCACGGTCTCCGTGGAAAGCAACTCAACTGTCTCCAACTTTGCATTCAATCAACCAAACAAGGAGATCAGTTTCTACGTCACCGGTCCTGATGGCACCATTGGCTTCTCCAATGTGACAATTCCAAAGCAGCTTCTGTATGGAGAACCTTGGTCAGTACTAATAGATGGTATATCAGTCACTCCAACGATTGCAGAAAATGAAACACATAGCATACTATATTTCACATACACCCACAGCACCCACAAAATCCAAATAATAGGCACCTATGTAATTGCACCGCCTCCGCCGCCGCTTTCAGTTTCTATAAGCCCGCTTTCATCCTCAATCCTCGTGGGTCAATCGGTAACGTTTACATCAACAGTTTCAGGAGGCTACACGCCATACAGCTACCAATGGTACCTTAACGCTGCCCCTGTTTCAGGAGCAACATCAGACACATGGACATTTACGCCAACAACAAGCGGAATCTATTACATAGACCTCAAAGTCACAGACGCTAAAGCCAACACTGCACAATCCGAAACCGCCCGCATAACAGTTGCAACCGTCCCTGTTGGAGGCTACTCATTCCCGATACACGTTGAAACTAAGACAGAACCAGTCTTACCATACATCGCCTTAATAGCAATCTTAACAGCAGTCTTCACAAAATTGAGACCAAAAACCAAAAGAAAACGCTAAAAACCATACAACCTCACCTTTCAGCACAGATCTCAAACACACAAGCAGATAACAAACAATCAGCATTTATAACCATGTTCAAGTTCACGTAGTGTTTGGAGAAAGCAGACCTTAAAAGTCCCACATCAGGAGATTTGAAACGTTAGAAGTCTCTTATCTCTGCTTTGATTTCGCTTTGGGATTCCGCAGTCCTTAGGAATAGGTTTACTTGTTGCTTTACGAGTAGCTTACCCAATTGTCAGATAATCCAAGAAACTGGTTGAATATGCATAGAAGTTTTCTCCATAAAACCTAAATTGTCTGAAGAGTATACTTTATGGTTGTGCAGGAGAAGGGAGAAACACTGTTTATGGGGAAGACAGCTTCAACAACAATGCTTACGCTGCTGTTAACAAGCATGTTGACGTTGGCGTTTAACATTCAACCAGTTAAGGCAAGCGGAACCATTTACATTAGGGCGGATGGAAGTATAGACCCACCAACCGCAAATATTACCACCACGGACAACGTCACCTACATCTTTACTGGAAACAATTATGAAGAGATTGTTGTGGAGAGAAGCAACATAATAATCGACGGAAACGGATACACGCTTCAAGGAACTGAAGAAATAGCCTTCTTTCTATATGAAAGAAGCAATGTGACAATAAAAAGTACAAAAATCGAGACATTCAGGTATGGCGTATGGATTGATAGTTCTTCAAACAATAAAATTTCTGACTGTGAGATTAGTGGAGGCGAATACGGCGTTTATTTATTGGATTGGAATTGCGACCACAACACAATTGCGGGGAATAAGATAACGAAGAAAGGGAGAGGTATCTATGTTGCCTCAACCTCATATAACAACACAATTTTAGGGAATGAAATAACTAACTGCCAAGTTGGCGTCTGGCTCGAATCCTCTAACAACACGGTTTCTGGAAACAGCATAACGGAACCCATGGGCGGGTATGAGTATGGTATCCGTCTCTACGCCTCCAGCAGAAATATGATCTCAGGAAATAACATAGAAAACCACCAATATGGCATAGGATTCTATGGCTTTGCCAGGAACAACACAATTTCAGAGAACAACATAACCAATAATGACAATGGGGTCTTTTTCCTGGGTTTTTCACCCTCTGGCAACTCTTTTTTTCATAATAACTTTATTGGCAACCATCAACAGGTATCGAGGGATGATCCGCATACAATCAACATTTGGGATGACGGCTATCCTTCCGGCGGAAACTATTGGAGCGACTATAATGGAATAGACGCTGATGGTGATGGCATTGGCGACACGCCCTATGTAATTGATGCAAACAATACTGACAGGTATCCGCTTATGCGTCCTTGGACGCCTGAGCATGAGCTTGCTGTGTCAATAATGGCCCCAACCTTCATAATGCTTGGTGGTTCATCATCACTCGAAGCAATCGTCACGAACTTAGGACGAAATGATGAGGTCGATGTGGAATTTCTGCTTCTAATCGACAGCACAGTAGTGAACTCTACAATTATACCCCTTCTGCAAGCAAGTAATTCCTATATGCTCAGCTATCTATGGACCCCAACAATTGAGGGAACATACAACGTAACTGCCTACGCAAGTACGGTGTCTGGCGAAGCAACTATACAAAACAACCAAAAGACTAAACTTGTAATCGTTGCGGTTTCACCTCCTCACGGGTCACCAGTTGGCGTTATGGCTGGCGATTGGATAAAGGTTGATTATACGATTAGTGGTTGGCCTGCTGGGCAGCCGTATCCAGAGTGGTTGAAGGTGGAGTTTCTAAGCGTTGAAGGAACAAGCGCTACTGTGCGGGTGACAATGCACATGTCTGATGGAACAGAGCAGAACGCAACGGTGCCTGTGGATGTCGTGGCTGGCGGTGGTGAAGCTTTTGGGCTTTCAGGCTTTGTTATACCTGCCAACCTGACAACTGGAGACTCCGTTTACATAACTGGGTATGGGAACGTAACAATAGAAGGTGAAGCTACAAGAACATACGCGGGAGCAAGTAGAACAGTAGTCTATGCAAGTATTTCACAGTATGGAACCCAACTAACCTATTACTGGGACAAACAAACAGGAGTAATGGTTGAGGCATCCACAACTTCAGGCGGCATGACCGCAACCGCCAAGGCAACGGAGACAAACATGTGGCAAGCTGGCCCCTCTGGTCTTCCAATAGAACCTATTTATCTCTACATCTTAGCAGCATCGGTGATAATAATAGTAGTAGGAGCAACAGCTTTCATAATACGAAGAAAGAAAAAACCTCCAGAAGAGGTTGAAAATTCGCAGTCTGAACTCCGATTATCACGCACTGGATTTAGACGTAATTCTGGGCATAGGATAACGCGTGTATAAAGCGAGTGGTGAATTATGAAGAGAATATTTGCTGGAATCATTTTGGTGCTGCTGTTAACTGGCATGTTGGCTCTGGCATTTAGCGTCAAACCAGTCCGTGCGTCTGGAACTATTTACATTAGGGCTGACGGGAGCATAGACCCACCAGATTCTCCTATCACGACTTTGGATAACATGACGTACACGCTAATTGGCAATATAACAAGCTCCATTGATGGAGTCGTCGTGGAGAGAGACAACATTGTAGTTGATGGGGCAGGATACACTATTCAAGGCACAGATGGCGAAGCAGGTATATACCTTTCATGTAGAAGCAACGTTACAATCGAAAACATAAGCATCAGAGGGTTTGACTCGGGCGTCAATCTTACTTCATCATTCAGCAACAGCATAGTGGAAAACGAGATAGCAGAAAACGGGTTTGGCATCACGCTGTACAACTCATCAAGCAACACAATAGCCGAGAACAATATGACAGGAAACTACCACTTAGGCATCGATCTGTCCGAATCTTCAGATAACAACTTGTCCAGAAACAACATGGTATCCAACGATTACGTCTTTCGTCTTTTCTTTTCTTCAAGGAACAGCATTTGCCGAAACAACATAGCAGACAACAACCGCGGCATTTGGCTTTTCGAGTCCTCAAACAACATCGTCAGCGTAAACAAGATAATAGCCAATGTCTATTATGGCATCATGCTGGATTCTTCCTCAAACAACATTGTTTCCCAGAATGACATAGAAGAGCACACATATCAAGGCATTCATCTCTACGATTCTTCGAGCAATAGCATCTTTGGAAATAACATAGTGAACAACCGTAACTATGGTATCTGGATTGACATCTCATCGTGGAACAATTCGCTGTTTCACAACAATTTCATAAACAACACAAGGCAAGTAGCTCTCTTCTTCCCCCAGACTGTTTCAGTGTCTTGGGATAGTGGCTATCCTTCCGGTGGCAACTATTGGAGCAATTACACTGGTGTGGACATGAAGAACGGTTTATATCAGAATGAGACCGGCGGTGACGGGATAGGTGACGTACCCCATGTTGTCGGTCCTGCTAATATGGACAACTACCCTCTCATGCATCCTTGGAGCAGTCTGCCAGTCCACAACATGAACACGGGACTAGGCTATGAAACAATTCAGGGAGCCATAGACGCGAATGAAACGCTGAACGGACACTCCATATTCGTTGAAGCAGGAACATATTACGAAAACGTGGTTGTGAACAAGACAATATACCTTGAAGGGGAAAATAGAGAAACAACAATCATTAATGCTGGTAGCGGGGTTGGCATAAAGGTAGTCGCGAATGATTCCAGAATAAGCGGATTCACAGTATGCAACGCTTGGGGATTCGGACCTTTTGATGGAGCGATTGTGGTAAAAGGATTTGATAATGTCATAAGCGACGACATTGTTGAAAGTAATCATCAAGGAATAGTCTTGTTGGGTGGAGGTAATAATACATTAAGGGATAACATGATTGTGAATAACAGACAGAATGGACTCGTAATTGGATCATCGAGTAACAACACTTTCAGAAATAACGCTTTTGTTAACAATTCTTTTCGTAATCTGGAACTCATGGATCCTTGTTTTCCTTGGTATGTTCAAGACATTGATATTTCAAACACTGTGAATGGAAAACCCATAATTTACCTGGCTGAAAAGCAAAATCTGACGGTAAGTCCAGATATATACCCTCAGGAAATAGGAATCCTCATGCTGATTAATTCGACAAACATGGTGGTTGAGGGATTCAACATAAGCTATTCAGAAAACAGTGATTATCCCGGACTCGATTACAACGTTTTCCTAGTTTCAAATGTAAACTTAACGATACGAAACAACACAATAAGCCACGGTGGCGGTATTGTTCTTGATTCTTCTAACCGTGACGTTTTCATATCTAACAACACACTACACAATAACAGAGATGGCATCTATGGGATTCGGTTGAGGTACACTTACATTACGCAGAATATTTTTTACAACAACTACCAGGGCATAATGATTCAGTCTGGGTCTTACAACACCATTTGGGAAAACACTTTCTACAATAACACCCACGAAGTGTTAACCTGCACTGGTATCATCCTTCTCGGATCGCAATACACTGTTATAGTTGGCAATAACTTTACATCAAATGATGCAGCATTAATTATATCAGGTTCTTCTTTCAACACTGTTTATGGCAACAACATAACTAATAATGGTCGTGGAATAACGATTTACTCCAGCATTGGAAATACCATTGCCCACAACAACTTCATCAACAACACAGATCAAGTTGACGTTTTAGGCGAGCAAATAAACATTTGGGACGATGGCTATCCTTCTGGCGGAAACTACTGGAGCAATTACACTGGTGTAGACTTGCACAGTGGCTCTGATCAGGACGAAACTGGAAGCGACGGCATAGGCGACACGCCACACATTATTGATGCGAATAATCGAGACCGTTATCCGCTAATGGGTCCGTTTAATGTTTTTGACGCTGGCGTTTGGGACGGAACAGCCTACAACGTTGACGTTGTAAGCAATTCTACAGTTTCAGAGTTTCAATTCAATCCAAGCGAAGGTGCTTTATTGAGGTTTAACGTGACTGGCGATGATGGAACTTCTGGCTTCTGCAGAGTAACAATTCCCAAAGACTTGTTGTGGGTTGAGGATGGATGGACGGTGCTTTACGGAAGCTTCCCTCTAAGCTACAAAGCATTTTCAGATGAAAATTACACGTATCTATACTTCGCTTACACTAATCCGTCGTACAATGGTTTTACAACCGTAACAATCAATGGAACACATGTAATCCCAGAGTTTCAATCATTCCTTATTCTTGCATTATTCATGATGACGACACTACTGGCAGTCATAGTCTACAAGAGAAAACATTCACGAAGTTATCGGAGGGAGCGGTGAAGACATGCGCATGAGAAGGGTTGGTTTAGTTTTTGTTGTTTCAGTTTCTTTGCTTTTGGTGGCAATGTTTGGTGCAGTGTTGAATGTTCCAGTGGTTAGGGCTAGCGGAACCATTTACATAAGGGCTGACGGGAGCATAGACCCCCCGGATGCTCCTATATCAACAGTTGACAATGCTACTTACACTTTGACAGGTAACATTACCAGCGACGGCGATGGGATTGTGGTGGAGAGAAGCAACATAATAATTGACGGAAACGGATACATGGTTCAGGGTACAGGAGCTCTATTGTCTAAAGGAATACACTTATCCAGTGTAATCAATGCGAGAATCAAAGACACAAACATAAAAGGCTTTGACAGTGGTGGCGTCTACCTCGAATCCACATCTTATAGCACTATTACTGAAAATAACATAACAGCAAACAATGGTAATGGCATCGCTCTCTCTGAGTCTTCGTATAACACTGTTTCTGGAAATAACATAACAGCAAACGACGGCAGTGGCGTCGGGCTCTATGGGTTCTACGTACGTACAAAGAACAACACTATTTCTGGGAACCAGATAACAAACAATTATTATGGCGTCTATCTCGATTACTCTTCAAGCAACAGCATTTCTGGAAACAAGATAACAAACAACAAATGTGGTATCGGGCTCTTTGAATTTTCAAACAATAACAAAATCTACCACAACAACTTCATCTTCAACGATCTTCAGGCTACTACTTACAAATCAAATAACACATGGGATGATGGTTATCCTTCTGGCGGCAACTACTGGAGCGACTATACAGATATTGACGCCGATGGTGATGGTATAGGCGATACTCCATACGTTATTGATGCTGATAATAAGGACCATTATCCGCTTATGCATCCGTGGAGCACTCTACCAGTACACAACATAAACACAGGATTAGGCTACGCAACAATTCAAGAAGCCATAAACGCCCCAGAAACTCTGGACGGGCATACAATCTTTGTTGAAGCCGGAACATACTATGAAAATGTAATTGTGAACAAGACTGTATCGCTTATTGGAGAAAATAGAGACACAACAATTATTGATGGTGGTGGAACGGGCAACGTCGTATATGTAGAAGCCACTGAAGTTAACATAAGAGCTTTCACAATACAGCACGGAACTGGAGGCGTAGTAAATTGGGGAGGATTTGCTATCATCTCAAACAATACGATTACTCAATGTAACTATGGCATCTACTTCGAGCGTACAGCATATTCCCCCCAGATTGTTAACAACACGATATCCTCTAATGGTTATGGAATCTCTTTGCCTGTAAACTCATATAGCGCCGCCTTTTACAATAATAAAGTAGTAGAAAACAACTACGGCATATCGATTAGACCTTTTGCAGGGTATGCTAGTGATACAATCATATCAGAAAATGTGATAACGAACAATAGAATAGGAATTGAACTATGGAGTTCTGACAGCGGCACCATCATTGGAAACTACATAGCAAACAATACAGATTATGGCGTGGACGTGAATTACTGTACGAATAACGAGATATATCATAACAACTTCATTAACAATGGTATTCAAGCCCATTCATGGGCACATAATTCTCAAAACTTTTGGGATGACGGTTATCCAAGTGGCGGAAACTATTGGAGTGATTATGTGGGTGTTGATGTTAAGAAGGGTTCTGGTCAGAATTTGCATGGAAGCGATGGATTAGGTGACACTCCATACATTATTGACGCAAACAATACGGACAGATTCCCGCTCAGCGCTCCAATTAACGTTTTTGATGCTGGCGTTTGGAATGGTATAGCCTATAATGTTGATGTTGTCAGCAACTCTACAGTTTCAGACTTCCACTTTAACCCCGATGAGGGGCCATTCTTGAGGTTTAACGTGACTGGACCAGAAAATACAACAGGTTTCTGCAGGGTAACTATTCCGAAAAGCCTATTATGGACAGACAGCGGCTGGACAATAAATGTGAACAATGATACAATAACCAAATATGGAGAGTTTTCAGATGACAACAACACATACCTATACTTTACCTTCAATCAGACAACGAAAACCGTTGAAATCCATGGAAGCCACGTCATACCAGAATTTCCACAAGCCACAATTCTGCCGCTATTTATGATTTTCATTTTGGTTGTGTCGATGTTTAGGAAAAAGAGAGAAATGAAACACCCGAAATGTGGAGGTTGAAGTAATGGAAAAGAAAGTAATGTTAGGAATAATGCTTACACTGCTGCTAATAGGAACGTTAACATTAGCATTTAATATCCAGCCGGTTAAAGCGTCTGGAACCATTTATATTAGGGCTAATGGAAGTGTTGACCCGCCAACTGCACCGATTTCTACTATGGACAATGTCACTTACACCTTTGCTGACAACATTTACGACTCGATTGTGGTGGAGAGGGACAACATTGTGGTTGACGGAGTAGGTTATAGCATTCAAGGCACGGGGATAGGCATAAACTTAGACGGAAGAAGTAACGTGACAATCAAAAACACAAACATCGAGGGTTTCTATGGAGGCTATGGAGGCATCAGGCTCTACAAGTCTTCTAACAACAGCATAGTTGGAAACAACATAACAGCAAACAGTTGGTATGGTATCGTTCTCTACGAGTCTTCAAACAATATCCTTAGGAACAACCGTATGGTTGATAATGGGGTAAACTTCGGAGTTGTTGGGTATACCCTCTCTGATTTCATTAATGATGTCGATACTTCAAACACGGTTGACGGCAAACCGATCTATTACTGGATTAACAAGCAGGACATGGCTGTTCCACTTGAGGTTGGATATGTGGCACTTGTGAACTGTACACGTATAACTGTCCAAAATCTAAACCTTACGAAAAACTGGCAAGGCGTACTACTCGCTGCCACAACAAACTCGACAATAACCCAAAACAACATAACAAAAAACCAAGAGTCTTTTACTCAAGGCATCCTGCTTTGGAATTCTTGGAATAACACCATTTCTGGAAATAACATCACAGCGATTGGAGATACGGGTTTAGAACTTTACCAGTCTTCTAACAACAGAATCGTTTCGAATAATATAACAAACAATGGCCGATTTGGAATTTACCTCTATGAGTCTTCAAACAATACTATTACGGGAAATGAGATAACAGCAACCTACGGATATACAGATAGCAAAGGCGTCCTTTTGATGTGTTCATCTAACAACGTTATAGACGGAAACATTGTGAAAAAGAATGACGGTGGTGGTATAGTGCTGGCAGGTTCCAGCAACAACATAATAAGTGCAAACAATGTTACAGATAACGGCGATTGGGGATTTGATTGGGGAATTGATCTAACCTATTGCTCATTATGGGAAGGCTGCTGGCCCACGAGTTACTCTGATAACAACACGATCATCGGAAACAACGTAACAAAAAATTTCAATGGAATTAGGTTACGTGCTTCTTGGTACAACACCCTGAACGCAAATACTGTAACAAACAACAGCGGCAATGGGATTCATATGGAAACCGCCAGTCAAAATATCTTAAGAGATAACGTCCTTGCGGGGAACGAGTATAACTTTGGAGTCTTCACTTTTTACGATGAAGTGCGCCTTTCAACTTACACCCAAGACATTGACACTTCCAATACAGTGGATGGAAAACCCATCTATTATCTGATTAATCAAAAAGGTTTGGTCATTGATTCATCCGACATCGGATATCTTGCGCTCGTAAACTGCACAAATATCCACATAAAAAATGTGACCTTGACAAATAATGGTCAAGGCTTATTACTGGCTTTCACGACCAACTCAACAATAGAAAACGTTACCATAGCTAACAACTATGTTGGTATGCACGTCCTGAGTTCCGACGCAAACTTGATCACTGTAAGCACTATAACAAACAACGCATTTGGCATCACTCTATATCGTTCTTCATCCAACAACATCACCAAAAACACTTTGACCAACAATGGGTATGACAGTGGGTTTTATTATGGTTGCATTTTGATAGGTAGGCTGGTGATGGGCGAGGGTGTTCAAGAGACTACAAGGACTATTCCGTCTGAAGATAACATTATCAGCAGTAACATGATATCAAACAACGGGGCTGGCATTGTCCTTACCAATCCTGGGACAACACGCACCATTATCAATGGCAACACAATGTCAAAAAATGGGGAAGGCATTTACGTAGCGTTTAATACTTCCAACAACAAGATTTACCACAATAATTTCATTGACAATAAAAAACAAGTGTATATCGACGCTACATACGGCACCGGGGTTAATGTTTGGGATGACGGTTATCCTTCTGGCGGAAACTACTGGAGTAATTACACCGGCGTTGATGTAAAAGGTGGTCCTCATCAAGATTTGCCTGGAAGCGACGGTATAGGTGACACGCCATACATTATTGACGCAAATAACACCGACAGATATCCTTTGATGAATCCTTACGGTACTCCTCCACCCCTAACCTATAACTTGACAATTACGGCAACTGTTGGCGGAACAACAGACCCAGCTCCTAGAACATACAGTTACACAACCAACTCAACAGTCCAAGTCACCGCAATTCCAGAAGCAAATTACCTTTTCGACTATTGGGAGCTTGACGGCGTCAATGTGGGCTCAGCCAACCCATACACTGTCTTGATGGATAAGAATCACACGTTAAAGGCTGTTTTCTCGCCCATTCCGCCGCCGCTATCAGTCTCTATAAGCCCGCTTTCATCCTCAATCCTCGTGGGTCAATCGGTAACGTTTACATCAACAGTTTCAGGAGGCTACACGCCATACAGCTACCAATGGTATCTGAACGGCAATCCAGTTTCAGGCGCAACATCAGCTTCATGGACATTTACGCCAACGTCAAGTGGAATCTACTATGTGTACCTCAAAGTCACAGACGCCAAAGCCAACACAGCACAATCGGACACTGCCCGCATAACAGTCGCAACAGTCCCGGTTGGAGGCTACTCATTCCCAATACAAGTTCACACCAAGACAGAACCAATCATACCTTACATCGCCTTAATAGCAACCCTAACAGCAATCTTCACAAAATTGAGACCAAAAACCAAAAGAAAACACTAAAAACCACGCAACCCCACCTTTCCACACAGAATCCAAACTCACAAATAGATAACAAACCATTAGCATTTATAACCCTGTTCAAGCTCATGCAATGTTTGGAGAAAACAGACCTTAGAGGTCCCTTATCGGGAGACATCGCCACTTCTTCTGAAAAAATCTGTTTCCCATAAAAAACTGCATTCGTTGCTTATCGTCAAAACCGATACTTATGAGGGTAAGTGTTTACCGGGGTAAGTTTGTCACTATTTAACGTCAACTCAAAGCGTCTGATGAACTGTTCGAACATGGAGAAGAACGCGCAATATCGCCATAAGTATTCGTAAGGGTCGAGAAGATGTATCGGATGTAAAAGTAACTTGTTTATACGATACTTTTTTATATCGGTTAACCTATTAGAGGGATTGTGCAATGTTACTATGCAGATGGTGAAACCTAAGATATACGCGCGAATACTTTCGAAAAAGAGAGCTCTGGACAAACTTCGCCCCCTGCCTCCTCAACTTGTCAAAAAACTATG
>Ga0315280_10010370_pt1 | contig 11702 bp, 1 predicted proteins | sample YL17G06_40_MG_FD_203697 | JGI IMG/M metagenome (GOLD analysis project Ga0315280, IMG submission 203697) | Sediment microbial communities from Yellowstone Lake, YNP, Wyoming, USA - YL17G06_40 | ecosystem: Environmental > Aquatic > Freshwater > Lake > Sediment | place: USA: Wyoming | collected... | reverse complement strand
GTTTGGGGACCCCTAGCCCGGGGCTGGGAAGTCATCGTTTAATCGCTGTTGCTGGCTGCTCTACGCCAAAGCCACGGCCACCGTCTGGAAGTACGCCTGCACCTGGGCGATAGTGAGCGTGAGCAGCCCGTCGTAGTAGTTGGAATCCCACGACCGGCCGTCGTAGCCCCAGGGGTTGTAGACGGTGGCGTACTGAGTTCCGTCGATCGTCTCGACGTTCTTGACCATGTAGGCGTGCGAGCCGACGATCGGCCCGGATGAGCCGGAGTAGCTGCCCATCGTGACCGCGTTGCCGGCTGACAGCCGCGACGCCAGGTAGTCATACAAGGCGGTCGCGCTGCCGCTGGTGTACCGCCACGGCGAGGAGCAGTTGGTCACCTCCGTATACACCGTGCCCATCCACCCGCCGCTGATGGAGGCGTAGGAGTTCTGCCCGTAGCGGAAGTAGGCGTATGCCTTCTCCATTACGGGCACCCACAGCTCCCCGTCCGCCCCAAGCTTGGCGTAGGCCGGGGTGCTGCCGGAGTAGACCGGCAGGTCGGCATCGACCCTCAGGTAGACCTCCTGGCCGTAGCGGTAGAACCGCACGGCGAACGTCCCGTCGCCCAGCGGGGCGACCATCTGCTGGACCAGGGCCGGGTCGGTGTCGGCCAGGCTGGCCAAGGCGGCGAGGAAGTAGCAGTCGCCCACCTGGCCTTGAGCGATGTCGTTGTACTGGGCGCCGTCGGCGAACAGCGGCGTGCCGGCGAAGCTCCTGTAGGAGTAGGAGGCAGCCGGATCGACCAGGTCCTGGCCGGCGATCTCAAGCGACACGTAGGACGGTGAGGACGGACTTGTGGTGTATGGCTGATAGAACTGGCTGATGCGGTGGACGTAGCCGCTGGCGGTCTCGCCGGAGGATGCGTCGCTGACCATATCGGCCGAGTCTGTCCAGAAGCTGTCGGTTCCTTCCCCGCCACCCGCGCTGTCGGCCCCGCCGCCGACGGTCACCAGCAGGTCATCGCCCGCCCCGCCGAGCAGTTGGGCTGTGCCGGGCCCGGCGTCGAAGAGCTGATCGTTCCCGTCGCCGCCGAATATCCGTCCCGCCGCCACCACGGTGCTGTCCAGGCGGATCACGTCGTCGCCGGCAAAGCCGTAGATAACGAGGTTGGCGAAGCTGCCGTCATACGTGTAGCTGGCGCTCAGCGTGGTCAGCGTGATGGAACCGACCGCCTGGGAGATCGTGATGACGTCGTTGCCGAGCGTGCCGATGACCTGGAGCTGCAAGCCGGCGGCCGTCTGGAGCACCTGGGCGGTTATGACGGCAGCCGGATCAGGCGTCGGGGTCGGATCAGGCTGGGGATCGGGCTGCGGGTCCGGTTGTGGATCAGGCTGGACGGCCGTGGCGATTCTGATCTGGTACGTGCCCGTCGAGCCGTCGTAGGTGCCGGCCTTGACGTAATAGGTCGCCCCGCTGACGACGTCGAATGTCAGGCGGGGGTTCAGCCCGTCCGTATCGTCGTTATAGTCGATCAACTCGCCCCAGGAGTCGTAGGCATACAGTTCCCCGTCGATCGGGCTGCGCCTGCTGGTGGCGGTCATGGTCACGGTCATGGTGCCTGTCGTGTTGGCCGTGACAGCCAGCACGTCCACGTCCTCGGCGTAGTTGATCTTTCCCCTGATAGACGCGCTGCCGTTTCGGCTAAGGGCGATGACCTTGGCCGCCTCGAAGTCATTGCCGTAGTCGTCACGGGCCTGACCGGTGGCCTTCAGGTCGTAGGCGCCTGAGGTGCCGCTTCGCCCCGACGTCCTGACGTAGTACACGCGGCCTTCGCTGACGTTCATGCGGATCTTGCTGTCCAGCACGCCCCGCGCGGCGTTGTTGTTGCGCCGTATGCGCCTGCCGCGTGAGTTAAACACCTCCAGGTAGGAATCCAGCCCCGCCTCCTCGGCCAGCATCTCGAGCTGAATCCTTCCGGTGGCCGGCGCGGTGAACGTGAACAGATCGCTGTCCTCTTGGCCGATCAGTGAGTCTGCGACCGTCACCGTGTCGGCCGGGGGGACCTCCAGGTCTGCCGCCGACTGAAGGACCTCCGAGAGAATCAGGTTGCTGCTGAGAAGCAGGCGCGGCTCAAATGACTCGATCCTGGGGAAGTCACAGTCTCTAGACATCACAAGCCACCTCTTCCGTGCCGGAAAACCTTCTTCCAGGCCACCTCCGAGGCGGCTCGTTAACAGGCGCCCAAACGCAATGCCCGGCGCTTGGGGTCCAACCCAAGGGCCAAGCTGCCCCTGAACGCCTACAGGTCAAACGTAAGATTCCCCCCCACCCGGAGCAACCAGGCCGCAGGCCCCCTAAACCCTTGGCGAAGGTGGGCGGGGGCAGCATCAACGTGGAGTTAACCTGCGTGCTGGCAGGGTGTTATCGATAGGGGCTGGCCCGAGCTGTTATCTGCGCAGCTCGTGGCCGGCGAAGGAGTTAGAGGGCTTCCCACGCCCCCCCGCCCGGCAAAAAACTTCACCACCCCGCTGCCGGAGGGTGGTGAGGTGTTTCTTTGCTCTCTGCGGGTGGTGTTGCTTTTCTTCGCTACGTGAGCCACCACAGCAACTGGCTGACGTGGTCGGCCTGGCCGATGCTGAACTCGGCCAAGTCGGCGGTGCCAAGCTCCATCTGGTACTTGGTCTCCACCTGGCTCGGGGCGTAGGCCATCAGGCTCGGGCCGGTGTTGGAGTCGTTGGGCGTTGCCGGGTTGTTGTCCGGGTCGTCAGACAGCAGGTTGTAGTGGACCTCATCAATGGGATGGTGATTGAGGCCGAGGGTGTGCCCCAGCTCGTGGGCGATGGTGTTGGCGAGCTGTGTGCTGTATTCATTCAGTCGTGCATCGACCGACCCGGCCAGCGAGTATCCGACGAAGTTCTGGGCGAAGACGATCGCGTTGTTGGCCTTGTTCATGTTGTTGATATCGACTTCGCTGGCCAGGCCTACCAGTCCCGGACCGTAGCCGAACGCCCTGTTGTCGGTCGGCCCTACGAACACGGTGGTGTAATCCTCCAGCGGGTCGAGCCCCATAGTCGACGGATCGTCCGTCGTGAACCACAGGCCCTCGTCGGCAGCTAGATAGTCCGCCCAGTCATCCGGATCATTCAGGTCGATCTTGCGAACCGTCAGGTGGCCTGCCGGATTGCTGGCCGGCGTGTCGGAGTAGATGCTCAGGATGTGGTCCATTATGCCCGTGACGGTGCCGCTGCCCTCGATGATGACCGACTCCATGTCGGCCAGGTTGTTGTCCAGGTCAATCGTCCTGAACGCCTGGACGCGTACGCTGGGATTGGAGTACTGGGTGGCCACGCCGCCGTCAAAGTTGACGTAGACCAACTGCTTCGGACTGTTGGCGCCAAGGTAGTTGTTGTTCTGGCCCACGTAGTTGCTGACATAGCCGATCTGCTCGCCGGCCGGCAGATAACCGTCAAGGGCCTGCATCAGCTTGACGTCGCTGGAGGCCAGGTTCAGTTTGAGCTGGTAGTTCCTCGAGGGCACCTCGTTTGACGTGTACCAGTCGATGGCCACGAAGTACTCGCCGGTTTCCGGCAGCTCCAGCGCCTGGAACAGTTGGTTGTCGTAGGTGGTGGTCCAGAACTCTATCCGGCTGACCGCCTCGAACGTGTCGTCGGCGGCGGTCTCGGTGCCCTGCGTGTCATGGTAGAACAGGCACATGTCGGGGAACGACAGGATCAGCTCGTATCGCGAGCCTAGGTATAGGTACTCCATGCTGAGGAACTGGTTGGCCTCGGCGGTGAAGCGGAAGATGTCGACGTCATCGAGCGTGTCCCTGTAGCCGGCGATGATCACAGGCCCGCCATCGGCGCTCAGCGGGACCGCCGGGTAGTCGAGGGCATCTATGAAGGTATTCGGGTCGTCGCCCGGGGCGACGGTGTAGAGGAAGTCGCCGCCTGCGGTGCCGTCGCCGCTGGGCAGCGGGCCGCTGAAGTCACCGTCCAGGAGCAGCCCGCGGTTATCGGTGATCGCCGCGTCGCCGTCGACCGCCTCGGGCGTCCCGTCCAGAATGATCTGGAAGAAGCCGCCTAGGCTATTCTCCAGCGACGTCCAGTTGCCGGTCTTGAGCGTCAACGTCAGCGTCCTGGCGACCGGGTCGTACGTCGGCGTCTTGAGGTAGCTCGAACCCAGCAGCGTGTCCTCCGCCACGTCGAATTCCATGTCCCGCGAGACGTACAGCAGGACGGTGGTGCCCAGGCTGATGGTGGATGAGTTCACCCCGTGGCTGAACGTCACCACGATGCTGTTGGCCAGCATCTGCACGCGGGTCACTTCCAGGTTGCCGGCGGCCGTCTCCATTGACCCGTAGTCGGCATTGGAGTACGGCTGGAACGGCTGGCCGTAGGCCGTCACGACCGGCATGGAGCTGGCCGCAAAGACGCCGTACGACTCCGCCCCGGAGTACGTGCCGAATATGCCGCTGCGGACGGCGACCTTGCCGACATACCCCACGCCCGTGATCTCGTCGTCCGCCGTGCCGACGTACCCGTCCACGCCCGGATCAATCGCCGCCGCGATAGTCGCCGCGGTCATCGACCCGCCGATGCTCACGGTCTCGATGCTGCCGCCGGTGGCCTGATCGGCCTGCGCCGCCGATGCGGGCGGGCTGAACCGGTCGATTCTGACGTTGCCCGTCTCGCCCGCGACGTATCCGGCGTCGCCGGGGTCGAAGCCTGCCAGCAAGTAGCTCCTGAGCATGTCGCCGCGGATGCTGGCCCTGGTCAGGTCGCCGGCCGCAGCCACCATTCCATAGTACATGCTGCCGGCACTGACGCTCTTGATGCTCCCAGCCGAGCGGGCCCTGCCACTGAGCTGGCCGCCCACGCTGAGGCTCCTGATGTCGCCGCCGACGCTGACCAGGCCGCTGAGGTCCCCGCTGGTGACCTTCAGCGTGCCCAGGTCGCCGCAGGCGCGGTAGCTGCCGCTGAGGTCCCCGCTGACGTTGATCGCCTTGGCCTGGCCTCTGGCGACGTTCACGATGCCGCTAAGGCTGCCGGCCGACAGGGTCTGCAAGTCACCGTTGGTAACATCCACGGTGGCCGACATGGCCCCCGCCACCGACAGCTTCTTGACGGTTCCGCGGATGTCCGCCTGGCCGGTGAAGTTGCCCCGAATGTCTAGGGTTTGCGCGTCGCCATGGGTGGTGGTCAGGCTTCCGGAGACGCTGGCGGCGTTGGAGAACTTCTTCACCGCGTCGGCGGTGAACGCGCCGCTGAAGGCATCGGTCATCGCCCACTGCGTGACGTTGCCGACCGTGATGGCGGCGTTGTTCGGCGTCGTCACCTTGGCACTCTTGACGCCGCCGGGCAGCGACCAGGTCGAGGCCGCATTGATCGTCCCGACCTGTAGCGACGTCACTTCGCCGTCGATGCCGACGTTGCCCAGCGTGACCGCGCCGACGACCTTCAGCGACCGCAGGCCGCTGTCGTCGCTGCTGGTGATGACGATGGGCGTAGCCAGCGCCGGGCCGGTGTTCGTGATCGTCATCGCGCTTCGCGAGCCGGTCTGCTCCAGCACCAGCGCGCCGGTGGCGGCGTTGTAGTTGGCCACTCCCTGGCCGGACAGGACGAGCGTCAAGTTCCCGATGGTCAAGGCGTTGCCGAGGCCGCTGTCGGGACCGAAGTCGGTGCCGCTGCCCGAAAGCGTGGTCGACACGCCGTAATCCACCACCGCCATCGCGCCGACGACGGCGAGGAACTTCGGATCGATCATCGTGTCGGCCAGGATCGCGCTGGGCGTGACGAGCGAGCCAAACCCGCCCTTCACGGTCATCTTGTATATGCTGCTCGCCCCGTCGGCGGAGGTGTTGTCGGAGGTATCGACGAAGCCCTCATAGACGCCGCCCGTGATATCACCCGGATCGACGCCCGCGGTAACAACCGACTTGCTCAGCGCCCCGCCGACGGACAGGGCCCTGATCTGGCCGGTGTGGACGGCGCCGGTGATCGGGTTGTCATCGCCGCCACCCACCACGCCGTCATCGCCGCCGTCGTAGCCAGCCAGCAGGAACGAATCGGCCACGGTGCCCCGGATGCTGACCTTGTCAATGTCCCACGCGGAGGAGACGGTCGCGCCGGTAAGGGTGCCGGCGGCCAGTTTCCCGATCCCGCCGCCCGCCCGCACCGTGCCGCTAATGTCGCTAGTGGCGGACAGCGCCCCGATATAAGTCTCGGCATTGACCGACCCGCTGAGGTCGCCCTTGACGGCCAGGGCCGCAATCCCCCTGCCGGAAACCACGTCGCTGGCCAGTTCGCCGGAGACGCTCACTCTCCCCATGCCCATGCCGGCTGAGATCGTCCTGCCCGCGGCGGCCGAGCCGACTATGCTCAGCGCGTCGATCGTGCCTGTGGCCGAGATGTCCGCGTCGAGCGTCCCGCCTCGTATGCTGATGCCCTTTATCCCGCCGCCGGTGGCCTCCAGCCCGTCACCTGTTATGTTGCCGCCGCTGAGCGATACCTTGCCGATGGACTTGGCGGTGATCTTGCCCAGGATCGAGCCGCCGCTGATGCTGATCGAGCCGATGGACCCGTAGCGACTGGTGACGTCGCCGCGGATGTCGGCGTTCCTCAGGCTGAGCTTGGAGATCGACCCGCCCACGGTCAGGTCGGCGTATATGTCCGTGTTGGGATTGAACCTCATGGACGATATTCCGCCGTAGACGTTCAGCGCCCCCACGTCCTCCAGGATGCCGTCGCCATTGACGTCCAACTGCCCGCCCAGGCCGCCGTCCAGGACGATCATGCGCAGGTTGCCGTTGGTGGTGACCTGGCCGTAGAGCGTGCCGTCCACGTCGATCGTGCCGATGTCGCCGCCGACGTTTATGCTGGCGTACAGGTGGGCGCCGGACCGGCTCATGACACGCAGGTAGTTAAGGTTCTTGGCTATGTTGTACGTCTGGCTCCTGTGGCCTGGGGCCGTCTCAGGATTCGACCCCAGCGACGCGCGGGAGATGAGCTTCTTGAGGCTTCCGCCGATGTCCAGGCTGCCCGTAAAGCCCCCGCCGGCGTCGATCAGGTCCACGTCAGTGTTCCAATCGCCCGCGATCGTGGATATGTCGGCCGAGATCACGCCGTTGCGCGAGACGATCGAACCGATCCGGCCGTAGGAGACGATCGTACCCGAGATGTCGCCGGCGACCGACAGGCTCCTCAAGTTGCCGTATGCCCCGCCGCTGATCATCAGACGCGTGCCGATGAACGAACCGCCCACCGTCATGCTGTCGAGGTTCCGCGAGATCGTCAGGCCGCTATTGGTGATGTCACCGCCGACACTGAATGTCTTGATCTGCCCGGTGTTGACGTCCACTCTGACGGCGTTGCCGGTGGTCGAGAAAGACCCGATGATGGCGGGTATGTGGAACTCGCTGTCGTAGATATGCCTGGCCTTGACAGCGTCTATCGACTTGTTGGACACGAAGCTGGAGTAGATGATGTCGGCCTGCGGGCCATTGCCGCGAACAGTGCCTATGCTGCCGCCGGCCGTCTCGATCGAGCACTCAAACAGCCCCGGGCCGCCGGCGATGACCTCGCCGATTGTCAAGGTCCCGGCCGGTGTTCCCGTCCCGGCGCCGCCGGGCTGCGCCACCGCGGTCCCGCCGCCGTATATCGCCGTCCCGGAGATGCCGTCGGAATTCACGCTGGTAATCACCCTGCCGATGACCGCGCCGGTGATCTCCGTGTTGTATATCTTCGCCCCCTGGCCGGAGAATGTGACCGTCCCGATGGTGCCGTTCCACGCCCTGTCGAAGACGATGTCGCTATGTCTCCGCCGCACGGCCACTTCGTAGGTTCTCACGAGGTCGGACAGGATCATGGCCGTGCAGGTGGCCCCATTGGTTCCCTCCACCCTGCCGATGGCGTCGTGCAGTATGACGACCGGCTGGCCGAGATCGTCCAGCACCGGCGCGCCGCTGGCATCCAGGAGGGGGTCTTCCGTGTCGCTGTAGGCGATGATCGCCCCGTCCAGCTCGCCATAGACCGTGCTGCCCTTCAGGCGCACGTTTGCGCTGGCGTCGGGGGCCGGGATCACCTCGCGCCTAGGCCCGTTGATGTAGATGGCGTCTATCGAGCCGCCGGAGAATATGCCCGCCCTTGCCAGCAGCGCCCCACCGTAGTGAAGCAGCCCGTCGCCCACATAGATCGAGCCGATGCTGTCCTGCGCCCACGCCACGCCGTTGATGCCGTCCCAGTCCCCAACGGGCGTGTAGTCGTCGGCGTTGACCCGGATAGTTCCGATCGCCCCCCTGACGCGCAGGTCGCCCAGCGAGCCGCCGATCCACGCCGACTCCAGGTCGCCGGCGATATTCAGGCCGTTCATCATCCCGGCAAACCAGCCGTAGGCGATGGCAGACAAATCCATCGTGTCAGTGAACGGCGACACCTCCGGGCCGTTCAACCACTGGCCCACCGAACCCACCGCCAGCTTGCCCACACTGCCATTGATGCGAATGCGGACCGTCTGGGCGGCGATCGTGCCGGAAAGGATGTCGCCTGGAGTGTAGTTGATCAGCGACAGGCTGCCGAAGATCGAGGTCGCCCCCCCCTCGCCGGCGCCTCCTCCTGGGGTCTCTTCTGCCGAGAAGCCAGCCACGATTCCGTTGACATGGTAAACGTCCCCCCGGCCGGTCCCGGCGAACTTTACCGCCGCCGTCATGGGAGAAACACCTTCGGGCGCCCCTTCCGCCGCCTCGGTCCCTCCGATGGGAAGACTGAGGTTGCCGATGTGGACCTGTCCCGTGATGTTGAACTGCACCGGGCCGTCGGACGTGAGATCCACGATCACGGAACCCACGCCGCCGTTGGCGCTGTCGTTAACCGGCAACAGCCTGTAGGTGATCGTGGGCACGTACACCATCGGCTGATTGGTGAGCGGGTCGATGACCTGGACGCCCAGGTCGGTAAACACGTATGTGGTGGTCGGATTGATGACGAGCCTGCCGCCGCCGTCGTCGATGATGGTCCTGGTGTCCGGATCGTCGGTAACGAGGATCGGCTGCACCCAATGTGCCGCTCCGGCCGATACCAGTTCGATGTCGCCCCCGACGTAGACATATCCGACATTCCCGCCGGGCCCGGTCGACAGTGACGCCTGCCGGTAGTCCCCTCCAACCCTCAGCAGATCGATCTTGCCCGGCTTGCCGTACGGGTCGGTCATCCAGTCGCTGTTGGCGATCACGTTGTTGGGGCCAAACGTGCCGCCCACGTTGATCGTGCCGATGCTGCCCGTGGCCGCGATGGTGACCGAGGCCGAGGTAATGAGCCCTTCAGCGCTTTCGCTAAACAGCGGCATGTCCAGAAAGCAGAAGACGTTCTGGATGTACGCGTCGTGGTTGTAGATGCCGCTGGAGGCCCCCGCCTCGATGTCGGCGTACAGCGAGCCCTGGGTGGCGTATACCCCGCCGATGTTGCCCTCGGAGGAGACCACGCTTCGTACGGAGACTATGGTGGCCCCTTGGGTCTGCTGTCCTTCTTGTGCCTCCTCTTGCGTCACCCCCATGTCGGCGGCCTGGAAGGCGACGATGTCTCCTCCGCCGCGCGCATAGGCGTATACGCCCCACATCGCTCCGGAGCAGACCACCGCGCCCAGGTTCCCACCGTTGTTTACCCTGACGGTGCCGCCAGTAAGATCTCCCCCAACCACCTGTAGCCCAGTGCTCGTGACGTCCAGGTCGCTAGTGTTAGAAACCCCACCAGGGATCGTGCCATAGTCTCCGTCAACATTGATTGCCCCCAGCTCCGCCGACGGGCCATTGGTGACGTACAGCTCATAGTCCGCGTACACGGCGGCGGCCACGGGTGCAAAGGCCAGGACCGATATGTAGTACACCCCCGCAGCCGGGGCCGTGAAGGTCATCGGCTTCAGACTCGTGCCGGCCGAGCCCACACCCACGTCCTGCTGGGTGAGGTAGCCGAAGCTGTCCATGAACCGGAGGAAACAGTCGTACAGGCGAACGCCCATGTAGGTGCTGGACAGCGTTCCCTCGATCCGGATGGTCTGCCCGGCCAGCAGCGGCAGGGCGTACCAGTCCTGCACGTAGTCGGCTTCGGTATCCGGATTGGGGCTGGCATCGTTGTTGCCCAGTAATCCGGTGATGGTGAAGTCCCCCGACGCGCTGGACAGGAACTGGGCGTACTGGAAAGTATCGTTATTGTAGTCGATCATGTAGCCCGAGCGCCACAGCATGTCTCCCCCTGCATCGCCGCCCTCTGTGTCGATGTCAGCTTCGATGCGCGAGTATTCCAGCTCCGCCAGCCGGTCGCTGGGATCGGGGCCCAGGCGGTTTGCATCAACCTGTACGGCGGAGAACAGCGGATAGGGGACTCCCCCGGCTGCCTGCTGCTCTGGGGGCAGCGCCCCCTCAGGGGGCGTGAAATCCGTTCCCCCGCCCCTGGAATCAACCATGCCAAGCCGCCCGCCGACATCGATGATCGAGCCGGTCGGCGGCGTTATGACAATTATCTCATTCTCCGACTCTTCGCGCAGCCCGCCGCCCCCGCGTTGCATAATGATGTAGTCCAGGTTCCTGCCCACGTAGACGTTGCCCCACAGGAACCCCATCCATATGGTGCCCACGCTGGCGGTGGTCTCGAACCTCCCACACAACGTACCTGCGATGAACACCTTGCCCATGTCAGAGGCGTCCAGGGCGATCTCGCCCAGGTAACACGCGGTGTCCAGATCGGTCGAGGCGGGAGAGATGTCCGTGGTGTAGAAGACGCCGCTGCGCGTCGGATCGGCAGACAGCGAACGCAAGCCGCCAGTAGGCCACAGCCAGCTTATCGCGGTGGCCTGGCCCCAGAAGCTGTCTATCTGATACAGAATCTGCTTGCTGACATGGGGTGACAGCGGGAAGCCGAAGCTGTCGAATGCCGAGCCCGCCGACCAACTGCCTCTCTCGCTCCGGGCGTCGCCGTAGTCGGTGACGGCATATATCGCACCGTCCACGATGTCCATACCGGCTATGGCGAAGACCGGCCCTCCGTTGGAGGAGTCGGTGATGTCCACCACGGGCGTGACGCTGCCGTCCATACCGATGATGATCAGGCGCGACCCGGCGGACACCTCGTATATCTCGCCGCTCCCTGAGTCCATCACGTACAGCAGCGACGGGTCTCTCGGGTCGCTGGCGATTGCGCTTACGTGCGTCAGGCCCAAGCTGCCCAGATTGACGCTGTCGCCCGTCTCGGGGTCGATCAGATACAGGCTGGTGGCCGTCGTCCCCAGCAGGTAGCCGTTGACGAACTGGATACCCGTAAGCGACAGGGCCGGGTCCAGCTCTACGCCAGGCGTGGATTCGCCCGTAATCGTGTCGATGACGCGAAGCTCGCTGCCGTCCGTCGCAAACAGCTTGTTACCATTGAACGCGATGTCGGTGGGCGTCCAGTCCAGGGGATAAAGCCCAACGGTAACGGAGTAGACCTCCGGCAAGGCGGTGTCGACGACGATTTCGGCCAGGTACATCCCAGCCGCGGGATCGCCTTCCCCCCCTTCCGTCAGCTCGATCACCGTCCAGGCATTCTCGTAGTGGGACGAGGGCTCGAGGAAATAATTGATGGGATCGTCGTTCCGCACGAAGTCCAGGGTGTACAGACTGTTCGACCCCAGCGTGGCTGGCAGAAGGAGGGTGAGGTCGCCCAGGTTTCTAACCGTGCTGCTCCCTTTGGCCCGG
>Ga0315280_10010369_pt1 | contig 11702 bp, 11 predicted proteins | sample YL17G06_40_MG_FD_203697 | JGI IMG/M metagenome (GOLD analysis project Ga0315280, IMG submission 203697) | Sediment microbial communities from Yellowstone Lake, YNP, Wyoming, USA - YL17G06_40 | ecosystem: Environmental > Aquatic > Freshwater > Lake > Sediment | place: USA: Wyoming | collected... | reverse complement strand
CTGTGCTGTATTGATACTGACCAAGGGAATATTGCTGAGTGACCTCTGGGCCGAAAAACCCGACTACTGTCATCACCGTCATCACGCTGTCGAAGTTGAGTGTTATGTTGTCCCCAACATTCCTTTCCAAGGATTTCGCCAGATTTCGGTCCAGAATCACTGTCTGATTGTTTGCCTTCATCTGCTCGAAGGCTGCTGCTACGTCGTTTCCACTGAACCATTCATTTTCATAGTAAGCAACTGAAAGCCATTTTTCAGGATCAATTGCTCGTATCTGCAGCCCCTTATAGTATTGGGAAGGCAGCGCCCCGCCCAAGGAATAAACCAAAGTTGTGGAAGCCACTCCCTGAATGCCCTCTATCGCGCTGGCTATAGCAGATGCATTCTCCCTGAACGTAAGTTGGACGCTTATGTCGGCGCCCACGTCAGCCTTAACCTTTCGGATGATATAGTCCTGTTCGCTTGCAACAGTGCCGATTGTCTGGAAACTGTAGCCTATTATCAGAGCGACCAGGAAGGCGGCGGACGCGACCCTTGCAGGGTTTCGGCGAACATTCTTTGTCGCCAAGGTCCCTAGGTCTCCGAGAAGCCTTGCCCCGCGTGTGATGAGTTCTTGAAATTTCAGGGAACCACTGATGAAAATCTTCGTGAAGCCCCAGAAGAAGAGAAGTGGCCCTATGTACACCAGAATTGTATCTATGACTATCCAGACAGCCATCAAGATCATCAAGAATACGTTTGTCATATACATCCCGCGGCTGATGAAAATCTGGGCAACATTTATGCCGAAAAGAAACATGACAATCTTATACGTGCCTAGGGCAAAGGCCACCCAAGGCCAACGCTGCCTGTAAGGCTTGACTTCTTCCACATACATGTACTCTTTCAAAGCATCCACCGCGGGAAGCTTCAGAGCTCTTCTGGAGGGACGAAAGGTCGACAGCAGTGTTATCGTGAGGCCGAAAATGACGGCTATGACAATGACCTCTGGGCTTAGCACCGTGGCTGACCAAGATCCTCCTCCGACTGATGTTGCGAAGACCGGGCTGAGCAGAAAGCCCAAACCTACTCCGGCCAGACCGCCTATGACTCCTATCATAACGGACTCGGTTAGGAACATTCTGAAGATCTGCCCACTTGAGAAACCTTTGGTCAGCATCAGGCCGATCTCGCGTCTTCGCAAATTGTATGAAACATCTGAGACCGTTGTTCCTACGTACCAAGCTACGAAGAAGACTGGAAGCGCGACTATGAGAAAGGAGAATCTCATGGTCATGCTAATGGACTGGTATTGTGCAAGAATCGGCTCCAGATTATCGCTGATGCTCATGTGATATTCTGCTACTTGTTGAGAGACGCGATTGTCCACGGTTCTCATCGCCTCCAGCGAAGAAGGAATATCCCAGGGGTTGATGAGCGCGTTTCGATTCACGTAGACGAGAATTCTTATGGTGAATGGATTACTGAAATATTGAACAGAGCTTGAGATCGAATCATAGAATCCAGCTATGGTCTCATTCCATTTTACTATGAGCAGATTGTCCCTGTAGTTCGGGCGTATATAGCTTGACCCGTATTGATAGAGTACAGGCCCATACCAATCTTCTGCTATGGAACGCGAATTGTCGTCAAGCTCCACGAAACCCACGACCTTGAGAGTAAGATTCATGCTTTCTTCGCCCGGCGGCTCTGCCGTTCCATTCCAGTAAGTCAAGGGGAAAGTGAGCGTGCTGTTCAACTCGATTTTGTCAGCGTTCTTTGATCCTAACCACACATATGTTTCGTTGGCTCCAAGCGAGGCTGCCCCTGATGTTACAGTCAGGCCGTCATATACACGAGAGACGCTGGAAATGCCCACAATGTTGATTTGAGTCGAGTTCTCGAAGGCCATGTTGCCATACCAACTGACTCTTGAGATCACTTCGGTGCCTTTAATGTCCTGCAGCCCTGCTACTTCAGAGGACGCCGTCATCCACGTCGCAGAGCTCAAAGCTGGCGTGCTGTACTGTGAAAGGGCGATGTCTGCCGCAACCCGATCTAGTTGCTGGTCCAAAGCGGCTTTCGCGGTCGTGTCGGCTCCTATGTTGATTCCGGCAAAGAACGTGGAAGCCAACACGACTCCTAGGAGAAGGGCAGCGAAAAGTCCTGGAGATCGGATGACTCGCTTCACGGCGTAAGAAAGCAAGGACTCGCACCATTCAGAATCCAAATCCACGGGTAATTCATATAAAGCTATGCATCAGAACATTCCAAACTTGGTGTCGCCTAGCGTGACAAACTACTTCGTTTGATTGGTAACTGGTTCTTCTTTGATAGCAGGCTTTTGAATCTGGTCAAGCAAGAATTGACGGATCTAGCTTGGCTTGCTCTGTTTGCGCACGATCTTTCCATTCTAACCGTTCACGGCCCAGAGCAGGGCGTTTATGAAGCTGACTTCCATGACGGCTGCGACTAAGAATATGCCGTAGATGAAGGCAAGTTCTTTCATAGACATTGTGTTGCTCAACGTCTTCTTGATTGTCAAGTAGATCCCATACCCCTCAACTATTCCGATCGGGGCACTGATCAGCAGAATCAGCGGCAGGGTTTCAATCTTTATTTCGCCGTAAAGCATGTTGCTTCCCCTCAGGATGCTCAGGAAAACGATTACTAGAGTAAAAACCAAGGCAAACGTTCTAGGATGTTCAAGTATAACGCTACCGTACTTCTCCTTCTTGAAGAAGGTTGAGACCAGATTCACGTAGAACGTCATGCCCAAGATGATGAGAGAGATCACTAGAACGTTGTGTATAAAAAGCATGGCGACAGCCAAGTACTGGTTTTGAAGGACACTGCTTAAGATTTGGAAGAAGAAGGCATTTTCAACTGAAGAAAGCATCAACAGAATTAGAAAAGCCAAGCCCAGCAATGCTGTACCTTTTCTCTCGTCAACCAACCCAAGAACTCCTACAACACTGCGACCATAAAAGAGAAGAGTTCCAAGATTTCGGACAGAATGCCAAAGACCAGAGCTGCAAATATGACGACGACTAGGAAAACGACCAGTGCTAATATGCCGACTGCAATGGCGCCGAACCACCCAGTTTCATAAAGCCTCTTGATTAACAGCAGCCAAACAACGATGCTGAGAAAAAGTGCAACCAAGCCGTAAGGGATGAACATGAAAAACGCCATCGACAAAACTGTTCCGAGAAGAGAGATCACCATCGCTTGACCCAAAAGAGTTCGTTTCCTGCCGACAACAACCAATCCAGCAAGATACAAGACGCCAGCCAATACTAACAGACTCACAAAGAAAAGCGTCAAAGTGAAGACTAGACGGAAGGCTTCAGGAATAACATCGATCCATGACATGCTCGCAATCACACTGAAGCCTCCCAACTTCAGGGTTTCAAGCAGATCGACTGAGACCATTCGGATCACTGAGTGCTAAGTTTATCATGACTAGCATAATTAAGAATTTTGGCAGCTCAGCGTCGAATTCTTCTGCTGCCATTTCCAGACGAAAATCAGGCTGAAAGCCATTCTTGCCAAGTCAACGGTCTGCGGAAACGCCAAGATGGCAAACACTTAAAAGTTATTATGGAATGGTTAGTTTCTAGTTGATTAATAGGTGCACGGAAAAATGAAGGTGCGTCCGGCCATAATTGCTGTCGGTAGAACAAGGTTTGGAGAGCATTATGAAAAGGAGCCGGAAAAGCTGATTGAAGAGGCTTGGCTTAGAGCCTCAGCAGAAGCAGACATTGAGCGGAAGAGCCTGGAAGCCTGCTACCTCTCAGACTATTTTCTGCCAATAACTAACAAGCTTGGGCTCGAGGAGGGCTTTCTTTCAGAACTCACGGAGCTTCATGCTCCAATGGAGGTAACACGTTCCTTCGGCTCAGCACTGTCAAACGCCTGCAACGCCATACAAGCTGGAAGGTACAGCTTGGTTCTGGTAGGCGGAATAGAGAAAATGACAGACAGGTGGGACAAGATCCGCGACGACCTGATGCTTCTAGAAGATCCGTGGAGCTTCTATGCAGGATGCACGCCCGAGGCAAATCATGAGCTGATGCTGAGAGCTTACATCAAGAAATACGGGATAACAGGCGAAAAACTCGAAAAGCTAAACGTCGCTCTTGCACAGGTCTCAGTGAAGAACCACTTGCACGCCACGAAAAACCAGTGTGCCCAGTATCAGAGAAAGATAACGGTCGACCAAGTCTTGAGCGCCCGAAAAGAGGCTGGAAAGCCGCTGGGACTCTATGATTATGCCCCAATTTCTGACGGCGCAGCAGCACTCATTCTCACCAGTGAAGAAATGGCCAAGAAGTACACGGATAAACCAGTATACGTTCTGGGCTCGTCTTCTGCAACTGATTACCTGACTTACCCAGCTAGAGATGACATGACGCATTTTGTCGTAAGTAGGATAGCGATGAAGAATGCTTTGAGCATGGCTGGGAAAAGCCTGACTGACATGCAGGTTGTTGAGCTTTATGATCAGTCAACAGTCATGGAAATGGTGTCTCTTGAGGATTTAGGTTTCTGTGAGCCTGGAAAGGCCTGGGAAAGTGTCTACAAGAGTTGCCAAGATTACAAGGGGTATTACGAGATAGGCCGAAAGAAACTTTTTGTGAACATGAACGGTGGACTCAAGGCCGATGGAAACCCGTTAGGAGCCACTGGAGGCGCCCAGGTATTTGAGGTTGTCAAGCAGTTGAAGGGCGAGGCTGGTGAAAGACAGGTCAAGAACGGCGAGGAACTCAAGTGTGGTTGCGTTCTTGAGCTTGAGGGGTTTGGAACGAAAGGATACGTTTACGTTTTGGGGAGGGATTAGCAGACGAGCAGTGAGCCGATAGAGAGAAGAGTTTCATATCTTGGCGACAGGCTCAGAGGAACCCGTTGCGAGATCTGTGGGAAGGAATATTTCGAGATAAGAGACTACTGTGGAAACTGCGGAAGAAAAAGCTTCGGAAGGATGACTCACACCGACCTGTTCTACGAGAAAGGCAAGCTGGAAGTGTGCACGCTCATCAACGAACCCACAAACAAGTTCACCAAGCTTGGAAGCTACATTTACGGCATAATCTCTTTCCACGACGGAAAGATCCGCGTTCCAGGAAGAATCACTGATCGAGTGGCAACGTGCAACGAAACGGTTGACTTTTCAACTCTTGAAGGAAGAGGCGTTGTTCCACGGTTTCGAAGACGTTACTCAGTGGACAAGAGCGACATTATCCCAACAATCTCTCTTGCCTTCACCTTCGCCGACGAGTACTACCCACACCAGGAATATGTGATTGCCAAGCCGAAGAAGGAGTACGACTCTCCAGGGATAGTCGGCTACGGGGTTTACACTTCGAGGTTCAGAATAAAGGAAGGAAACATTGAGCGTTCTGTTCCATTCGTTGACGAAGATTCGATAACCGCGGCGGTCGAAGCTGGAAAACTTGCGCTGATACATTCCGGAGTTGACAGCGCATTGGTCGGCAAAATCTACGTGGGGTCAGAATCAAACCCGTACGCCGTTAAACCGATAGCCTCGAAAGTTGCGCAAGTTCTGAAACTCGGCGAAGAAGAAGACGACATGCAGAGCGTTGACGCGGTCGACACGGAATTCGCCTGCAAAGCTGCCACCAGCGTGTTCAAGGATGCAACCGCGCTGGTCGAGTATTCAAAGTCAAACATCAAGTACGCGATGGTCATAGGCTCAGACAACTCGCAAGCAGCGCCGAGAGACTGTCCTGGCGGAGAACTAGACCTGTTCGTCGGCTATGGCGCTGCAGCTTTCCTTTTTGGGAAAAATGATGTTATCGCTGAAGTCGAAGGATGGTACTCCTGCACTTCTGACACGCCTGACTTCTGGCGAAGAGACGGCGAACCACACCCCATGCACGGCGGAAGATACACCGGAGACCCAGCCTACTTCAAGCACGTCAGAAAGTCAGCTAAGAAACTGATGGAGCGACTTAAGCTGCAAGTCGGAGACATAGACTATTTTGTCGCCCACCAGCCGAACGTCCAGTTTCCAGTGAGAATCGCGAAAGAGCTTGGATTCAGAGAGGAACAGTACACGCCGATGCTTAAGGTGGCGAAGTTCGGCAACACCTACTCAGGCGCCTCGCTGGTCGGTTTGGCAGCTGTCCTTGATGTGGCAAAGCCAGACGACCGCATTCTAGTGGCCAGTTACGGTTCAGGAGCCGGAAGCGATGCCTACTCGCTTGTCACGACAAGCCAGATAATGGACAAGCGGAAGAACCAGAAACTGACGGTCAGGTATCAGGCTGAGAATCCTTTCTTGGAATACGTGGATTACACGACTTACAGGCGATTGAAAATTGGAATGTAGAAAACCATTAATAAGCCATCAGAGGCAAGTTATGAACGGAGCGTGAAACATTGTTTGCAACTGACATATTGAAAGTCATATACGCGCCCCACAAAGCATTCAAAGGCATTATTCAAAATCCGAAATACTTTGGACCCACTCTCATAGTAATCCTATTCATAGCCGCAAGCATGGGATCCACTTATGCGGCTATATCAAAAACTTGCATTGAAAAAACTCTGCCAGACGGGAAACTGCTGGACGAGTGGACAGAAAACAGCACTCTGTGGACATCGAACGCTGGGATCACCGAAAGCGATGACAGCATGAACGGGAGCTATTACGGAAACAAAAGCATAGCCTTCTCGATTACGAATGACACTGAAGTTTGCGCACAACTGAAAGATATTGGACCGGTGAATTGCTCAGGTCCAGATGGTTACAGCAAACTGTCTTTCCGAATAAAGTGGACTAACCCAGAGGTGAAACCTGCGAATGCGACCATTCAACTTCTTTCAACGAGCTCCTCAGAATATTTCTCTTATAACCTGACAGGAGCTCTCCCCAACTTCACATACAACGTTTGGAACAATCTGACCCTGCCTCTTATTTCTGACGGATGGTCTAACAGCAGCTCTGCTGCTAACTGGGACAACATAACAGGTCTGAAGCTTGATTTCGCCTGGGTTGATAGTTCGAACATAACCTTGGTTGTTGACGGAGTATTCTTCCGCGGCAACTTCAACTCACTGTTGGAGAGTGCGGCTACAGCTTTCTTGGTCAACTATGCATTTATGGCGTTCACGCAGATTCTATTGGTATGGGTAATTCTAACCGGCTTGACCTACTTGATGGGTCGAGGCCTAGGGGGAAGCGTTCTCTGGAAACCTGTTTTGATCGTGATCGGTTTCACACTGGTGCCCATGGTTGTACAGTCACTGGTAAACACGGCTGCATATCTTAGCTCGCCCACAGTGCATTATCCGCTTGAGTTGATTGGCGGCGTAAGTGGAGAAAGCGATATTGCATTTAACGCGATTTTGGAGCAAACTTGGCTCACCTCCCAGATTATGAGGTACACGCAAGTAGCAGTGTATGTCTGGACAATCGCATTGTGTTCGCTTGCTGTCCGCGTGCTAACTGGGTTCGGTTGGGCGAAAAGCTTTCTCATTGGAGCAGCAGCTTACCTGATAACTTTGTTGGCTGGAAGCTTCTTGCTTGGATCTTGAGTCGAGAACAGGCAAGCATGTTTGCAAGAAAAAGAAACATGCAGCAGCTTTGTATCTGAAAGCTGGTAAGCCCCATCTTCACGCCTGAATGGAAAGTTGCGGCTTTCGTTTTCGCGATAGTCGTGTGTTTAGTCTTCGGTCTTTACCCTGCTAGAAAAGCTGCGAAGCTCGATCCTGTGAAGGCGTTAAGCTACGAGTAAATGGCTAGCAAAACTTATATGGTTGAAGGGCTTTTTTTCATGTAACTGGCCTTACCGAAGCTCAAGTGTCCCAAGCTCGGCACAGGGGGTCCTATGGTCAAAGGCTGGCTCCGCGATAAGGACGAAAACACGACATGCCCAGAAGGCTACCGGAAAAAACAAAGAATGCACCAAGAAAACCAAGAAGGTTTGGAAGTAACAGAAGGTTTCGCCCGAGCAGACCTTTTATCCAATCAGCGCCTGTGAAAGAGAATCAGGAAATGGAAGTTGCCATCGACGACATCGGAAGCAGAGGCGACGGAATAGCGAGAATACAGGGCTACCTGATTTTTGTAGCAGGGAGCAAAATAGGTGAACGTGTCAAAGTAAGAATTCGGTCGGTGAGCGGAAAGTTCGCCGTCGCGGAAAGAATAGCGCAGACGGGAGGGTAAAATTGAAAATTAAAGAACTGCGAGACAAAATGAGAAATGTCACTGTTGAAGGCAAGGTGATGGAAAAATCCGACGCACGCGAAGTTCTGTCGAGATTCAAGGATGAAACGTACAAGGTTGCATCTGCAATAATCGGTGACGAAACAGGCACCATAAAGATGACATTGTGGAACGAGCAGATAGACAAGGTCAACGTCGACAACATGGTGAAAGTGGAAAACGGCTACGTCTCAAGCTTCAAGGGAGAGATACAGCTAAACGTCGGAAAATTCGGAAAACTGACAGTCGAGTAGAGCACGCCACAGAATTGTTGATCGGAAGTTTTTTGTTAACGAAACTTGAGAGGTGAAACAAATGGAGGAAGAAGGAGACTTCGGCGGAAGACGAGGATTCAGAGGAAGAGGCGGATTCACTCCGAAACCAGTTGAAGTTGGCTCGGAATACGACGTGGATATTCAGGAAACAAGTCGCAGAGGAGAAGGCATAGCCCGAATACAGGGATTAGTGATCTTTGTACCGAACACGAAAGCAGGCGACCACGTGAAGATAAAGATAACGAGGATAAGCAGAAGATTCGCAGAAGCCGAAGTTGTCAGCCAAGGCGAAGCCGAAGGCGGAGAAAAAGCGGAAGAATAAGCAAAACCTGATGCTACTTTTCAAGACGAAAGAACAAGGTAGCACTTTCTATTTTGAAGAATGCATCATTTTCCCCAGATGAATAAAAAAGAAGAGGAACGTATTGAAGGAGCTTATTGTCTTCCTTCGCTCTCCTCAAGAACCTGCCAATGCCGATTCAAATGCCAATTTCGCAGATGCACTTTAACAGCGTCAACTTTTGACCTATATTTCTTCAAACAACGTTGTGAAAGTGTCGTGATGATCTTCTTCTTGCTCCAAGATTTGCTTGAAAATAAAAGCCGTTGTGACGTCTCCCTCTTTCTGCGCCATCTCAATTATCTGCTTGTACATTTCTATGGCGATCTTTTCGTCTTTTATGTCCTGCTTGATCATTTCTTTCAGGGTTTTCCCAACGTTGATCGGGTCCGGCTTCGTTGTGGGTGTGCCGCCCAAGTAGAAGAGTCTTTCAGCAATTTTCTCTGCATGCTTCATTTCTTCCACAGCAATGCTCTGGAGTTCGCCACGAACTGCGAAGCCTTTAACGCCTATCCATTGCACGTGCTGCCACATGTATTGCACGGAAACTTGCATTTCTCTGGCTATGGCCTTGTTCAGCATTTCAAGCAATTTCTGTGATGCCATCTTTATTTCACCTCTCTATTCATGACTGTGTCTTGGGAGTTTGTTTCTCTTCTTATATTAAACTTTCTTGCAAATCCAAAACAAGGTCTAGGCAACTGAAGCTCAGGTGTTTTGCCCTTGTCCGATGATGATTGCGAGCTTGAAAGATTGCATAGGACTTATATCGAGCTGCCCTTGATACTCACGGTCAATGGTGACAGGATGGGCAAGTCAATTGAGAATTTGAAGAACGCCTTTGCAGGCGAGTCACAAGCAAACAGGCGTTACTTGGCTTACGGTCGAAAGGCTGAAGAGGAAGGCCTGCTGCAGGTCGCGAGACTGTTCAGGGCAGCGGCAGAAGCAGAGACGATCCACGCTTTGAATCATTTGAGAATTGTGGGAGAAATAGGAAGCACAAGAGACCATCTGAACGCGGCTGTTTCAGGAGAGAATTTTGAATACAGAGAAATGTACCCTGAATATCTAAGTGTAGCCAAACAAGAGGTAAATCAGCAGGCAAAATGGAGCTTTGAAGTGGCAGGCAAGGTTGAGCAAGTGCACGCAGGGCTCTTCTCGAAAGCGCTTGGCATGCTTAAAGAAGACAAGCAAATGCCACCAGTGGACTATTATGTTTGCAGCGTCTGCGGGAACACTGTCGAAGGGTCTGCGCCTGAAAAATGCCCAATCTGCGGAGCACCGAAAGCAAGTTTCTTCAAGGTACTGTAGCCAGCCTTAACCCACCGTTCGACCAAGGCTTTCCTTGGAATAGACACGCCTTTTATGATGGAGATTGCGGAACTGCACGCGACTGCAGCCAGTGTTTCAGGAACAGAATGAATATGAGGAGCAAAGGCAGTCCATTTCTTGATGAAGGAGTTTAATCGCAGATGAGAAGGCCGTGGCGAAACAAGTGGTTCATTCTTTCATTCGCAATAATCATTCTGGTTCCTCTCATCTTGCTCGTAACGTTGAGGATTGATTACGGGGGAAGAGAGGACGCGGTTCTCAGGTATTTCTCCCAGCAAGCAGGCATGCCTGAGGTGTTCGCTGAGCTTGAGACGCGTACGCCTAACGATTCCATCGTGCTCTGCTGGTGGGACTATGGCAGAGCAGTTAGGCAGTGGAGTCATCGAGAGGTGATAGAAGCATACCCTTCGAGAGACATATGGCAGTCAATGGGGTCGAGCAGAGACCCAATTCACAACTTGGAATCACAGATCTTTGAAACATGGGGTTCTTCTGAAAAGATACATGACATCGCAAGAATATTCATGCTGCCCGAAGACCAGTCTCTGCCCATTATGAGAAGTTACAACGCGTCTTACGTGCTGGTTCTTGTGCCTGATGAGCTGCAGAAATTCAGCTGGATCGCAGAAATCGCAGGCTGCAACGCGCCAGATTACTTGACGGTCAACGGCACTGATTGTCAGCCTACGGCTGCCGGTTCGCAGATTGCTTTGCTCCGCCTCGTGTTCGATGACACACTACACCCAACTCACTTTACAAAACTGTACGACAATGGCAAGGGCAAGATATACCGCATTGACTACTCGTAAAGAATAGCGGTCTCATGCGGATGAAGCTTGTATATGGTTATTTCTTTGGGTTTCTTGCCGCTCATGTAGTCTATGTCGATTCTGCCGATGGTGGTTTCTTTCAGCCGCTCTGGGTCAAGCTTCACCTGCTTTGCTATTAGAGGTTCAGGGTTTTTGTCGAGTTGTCTCATCATGTGCTCTAGTGCCAAGCGTTTTTCTTCGGGCTGTTCGATGAAGACTACTTTGCCGCGGAAGTGGACGGAAGCGAAGAGGTGGTCGCATTGGCCTTCCGAGTAGCCGTAGTCCAGCATTGCTTGACCCCAGACTGTGCTGTTTGATTTGAGGTAGTCAAGTTTCTTGCCTTCCTTGGCACAGTGGAAGTAGATGCAGTTGCGGTTCTCATCATAGCCGTGGCTTAGTGTTACAAGATATGGTTGATTGTCCTTGCAGAGGGCGATGGTCACATACTTTGTCGATTTGAGTATCTTCTTGAGAACGCTTACATCAGTTATTTCCTTGTCTTTACGTTTCATATGGTACGTCATAGTGTCTGCTCCGTTAGAGCAAGTTACTGAATTACTATTGACTGTTAGATGAATGTTTGTGATGTACCCACTAATGTGATTGCCGTCGTTTTCGAGTCTTCGTGAGCATTCTCGGTTCTTTCCATTCGTCTCGGATAACGCTGTACAGATAGGCGTCAGTCCATTCTCCTCTGATGCGACCTGATTTTCGTATGGTTCCTTCTCTTCTGA
>Ga0315280_10010367_pt1 | contig 11704 bp, 16 predicted proteins | sample YL17G06_40_MG_FD_203697 | JGI IMG/M metagenome (GOLD analysis project Ga0315280, IMG submission 203697) | Sediment microbial communities from Yellowstone Lake, YNP, Wyoming, USA - YL17G06_40 | ecosystem: Environmental > Aquatic > Freshwater > Lake > Sediment | place: USA: Wyoming | collected... | reverse complement strand
TGATTGGTTGAATTTTCTCTTTTGAGACTTCTCTTTTGCTTCTTTTACTGCAGTAAGGATCGTCTTTTGGTCTAAGGGCAATTCAAAGGCCTCGTGCCAATGAGGGAATGGAATGCAGTTATAAAAATATTCTCTTGTCATTGACTCTTGCTTAATATGTCGTCGTATTTGCCCTCATCAATCTCTCGTTGGACTTCACGGGGGTCTTTTCCCTCAGCCGTGACTCCCATGCTGACGCAGACGCCAAGGACTTCTTTGGTGGCTCCTTTCAACGTCTTTGACAGCAGTTCCGCGCGTTTCATCTTGGCTATGCGTATAACCTGTTCTATTGTGAGATTTCCGACTTTTTGTGTGCTCGGTGTTCCTGAACCTTTCTCGATTTTGAGTTCGCTGACGATCAAGGCTGATGCTGTAGGCGTTCCAACAGTAACTTCAAATTGTTTTGTATCAGGGTCAACGATGACTTTGACTGGAACCTTCATTCCCGAATAGTCTTTTGTGACTTCGTTGATCTTGTTTACAATAGCCATGACGTTTACGCCGAGAGGTCCAAGAGCTGGGCCCAATGGAGGGCCGGCGTTCGCTTGTCCTCCACTTACTAGAAGTTCTACTACTTTTTTGTCAGCCATTTTATATTTCACCGCTGGTTTCGATCTTTGCTTTTTCCACAAGCTTAACGTATTCTGAGCTAACCGTTATTGGCAGAGTGAAAGTTGCTTCTAGCAACTCTAGAGTCACTTCTGCTTTGGTCTTGTCAATTCTTGTTATCTTGGCGCGCATTCCTTTGAACGGTCCACCTGTTACTTCTACTATGTCACTTTCATGTAATTCTTCAATGATTGGTTTCTTGACGATGTACCGTTCAATTTCGGCAAAACTAACTATCCCGGGAATCCTTGAGCGTACGTGCTTTATGCCTGCTATTGCCTCTTCCACGAGATGGGGGCCTTCGGCTTCAATGAAAACGTATCCTCTCAGTGTTTCAGGTGCAAGAATTGCCTTTATTGGGATTTTGTTCATTTCAATCTTGGCGGCCACAAGCTTGGCGACGTTTCTTTCTTGGCCCGTAGTTGTTTTGACAGCGAAGATTTTGGCTGTATGTTCTTCAGGTTTTTCCATCGAATTTCTTCCTTCTAGGCTGCAGTGGTTCCTGGTTGAATGACAGAAGACAACAGTTTGATGATGAAACCGATCAATCCTATTGCCCCTATTCCTAAGAGGCAAATTCTTATTGACAGCCAAAGCTCGCTTCTTCCAGGTTTCACGGCCAGTTTTAGCGTTCTTGCGCATTGAGTTAGGAAATCTCTTAAGCCCATGGTTATCGCATTCTCAACTTTCCAATTTGATATAAACGTTACTGTAGGCTCTGGTAGATAAAGACGCGCGTTCTATTAACTTTTCTTCGTGGTTGACCTTCATTCCAAAAATGTTTGATCTAGATCTTTTCAAAACGAGTGTCCAATTCCGTGAGCATACTAACGAGTGGTTGCTTGTCTTCTCCCTTTATTCCCTTCCAATCAAGGATTATGGTTTCCACTCTTTCCATCGTTCTTTCGATGCATTGTGTAAGAATTCTTGAGTCGACCTTTGAGACGGCATATTTTGGGATCATATGCCCAAAAGCAAATTCGCTTTCCAACGCCATCTTTGTGAACCTCGAATTGTAATGAGGTCCGCCTATGCCCAGTACTGCTTTGGCTTTACGATTGCCAAATTGCCCAATCGCCTCCATTGCAGCGCGTGCAACTGCTTCAGCAGCTTTCACGTCGCCCCATTGTTTAGCCGAACTTCCAAGCTCAACAAACATTGTGGGAACATCTAAAGATGGTCCGTGATGTGTGCCCTCATAGCAGACTTCGTAGTCGAGCTTCATCTGTTCCTTAAGCTTCATCATGGTCTTCAGAGCTTCTCTCATCGCGTTGGCAGGTGAAACAGAGACTTTTCTTGGAAGTCCGCCTAGTTCTGCCTCGGCCAGGTTGCCCGGTGTGTGCACTGACAGAGTTGGGGTTCCGCTGAGGCTGCTGTGCCTTGAAATGAAAACTATGAGCTCTAAATTGGTGAAGGAATCTGGAAGGTCTTGCGCATGAACAGATTCGTCGTTTAAGGTTACAAGTTGGATATTCTTCGCATCAATCTTGATTTGATATGTTGGGTTTGATTGAAACCTTTCTTGTCTTTCTTTGAAAGGGTAGCTACTCAGGATCTGTTTTTGGATGTTCAGACTTGCTGTATCTTTCTTTGAGGCTACTATGAGGATCATGGGTTATGCTTCCAAATGAACGTATGAGGCTTTGGGAAAAAGGGTTTCCATAAAGCTTATAATTGTTGAAGGTTGTTCAAGGCTTTGAAGTTTGGTGACGGGCGATAACATGCATCTAATCAACTTCAAAGACTTTACTGGGCAACAGCTTACAGAAATGATTGACAAGGGCATTGAGATTAAACATAATCCCGAGATGTTTCGCAAAACATTGGAAGACAAATCGTGTGCTCTGATTTTTCAGAAGACTTCCACGAGGACCAGGGTTTCGTTCGAGGTTGCTATGACTCAGCTTGGTGGTCACGCCCTTTTCATTGATTGGAGAACGACGAACTTTGCTCTGGCTGATTTGGGCGATGAAGTTCAGTATCTCTCGCGGAACATTGACTGTATCATGGCCAGACTGCTGAGGAACACGGATCTGCAGACCATGGCGAAAGCTTCCCGCGTTCCAGTGATTAATGGTTGCGACGAGAAGTATCATCCAAGCCAGGCAATAGCTGACTTGATAACGGTTAAGGAACGGAAAGGTAGGCTCAAAGGTTCCAGGTTAGTCTACGTGGGCATTCACAACAATGTCTGCAACTCGCTCATTGAAGGATGTACTAAGACCGGTGTCAAGATAACCAGTGTGACACCGATATTCAATGAGCCGAGTAGAGACAACGAGCTTCTGGATGATGCCAGGAGAACTGGACTTTGGGAAACCACGCTCGACGTTAAACGTGCTGTCGAGAATGCGGATTTCGTTTACACCGACACTTGGGTTGACATGGAATTCTTCACCGACCCCAAATTTGCTGCGGAGAAGGAGACACGCGTCAAGCAGATGATGCCATATCAAATCAACAAGGAGCTGTTGAAGAACTGCGGCGCGTATGTTATGCATGACATGCCTATCCACAGGGGATACGAGATAACTGGAGACATTGTTGAAGGTCCAAAATCGGTGATATACGAACAGAGCGAAAACAGGTTGTATTCTGCAAAGACGATGCTGCTCAAACTTCTGAGCGAAAACTAGGTAATGGCTCACTAAACCCTTTTCTTCTTTCTCTATTTGAGAATCATCTGGACGAATTTCTCAGGGTCGAATTCTTCTAAATCATCGTATGTTTGCCCTGTTCCAATGAACAGTATAGGCTTCTGTGTGACGTAAGTAACGCTTAGCGCTGAGCCACCCTTTACGTCTGCGTCGACCTTTGTCAGTATTGTGCCGTCTATTCCGACAGCTCTATCGAACTCTTCTGCCTGCATGACCGCGTCATTTCCGATTAGCGAGTCGACCGTAAGCAAAGTCAAGTCTGGTTTTACAACGCGCTTGATTTTTGCAAGTTCATTCATCAAGTTCTGGTTTGTCTGCATTCTCCCTGCGGTGTCAACCAAGACAACGTTCATTCCATGAGCTTTCGCGTGGCTGATCGTATCGTATGCTACGGCCGCAGGGTCAGCGCCATACGCATGTTTGACCATTTTGATGCCGAGCCGTCTTGCGTGCTCTTCCAATTGTTCAATGGAGCCTGCACGGTAGGTGTCACTGCATGCTATTACGGCTGAGTATCCATGTTTGTTGAGGAAGCGGCATACTTTGGCGATTGTTGTAGTTTTTCCTGTGCCGTTTATTCCTACGAACACTATGACGTATGGTTCTCCTTTCTTGCGTTTTTCTTCAATGGCTTTCAACAGGTCTATTTTGTTGTTTGTTTGCATAGTTTCCAGGAGCACTTCTCGGAGGTTTTTCTCCACAATTTTTGTTCGGTCTTCCAGCCGCTTGATTTGAACTTTGTCTAGGCGTTGTTCCATTTCGGTGCATATTTTTTCGGCCACCGGAAAAGCCACGTCATTTTCGACAAGGCTCATCTTGAAATCAGAAAGGATTGGGTGAACCTTTTCCGGCTTCAGCTCGGTTGTGGTTACCTTGGCTACGAGTCCTTTCAAGCCAGATTTGAGTCTCTCAAACATCTTGCCGAGTTTTCCCTTCTCTTGCAGCTGCGACTAGTGCTTCAATTCTTTCTCTGTCTTGATTAATCTTCTCTGCAACTTGAGCAAACTGTTGTTGTACCGATGTCTTGGCTTTGTCTAGGTCTTGTTGGCGTTTTTTGATGATTTCTTTTGCTTCTTGTCGTGTTTTTTCAACTGAGACTCCTGCGCCCATTCCGACGATTATTTTGTCGGGGTTATCCAGTTTTGCCCTGATGTAGGATGTGCCGCCTATTGGCACAAGAAGCTCTGATTTCTCGTTCTCCTTTTCCAACCCGTCCAAGGTCATTTGAGCGTAGGTAAGGTCGGCAACAGCCGAGTTTACCATGTTCATTCTAGACTGCAAGGCTTCAGCTGTCTGTTCGAGAAGTCGCAGTTCCATGTTTAGTCTGCGGAACTCTTCTTCACTCTTGCTTGCCAACTTCTTCTTCTCCCATGACAAGCTTCTTCAGAAGTGGATTCTCAATGTTTTCAGGTGCAACCTCTTCAACACTTGTTATCTTGATATGGTGACGTTTCACACGGTGTTTGCTGCCCAACTCGGCGTAGACTTTTTCTTCTGCGTGTTCGGGCTTTTCAGCCATAATCTCCTTTCTGAAGGAGGTTTTCAGGTTGGGCTTGAAAATTTCACCTGTTACTCTGAAGACTTTCAACTTTTTCATCCTCTTTTACAACATCCAAGGTGTTCCCTATTATAAATATCTCGGGCCCAGTTGTCAGTAATCCTGCAATCGCGGTGTAGCGATTACCGATTAGACCTGTGCCGACATACGGAACGCCACAGTTGATGGTACCGACGTCGACGGGGACTTTCAGCATTTCTTCAAGTAGTTGGCGTTCTGAATCCTTCAGTAAAGGATGTGTCAGAACACCTTTGTTTGTTGCCACGGCCAACGAACCGACGTATGGCAGACCTGCAATTTCGCCTCGGGCAACTTCGACGCACAATGTTTCAGAGATCTTCTCCACTTCTGGCGTTTTCAATCGGGGGTCAGCAATTGCGCCGTGATCGTTTGCCAGGACAAGGTTTCCATATGCGGTTTTCTTGGTTTCCATTATAGCTATGTTTCCTTCAAAACAACGTTGTAAGGCCTCAAGCTCTTCTCCTCGAATGAAGCTTGGGAGCAAAATTCCATTCGAGTTCGCGCAGGCAAGCGCCCCGACGAGGACTGATCCTCCGATTGACGTATGTATCAATTTCACCTTAAGCCATTCACTCAGTCTTTCGGCTTTTTTAAATGGTACCGAGGTTGGGGCAATGAAAAATCGGTCTGTCGCGAGCGAGTAGACTCCTAAGCTTGCGCTTCCAATAAGACTTGCCAAGTAAATGGCCAAGGACTAGTCTCCTTCAGCCAAATAAACCGTCACGTTATCCTCTTTGTCTTTTTCAGCTCGCACTCGGATTTTTCTCGGGGGTTTCTCTATCCCTCTTGACCACATTTTCTCGTTTACTTCATTGCTTATGATAAGTTGTGGAAGTGTTTCTTCCTCTTCGGTTTCTTCTTCTTTCCTTGTTTCTAGCTTCATGTGTTTGATTATGAAAGTTCTTAGCATGCGCACAGCCCGCGGCGTTCTTTTGTTAGGCGGCATAATCCACGCTTTGCCCAGCGGCACCGTGTAGATTCGTTCTTCAACTATTTCCTTTTCTTCTTCACCTTTCTCTTTTGAAGGCTTAGCTTCCTCTTCAGCAGCGGGCATCTCTTCTTCTTTTGCTGGGGTTTCCTTCTGTATCTCTTCTGCCGGTGCTTTTTCCTCTACATTTTCCCCTGTTTCTTCTGTTTCCTCTTCTTTTTCCTTCAGCTCCTCTGTAAGATCCGCCAGTTCTTCTTGTTCTTCGTCGTTCTTCGTTGGTTCCTCTTTGTTTTCGTTTTCCATCACTTCTTCCTCCTATGCTCGTATTTTTCTGGTCCGCCACTGTCTTCTTTTGGGGTGTTGCCTAAATTTTCCGCTTGTTCTCGCTATTACCCATGTGGGAACTGCTTTCTTTTCTTTCCCTGCCTTTGCAAGTCTGCGTTTTTTTGCTGTTGGCTTGTTTCGAGTCATTTTCTATCTCCTTGTTATTGTTGTTTCGCGTTTGCGAGCTTGGAGTTGGATGAGTATTTTCTTGAGCTGCTCGTCTGCCAGGGGAACTGGTATTTTTCCTTGCTGGGCCAACTGGATTAGTTGTAGTTCCAGCTGGTCTGTGAATTCTGGTCTGACCATTTTGAGGTTTGCCAGTCTCTGTCTTGCTTCTGGGGTAAGTATGCTTCTTAGTAGGGCTTGCTTTTGCTGTTCCATTTGCTGCTCGGCTTGAGCGTTTCTTTGTTCGTCTGTCACCTGTCTTTGTAAGGCTGAAAGTTTTCTTCTGCGAAGCTCTTCCAGCTCTTCATCTGACATTTTATTCACCTTTTTGGTACTTCTGGAGTTCTGGACGCTCCTTCGCCAATTCTTTGCCGAGTTCGTCAGCTAATTCTTTTAGAAGTTTTCTTCCAGCAGGTGTGACTTTTCTGCCGCGTGGTTTCATTGTTTCGACGTATCCTGCGGTTTCCAGTTGCTGCAGTGCCTTTCTTATGACTGAGCCGCCTGCTTTTGTTGCATGCTTAGGTTTGACGCCCTTGCTGCTTCTTCCGCCGTAATCGGCCCTTAGTTTTTCAATGCCTATTGGGCCGTGAACGTAAATCTTTCTAAGCATTGAGGCGCATCTGACGTACCACCAGTCTGGGTTTTGGGGCTGTTGCTGAACGTGAGTTCCTGTCTTTGCGACGTTTGCCCATGATGGTGGGGTTACTGCGTCAACATTTTCCTTTAAATATTTGGCTAGTTTTGGGATGAATCTAGATACTGGAACGTCGTTGGGGGTTACCAATACTCTTTGTCCTCTTGAGGTTTCCTCCAGTAAAATCATGAAGCCACATATAAAGGCTTTCACTTGTTGCGGGGCTTGTAGAGTATGAAAGTGTGACCCCTTACTTCTACCAGTGTGGCGCTTGTTTGCTCGGCGATTGTCGTGGCAACTTCTTTGGTTTCATGTTCAGAGAGGGCGCTCTTCAAGATTTTGGCTTTGACCATCTTGTTCTTTGTGAGTTGCTTCTCGATTTCTTGAGCAGTTCGGCTGAGGCTCCGCTTTTGCCAACTCAGACGGTAGGGTTCTCGTCGCATAGTTTCCTTTTTATGAATCGTTTCTTTCCAGCGGTGAGTCCGCTCATTCTTTCGACCTTCCTTTTTTCTTTTGTAACGGTATTCTTGTCTGTCCGCCGCATTTAAGGCAGGTGATTACTAGGTGAGGTTCTCGTTTCTGTTGCACTCTGACACGACAGTTTACGCCTGGCAAGACAAAACTTTTACAGTGTTTACAGACTTGGCGTCGGTATTCGGTGGGCAGACGGATTCTAGCGGACATGGCTATTTTTCTGGCGGTGTTCACGTAGTGTTGGGCGAGTTGAGGGTCTTCGTTGATGTTTTCTTTAGCTAGGGTGAAAAGCGTTTGTATGCGTTGCTTTGCTATGTGTCTGGTGCTTGTGTCCATCGTGCATTTTGCTCCTTTGGTGTACAATTCCGTTTTCAGCGAATTAGTCTTTTCGATGTCTGACTACTGTTGGTTTGATCAGTCGCGGCTTTCAGTCCATTTGTGGGGGCGCAAGTTAAATATTAAATGGTTATGCTTCTGTTTAACTGGGTGGGGAGATCATCAAAAGCAAGGTTAGCAATATTGGTTATATCAATAGGATTCGGGACAACCTCTGTGGTTTGCGAAGAAGGGAGCTTTCTCAGTTGTATGAGAGTTTGAAGTCGGCTGACTGTGTGGTTTGTGGGGGTTCTGGGAGGTCGCTTTATTCGCTTAATGCTGCTATGAGCCAGATCGCGATTAGCCAGATTGGTTGGAGGAACAAGGTTGTTTTGACTCCTGATGATCCTGGTTTTCCGGGGAAGAATATGTTTGATGCTGCGGCGGAGCTTGAAAGGCGGTATGATAAGATTTTGTTGTTGATGAATTCTGGGAGTGGTGTGTCTGGGGATCCGGTCATGATGGCGCAGGATCTTTTAAGATATGTTGAGGAGAAGGGGCATTCGAAGTTCTCTATGGGGTTGATAACTTCTAATTTGAATTCGCCTTTGGCCCAGCTTGTCGGCAAGTATGGGCATGTTGTTGAGTTGAGGGGGCGGGGCAGGACGAAGCCTTCGCTGGATTACAGTGAGATAGGGATTATGGGTGATATTTTCGAGTTGGGGAGTCTTCTGCTTTTGTCTATGATGACTGAGGCTATTTTTCGTAATTTGGATGCGGGTGAGGTGCTTCGGCTGTGTGAGGAAGAGTTTGTTAAGTTGGGGCCGATGATTGATTCGATTGTGGAGTCTGAAACGTACTCGCGGCTCGTTGATATTTTGGAGAGGCGGACAAGTGTGTTTTTGGGTGGTAAGGGTACGGCGAGTGAGATAGTGAAGATGTCGGCTATCAGGCTTTTTCACCTTAAGAGCACGCTTGGCGATAACGTGTATATTGCGAGAGGTGTGAATACTCCGGCTCCGAGGCCTGGCGATCTTGAGATTTTGCTGTCGTTTTCTGGTGAGACTAAGCCGGTTATTGCTTGGTGTGATACTTTGAAGAAGATGAATGGTACGGTTTTGTCGATTACTGGGACGAAGAAGTCGACTTTGAAGGATAAGTCGGATCTTCAGATTACGTTGGAGGAGGAGTACAAGCAGGGTCAGCCTAGGCGGTTTTACATGAGGGCGGCTTATGTTTTGAGTCCTTTGCCGGTGAAGTTGGTTGAGAGGTTGGGTGAGAAAGGGTTAAGGCTGCCTGAGTACATTATTCATTGGCATCATTCGCTCACCGAGTAGGCCTACTCTATGTAGTTTTTGACTGGAAAACAGTCAAAAACGACCTACCCCCTCCCCCTAGGTTTTCAGCACACACAGTACCGCAGTCTGGTCTTCCTAGGACACTCGGACGGAGTCGCTGTTGGCTTTTCAGCATTTTCAACATGGGTTTTGTGCGCATTTGGTTCTGATGATGTAGAATCAAGCGAACAGGCAATGAGGGACGGTCTTGATGATTCTCTTATTGATACTTATAGGGGAATCATTGAACGAGCATCCTGTATTGTCGGGTATTCGTTTGGAACTGTAATTGTTTCAGCTTTAACTTGGTTGATGGAAACTGATAGAACTAAGAAAAGACCGAGCAATACTCCTAAAACAATATATTTTTTGATTGTAGACATGGCTACTCTAGTATAACCTATAGTTTTCCTCAGATAATAGCCTTTTCTTAGTAGGGCTATTGCTGTGTGGATTAAGATTTATGTCTTTTGCGTTTAGGCATAAGAAAACTTGCACCCAACATGGTTTTGCGGAAAAGTTATACCTGAACTGATGGCTAGAGAGCGAAGACCAAGACTAGGCTTTTCTTGGTGTGTAAATCACCAAATACCCTTCTGATTTCGCCATTTTCAGCTTGTGTTTTTCCACGATAGACTTAACGCAGTTCCTAGATGATTCGTCAATAATGGACATGTCCAAACGCAGTTTATGACCTTCTGCGTTCGCATCATAATGTGTAGAACTGGGAGCAACTATATCTTCAAACAAACCTTCTTTCGGTTTCTTTAAAGAACATTTGGAAGAAATCTCTAGGAATAAGTCACCAGCTTCTTTAAATTCCATTTTCACTCCACGCTAGAAGTATTCTCTATTTGGGTTCATAAGCATGTTTTAGTTTTGCGAAAAAGTTATAGGCGAACCAGACAAGATACTTAGAGTTTGACCTAGCGTGAACGAATAGCAAGATGTGGAGGTGAACAGAAATATGAGTTTCGTCTTTGTTTTAACATGCGGGATCAAAGATGGAAAGCAAGCAGAATTTCAGGCTATGATGAAAAAATTCCGAAAAATTATGAAGGCAGACCCGAAGCTTTTTGAAGGACTGATATCGTATCGACTTTTCGAGCAAGAATACGGTGGAGTAGCTGGCACATACGTTGAAATGTGTGAATTCAAAAGCATGGAAGACATGAAGAAGTGGGAGAAGAGAATTTTCGAGCACAAAGAGATCAAGGAGCTTATGACAGAATGGCACAAAATGAAAGACCACCACACGCCTATTACGCAGTCAATATGGAATACTGTTGTGTAGGCTAAGAATAGAGAAAAGGTGATAGAACAATTCTCTATCAGTCTTTTTAAGCCAGTTTGACCCTGTTTTCCATTAGAAGAAAACGTGCTTTAGGATGAATCTTGGCTTTAGTTCTCTATGGTCTTGTCTGGTTCTGGTATTGCTATTGTGGAAAACTTAGCTGTTCTCTAAGTACCCTCTTTTCTTTGTTTCATTAGAACCATAGACTTTAGTACCATACTGTAGTTTATTGCGTTAGTTTTTACAGTATAGTATGATAAATGTTTGATAGATTTTTTAGTCAAATAGCCTTAAATCGCATGGTTATGTGTATCTTCAATGGTGCAGAAGAGGGGTTTTTGTCTTTGAGTGTAGATCTTGAGTCTCTTCACAAGATTATCAAAAATCCAATCAGGCGAAAGATAGTTCTGACGCTTCTTGAGAAAAACGAACTTGCCTACATGGATCTAATGAATATAGTTCAGGTCGAGAACACGGGAAAACTCAATTATCATCTTAAGATACTCGGCGACTTGCTGGAGAAGAATGGAAATGGAAGATATCGTTTGACCGAAAAAGGCCACCTGGCTTCTCAACTGCTTCTAAGGTTTCCTGAGAAAAACCCTGAGCATATGTCATTGAAGGGTGGAGACGCCATATTGATTGGTTTCGTCGGTTTCATTCTGGCACTGGCTAACCCGGGGTTCTGGGGCTTCGGTATTGGCATGATGTTTTTGGGGGTTATGGCCTTTTTGGGTATCGCCTATGCTTTGGTGGTGCCAGGAGGCGCTATGTGGCTGCTGACGGTGAGGCGCACAAATTCTCACGATGCTTATGACTTGTTTAAGCCGCCCTTAGTGGCATTTGCTCTTATAGTTCTTCTATTGTTGCTTGCGGTCCTCCTAAATTTCAGAATTACAGTGTCAACGCCGCCTCAGGGTTCTGGGTACGCGTCGCTGTCTCAGCCATTCCTTCCTTCTCTCCTACTCATCGGCTTGTTCTTTTTCATAGGCGTAGAAATATTCGAGGTTCTCAGCAAAATTTCAAGGAAGACAAGGCCATAGACCTAGGCGCGCGCGAGAAAGTGGACAAGGTGCGTTACCGATTTTTGCAAGCGCACTGCTTATCTCCCGAGCGAGGCAGGACCCCCCAAGTATGATGCATGGACACCCATAACGGTTATACTCGGCAAGAACCAATACTACGCGTAGAAATTGGGAGATGCCCAGATTGTTCCTAACTGATGAGAAGATGATCGAACTGTACAAGAACATGGTCACGATAAGGCGTTTTGAAGAGAAGGTCAGCGAGCTTTTTGCCAAGGGTGCAATTCCAGGTTTTGTGCATCTTTACATTGGGCAAGAGGCGGT
>Ga0315280_10010366_pt1 | contig 11705 bp, 9 predicted proteins | sample YL17G06_40_MG_FD_203697 | JGI IMG/M metagenome (GOLD analysis project Ga0315280, IMG submission 203697) | Sediment microbial communities from Yellowstone Lake, YNP, Wyoming, USA - YL17G06_40 | ecosystem: Environmental > Aquatic > Freshwater > Lake > Sediment | place: USA: Wyoming | collected... | reverse complement strand
ATCCCTTAGAGCCTGGCTCAAGCTTCAGGCTAATGTCCAGGGCTTTGACTGAATGGGTGAGAGCGCCTACCGAGATAAAATCAACGCCGGTTTCAGCTACAGCTCGAACTGTGTCGAGGGTAATTCCCCCCGAGGCTTCAACTAAGGCACGGCCATGAACTGCCTTTACTGCCTGCTGCATATCTTCGAGTCTCATGTTATCAAGCATGATGACATCTGCCCCAGCTTCAGCAGCTTCCAACGCTCCTTGTGGAGTGTTAACCTCCAGCTCAACCTTTACCCCCCCTGGAGCATTTTGTCGGGCCCTGGCGATAATTTCCTTGATGCTTAATCCCTCATTACGAAGGGCGGCAAGATGGTTGTCCTTGATGAGAATGCCATCGCCCAAATGCATGCGGTGGTTTTTGCCACCACCAACCTTAACCGCATATTTTTCCAATACCCTCAAGCACGGGGTAGTTTTCCGGGTATCCATAATCCGCACTGGCAACCCTTCAACTGCCTTCACATAGCGATTTGCCTCTGTGGCAATGCCGCTGAGCCTCTGCAGGAAATTCAACGCTGTTCTTTCCGCCTTAAGGATACTGGCTATCCTGCCCTCTACCACGGCAATCATATCGCCACTGCCAACTTTCGCTCCGTCTTTAAGCCAAACTTTTATTTTCAATTTCGTGTCAACTTGGCGAAACACTTCCTCAGCTATCTCAACCCCGGCTAAGATGCCTTCTTCCTTGGCTAAAATTGATGCTACACCAATTTTTTCATCTGGTATCAGGGAATTAGTGGTAACATCGCCCTTGCCAAGGTCTTCCGCTAAAGCAAGGGCAATGATTTGCCGTATTTGCGCATTATTGAGCATGTTTATCCTGAAAAACTATATGTTTCTGCCACTCTGGTGAGGTTTCAGGAAAATCGGTGCGGAAATGAGCACCGCGGCTCTCCTCCCTGAGCAATGCCGCCTCAGCCATAAGCCTGCCACATAATACCAGACTGCTTAGCTCATGAGAGACACGGTCAGAAATCCCCCTTAGTCCCCCTTTTCTAAAGGGGGATTTAGAGGGATTTTTCTCCCAGGTAGCCAGTATGTTCGCCGCCCTGGTAAGACCATCGCCAGAACGAATAATCCCCACCTTATCCCACATCAGTGATTGTAAGTTAGCTAGATTAAGCCGTGGTGCCTTGGGCAGTGGCTCACGGTCGGGGATGAAGTAAGATTGCTTTTTACCCGAAAAATTCTGCGAATTTTCCGGGGACCCATTCGCTGCCTCTTTGCGGAGTTTACCCTGAGCACTACGAGATTCTTCCCCTTCCTCTTCGTTACCCTCAGAGTCAGAATGACAAGGGGCGAAGGGCTCAGAGCTTTGGCTCGCAATGACAGAAGGATGAGATGTTTGAGTTCTTTGTATTGCTCTCCTGGCAAAAACCACCGATTCAAGCAGTGAATTCGATGCCAGTCTGTTGGCACCATGAACGCCAGTGCAAGCTACCTCCCCAATGGCAAATAAGCCCAAAATATTGGCTTCACCCCACTCATTCACCCTCACCCCTCCCATAAGATAGTGAGCTGCTGGAGTTACCGGTATGAGTTCCCTGGTGATGTCCAAACCATGTTGCCGACAGAAGCGATAGATATGTGGGAAGCGGGCAGTAATCAAACGAGCCGGCAAATGAGTAACATCTAAAAATACCTTGTCACTGCCTGTCTTTCTCATCTCACAAACAATGCTCCGAGCCACTACATCCCTTGGCGCCAGCTCAGCCTCATCGGTGTAATCAGGCATAAAACGATAACCCTCGGCATTTCTGAGTATACCTCCCTCTCCCCTCACCGCCTCGGAAATGAGGAAGGGAGCTACCCCGGGAAGATGAAGACTGGTGGGATGGAACTGGAAAAACTCCATATCGCTAATTTCAGCACCAACTTTGAAAGCTAAGGCTATGCCATCACCGGTAACCACATCGGAGTTGGTGGTATATTTAAATAACTGACCTGCACCACCAGTGGCTAAAATAAGAAATCGGCAACTATACTCCTCTATCATCCCTCTTCGGCAATCAAGAACCTTCACACCTTTCACTCTCCCACCCTCAGTGATAATCTCGTTAACCAGGCAATGTTCTAAAACCTTGACTTTGTTGGACCGCACCTGTCGACTCAAGGTAGTTTCGATATACTCACCAGTAGCATCCCCACCAGCATGAATGATGCGAGGGGCACTATGAGCCGCCTCCATGCCTAAGCTAATTTCGCCATTCAGGGTATCAAAGGGAACTTGAAGTTTGATAAGGTCAGCAATACATTCCGCTGCCTCTTCAGTAAGAATATGAACTGCATTGGCATCACATAACCCATCTCCAGCAGCCATGGTATCCCGGTAATGAAGCTCAGGAGAGTCATTCTTACCTATGGCAACAGCAATGCCGCCTTGAGCATACTTGGTATTACAATCATCAATGCTGCCCTTGGTCAAGACAAGCACGCTGCCCTGTTTGATAGCCAGTAATGAGGCATAAAGCCCGGCAATGCCACTGCCCACTATTATGTAATCATAGTGCTGCATCTTTTTCCCTCAACCTATGGCCAGCATCCTGTCAATAGCCTTTTTAGCCCTCACCCTTATCTCCTCAGGAACAGTGACGATGTTTTTCCGTGCCTTCATTGTTTCAATCACCGTTTCCAGTGTGGTCTTCTTCATATCAGGGCAAACTAAGCTATCGGAGATAAGGTGAAATTCCTTATCGGGATTCTGCTTTCGCAAAGGATACAACATCCCTTCCTCAGTGCCAATGAGGAAAATTTTAGCATTGCTTCCTTTAGCATAGCGGAGCATCTGGGAGGTGCTTAAAGCAGCGTCAGCCAGCTCGATAACCTCGGGGCGACATTCAGGATGAACCAGCACCTTAGCTTGAGGATAACGCTGCCTGGCTGCCTTGACTTCTTCCACACTGAGGTTATCATGGGTAGCACAAAAACCAGGGTAAAGAATCAGCTTTTTATCAGTCTTGGTAGAGACATAATGCCCCAGATTTTTGTCAGGGATGAACAGGATTTCCTCATCGGGGATTGCGTTTACCACCTCAACTCCATTAGCCGAAGTGCAACAAATATCGCTCTCCGCCTTAATTGCCGCTGTGGTATTAACATAAGCTACTACAGCAGCTTCGGGATATCGCCCTTTCCATTCCCTCAGACTGTCAACATCTATGGTATCCGCCAAAGGACAGCCTGCGTCACGATGTGATAATAGCACCATGGTACCTGGATTCAGGATGGCTGCCGTTTCCGCCATAAAAAGAACGCCGCAAAAGACGATTACCTTCGCCTTGATGCCAACGCATTTCCTCGCCAGCTCCAGAGAGTCACCAGTGAAGTCAGCGATATCCTGCACTTCAGGACGCTGATAATTATGAGCCACTATAATAGCGTTAAGCTCCCTCTTTAACTCCAGGACTTCTCCTTGAAGTTCCTTAAATCCGGACCCTTCTTTAGCAGTCACTTTTAGTTTCTATCTCCGCTCTTTCCAAACCCAGTAATCTACAAACTTTCTTAGAGCCTTTGCCGCTCTGGCAGGCGAAGGAAAAACAGGTATCCCCTGATTAACAATCTGCTTCCTTATATCAGCAATGGCATTCCACCTCCAGTTTTCCATATCAGAGGAATCAATTTCGCCCGTTTCTATAACGCAGATTACCGGCTTACCTTCTTCTTTAATTGCTATGCTGCCATCCATGAAGTCCCTGGCTATCGTTTCCCGCCATACATCCGTAGGGTAAAAGTCATCCTGGGTCAAGCCAACAACGAAAACATTAAACTCCTGCGCGGCAGCCATCATTTTCAGTAGCCTCAAGGGTGGAATAAGTGACTTTTGAAGAATAGAGCTGTCCAGGGGATTCCTGATCCAATCCCAAATCTCAGGGACTTCTTTTTTGAGTTTCTCCCTTGTTTTCCGGGAAAGTTCGGGAATATGAAAACCTTCCTCCTCCCACACATCACCTGAAACCACGCTTTTCCCACCTCCACCCCCAACTACAAACACCCCCTTGCTTGCAATAGGCGGTAAAAAGGTAAAAACCACAGCCTGGTCTATCAGCTCCTGAAAATTAGCGACCAGGGTAATACCGTGCTGTTTTGATATCGCTCTCCAGGTCTCCATAGAGCCTGCCAGTGATGCGGTATGAGAAAACACCAGCTTTTTCCCGGCCTCACCCCTTCCCGCCTTAAGTATTATCACTGGTTTCCGTGCTGTGGCATAGGATAAAGCGCGGATAAATTCCTTCCCATCTTTAACGCCCTCAATATAGGCAGCAATTAGCTTTGTCTCAGGGTCATTAGCAAAATAGTATAGTAACTCAGACTCAGTTATATCCGCGGCGTTGCCATAGCTTATTACCTTGCTGAAGCGAACTCCCCTCAAAGCAGCATATCGGACAAATTCTCCGGCTCCCCCACCACTCTGAAAGAGTCCCCCAACAGAGCCACTTTCCTTGGGCAAATCATCGTTAAAGGATAGCCCGACTTCGGGGCAGTAAATACCCATACAGTTCGGACCCAGAATCCTGATGCCCAGGCTTTTAGCTTTTTGTAAGATTTCACGTTCAAGCCTTGTTTCCTTTTCCCTTCCCGTTTCGCTCATTATCCCTGTGAAAAGATGAACAAGCTTAACATTCTTGGCTTTACAATCTTCAAGGATGGACAACACTCCTTCAGCAGATATGCAGCAAATAACATAATCTATCTCCGGCTCGGGGATGTCCCTGAGACTTGGGTAAACCTTGAGCCCAAGAATCTCATCCAATTTCGGGTTTACCGGGTATATCCCGCCCTTAAAGTCATGGCCTATGAGGCAGCGGGTAAAATTGTATCCCCCGGAGATGCCGTTTAAAGATGCTCCCACGATAGCAGCAGAATTTGGATGGAAAAGGGCGTCAAGATTATCAAAATTATCAGGCATATTTGCCCTGTAATGCCCAGGGACTAGTCTTCTCAATGTTAACCTTTACCAGCTGCCCTGAACAATCAGCATCGTCCTGGAAAAAGACCAGTTTATTACTTTCAGTGCGCCCATACCATTTCCCCTTTTTATTGCCCTCCACCAATACTTCCACTTTCTTTCCGATATAGCCAGAGTTTATCTCACCAGCTACCGATGCTTGAAGCTGCTCAATCTTCTTGAGCCTTTCTTTCTTGGTCTCTCGAGGGACATCATCCTCATATTTCCTCCAGGCAATGGTGCCAGACCGTGGAGAGTAGGCTGCCACATGAACAACATCGAACCTTATTTCTTTTAGCAGCGAAAAAGTATGTTCAAACTGCTCCTCCGTTTCTCCAGGAAAGCCCACAATAACATCAGTGCTCAAAGAAACCTGAGGCAAGCGCTCTTTAATAACACGGACGAGCTCGCGATATTGCTCAATAGTGTACCCCCGCCTCATCGCTTTCAATATGTCATCATCCCCCGATTGAACAGGCAGCTCCAGGTATTTACAGACCTTCTCTAATGAAGCTACCGCTTCGATAAGTTTTTGGCTCATATCCTTAGGGTGGTTTGTCAGAAAGCGAATTCTTGATAAGCCCTCGATTTCGTTTAACCGGTATAGCAAATCAGTCAAATCTGGATGCCCCGGTAAGTCACGCCCATAGGAATCGACATTCTGCCCCAGCAAAGTTATTTCTTTGATGCCTCGCTTTGCCATTTCTTCAGCCTCACAGACTATCTCCTCCACAGGGCGGCTTATCTCCCTACCTCTACGGTAAGGAACAATGCAAAAAGAACAGAAATTGTTGCACCCTTGAATGATAGGAATATAGGCACACGGCGAGGAAGCTGAAGGTATTACCTGAAAGCTGTCGGCTGATAGCTGACGACTTTGGTCAACCGGGACGCCTTGCTCCTTAGCCCAGCTAAGGAAATCGGGATAAGCCCCGGGCCTGAACAAAAAATCAACATGAGGAAATCGTTTCTTCAAATCTTCAACATGGGAATCGACAAAACAGCCGGTAACCAAGATGCGGATATCAGGGTGTTCCCTCTTTAAACCTTTTAGCTGACCCAGCATTCCCAAAACTTTATCCTCGGCGCTTTGTCTCACCACACAGGTATTAAGCACTATTAAGTCGGCTTCCCGAGGCGATTTGACCTCATGATATCCCGCAGAATTCAGATAGCTCGCTATCCGCTGTGATTCCGCCTTATTCATCTGACAGCCTATGGTCCAGATAGAATAACCTGACATAGCAATATCACCGCTACCGTTACACTAACTTGTTGGTCAATCCTCCATCGATAACCAGAGTCTGACCGGTAACGTAAGATGAGGCGTCAGAGACCAGGTAAGTAATGCCACCAACGATATCCTCAGGCTGACCATAGCGCCCCAGCGGGATATGCTCTAAAAATCCTCCTCCCTTCTCCTGTTCACTGGTATCTGGCTTCGTACCCAACAACTGCAACAACCCTCCACTAGCTATAAACCCCGGGGCAATGGCATTTACCCTGATATTGTAAGGCGCTAGGTCCATAGCCAGCGTCTTGGTGAAATTAACAATCCCCGCCTTAGCTGCTCCGTAGGGAGCACACAGGGTGTAACTTGCAATTCCAGCTACTGAAGCGATACTGACGATGTTTCCTTTCTTCTGGCTAATCATCACCTTAGCTGCTGCTTTGGAGCAGAGGAACACGCTCTTTAAGTTCTCGCGAACAATGGCATCCCAGCCCCCTTCGCTTAAATCCATCGTGCCAGCGATGAAAGAGCCACCAGCATTATTGACCAGAATGTCAATCCTGCCAAACTCAGCCATGCTCTTTTCCACCAGGTTCGACACTTGGTCAGCAACACGAACATCAGTGGGCACCGCTAGAGATTTTCTCCCCTTAGCTCTAACCTCTTCAGCGGTGGCTTCAATATCAGCGGCAGTCCGAGCAGAAACTACCACATCAGCTCCAGCATCAGCTAAACCCAGGGCTATGGCTTTGCCAATGCCTCGTCCCGCTCCAGTTACAATGGCTACCTTGCCATCCAGATTAAACAAAGATGAACTCATTTTTAAACCTCCTTAAGGTTTCCAGGTTGTTTAATTTTGATTTCTCGTTGGGCAACTACATCCCTAAACGACCTAGTTTCCGTTATTATAGTTAAGATATATAATTCACCACAAGTTAAAGGCTATGGGAACTAAAGACCAGGAAGGTCATTGGAAAAGACTGCGGGAGAAGTTCCTTAAATCCGGATTCGAGGGATTCAATGACTATGAAATTGTGGAATTGCTGCTCACCATAGGGAAACTTCGTGGTGGGGATTGCAAACCACAGGCGAAGGAAGCAATAAAGAGATTTAAGAGCTTGAGAGGAGTTCTGTCCGCTTCACCTGAAGAGCTGCAGGAAATTAAAGGCATTGGTCCTAAGAGTGTCTTCGGAATCAAGGTTGTTCGAGAGGCAGCCAAGGAATTTCTCAAGGAGCAGGTTCTTAAAGCCCCCTACTGTAAGTCCTCAAAAGAAGTCTACGACTACCTCTATGTTTCAATGAGAGACCTCAAAAAAGAGAAATTTAAAGTTATGTTCTTGAATGCCCAAAATCAGGTTATCGCCGTGGAAGACTTATTTGAGGGGACATTGACTGCCAGCGCAGTCTATTCCCGAGAAATCATAAAAAGTGCCATCAAACACAATGCCGCCGCTTTAATCTTTGCCCATAATCACCCTTCTGGCAATCCCGAGCCCAGCGATAACGATAAGCAGATAACCAGGGATTTGGTCTTTGCCGCAAATATCATGCAGATAAAAGTGCTGGACCATATTATTATCGGTGATAATTGCTATTTCAGCTTCGCCGATGAAGGATTCATTGAGAAATACGACCTGGATTTCTTGAGCTTAAGAAAGTAAGGGATACTTATTTAACCCGAATTAATGTCTTAAAAGAAACTTAAAAGGGAGGAAATATGCCAGAATTTGGTCTTAGTGAAGCTCAACTGATGTTTAAACAGAAGGCACAGGATTTTGCTGATAGGGTTTTAGCCCCTGGCGCTAAAGAGAGATGTAAACAGAATCAGTACCCCAGAAAAATTGTAGAGCAAATGGGGAAAGAAGGATTTCAAGGGCTATGGATTCCTGAAGATTACGGAGGGCAGCCTGGAGATGCTGTGATGCTCGGAATAACCGCTGAAGAGTTCGGTAAAGTAGACCATGCTGCCACACTATTTCCGCTGGAGGCATTCGGAGCTGCAGTAATAGTTGGGCGCTGTCACCCCGAGGTACAAAGAGAGTGGCTTCCCAGGATTGCTTGTGGAGAAGTTATCCCCTGTTTTGGTATAACTGAGCCTGAGTGCGGCTCTGACGCCACTGCACTCAGGACCAGAGCTACCAGAGATGGTGATTATTACATACTTAATGGAGAGAAGACATCAATTACTCTCGGAATGCAAGGAGATTTGGCCGGTATATTTGCTACAGTAGACCCTGCTAAGAAAGCGAAGGGAATAACTTGCTTTGCTGTACCTTTAGACATTCCTGGAGTTTCAAGGACTTCCTTTGTTGATACCGGGTGGATTTCTCTGGACAGGTCTTCAGTGTTTCTTGATAACGTTCGCATCTCGTCTAAGTACAGAGCCGGTGAAGAAGGACAGGGCTTTCGATTGGCACTGGAAGATTTTGATATCTTCCGAGTTATGCTGGCTCTGTCGGCTCTGGGTATGGCGGAGGCTAGCCTCGATGAAGCATTCGATTATAGTAAGAGTCGGCATGCCTGGGGTAGGCCCATCCTCAAATTCGAAGGAGTATCTTTTAGGCTTGTAGAGAGTTTGACCAGAGTAGAAGCAGCTCGCTTGCTTTGTTACAAAGCTATGTGGCTGCATGACCAGGGGTTACCATTCGCTAAAGAGTCAGCAATGTCTAAATATCTGGGACCAGTTGTAGCCGTAGATGCTATCCACAATGCCTTTTTAACCCTTGGTCATGTGGGTTATAGCGCAGAATACCCCCTGGAGCAACGGTTACGAGATGCCTTGGGCTACGAATTTGCTGATGGCACTGCCGATATTATGAAGCTTAATATCCTCCGTATTGTGGCAGGGAGGGAATACCTTCCTTATGCCTGACGAAGACAAGATTATTCAAAACGTGGCAAGGGAAATATGTGAGCGGTTGTTTATTTGTCATTGCGAGGAGCGTTAGCGGTTGCGAGGCGTAGCCGAAGCAAACCAAGCTCCGCAATCTCAGAGGTGGGCATGAGATTGCCACGCTCCGCTCGCAATGACAAGAGGGTATTTAAAAATGTAGTTGCCCAATTTATTGGGCGGTTGTGCCTGATGAATCAGGCAACTACAGAAATTTGGGGGTGAAACATCTCTAATATGCCTAAAAACGAACGCAAAATCAAAATTAAACAGCCTCTGACAAAAAAGGAGGTGATGGTTAGATGACTTAATGTGTGCTTTTAGAGTGAACAAACAAAGGCAAAACCAGTAGACTTACGGGAGTCCAGGTAAACGCAAAAGCTTTCCTGGAAAAGAGAAAAATAAATGAGGTGCCAGAAATGGAGCGATTTAAGGACAAAGTAGCAATAGTAACGGGTGCAGCTCAAGGTGTAGGAGAGGCAATAGCCAGGCGCCTTGCTCAAGAGCAAGCTGCCGTTGGCATCCTTGATATTCAGGTAGATAAGGCGAAGGCTGTTGCATCTGACATAGGATTAAGGAGTGGGAAAGCCATGGCTGTAGAAATGGATATCACAGATAGTAACTCCGTGAAACAGGCTGTCAAAGAAGTTGAACAAAGTTGGGGAAGGATTGATGTTTTAGTGAACAATGTAGGTTGGGATAAACTAATGTTGTTTATGGACCTACCGGAGGAACTCTGGGATAGAATAATAGCGATAAATCTAAGGGGGCCCATGACTGTTACCAGGGCGGTTCTCGATGGGATGAAGGAGCGTAACTATGGCAGGATAGTGAACATAGGCTCGGATGCCGGCAGGGTTGGCTCGACGGGTGAATCGGTCTACTCAGCCTGCAAGGGGGGCATGATCGCATTTACAAAAACGCTTGCCCGAGAGCTTGTAAGGTATAACATCCTGGTAAATTGCATCTGTCCAGGACCAGCAGAAACCCCCCTTCTTGCCTCTATGGCTGAGGCGAACCCGAACCTGATTGACGCTTTGAAGAAAGCAATCCCTATGCGACGGCTTGCAAAACCTGAGGATATAGCAGCCGCCGTTGCCTTCATCGCATCAGATGAGGCAGGATACATTACCGGCCAAACCCTGAGTGTTAGCGGTGGGCTCACTATGGCATAAAGGGCTTTCTATAGATATAAACGGGAGGTGAAATTATGGAATATCGGGAAATTCTCTACGAGAAGAAGGATGGCGTAGCAAGGATAACGATAAATCGGCCGAAGGTAATGAATGCCTGCAATAATGTGGCTGTTTATGAATTGACGCAGGCTTTCATGCAGGCGTGGAGTGATGATGAGGTTCGGGTGGTAGTATTAACAGGAGCAGGAGACAGGGCATTCTGCACTGGCGGCGATCAAAGCGTACGCACAATTAAGGGTTATGAAAACACCATAGCCGCTTTGCCCATGGAGGTTGGTTGGCAGCAGGTTACCTGGTTGATTCGTTTTATTCCCAAACCGGTAATTGCTCGGGTGAATGGCTATGCCATTGGAGGTGGGCATGTCTGGCAGGTTGCTTGTGACCTTGGCGTAGCTTCTGAATCCGCTCGCTTTGGCCAGGCTGGGCCGCGGGTGGGAAGTTTTGACCCGGGATTTGGCACTGGGGAGTTAATGCGAAATGTCGGCACGAAGAAAGCCAAAGAGATATGGTTCCTCACCAGGATATATTCTGCTCAAGAAGCCTTACAGATGGGATTAGTCAATGCGGTAGTGCCTCCAGATAAGCTGGACGAGGAAGTGGATAAGTGGTGTGAGGAGTTATTGGCAAAGAGCTCAACCTCTCTAAAATTCTTAAAGTATGCCTTCAATGCCGAAACGGATGGAGTGACAGGAGTTACTTACCTCGGAGTTGCTGGTTTAGGTCTGTACTATAATACTGAGGAGGCCGCAGAAGGGGTGAAGGCATTCCAGGAGAAGAGAAAGCCGCGGTTTGAGGACTATCGCAAGGTGGCGATTTAAGGTTCTTTATTAACCTCACCCCCTTAATCCCCCTCTCTTACCTACACTCTCCCTTCCCTTACTAAGGGAAGGGAGTCAGGGGGATAGGTTGCTAAACAACATCAATTTAAGATTTGACCGAAAAAACAGCCATAATAGAAGGCAGATAGACCGCTCGGGGAAAAGCAGCACCATATTCTCAATGAGCGCGCTGCCAGGGATTTCTCGAACTTATCTAACTAGAAAACTGCACAGTTCGTCATTTCGTTCAACGGCAGAAAAACAGTATGGTTGGTAAATTAGTCTCTATTCAGACCTGAGTGCTTCGATGGGGTTAAGCCGAGAGGCTTGCCAGGCGGGATAAAATCCAAAAAATAGACCAATACCGACCGATACCGAAACGGCAAGGATGACTATATCAGCCGAAACCACGGTGGTCATCAGTCCAGTAAGGTTAACGACTAATGCCACTCCCCAGCCCACGATAACCCCGATGATACCGCCGGAAAACGTGAGAAACGCTGCCTCAATAAGAAATTGCCCCCATATATCTCGTTCCGTAGCTCCCAGTGCCTTAAGGATGCCTATCTCTCTCCTCCT
>Ga0315280_10010365_pt1 | contig 11705 bp, 13 predicted proteins | sample YL17G06_40_MG_FD_203697 | JGI IMG/M metagenome (GOLD analysis project Ga0315280, IMG submission 203697) | Sediment microbial communities from Yellowstone Lake, YNP, Wyoming, USA - YL17G06_40 | ecosystem: Environmental > Aquatic > Freshwater > Lake > Sediment | place: USA: Wyoming | collected... | reverse complement strand
GAGCTTTAGTGTGATATTTGGCATCCTGTATGGTTTGCTGACAGGCGGGTTGTAAAAGAGGCTACTTGTATGATACTTTCAATAGCCAGTGGGAAAGGGGGAACGGGAAAGACAACAGTAGCCGTTAATTTGGCTCTATCCCTTAAAGACGTGCAACTCTTAGATTGTGATGTAGAGGAACCCAATGTCCACCTGCTTCTAAAACCAAAAATAAACGAAGAAAAACCAGTCTATGTTTCAACACCAAGAGTCAATGAAGAAATTTGTGACCACTGCGGAAAATGCGCTGAATTTTGCGAATACAACGCCCTTTTCGTCAGTCCTCAGAAAGTTCTCATTTTTCCTGAGCTTTGTCACAGTTGCGGTGGCTGCGCGATAGTTTGTCCAAAACATGCAATTATCGAAGAAAAGCGCCAAATTGGAACAATCAAAATGGGAGTCGCAGGCAGCGTAGAGTTAGTCTATGGAGAACTCTCAGTAAGCGAACCCATGCCTGGACCAGTTATAAAAGCGGTTAAAACTCAGATTAAAGGCAATAAAACAGTGATAATTGATTCTCCTCCTGGAACTTCTTGTCCAGTGATTGAATCGGTCTACAAAAGTGATTACTGTGTCCTTGTAGCTGAGCCCACACCTTTCGGTTTACACGACTTGAAAATAATGGTTGAGGTTCTAGACAAAATCAAGATTCCTTTCGGTGTCGTTATTAACCGCGCTGGAATCGGAGACAAAAAGCTCTACGAGTATTGCGAAGACAAGGAGACTCCTATCTTACTCGAGATTCCCTTTCAAAGAAGGATAGCCGAGCTTTATTCTCAGGGGATTCCGTTCACCTTGGAAATGCCAGAGTGGAAGGAAAGATTCCAGCTGCTCTTGAAGGAAATTGAGAGGCGTGTTGGAAAATGAAGCAGATTGCTGTGATTAGTGGAAAGGGAGGCACCGGAAAAACCACCATCACTGCCTCTTTCGCCGCGTTGGCTCACGACATTGTAATCGTTGACTGCGATGTAGATGCAGCTACGCTTCATTTGCTCCTTCACCCGCAAATAGTAGAGACACAAGAGTTTAGAGGCTCCAAGTTAGCTGCGTTAGACGAGGCGAAATGCGTCAAGTGCGGTTTATGCAGAGATTCTTGTAGGTTTGAGGCGATAAACGATGTTTTTGAAGTTGACCCCGTTTTATGTGAAGGCTGCGGCGTGTGCGCCGTTGTTTGTCTAATGGGAGCGATGAGCTTTAACGAGAGGATTTCTGGATACGCCTTCATCTCAAAAACGATGTATGGCACCATGTCTCACGCAAGACTGAACCCTGGCGAGGCAAACTCGGGTAAGCTCGTCACTTTGGTAAGGCATAATGCCCGACAGATCGCTGAAAAAGAGAACCGCAAATTGATTCTGATCGATGGTCCGCCGGGCATCGGTTGCCCAGTAATCGCTTCACTTAGCGGTGTGGATGTTGGACTTGTAGTTACGGAACCCACAATGTCTGGAATTCATGATTTCAAGAGAGCCTTGCAGCTACTCAACCATTTCCATGTTTTACCTTTCGTCTGCATAAACATGTACGACATAAACAGGAAGAATGCGGAGAGAATAGTCAAGTTTTGCGAGAAGAACGGAGTGGAAGTTGCTGGGAAAATTCCGTTTGATCCGCTTGTGACTGAAGCTATGGTGGCTGGGAAAACCGTTGTTGAATACTCTCCGGAGAGTGAAGTTTCAAGAGAGATAGTAAAGCTATGGGATAGGGTTTTTCACAATTGAACAATCTAACTTTAGCGAGACAATTCATGGGGGATTGATGTGCCACAATTTAAGTTGACTCGCATTAACATGGCCTTTTTGACGGGCTTAGTGGCTGTCACGGTTCTACTAGTTGCCGCATTAGACCAAGTATTTTTGATGCTTGCCACATTTGGGATTGCAGACATCTTTTCGGTAATCAAATTGAGTGACGAAGAGAAGATAAAAATAAGTCTTCAGTTGACACTGTCTTTGTTAAGTATAGCTTTTCTGTTGTATGGCAGTTTTCTGATTCGTAGAAAATTGACTCGGCGAGCGGCACATTATGCGACCGTTGGAGTGGTATCAACTTTCGCCAATTTAGCCTTGCCAAACTTATGGGGAATTTCTATGTCCTTAGAATTTTTGGTCGGAAACTTGATAGCCATAGTTTTGGGCGTAATAGTTTCTGCTGTTGGCTTCTCAACACCTCCAATTCAGATAGCAAAAGCAGAAGTAAAGTCTGTCGAGGCTGCAACAGTCGCCATCTTCTCTGCTTTGACGGCAGTTTTGACCGCAGGTGTTGGGGCTTTAATTCCGTCCCCAACAGGTGGTTATACGCATATTGGAGACACCGCGATATTTGTTGCTGCGCTTTTGTTTGGCACAAGAGTGGGAGCATTATCGGGAGCAGTTGGTAGCGTTGTGGCTGACCTTTTCGTCGGATATCCGAGATGGTTTGTGTCTATTCCTGCGCACGGACTAGAAGGTGCCATTGCTGGTTTAGGGAAGGGAAGACACACGATATTCCAGATAGTTTTCTGCATAGTTGGGGGCTTCGTGATGGCTACGGCCTACTTTGGCGTCAACTTATTTATCAAAGGATATCCATTAGCTATCATTTCCTACGCTAGGGACTTCTTCGGGCAAGCCCTAATATCATTGGCATTGGGGATAATCTTCGCGAAGGGCATAGGAAGGGCTCTGCCTCAGCTTAAGGGAAAGTGAGTTGGGGTTGTCCACAGTTTTCGGTCCTGTTCCATCGAGGCGTCTGGAAAAAAGCTTAGGAATAAATCACGTTCCAGCGAAGATTTGCTCCTATTCTTGTGTCTACTGCCAATTAGGAAAAACCGTAAACATGACCACTGAAAGGCAAGCCTTCTACAAACCAGAAGATATTTTTCATGAAGTCAAAAGGAAGGTGAAAGAAGCAGTTTCTTGCAACGAGAACATCGATTACTTAACCTTTGTCCCGGATGGAGAACCAACCTTAGACATTAACCTAAGCAAAGAAATATCGCTTTTGAAACAGCTTGAAACTCCAATCGCTGTTTTAACCAATGCTTCGCTTCTCTGGCGTGAAGATGTAAGGGAAGATTTGCTTGAGGCGGATTTTGTCTCTTTGAAGGTAGATGCTGTCAGCGAGAATTTATGGAGAAAAATAAACAGACCTCATAAAAACTTGAAGCTAAACACGGTTTTGGAAGGCATAGTTAAATTCACAGAGAAGTTTAGAGGAAAAATTGTTAGCGAGACAATGCTTATAGATGGCATAAACTATGGAGACGAGTTTGAAAGGATAGCTGAGTTTCTAGGACAATTGAAAACGCTGGATGAGGCCTACATTGCAATTCCTACAAGACCACCCACAGAGAAATGGGTCAAGCCTGCCAAAGAGGAAGCCATAAACGATGCTTTTCAAGCCTTCGCCAAAAAGCTCGGTGCCGACAGAGTTGAGTATTTGATAGGTTATGAAGGTAACGCCTTCGCGTTTACGGGAAATGTGGAAGAAGACTTGTTGAGCATAACGGCTGTTCACCCTATGCGTAAAGAGGCAATCATAGAATTTCTGAAGAAGGCGGATGCAGACTGGCGAGTTATTGAAAGGCTTCTCACTGAAGGTAAGCTTATAGAACTTGAATATGAGGGAAACCTGTATTATATGAGAAAACTTTCAAGCCGAAGAAAGAACATGCCTAGAAAAAAGCTCTGTGTTTCGAGATAAAAAGTGGACAGGAGGCGCATTAGCATGCGTGGAAAAGGTGAATTAAACTTTATCGGAGTGGTTGAAAGTGTAGGTGAAACAGAAGCTAAAGTGCGGATTTTCCCAGAGTTTTGTGATGGACTGAAAGGAATCAATGAGTTTTCCCACATATTAATCCTTTACTGGGTTCACTTGCGCGATAAAGAGGAGGAGAGGCGCACCTTGCAGGTTTTCCCGAGAAGACATGGCGTAGACGTGAAAGTGGGAGTTTTCGCTTGCAGAAGCCCAAGTCGTCCAAACCCCATAGGCTTATGCGTTGTAGAACTAATCAAAATTGAAGAATGCACCTTAACTGTGAGAGGACTCGATGCTTTTGAAGGCTCACCCGTAATTGACATCAAACCATACATTCCCAGGGCAGAGTCTATTCCAGAAGCTCGAGTTCCCGAATGGACATCACGCGGGCCTCCAACTTAGATGGATTATAGAAAAAATATGATCGGAGTGCAGGAGGAAACGTGAAAGAATCAAGCTCGCTCAGGGTGACGACATTAGTTGACAATGACATTTGGAAGAAAGGGCTAAGGTCTTCTTGGGGGCTTTCGTTGTATGTGGAAACAGTCACGAGAGAGAAACGGCACACGATTTTGATGGACACAAGTGGTTCCTTTGAAGCCTTGTTTGAGAACGCGTCACGGCTCGGCGTAAACCTTTCTTCCATCGAAGCTATTTTTATTTCTCACTGGCATGGAGACCATTATGGCTCCCTAAGCCACGTTTTACCTCTGTCGCAACGACCGATTCCTGTATATGTTCCATCCGTGAGCCCTTATGGGATTAGAACAATAAGGGAGGCTCAAGGAATTCCATTGGTTTGTTCCAGACCCACTGAATTCATGGAGGGTATGATGTCAACCGGCGAGATGTGGGGCGGAGTAAGCGAGCATTCATTACTAATAAATTTAAGAGAGAGAGGTTTGGTTGTCTTAACCGGTTGTAGTCATCCTGGAATTATGAATATTATCAAACGCGCACAAAGGGTTTCAGGCGTCGACAAGATATGTGCTGCTATAGGCGGTTTTCATATTTCCAACATAAACGAGGGCGTGGAGCTGGCAGAATTCCTGCGCAGATCGGGTGTTAAGCTGGTTTCTCCCTGCCACTGCACCCACAGCAGGGCTAGAATCGGAATCATAAAAATTATGAAAGAGGGGTACATCCGAAATGGCAGTGGAAAACGCATCTCAATCGGTTGCTCAGAGCTTCTCTTGGAGAGATTATAATTCAGCTAGCTGCACTCAACGTAATAGGAGTTTCCCCATGATTAAAGATCCCTACGGAAGAACCGTAACCAGCGTGCGAATCTCTGTCACTCAAAGGTGCAATCTGCGTTGTTTTTACTGTCATCACGAAGGCGAAGGCTCTGATGAACCCATCGAGATGGCGCCGGAGGAGATCCAAAGAATAGTTGGGGTAGCCGCGTCCTTCGGCGTTACAAAGGTAAAGCTGACAGGCGGAGAACCCCTTCTAAGGAGCGACATCTTAGGAATAGTACGCGGAATCAAGATTGTGCCGGGAATTTCAGATGTGTCTATGACAACCAACGGCACTCTCTTAAGCAATCTTGCCAAATCCCTGAGAGAGGCTGGTTTAACAAGGGTTAACGTGAGCTTGGACACACTAGAACCCGAAACATACAGGTTCATCACAGGCACAAACGCGTTAGAAAGGGTAGTTCCTGGCATAAAGGATGCTTTGAAGGCTGGTTTATCCCCTGTGAAGGTCAACATGGTCGTTCTTAAAGGCGTAAACGATGATCAGATATGGAACATGATAGATTTTGCAAAGAAAAACGATGCGATTCTTCAATTAATAGAGCTGGAATCAGCAGTCGAAGATGATCTCTATCAAAGATATCACTCAGATTTAGCCCAGATAGAGAAAGAACTGAAGAGAAAGGCCGAAAAGATTAGGGTTCGGAGAATGCATCACAGGAGAAAGTACCTCCTGCCCAGGGGCGTAGAGGTGGAGGTTGTAAGGCCTATGCACAACACAGAGTTCTGCAAACACTGCAACAGGATAAGGGTAACCTCGAACGGAAGGTTCAAGCCTTGCCTATTTAGGTCCGACAACCTAGTAGACTTCTTAGACCCCATGAGAAATGGGGCCTCAGACGAAGCTCTAAGAGAACTCTTTGTTGAGGCTGTGAAAAGGAGGGAACCTTTCTTCACTTAATGGTCTTTTACTTAGGTGGCTGGTGATAAAGTGAGGATGGGATATAAATTAGATCGTTTGACTAAACCTACCAAAGAAGAAGTGCCTCCAGTTGAAGTAAAGCTTCCTGAGCGTAGACCTCGTGGGTATGGAAGAAGGTGGGGCTGGGTCCGTTGTTACTAAAGATAGCGTTTAGAGGTTAGTGATATGATTAAAGAATCTGATATTTTGAAGATAGTAAAAGAGGACATATTAAGAATACTGGGTGAAGGAAAAGAAAAAGTTTCATTAAAATCTATGAAAGCGAAAATCAAAGTTTCTCCTCTCTTTATGTCTAAGGCAATTAAAATCCTCGAAGAAGAAGGCCTGATATCTGTTGAAAAAAAATTTATTAGGCTAACAAAGAATGGCTTGGCTGAAGCGAAAGACATCGTCAAAAAACATCTTGTTCTTGAGAATTATTTTAAAGAAACAAGAAGCGAAAGAGAAGCGCACCGAGCGGCTCATCTCCTCGAACATCACGTTTCCGAGGAAGTTATCAACAACATAAAAAAGATGTTCACGTTGAAAAAAGAGGGCGTTCCTCTAACAAAGTTTGGATTGAACAAAGAAGGATTAGTTACAGATATCATGTCTTCTGATTATAAATTATTTGAAAGGATGATTAGTATGGGAATATTACCTGGAGAGGCAATAGAAGTAACTAACAAGATTCCCAACGGTGTCATTGTTAAAATAAATAACAAGAAATTTGTCTTGGACAAAAAGATAGCAAAAGAAATCAAAGTAAGTGTTAGAATATGAGAAATCTTAAAATACTCTTGATCGGTCAACCGAATGTAGGAAAGTCTTCGCTACTTAACTCGTTGGTTGGTCCAAAGGTTGTAGTGTCTAATTACCCCGGGACTACGGTTGAGGTAACTCAAGCCGAAAAAATTTTGGATGATACAAAGATAAAGTTTGTAGACACTCCAGGGATATACTCAATATCTGATAGGAGCGAAGAAGAAAAAGTAACTGAAAAAGCCTTGTTTGAAGAAGAAGTAGACGGGGCGATAATAATTGCTGATGCATCCTCTCTTGAGAGAAGCCTCTACTTGGTTTTGCAAATCCTGGAGGCAGAAATACCTGCTATCATAGCTTTAAACTTTGTGGAAGAAGCCGAAAAGAAAGGCATAAAGATTGATTCAAAAAAATTGGGAAAGATCCTTAACATTCCAGTTATCCCTATAAATCCCTTAACTAAGAGGGGGATGGGTGATCTCATAGATTCCTTATTGAGAACTAAAGAAGAAGTTGAAGTTTTTAGAGTCGAATATGATGATCACGTAGAAAAAGCGATAAATAAGATATCTTCTCGAATAAAAGAAACTTCTATACCGAAAAGATTTATAGCCATAAGAGTTTTGGAAGGAGATGAAGATTTCTATGGATATCTGAAAGATGAAAGAATAATTGAAGAAGTTAAAGAAGGTTTGACAGAGCATCCAAGAGTCGCAGAGGATATATGCATAACTAGATATGGTACGGCTTCCTTCATCGCAGAAAAGGTTACTCAAATAGTTCCTCTAGAAGTAGAAAAAGGGGAGATGCAAGAAAGGGTTGACAATATTCTTTTGCATAAGATCTGGGGTCCGTTTGCTACAGGTTTATTCCTTCTCGCCACCTTTGGGATGCTGTTATACCTTGGCAATTTGATACAAGATTTTCTTATGGGGTTGACGGAAAGCCTTTTATCTTCCTTTGGCATGGCGGAACATTCTGTTATTGCTATGGTGTTAGTTCAAGGTCTAACCGGAGTGGCAGCAGGCGTTTCCATAGCTTTGCCTTACGTGTTCCTATTTTATTTGCTTTTAGGCTTACTGGAAGACGTAGGTCTTCTTTCCAGATTTGTTGTGAATGCAGAAAGGTTTTTGAGAAAGTTGGGTCTTCCTGGAAAAGCATTTATCCCCTTAGCATTAGGCTTAGGTTGCACTGTGCCGGCAGTTAGAGCTACTAGAGTCTTGGCATCTGAGAAAGAACAATTTCGTACCGCTTCATTATTTGCTTTTGTACCTTGCTCGAGTAGAATTGCTATCATAATGGGGATCGTTGGATTTTATGGAGGCATAAAACTGTCTTTTTCTGTTCTCGCTACTTCACTCATTGCGGGTTTGGTCTGGACTTTGGGAATAAAAAAAGTCATCCATATAAAGAGCGAACCTTTACTTTTAGAACTGCCGCCCTACAGAAAGCCTTTAATTAAAAACGTTTTAGCCAAAAGCTGGATTAGAATGAAAGATTTTGTATACATTGTTATACCATTATTGGCACTTGGAGGAGTAGCCTATGGAATTTTGGATATATTAAGACTTACTGAAGTTCTAGTGAAACCGTTTTCACCAATCACCGCATGGTTAGGATTGCCCGATGTAACCATTGTCCCTTTAATATTCGGGTTTTTACAAAAAGATTTAACTGGGGCAATGCTTTTGTCAGTTTTAGGCAGTGAAATGTTTTCGGCTTTAACCACTGTCCAGATTTATACCTTTGGCGTAGCAGCTACAATTGGAATCCCATGCGTAATTGCCTTAAGAATGCTCAACAAAGAATTCGGTTTTAAAAGAGCAATACTTTTGGTAGGTGCATCAATAGGCTATGGGATTCTTTTCGCTGGCTTAGCTTGGAGGATAATCTCGATTTTTTAAATAAATAATCTAGTTTATTATCGGTGGATTGATTTCTGGGGTTATGAATTCAGATATCATCGACAAATCCAATTCCTCTTTCAACTCTTCCTTCAACATCATCACTAAAATGGCGCCGAAAATAGTTGTTGAGCCAAAAAGGAAACTAATTATTAAGATCACCCATACGTTTTCCAATCATTTGACCCTCACATTCTTTCACTGAAACATACTATTTCTTTTCTGGGTTTTTATAGCTACAAACCCTGCCTCCTTGTAATAGCCCTCACTTGAGAGCTCGAAATGAAGTGGTTCTTCTGTTGGAGGTTGCAATATTGTAGATCTTACCTCTGAGATTTGGAGACCTACACTTTTCAACATGGATTTCAACTCGTTTATAGTATAAAACTTGGCAATTTTATAGAAAACGTTGTCCTCTTCGCCCTTCTTCTTGTAGAAGCTTGCCCAAGGGCTTTCTTTTAATATTAGACCGAGGATAACAGAGCCGTCGTCCTTTAAAACCCTTGAAGCTTCTTTTAAAACTTTTAAGGGTTCATCAACGAAGCATAAGGTTACGATGATGAAAACGGCGCCGAAAGATGCATCCACGAATGGAAGGCTCTCTCCTTCCCCTCTAATAATCGCTATTCCTCTTTCCTTCGCAAATTTCAGCACCCCGATAGATTTGTCGATGCCATAGTCCACCTTCAGGGCAACCGCAAATCTCCCCGTACCTACACCTATTTCTAAAAAAGGTCTTTCTGAGTTCTTGCACAAAGATTCTATGCACTCCTTTTCTAGCTTAAAGGCTGTTTTTCCGAGGGGCTTATCATACCATTTGTCATATCTCTCCGCAAAAGTGTCAAACACGTATTCCACATCAAAATTATCCTTGCTAGCCTTTGCCTCCCTAAACGCTGTGATTTTTTGGATCGTGGATAATTTCACCTCGCCCAATTCCATGGATCTTTGTTAACCGATCACCAGCTGGATCCCGCTATCTGATTTTATATATGACCGTAAAATTTATTTTTATGCATATGCACACTTTAAAGAATAAAAAGAATTAAAGGAAGGTTAGAAAAATGGGACAATGTAAACTCTGTGGGAAAAATGGTGAAAACCTAACCCTACTTTCAGCCGACCACAAGGACCTAGGTCAAATCATGGTCTGCGAAGAATGCTGGAAAAAACTTTGGAATGAAAATTGTATGGTGTGCGGCACCACCGGATCAGGCGGCACATGCCCAAGCTGCAGATGAAGAACAACGGTTTAGGGTAAGTTACGTGAAACGAGGATCATATAAGGTCACAAGAAAAGGTGAAATCAGCTTCGAATAACTGATGTTACCTTTACAGAGGCTACTGAGATAACACGCTACCTTTAGCACGTTTTCCTATGAAGCTCTTGTAGATAAATGAACTTTTCTAGGATAGCCCTTTTGATAATGCTGGTAAAAAAGATGGTTGCCGAGGTAAAGGTCGACTATGATCGTTGCACCGGCTGCAAGGAATGCGTTAAAGCCTGTAGTTACGGTGTCCTAGAATGGCTTGAGAACGCTCCGATAGTCGTGAATCCTAGTAGTTGTGCGGCGTGTTTGGAATGTGAAAGGAGCTGTCCTGTTGACGCGATAAGTGTGAAAGTAAAATAGTAGGTAACGCTGAGGCGGGTAGGAAAATGAAGGGTGATTTGAAGAAATGGTTCATGGAAGTTGGTGAAAGATCCTTGAGAGACGTGGGGATTAGTAAAGGTCAGATTGTCTTGGATTTTGGGAGTGGCTCGGGAAATTATACGATTCCTGCTGCGAGAATCGTCGGAGAAGAAGGGAGAGTCTATGCTTTGGACAAAGACAGGAGAGATCTGGACAAGTTAATGCAAAAAGCTGAGTCAGAGGGGTTGAAAAACATAGAAAGAATGGAAACATCTGGAAAACTGAAAATTGACTTGGAAGACGAATCTGTTGATGTGGTTCTGCTTTACGATATTCTGCATTACTACTATTTTCCAAAAGCAGGCCATAGAAGAAAACTGCTACGCGAAGTTTACAGAATTTTAAAGCCAAGTGCTCTTCTTTCAGTTTATCCAACTCACCTTGAGTCACACATGCACCCAAAATTAGAAGATGTCAAAAGAGAAATAAACCATGCAAATTTTCATCTGGAAAGAAAATATTCTGCAATACTTATTCATGAAAAAACTCTTGAAAAGGGTCAAGTACTAAACTTCAGAAAAGCGACAGAGAATAATAAGGGAAATTGGGGGAAAATGTTTGTTCCAGAATAGACATGGCGTGGACCTCCAACTTATCTGAGGTATGTATATGGTCGTGTATCGATACGAAGGTAAAGAACCTAAAATCGACAAAGGAACCTACGTGAGCCAAAGTGCCGAAGTGATCGGAGATGTCTCAATCGGAAAACAGTGCTACATAGGACCTGGCGCAAAAATAAGAGGCGATTACGGAAAAATTGTTATCGAAAACAAGACTAGCATCGAAGAGAACTGTGTTCTGCACGCCCGACCCAACGAAGTATGTAAAGTCGGCAATATGGTAACCGTAGGGCATGGTTCAATCTTGCACAACTGTACAGTGAATGACTACGCTGTTATAGGTATGGGTGCAATAGTTAGCGACTATGCAGTTGTTGGCGTTTGGTCAGTGGTAGGCGAAGGATGCGTGGTCAAAAACAATCAAGTTATAGAAGACCAAAAAATCGTTGTTGGCGTGCCTGCAAAAGTTGTAGGTGAGGTATCAAACGAATACAAGAAATTATGGACAAACTACAAGAACATATACGTAAAACTTGCCAAGAAGTACCCAAAGAAATTGGAAACAGTCAAACCAGACCTACGTGGAAGTTTATGATAACGCCTAACTCACGTACACATCGTTTAGGTGAACCAAAAAATGGAAAAAGTAATCGAAGTTGCAAATCTTACTAAGAGTTATGGCCAAATCTCAGCCGTTGACCACATCAGTTTGAAGTGGCAGAAGGCGAAATCTTCGGTTTCTTAGGCCCGATTATAGCGCTAAACATTGCGCTGTTCTGTAGTTCGTCCGTCAAAATGCTCCTCACTAGCCATCGCTTCTTTTTTGGTGTGGCGAACTACGCCGTCTTGGT
>Ga0315280_10010363_pt1 | contig 11706 bp, 8 predicted proteins | sample YL17G06_40_MG_FD_203697 | JGI IMG/M metagenome (GOLD analysis project Ga0315280, IMG submission 203697) | Sediment microbial communities from Yellowstone Lake, YNP, Wyoming, USA - YL17G06_40 | ecosystem: Environmental > Aquatic > Freshwater > Lake > Sediment | place: USA: Wyoming | collected... | reverse complement strand
TGCGGCGGGCCAGCCGCGAGACCTGGGACTTGATCCTGCTCGATGTCATGTTGCCGAGGCTGGACGGTTTTGAAGTCTGCCGCGAATTGCGGCGGGCGCGCATCAAGACGCCCATCATCCTGCTGACCGCCAAGGTGCAGGAAGCCGAGAAAGTCATGGGCCTGGAACTGGGCGCCGACGACTATGTAACCAAGCCGTTCAGCCCCCGCGAGCTGCGGGCCCGCATCCAGGCGGTACTGAGGCGGTTCAGCGGCGAGTCGCTCGGGTTGCACCGCTTCGGCGATGTCGAGGTGGACTTCGACCGCGCCGAAGTGCGCAAGAAAGGCGTCCCGGTCGATCTCACGGCCTTGGAACTCCGGCTCCTCCAGACGTTTGTCGGGCGCCGCGGGCGCGTGCTGACTCGCGCTCAACTAATTGACGCCGCCTGGGACCAGGGCACGCACGTGAGCGACCGCGCCGTAGACACGCATGTGCTGAACCTGCGCAAGAAGATCGAACCGGTGCCCGGCCAGCCGCAATTCATCCGCGGCGTCCGGGGCATCGGCTATCGCTTCGACGCCTGAAACGATTGCGGATTTCAGACGGCTTTCGGCTCTCGGCTTTCGACTTTCGCCTCCCAGCTTTCGGCTGGTGGTTTTCCGGTAGCCGAGAGTCGAAAGTCGAAAGCCGGTGATAAATTGACGCAATCTCGACGCTCACCCCGCGATCGCTCGACGCTGGATGACTACAGTGGCGCATCAGGAGGTTCGAAATGAACAAACATGGTGTACGAATCTTGATGCTGGCGGCGGCTGCCGCGCTATGGCTGGCCGTTGTCCCCGCCGCGACTGCGCAAAGCCAGGACCGGGCGGAAGTAGCGCTGAAGGCCGCCATCGACAAGGAGGTGGTGGATGGGGATCTAAAGGGCGCGATCGAGCTGTACAAGAAGATCGCCGCGCAGCCCGGCGCCGGCCGCGCCACGGTGGCGACCGCCCTGCTGCGGATGGGCCAGTGCCACGAAAAGCTGGGCAGCGCCGAAGCCCGCAAAGCGTACGAGCGCCTGGTGCGCGACTTCGCCGATCAGGCCGAGATTGTGGCGCAGGCGCGGGTGCGCCTGGCGGCACTTGGCGGTCCCGGTGGCGCCGGGGGACTCGTCGCACGCCGGGTTCTCGCAGACGCCTCCGGCGTCGGTCGGTTCTTGACCGCGGATGGCAAGTACATCAGCAGCAATATGGACCGGGACACGGGTGACGTGGTCCAGTTCGAAGTTGCCAGCGGACAGACGAGGCGAATCACAAATAGGGGGCCATGGACCGAGACTGACAAGTCCTATGAGAACCAAGCGTTCTCACGCGACGGAAAACAGATCGCATACGATACGACGGGCTTGGACCCTCATCAACTGCGGATTAGAAATCTGGATGGTTCGGGCCTTCGCACACTTTGCAGTAGTAATGAGAAAGCCGATCACGTCCTACCCTTGGACTGGTCGCCTGACGCAGGGTCCATCCTTGCACTTCGCAGCGTACCCAGCAAGGCGAATGAACTGACGCTGATCTCGACAGCGGACGGCTCGGTGCGCGTCCTGAGGAGTCTTACTTCGGCCTGGAACTTGTTTGAAAGGGCCAGTTTCTCGCCCGATGGGCGATTTGTCGCGTTCAGTTTTGTGCGTGAGGGCAGCCCACCCCAGGGCGACGTCTTCCTGATGACCGCCGACGCCCGCAATGAGGTGGTTGTTGCCGGGCATCCCGCGGAGGATGAACTGCTTGGATGGACACCGGACGGGAGAAGCCTTGTCTTCCTCAGCGACCGCTCGGGGACGTGGGACATCTGGTCCGTCCACATCACCGGGGGGAAGCAGCAAGGAGAACCAGAGCTGCTGAAAAAGCACTTCGGTGTTGACAGTTATTATTCAAACGTTCTTGGCTTTGCACCCGACGGCTCCTGTTATTACAAGACTGTCACCCGTTTCGGTGGCCTCTACAACGGTGCGGTCGACCTTGAAACCGGTAAGGTACTCGTGCCGCCCGCGCTGGTCACGACGCGCTATACCGGCGCACCGTCAGAGCTAACGTGGTCACTTGACGGCAGGAACTTGGCCTACAAGTCACGTCAGGGTGAGTGGGGTCCCGGAAACAACATCCTCACGATCCGGTCCACCGCAACCGGGGAAGAGCGCTTTCTGTCGCCGCGTCTTCGTGGCGTTATGCACATCTCCTGGGCGCCGGACGGCCGTTCCGTCATCGCGGGCGGGACTACGGGCACGGAAAGTGGAATCTTCCGAATTGACACTGAAACAAGCGGGATCACTAGGTTGGCAGATTTCCGCTGGGACCCCAAGCTCTGCCCGGATGGGAAGACCCTGGTGTTCGTGAAGTGGACGACGGATGGGCCAATCATCGCGAAACGCAACCTCGACACCGGTGAGGAGTCGGAAGTTGTCAAAGGTATCACAGGAGGGACGGGGACATGGCACTACGACCTCTCGCCGGACGGCCGGGAAGTGGTGTTCCAAGTGGACGGCGCTGTAAAGACCGTGTCCCTCAACGGAGGGGAGCCGCGGGAGCTATTTCGCGGTTTGGCGAAGCTTTACGAGCTGAGGTGGACGAGGGACGGCCGTTACATCATCGCCCGGGCAGGCAGTGAAATCTGGCGGGTTCCGGCGCAGGGCGGGACGCCGCTGAAGCTGGACCTCTCCGTTCCAAAAATGATGCGCTTCTCCTTCACGCTTCACCCGGACAACCGCCGCTTTGCGTTCAGCGTCAATGAGGGGTCCAAGAGCGAGCTGTGGGTGCTGGAGAACTTCCTGCCGGCTGCGCGGACTCCCGCGCGATGACTCGAGCGGGGCGGTGCTGCTCCCGGCCCGCCTGGCCGGGAGCAGCCCAGCCGCCGTTTTCGGGCGAACTCCGGGCGCTCAGGAACCTGCTGGCCGAGCCGAAAGCCGCGCGGTAGCCACGCCGCCGCAACTCACCACCAAGGCACAAAGAACACAAAGAAGCCTGCTGTATGGAGCGCCGGCGTCCCGCCCAATGGCACTTAACTTTCGAGTTCAGCCGCATAGCGGCGGCTGAGAATAGCCCAGCGTTTCAACGCTGGGTTTTGAGGAGCAAGGAGTTAAAGTCCCGTAGGGACGGCTGAAACGCCTGCATCTCGTGGCTTTCAGTCGTCCCTCCGGGACTCGCCGGCCCTGCTCCGGTTCCCAGCACTGAAGTGCTGGGCTATCCTCATCCGGCCCTTACGGGGCCGGTTTTGCCAAAATTAAGTGACAGTAGGCGTCCCGCCGGCCCCCCGGGGTTTTCAGATGCGGTACCCCGCGCCGGGGCCGGCAAGATGCCGGCGCTCCATACGGTGATCGAAACTTCACCGAATCATGACAATTCCGACATCTGCTTCAGATACAACCCGCGTACGCTGTACGCGCTGAACTGAACCACCGAGGCCATGGGATCCCCTTTGCCGGTCAGTTGGGGAGGAGACCATGAATCCGCTTGAGCCTGAAACAGGGTTGCTGGTTTTGGTCGACATATTTCGGCTGCTGGCCGTGATAACCGTGGCTTTCGCCGCAGTAAGCGTTATCGGGGTCCTGGCCCTGACTCTGGCCGAATGGAAGCAGGCGGTTGGGGAACAGAGCGCACGCCGCCAGCGCATCTTGCCAGCCTCTCCTGCCGCACTCGCGGCTTCGAGTGCCGCTTTCAACTGAACCACAAAGGCATGAAGGACACAAAGAAGCACAAAGGGAATCTTTGTGACCTTTGTGTCCTTTGTGGCTTTGTGGTTCAGTTCAGAAGCGGTACAGGTACGAGATCTTGGCGAAGAACTGGCGGCGGGTCGGGAACAGCGCCCCGGTCCGGAACGGAACCCCCGGCGTCAATCCCAGTCCCGTGTCCATGTTTTCCAGGCGGTGGTTGTAGCCCGCGTAAATCGCCGTTCCGGGGTGCAGGATGTAGCTGAGCAGGACGTCGCCGGAAAAGCGCTTGGTGCGCGCCAGGCCGCTCAGTGCGCTATTCGGCATGGTGCTGTCGTACTGAACAATGGTGCGCAAAGACAGTTCGCGGTTGAACTGAAGATTCATCTTCTGCCGGAAGATGGCGTTGGTGAACACGGGATCGCCGCCCTGAAACTGCCTCACCCGCGTCAGCAGCACGGTGTGGGCCAGCAGCAGGCGCGGCACGGGGCGCAAGTCCAGCGTATTTGACGAATAAAAGCCCGACGCCTGGAAGGGCGCCAAGCCGGCGGCCGGCTGATAGACGATCTCGCGCCGGAACTGCGTGAACGTGGAAAAGGTCAACCGTTTACTGGCCGCCACCCGGAACTGAACCACACGCGAGCGCCGGTCGAAGTCCTTTCCCTGGTACCGCTCGTGGTAAAACGGAATGCCGACCCACAACGAGATCTGGCGCCGCCAAGTGAAAGTGGTCCCGAGGTGCCAAAACCAGTCCTGGCGCTGGCCGGCATGGTTCCAGATCACCTGGTAAGCGAAGTCCGGTCCCCACTTGTAGAGGCTTCCGCTGCTGGGCCAGAAGAAGTACTGCACGTAACCCATCACCTGGCGGATGTCCACCCGCGGGACGAAACCGGCGTCGGCACGGAAATCCGGGCTGAAATCGGTGTAGGTGTGCTGGATCAGCAAGCGGCGCGTGTAGCGCTCCAGCCGGGCCTGGAAGGCGCTGCCGCGGCTGGTGCCTGGGCCGTCGCCGGTAAAGCTGGAGAGCGCCTGACCGGTCAGGAGAAACTGGTGCGGCAGCTTGATACGTGTGTCGAGTCCCGCCACGCGGTTAAAGGTCCCTGCGAAGCGCCGCTCGGTGAACACCGCACCCACGCTCGTTTCGCGCCCCACGTCGCGGGTCACGCGGAAGACCGAAAACGCGGCGCGCCGGCCCGCAGACTCGGGGTCGGCAACCCGGCCCGGCGCCTGGTCATCGGTGACCAGGGCGCCGATGGCCCAGGGCCCCTGCTTGCCGGTCAGGCGCGCGCCGAACTGCGGGTCGGCGATGCGCCGCGTAAAGAACACCTGGATCGGAGTCTGGAAGTAGTTCGAGTTCTCGAGGAAGAAAGGGCGCTTTTCCGGAAAGTAGACCTCGAAGCGCTGGTTCACGGTGACCTGCGGCTCGTCGGATTCCACCTGGCTGAAATCCGGGTTGATGGTCAGGTCCAGGGCCAATTTGTCGCGCAGCACCAGCTTGGCGTCCAATCCGCCGTCCGGCTGGCGCTTCTGGCTGAAGCGGCCCGCGGCGACGTCGGCGAAGTGCGAGGAAAAGAAGGTTCCGTAGGGGATCAATTGGACGTTGTGGCCCGGGGAAATCTGTTCCAGCCCCTCGATCTCCCCGGCCTGCGTCAAGTAACCGGCGATTTTTCGCGTCACGGGCGGCCAGTACGAGTACTCGCTGTTGCGCGGGATCCGCCGGATCAGCAGAATGCCCCACTTCTGGCTGCCTTCGCTTGGAAAGCGCAGGCTCTTGAAAGGCAGCGACATCATCACCACGTAGCCCCACGGCGTGAGCTGCCCGCGTGAATACCAGAGGGTATCGAAGGTGTAGTCGGCACCGGAGCTCTCATCAAACAGGGCGTCGGCCTGCACGCCCAGCGGATTGGCCACGAACTGGTAGGCGCGCCGACGGTCGTGGAAGGTATCGAGCCGGACGGTAACGAAATCGTCCTCCTGCAGGAAGTCGTCGCGCTTGCTCAGCCGGGCCCTGATTTTCGCCGCCTCCCGGTCTTCGCAGCGGAAGACGATATAAAGATTGGTTCGGTCATAGCCGAGGTACACGAGGGTGTCCTGCGTGGCGGGCGCGCCCTCGTCCGGCTCCAGTTGCGTGAAACGGGAAATGGCCGCACCCGGGGGCGGCTGCTCGGTTGTGTAATGCTCAAAGGAGGGAGGACGGTCCAGGCGCTCAATGCGGACAACGGGGGGGGCCGCGCTGGCAAGCACGGACGCAAAGATAGTTGGCACCGCCAGGCCCCAAACCCGACCCATGCTCGCGTAGTTTTACCCCAACCCGGCCGATTAGTCCAGTTCTTTTTCGGCTGTGGGTCGTGGGCTGTAGGCCGTAGGCTGTGGGCTGTGGGCTCTGGGCTGTGGGCTGTGGGCTGTGGGCTGTGGGGTGCGGCCCACAGCCTGCAGGCCCAGCCTGATCCGGTCCGGCATTACCGCCGCGTGGTCAGACGCGGGCCAGCTTGCGGCCGCGTGCCACCAGGTGGGCGGCCTCTCCGGCGAATTCGCGCCCCTTGTCAACGATTTCCTGCCCGTGCTCCGTCAGGTAGTCGCCGGCCTCTTCCACGCTCTTGGAAATATAGCGCCGCGTTTCACGGCCGCTACGCGGCGCGTACAACAGCGCAACAACCGATCCGGCAGCGATGCCCGCCAGAAACCACCAGAATTTGCCGCTCATGTCTCCACAACACGCCATTGCTTCCTCCTTGTTCCTCTTAGACGCTGCCTGCCAGGCTGGGCGGTACGGCCGGCGGGATGGCGATCCGGCCTGCCGGACGCCAGCGGACAGGCGCAGCAGTTTACTAGTTTGACAACAATTCCCTATTCTTTTATCCGCTGCTGCTTGCCCGCAGCGTCAATCCTATATTAGAGTCGGCCGGAAACGCTTGGGTTCAGGTTTGTTTCTATGGTGATGATCGTTGTGGGGCTTCTGAAGAGAACGGCGATAGTCGCGGCCACGATCAGCCTTCTTGCGGTTGCTGCCGGGTTGCTTCTGTCCAGGCTGAGTTGACCCAGGGCCTTGCTGTCCTCCGTTTCCTGCCTTCCAGCCTGCTGTTTCCGCTTTCTGCCTTCCGGTTTCTACCGTTCGGCTGCCGCAGGTTGCGTGTAAACGGGCGAATCGACTAGAGTTAGCGCCGGAATGAGGCAGACAGCCGGCGCCGCGGCGCAAGCAGTTGGACTTTATGGCCGCCTGATCTGGCGATGGGAGCATCGCCTGCACCAGCGCGCCGGCGACCGCGTCGTTCGCCCATTCGAGTGGGGCCTGGAATGGCTGGGGCTGAACGATCCGGCCGAGCTCTCCGCTTACGCCGGCCGGGCGGTCGAAGCCAGCGACGAATTCTTCCGTTATGCGCCGGTGAGCGACTACCAGTTCGATGGCCAGTGGTTGCGATTCAGCAGTCCCCTCCCCTCCCGTTACCCGGAAAACAATGTGGTGCATGCCCGCTACTTCCCGGCGCGCAAGGCTGCGGGGCGCGCCGTGCTGGTGCTCCCCCAGTGGAACGCCGATGAGCAGGGACACATGGGGCTGTGCCGCCTGCTGAATGCCTTCCGGCTCTCGGCGTTGCGGCTGAGCATGCCCTACCACGACCGCAGGAAACCGCCGGAGATCGAGCGGGCCGACTACGCCGTGTCGGCCAGCGTGGGCCGCACGGTGCACGCCAACCGGCAGGCGGTGATGGATGCCCGCGCGGCGCTGGATTGGCTGGCGGCGCGCGGCTACCAGCGCCTGGGCGTGCTCGGCACCAGCCTGGGCTCGTGCATCGCCTTCATCGCCGCCGTCCACGACCCGCGCGTGCGCGCCGGCGTTTTCAACCACGTTTCCACCTACTTCGCCGATGTCGTGTGGCGCGGCTTATCGACCGAGCACGTGCGCGCCGGGCTGGAGGGGCACGTGGCGCTGGATGACCTGAGGCGTTTCTGGGCGCCCATCAGCCCGGCCAGCTTTGTCGATCGGCTGGCGACCCGCACCGCGCAAGTCGGGCCCTTGCGCACGCTGATTGTCCGCGCGTGCTATGACCTGTCCTTTCCCCCGGACCTCTCCAAGCGATTTATCGGGATGTTGCGTGAGCGCGGCCTGCCCTGGCGGGAGATGCGCCTGCCCTGCGGGCATTACACAACCGGTGTGAACCCCTTCAAATGGATGGATGGGCTGGGCATGTGCCGCTTCCTGGCCCGCAATCTTTGAATGGAGCAGCTCAGCGCAGACACATCCGACGCCAGAGCGCCGCCAGCCCTCATCTGGCCGCTCGGCCTACCTGCCCGTAGACGTAAACCCCTGGTACAGCCAGACGCCTACGATCACAGCGAGCAGAACGCCGGACGCCGCACCCAGGTATCGGACGTACGGTTCGGTGCGCGTCAATTGCGCCACCACCTGTTTCTGCTCCTGCTCCATTTGCCCCTCGCCGGCGCTCAGGAACAACTGGTCGCCTTCGTGCAGGCCGACTACGGAGCGGTAGATGACAACCACGATGAGCGCGGCGGTGATGGCGCCCCAGACGATCAGCAGTACAACCAAGAGTGACATGTCGGCCTCCCCCAATTGGCTCAACTAGTCGATCAGGCCCCTCTTGGCGCTGATTATACCCCGGCAGTCAAGTGAAAAGAATCAGGCGGAGATGTGGGCCGATGCCGGCCGCCTCCCAGGGGGTGGCCGCAATGGTGGCCCCTTGCAGCGGCGTTGTCGGGACGCCCGCCCCGGCTTCGCACTATTCAATGTCGGCGAGTTTCACCGCCACGCCGCCGCGCTGGCGGCTGCGCTCGACCGCTTCGATGAAGGCCATGATCTCCAGCGTCTCGGCGTTGGGGACGGGAGGCGCCCCGGTCTGGAAAAACTTGACGATTTCGGCAACCAGCGGCTTATAGAGGCCGGATGCGCCCGCGGGCAGGGCCTGCACTTTCTTGCCGCCGAAGGCCACTGCGCCGTAATCGTGGGCGCCGTCGCGGATGCCGCGCACCACGCCCAGCCGGCCGTCCTTCCACCGGCCCACCACCACGTCGGTTCCCTCGGCGTGGACCGTGGTGACTTCCTCGCACCCGGTTCCCAGCAGCGTAAACAGCATTTCGGTGGCATGAATGCCGTACCAAAAGAAGCCGGGGTTGGTGGGTTCCAGCGGCGCCGGGCCGTAGGTGCTGGCCCCCTTCAGCCCGCCGGGAGCGTTCTTCAGCTCGGCCAGCCCCGGGGCGTAGCGAAGGCTCGAGGAACTCCACCACGGCGCACCCGATTGCCGTGCCAGGCGCGCGATTTCCCGCGCGTCGCGGTAGCTGGCCGCCAGCGGCTTGTCGATGAACACCGGCTTCTTTGCGGCCAGCACGGGCCGCGCCTGCTCCAGGTGCACGCGCCCGTCCACGCTCTCCAGCAGCACCGCGTCCACCTTGGTGAGCAGGGTAGCAATGTCCTTGACGATCTCGACCTTCCACTTGTCCCGAATCTCGGCGGTGTACTTCTCCACGCGGCCGGCGCTGGAGGCCAGGTCCGGGCTGCCGCCCGGGAAGCCGGCCACCACCCGCGCGCCGGCGATGTGATCGGTTGAGCTGGTGTCATTCAACAGCCGGGTGAACGTGGGAGCGTGCGAGGTGTCCAGCCCGATGATTCCGACACGGATCTCGCGCTCCTGCTGCGCCGGCGAGGAACCGGCAACCAGCAGGACGAGCAGGCAACTGAAAAGCAGCTTGTTCATGGCCGCCAGTATAAGACAAGTAGGCAGAAGGCAGTAGGCAGAAGGCAGGGGGCAGGGGGCAGGCGTGTTCAGCGGTGTCCCAGGCGCTCGATACCGGCGCGGGCGCGGGCGTTGGCGGGCTGAAGCTGGAGAGCGCGCAGGAAGCGGCGGCGCGCCTGCTCGAGCTGCCCGCCGGCCAGGCACACCTCGCCGATGCGCGCCTGGGTCTCGGCATTGTTCGGGTCCAGGCGCTCGGCTTCGGCCAGGGCCCGCGACGCGGCATCGAACCGGCCTGTGATGGCGTAGGCCAATCCCAAATTGCTATAGGCCAGCGCCATAGTGGGGTCCTGGCCGATCACTTCGCGCAACTCATAAATCGATTCCTCAATGCGCCCTTCGAGCAAGAGGACAAAGCCGAGGTTGTTGCGGGCGGCGTGGAATTCCGGGTCCAAGGCCAGGGCCCGCCGGTAGGCGGCTATCGCTTCCTGGTTGCGGTCAAGCGAGCGATAAACGAGCCCCATGTTGTAGAGAGCGCGGGCCGCGGAATCCGGCCGGCCGCCTTTGAGGGACAGCTCGGCAGCCCGGCGATAGTGCGACAGGGCAAGCCCGCTTTGTCCGAGGGCCAGGTAGGCGCGGCCGATGTCGTTCTGCGAATCGGCGTAATCGGAACGCAGCCGGAGCGATTCACGAAGGTGCACCAGTGCTTCGGCTGGCCGGTCGGCGCGCAGCAACGCTTCGCCGTGAACCATGCGCATATGGAAGGAGCCGGGCGCGGCCGCCAGCCCCTCGCTCGTCAGGTCCACCTCGCTCTGCCAGACACGCATCCGCGCGGCACTCCTGGCCGCATAAGCGAGAAGCAGCAGCGCAATCAGGACAACCATCGGCCAGCGCGCAGCGCCGCCGGCCTTCTCCGGCCGGCGCTCCGCCGCTCGAACCAGGCCGGCGGCGGCCAGCCAGCAAAAACCAACCGACGGCAGGTAGGCCGCGCGCTCAATCACCAGCAGGCCGGTAAAGATGTACGGCAACGGGAAAACCGGAAACAGCCAGAAAACGTACATCGGCAGGGCCAGCAGTTCGGGCGCCCGCCGGCGGTACAACCATAAAGCCAGGCCGGCGCAGGCGGCCACCGACAACCAGCCGGCCAGCACCACCGGCTCCAGTGGGCTCCGGCTGGGCGAATCGTGGTGGAAGAAAGCGAGGTGGGCCGGCCACAACAGCAGCGCCAGAAAGCGGTAGAAGACAGCCAACAGTGTCCAGGCGTGCTCGGCGGGCGGCAGCGCGCCCCGCCAGCGGATGGGCACCAGCCCCCCGAGCACATAAACGCGCGCGGCGAAGTAGACGGCAGTGGCCAGCGCCAGGGACAAATATTCGGGCCATCGTTGCTTCAACTGCTCCAGCGGCCTGCGGCGGCATACCGCCCATTCATAGAAGACGACCAGCAGCGGCGCCACCACGCCGATCTCTTTCGAAAGCTGCGCGGCCAGCAGGCTCGCCCCCATCGCCAGGACCAGCAGGCCGCGGCCCAAACTGATCGAGGCTTGCCGGCCCGCCCTGGCGGCGCTGGCGAGGTACAGCGCGATGGCCAGCAGCGAAAACAACGAGGAGAGCAGCTCGGGGGTACAGGAAATCCAGGCGGTCACCTCGCTGTGGATGGGGTGAACGGCAAAGAGCAGCCCCGCCAGCATAGCGACCCAGGGGCGGGCCGAGAGGCGCCTGACGACCGCGGCAACCAGCACGGAAACGGCCGCGTGCAACAACAGGCAGGCAACATGGAACCATCCGGCATTCGGCCCCGCCAACCGGTAGATCAGGTAATAAAACAGGTCCATCATCGGCCGGTAGTAGTTGGCCAATCCCTGGTGACGACTGACGAATTCCCACACGGCGCCGCCGAATATTTTGCGGATGGCATGCGGATGCACCATGTAGGGGTTATGGACAATGCTGTTCAAGTCGTCGAATACGAAGGGGTTGGAAACAGCACCCAGGTGCGGGATGATGGCCAGCGCGGCAACCGCGATCCACGGCCAATAACAAGGCAGGTCCCAAGTCCAAAGTCCAAAGTCCAAAGTCAAAGCCGGGTTGGACCTTGGACTTTGGACTTTGGACTTTGAACTTTGGACCTTCACTGCGCTTCTCCCATGGCCCGCAAGCCGGCGCGGGCGCGTTGGTTGCCTGGGTCGAGCTCGAGCGCCCGGCGGAACTGCCGGCGGGCATCGCCGGCGGCGCCATGCGCCAGATAGAGGTCGCCGATGCGCGCCTGCACTTCGCCGCTCTGCGGGTTCAGTTGCTCGGCGCGGCGAAGGCAAGCCATAGCCGAGGGCCACTCCCCGTCGATGGCCGCGGCCAGGCCCA
>Ga0315280_10010362_pt1 | contig 11707 bp, 9 predicted proteins | sample YL17G06_40_MG_FD_203697 | JGI IMG/M metagenome (GOLD analysis project Ga0315280, IMG submission 203697) | Sediment microbial communities from Yellowstone Lake, YNP, Wyoming, USA - YL17G06_40 | ecosystem: Environmental > Aquatic > Freshwater > Lake > Sediment | place: USA: Wyoming | collected... | reverse complement strand
AGCATTCAGTCGTCCACCCCCGGGTAAATGCCAAACAGTGCCGGAATTGCAGCCTCTGTCTGGATTACTGTCCAGCCGGAGCCATCGTTCAGGCTCAAGGTCATGTTATGATTGATAATGAAAAATGCATCGGCTGCGGCGAATGTCTGATCATCTGCAAATACGGCGCCATCAAAATGAAATGGGATGAAGATTCCCGACGGCTTCAGGAAAAGATGGCTGAATACGCGCTGTCGGTGAAGAATCATTTCAAAGATAAAATCGGCTTCCTGAATTTCATCCTTCAGGTGACCAAAGATTGCGATTGTCTGGCCAAAAATCAGCCGGCGATCGTTGAGGATATCGGTATAGTCGGCTCGCTCGACCCAGTAGCTGCCGACCGGGCTTCGATCGACCTGGTCAATAGCACCACCGGCCAGGATTCTTTCCGGGAAGGCTATGACGTTGACTGGTCAGTTCAACTGGCTTACGGTGAAAAAATCGGATTGGGTACCCAAAAGTATGAACTGGTAGAGCTTAAAGAGTTTTAAATTAGCGGAGTTTTATTATTCTGCGGTCAAACAGAAAGATAACGGCGGCATAAATCAGAGAAATGCTGGCCGCAGTGAAAACCGGAATTTTTTCGCCGAGCAGATGAGCTGTACTTCCAATCCAGAGGGCAGCAAAGGGCATAAAGCCAAAAAACACGAAACTATAAATACTCATCACCCGGCCCCGAATCGCTTCCGGAGTATGAATTTGAACCAGGGCATTGCATAAATTAAAAATCATTATTATGGCTATGCCTGAGAAAAACAGCAGCAGGAGTGAAGGGGGCAGGAACCTGGAAAGAGCAAACAGGATGATAGATACCGGGAACAGAAAGGTGCCGATAGTTAGAAGCTTGCCGCGGGAGAGATGCTGACTGAATGAGGCAATGAACAAAGCCCCGACCAGAGCTCCCAGCCCTAAAGCGGTCTGAAGAAAGCCATTGGTGCGGGCGTCACCATGAAGAATTTGAACTGCCCAAGCAGGAAGCAGGGTGATGAAAGCCCGGCCAAAAAGAGTGGTAATGGCTACAGTCAAAACCAAAATCCGAATAGTCGGATGGTTCAGCACATAACTGATGCCTTCTTTTAAATCTTGAACCAGGGAATTATCAGTTTCTCGTGGTTTGAAAGGTTTTAGCTTCATCAGCGCTAAAGCCACAATTACGGCGATAAAACTTACCCCGTTTATGGTGAAACACCAGGCTGGTCCCATAGCTGCATAGATAATTCCTCCAGCAGCAGGACCAAGGGCCTGAGCAGTGTTGAACATGGCTGAGTTGAGAGCGATGGCGTTGGTCAGAGCATCGGGTTCAATCATTTCCATGACAAAGGCCTGGCGCGCTGGAGCATCGAAAGCGTTAACTATGCCACCGGCAAAAGCCAGGATGATGATGTGCCAGGGTTTAACCAAATGGAGAAAGACAAGAGCGGCCAGAATAAAGGCCAGAATCATCAAAGTTGATTGGGTAATGATGAGAATGCGGCGACGGGGGATACGGTCAGCTACCACACCGCCATAGAGCATGAACAGCCAGGTGGGCAGTCCGGCCGCAAAACCGACATAGCCTAAATAGGCTGGCGATTGCGTGATTTCATAGACTAAGAAAGCTTGAGCTGTCATCTGCATCCAGGAACCAAAAACGGAAATTAGCTGACCACAGAACCACAGGCGATAATTGGGATATTTCAGGGCATAAAAAGTCTGCTTCCAGGAGAACTTCCTGGATAAAGATAGAAGTCTGGCCAAAAACTGAGTTGATGTTCCGTAGTATTCCTGGTCCATATCCATTTTTATTTTTGAGAATTTTCAATAACAATTCTATTTAAAAAAATTTCAATCAGGGGATGGAAGCCCCCTTAAGCTTCATGGATGTGTTTTTCTGCGATTATTTCTAGTCTCCGGGTGAATTCAATTCCATCTGGAAAACTTTAATTCAGGAACCAATTTAAAAATTGAAGGCAATTATACGGCAAAAGGGATTGTAAATCAATGAAAATAGGATGAAGGCAACAAGGATGACCTCAGGTTGGGGTAATTAACCTGGAGCAGCCGAACAGGCCAGACGGAGCAGAGCAGTTTCATATATCATTAAGTCAGAGTCGCTGAAGAGCACAAACCTTATTTTTTTTACCTGTTTCAACTCAGGAATAACCGACAGGACAGTTTTGATGGCAATTTCTGCGGCTTCCTGAACAGGGTAACGGAAAAAACCGGTGGAAATAGAGGGAAAGGCAATTGAATCTAGACCGTGTTTCTCGGCCAGCATCAGGGCCTGGCGATAACAGCTGGCCAGAAGCTCAGCTTCCGGCTTATCGACTCCATAAACCGGTCCCAGGCAGTGAATAACATATTTGTTGGGAAGGTTATGGCCTCCGGTAATCACTGCCTGCCCGGGTTCAATAGGTGCTAAGGGCCGGCATTCTTCTTCCAGGCCGGGGCCGGCGGCCCGGTGAATCGCTCCAGCCACTCCACCACCGGGCCTGAGCTGAGCATTGGCAGCATTGACGATGGCGGTCATATCAGGCTGGTCAACAATATTCCCCTTCACCCACTCAATTATTATCCCAGAGATTTCCTTTTGCAAGGTCTTTGCCTCCTGAAAAGTCCAATAAGTTGCCCTCCTTATGAGTTACACTTTGAATATACTGAATTTTAAGAAAAAGACAACAGGAAATTATTCAGTAAATTATTATGGTTTATTATGGCCGCATTTTCTCAGAATAATTAGATTATGAGGCAACTTCACAGAGGGAAAATGAAGTGGTGAAAAAATCTATTTTTCTGGTCTTCGCGGCCTAATGGAAACCAGGCTTATTTTATTCAGGGGTCAGTCTCTTGCTTACAAAAATCAATATGTTTAGTTTTTCAGGAGAAATAATTACGGAATAAAAAGAAAAATCGCAATTATTGGACGAAGTGCGAACCCTTTTTGAGCAACAGTTTCTACCCTAACGGGCAGAAATCCCGCCCAGCGTTTCCGCTCGCCTGACGGCGAGCAAAACAGAAAAATTTTCTTAACATTTTTAAATCGCGCGCTCCAAAAAATTTTTTCAGAAGCCGACGGGTTGCAAAATAAAATAAGAATAAAGGGAATCCACAATTTAAGAAAGTATTTTATTTTCTAAAGCCTCCTCAAATTCTTTTTTTAATTTCTCATTGTAAAAAGGTAAACCGATTAGTTTAAAGTGTTTATTTTCCAATTTTAAATCTGTATCTGCTTTCCCCTCCATTTCAAGTAAAAATTTCTGCTTCCATCCTTCTTTTGAATTTTCAAATCTACCACGATTATCTTTAAATTGGTCTCCTTTTGGTTCAATAAAAATCTGATAAATACTAATAACTTTATTTCGCTTTTTTAAAATCATTATAAAATCTGGCTCAAATGCTCTACCTTCATCAAAATCAAAAACTTGGAAGAATTTCTCATTTCGCAACAAGGCAATATCTGAATATTTCTGTTTTAACTTGTCTATAAAACTGTCAATAAAATTTATAAAACTCCTTTCTTCTTCTGTGCCATAAAATCCAGTCTGGGCATACCAATCTTTTTCCGCTAATTTAACTTCCTCTAATTCTTTCCTCTGTACATCGTCTATATCTATTTTTATTTTTTTATTTCTGAAAACTTCTCGCAACATTTTAGCTTTAAATAATTTAGTCCCAACAAATTCTGAAGTATTAGTTCTTGCTTGCTCCGACATTTTTTTAACTACCGATAAAGCTATTTCTAACTTTTGAACCGGGGTTAATTTGTTTATTTTATCCTTTGGTCCAAGAATTTCTATCTCAATACTACCTAAATAATTAGACGACGAAATAAATTCTTTTATTGATTTTATATAAGGAAAATATTTCTTTAGATTTTCAAATTTATAAAACTCAATTCTATCTAAAGCATTTCTAATTATATTATCCCCAAAATCAGAAAATCTATATGTTATCTTATCGTGCGTAATCTCTTCTGATATATTTGTTTTCTTCTCTTCGTCTAAAATAATTTCTTCTTTAATTTCACCGGTTTTTAATTCGTACCTATACGATTCTGCGATTCTTGCATCTTGTAAACTAAATATTTCCGTTCGGGGATTTTGTGTCCTGTCATTTATAAAAATCACCGCTTTTTTCCAAAATTCGGTTTCCTTAAAAGAATCTTTAATAAACAGGTCTTTTTGAACATACTTTTCTGGCAAAATTCCCATTTCTGTAAGAGTACTTTTAATCTCTTCAATATATTTGGGATTGTGAGCGCTATGATAATATAATGTCTCTATGATTCGTAATTCATTTTCAACATCTTCATCAAATTTTCTCTTATATTTATCCTGTGTTTCATCTAACTGAAATGGAAAATATCTTGCGCCTCTGCCAATAAGTTGGGCTTCGCCCATTGTAGTATTACCGGGTTTATACTTGCCGTGAACCCAGTTTCCATCTCTTGTATCATATAGCCGCACAATATCAAAAAGATTAAGCACATCCCAGCCTTCATTGAGCATGTTTACCGCAAAAATCGCTCTAATTTCATTATTTTTACTTTCGAGAGAATTAAGTTTTAACTGCTTTTCTTCATCAACATTTTCAGAATCCAAAAGCATACATTTTTCTTCAGAAAAATCCTCCTGCAATTCTCTAATTAAATTTTCAAAAGCAATATTTTCTTTCTGAAAATAGTTAAATGCCTTTTCTAAACCTGTGCCTTTTGCTCGCGAATGTATTTCTTCAATATCTTTTGGAGACAATTCTTTTATTTTCGCCAAAAAGCCATCATAATTTTCTTTTGACTCTTTTATACTCTTAGACTTAAAAAGAAGCACCGGCTTAAGGTGCAATTTATATTTTTCAGCGATTTTTCTGCGGTACTGACTCAAAATAACTGCCTGCAACGCTCTATCAATCGGCTCTAAATCTGCCTGTAAAACTTCAATTTCTTTTGAATATTTATCCAGTCGAAATTGTTTTAAATCATACTGGAAGATAATTTTGTCTTCGTATTTTTGTTTGACATTTTGATTACCTAAGTCAATTGTTGCTGTAAACTCCAGTAAGATATTTTTAGGGTTCCTTCCAAAAATTCCCTTCAATATAGTATATTCCCAGCTTCTTCTTTCTTCTTCTTCGCTTTGAGTCAATTTAGATTTTGTTAATGTCTGTAAATGGTGTGCCTCATCGGAAATAAGTACAATGTCTTTATTTTCAAATTCTTCATAAGTTAAAGCATTTTCTTTTGGATAATTTAAGCGAGTGTGCAGTCCTTGGATAGTTGTAAAAATAATATTTATATCTTCCTGATTTACCGCCTCAAAATTTTGCACCTCTTTTATAAAAACTTCTTTTTCGCCAAACTTAATTTTTGGAGCAAAAAGATATTTTTCGGATAAAGAATTTAGGAAGTTGTCTCTTGTTTTTTCAATAATATTTACGCTGTTTACAAAAAAGATGAAATTGCGATAGCCAAGCTTGTATAAATACAAAATATTCGCCGCCATTATAAGCGTTTTTCCGCTTCCGGTCGCCATATGAAAAAGAAGTTGTGCCGGGTATTGTCTTTTCTGATAGCCATTAAAATAAAATTCAAAACGGCCTAATGCCTCTTTTTGATACTCGCGTAATTCAAATTTCGGATTAAGATTTTGGACTATTTCATCACCAACCCGCGAAGTAAAATAATCCTTGCCGTGTGCTTCTTTTAACGAATTAAAAGTTTCGTAGAGCATAGTTATTTATTACCAGTATTTAGATTATTTGGCTTTATAGTTGTAAACATCATAAAATCCGGATCTGAGTTTTCTTTGTAATGAGGATTTTTATAAATATAGTTAATTTCCCTAAAAGGAGATTTAAAATTCTTATACCACTTAATGCCTTTAAATTTACAGACAATTATTGGTTTATTATCTTCGCTATCTTGATCTCTTACATATTCTATCCATTCAAATGGTACTAAACCCACGGGAATTTTTTCATCACTTGGCATTAAAATAAATTGGACTCCGTATTCTGGTATTACAGTATACAATTCAGCACCTTGCTTATAGTATGTTTTATTTGTGCTATCCTTTCGTAATGGATGATATTTTGAAACATCTGCTAAAATCACACTAGAATAAATTTTTAATTTTCGAATTTCCTCTGTAATTTTTATTTCGTGTTGATATTTTTCTCTAGCAGATAATTGTTTTGATAATTTATAAATCCAGAATGCAACGAAAGAACTCACAACAATACCAATAATTGCCAATAAATTATCCCATAAATTAAATATATAATTAACTGCCATAATTATTTACTGTCGCCATAAAATTCTCTATTCAACTTTTTATCCCCCTCTCTCACGCCATACTCCTCATCATCAATCTCGGTATAATTGACATTAAGGTGGTTTTTGTCTAAACACTCAAGCAAAAATCTTTTTTGGTCTTCAATAGATAAATCAGCAAAATCTTCTGCGTTTTCATCAACTGCATTTATATCAACTTTATAACTCAAAAATGCTTTTTCTTTAATTGTTTCCCATAGTTTTTGAAGCTCATCTTTTGTTTTTGCTTTCTGTATTTTCTCTACAAAATTTTCATTCCATTTCATAAGTTCTAAATAGACAAAATCACCACCTCCTTTCCAGCCGACTGATTTTGAAATGCCAGTTTGGTCGCCATTGATAACATTTTTTAATCTCACAACTGCGCTATTTTCTCCATAATCAAGTTGCTCAATCCCAATATATTGACGCCCCATTTTATGAGCAACTGCACAAGTAGTTCCGGTACCAGCAAAGAAATCTAAAATAACATCGCCTTTATCAGATCCCATTTCAATTATTCTCTGAAGAAGAGCTTCGGGTTTCTTTCCATTTTCAAGTTGAACTCGTCCTTCTTTTGAAAGATTATTTAAATTAAAACCATCCCAATAAGTTCCCTGGAGTTCTTTTTTGAAAATTTTCCCATCTTTTTCTTCAGAAACATCTCTAAGCCAAGATAAAAGCCTCAATTCAGGCCCTTTATAAAACTGCTCATAAATCTGCCCCTTATGTCTTCCACTGCATGGGGTATATTCTATAGAGAACAATGATGCATCCTTTTTCTCTATCTTATCAATCACCTTTTTTACTCTTTCTCGTATAGAGCTTTGCGGCATAGCTGTAGAAAAAATATTATTAATATATTTGTAATAAACTTCTTTTTCTGACAAGGATTTTTCCTTTTGGAGTTGATTAATAGATTTGAAGACTGGATTTATACATTCGAAAATTTTTATTTCATTTCCTTCAGCATCTGTTGTTGAGCAAATATATTGTTTTTTACCAGGATCCATAAGAACGCTTGTATATTTCCAACTGATTCCATTCTCTCTATATCTGTTGATTAAATCATAAAGCTCCACATAATCATAAATGTTTTTAAACCGTTCAAAATATCTATTATTTCTAGCGAATATATAAATAAACTCAATGTTCTTTTTTAACCTTATGTCTTCTCCGCCTCCACTAGCGCCTGCTATATTTTTCATTTTTACGCTTATTACATTAATAAAATTATCTGCTCCAAAAATTTCGTCTAAAAGTAGCTTAAGAGGTGCAGATCCTTCATCATTAATCTGTATAAAAATTGAGCCTTCATTAGCTAATAGTTCTTTAGCGACCTGCAACCTATCTTTCATAAAAGATAACCATGCTGAAAGTTTGAAATTGGAGTTATAAAGAAATGTATCGCCGCCTCTTGTATCTCTAAAATAATATGGCGGGTCAATGTAAATCAGTTTTACTTTTCCGGCGAAGCGTTTTTTGAGTGAGTGGAGAACTAAAAGATTATTGGCTTTGATAATGAGATTGTCTTTTATATTTCCGTTTTCATCAGTTTTAAATCCATCAAATTTATGTTCGCCATCTTTATCAATTCTCTTTGCGTTGGTAAAAACTTTTGGATCTAAAAGGCGGCTTATTTCATCCGGAGCTAAAATTTCATTCCAGAAGATTTCATCTCGCCTTTGGTCCTCTTTTGTCATCCCACCTTCAAGCACACAATCCTTATATGGCCAGGAAAGTACAACTTCCTTTTTCTTACTGATAAACTCTCTTTTCTCATCAGTCAATCCAATTTTATTTTTAAAAGCAGTATAAGAATCCGGCAAAAATTGTTTGTTGGAAACAAACCTAATAAATTTATCCTTATCAAAAATTAAAGTCCCATCTATATCAACAAAAAACACTTCTTTCATCTTTTTATCAGACATAAGAAGTTTAATAAGGTCTTTATCCAGCTTTATCGCAAGCTCAATAATTTTATTCTTTAAAAGTTCATCTTCGCTAATAAGGCGTTCATCTTTTTTAAGAAGTTTTTTCAAATTGTCTAATAAGTTTTCCATAGTTTTATCTCATTAAATCGTCAATGCTAACGTCTAAAGCGTCAGCTATTTTTTTGACAGTTTCAATTCTGGGGTTTGGTGTTGCTCCAGATTCAATTTTCGTGATTGTATATAAGGTAACGCTGGCAAGTTTTGATAACTTGTCTTGAGATATACCAAACTTTGCGCGGTATTTTTTAATATTCTTTGCAATTATTGACTTTTCTTTTGACATTGTAATATAATTTTACTATAATAATTTTACTGGCACTATTACCATTTGCTATCTTTAATATATGAAATTTATAGTTAAATGTCAAACAAAATCGGGGAGTTCCTTTTTGTTGCCCGCGCACGGGAAGGGTGGGGCAAGGGCAACTATAAATAATGATAGCCCGCCTGCTGTCCCGCGAAGCGGGACTGAGGGAGGGAAGCGTTTCCGCAATTCTGCGTTAGCAGAATATCAAAACAGAAAAATTTTTGTTTCCTTAATTGAAAAAAATTTTTGGAGCGCGCGATTTAAAAATGTTAAGAAAATTTTTCTGTTTTGCTCGCCGTCAGGCGAGCGGAAACGCTGGTCGGGGAGGTGGGATTTGAACCCACGACCCCAGCGTCCCGAACGCTGTGCGCTAGCCAGGCTGCGCTACTCCCCGAAGCTCAGCAATTATAGATTAATCGCTCGAATATGTCCAGCAATTATGAAGGCCCCGAGTGACATTTCCTGTTAAAAAAAATAATTTTACTGAAAATAATCAAACGGATAAAATAAGAAAATAGAGGTGTGTAACCATGAAAAAATTTAAGAAAAATTGGTTTATAGGATTTTCGCTGTTTGTCTTTTTGTTATCAAGTTTCTGGCCGGGCTTGGTGCTTGCCGGTAATGATGAGAACAAAAAGTCCATTGCGATTAAAGAAATCTCGTTGGCAAAAATTCATCCTGGAATGGTCAGAGAAACCCTGCAGATCAGTCCCAAAGGCAACCGGGTGGTCTATGTGGCCAAAAGCGGAGAAAAGTATTTGATGGTTGTTGATGGCCTGGCTGGTCAGGAATACGACGGTATCCATCTGCCCAAGTCCATTTTCAGTTCGGATGAAAAAACCGCAATTTATGGGGCCTGGCGTGACAAAAAAATCTTCGCCGTAATTAACGGTCAGGAAGGCAAGCCGTACAAAAAAATGAGCCTCATAATCTACAGCCCTGATGGCCAAAAAATTGCTTACTGGGCAGCAGCCGGAGAGAAAGATGCCGAACTTAAAGCCATGGTAGTGGTAGATGGAAAGGAAGGGCCAGCCTATGACTGGTTTGGTGAAAGCGGCCCGGGGCCCCTGGGCAGAGATGTAAAAAAATACCAGCCGGTTTTTAGCCTGGACAGCAGTCGACTGGCTTATGTGGCTCTGAGCGGTAAGCAGGAACTGGTAGTAGTTGATGGTAAAGAAGGAGCCAGATACGATGAGATTGGTTCTTTTCCGATTTTCAGTCCGGACAGCAAGAAAGTTGCTTATATGGCCAAGAAAGGCGGCCAATGGCTGGTGGTGGTTAATGGAGTTGAAGGCAAGAAATACGAGCGAATTGAGAATCTGATGTTCAGTCCTGATGGCCAGAGAATAGCTTATATTGCCTTCCGCAACGATAGTCAGTTAGTGGTGGTGAATGGAACTGAAGAGCCTGAATATCGGATGGTTGACAGGGTGACTTTCAGCCCGGATGGCCAACATCTGGCCTACGTAGCCGATATCGGTCAGAAACAGGTACTGGTGGTGGATGGCAAAGAGAGCAAGCAATACGATATGATCAACCATTTTGTTTTCAGTCCGGATTCAAGACATTTAGCTTTTTCAGTCCTGGACGGGCAGAAAGAAATCGTGGTAGTGGATGGCGCGGAGAAAGGGCAACATCGGTTTGTGGTCAGCCTGAATTTCAGCCCTGACAGTCAGAAAATTATTTATACTGGCCGGGATGATATGGACAAAGTTGATCTGTTTATTAATGGAGACAAAGTGAAGACCTATGAAGAGATAAGCACCTGGGTTTTCAGTCCAGACGGAAAAAGAATGGCTTACTGGGCAAGACGAAATGGAAAGAATTTTATCGTGGTTGATGGGGTAGAAGGTCAGGCCTATGACCTGCCTGATTATCTCTATCAAGCTAAGTACGAACCGCTCTTCAGCTTTGATGGACAGCACCTGGCCTATGTGGCGGTAAAAAAAGGAAAAAATGTGGTGGCCGTGGATGGTATTGAAAGCAAAGAATATGATGAAATTCTAAGCCCGGTAGTCTTTGATAGTGCCAGCAAGTTTCACTGCTTGGCCATTAACCAGAATGAACTCTTCAAAGTAGAAGGAACGATTATTCAGGATAGCAGTGAAGCACATTCTGCCGAAAGAGTTTTGAGCAATTGCCAGGTTATCAATGGGCGGCTGGGGCGCCCTGATTTATTCTCTGCGTCATTCTGATGTTTTTGCGGCCTGTGCTGCCTTCAGTGCGGCGATCTGGACAGAGAAAGAAGTTATATCTACTGAGGACAAGGTTTACGAGAGGATTTTTGGCGCCATTTTTGATCCAGGGCTTAAAGGCAAAGATCGCCTGACCGCCCATTTCCGGAGCTACAACCCTTTTGACCTGGTTAAAACGCTGCCAGTGGAGAAGATAAAAACAGTGCGATTTTACCTAGATTGTGGCGACGATGATTTCCTTTATAAGGGCAACGCCGCTCTGCATGTGGCCAGGCGCGACCAGCAGATTCCCCATGAATGCCGGATGAGAGATGACGGCCACACCTGGAGCTACTGGCGCACGGGAATTCTGGATGGTCTGAAATTCATCGGCGAAAGCTTCCATCACTGATGCTGACCTGATGATAGAAAAAATAGGCGTCGGGTAAATTTTCCCCAGCCGATTTTAAGTGCACCAGGGTTTAGCAAATTTAAAGGATCAGGAGTTAGAAGAGAAGTGCCTGGATTTTCGTTTATGACGAGCAGAAGAAATCTCGATCAGGGGAAGGAATAATTTTAGGCAATTTTACCTTTCTAAACAGCTAGGATAGAAAAAAGGTCTAAGCCGTTATCATTTGGTTTCAGATAAAGCTGGCGGATGAAAAATATTTGAAAAGAAAAGCATAAATGAATAGGATGTTTTTAAATAAAAAAATTATCTTGAGTATTGTTTACATTATCATAATGGCCTGAGGTCAGAATGAAAAAGAAGAGCTTCAAACTTCCGCATACCTTGGTTTTAATCTACCTTCTGGTCATTGCTGTTTATCTTTTAACCCTGATTTTGCCTTCAGGCGAATTCGACAGGTCGGAAAAAACAGTTCAGGGCAAGACCCGTCTGGTCACA
>Ga0315280_10010360_pt1 | contig 11708 bp, 11 predicted proteins | sample YL17G06_40_MG_FD_203697 | JGI IMG/M metagenome (GOLD analysis project Ga0315280, IMG submission 203697) | Sediment microbial communities from Yellowstone Lake, YNP, Wyoming, USA - YL17G06_40 | ecosystem: Environmental > Aquatic > Freshwater > Lake > Sediment | place: USA: Wyoming | collected... | reverse complement strand
CAGCCGCCGCCGCGTCCTCTCGTGGATCGACCTCAACGTGCCTTACTACGGCACGAGCGAGACCGCCTATCCCGAGCGCCCCGGCTGCCGGCAGATCTTCCCCGATAACCTTAAGAAAGTCCTGACCGACGTGGCCGCGCGCCGCTGTGTCGGGTGCCACAAGGAGGTGAAATCGTCGACGCGCGATTGGCTATTCCGCGAATGGGTCCGCATCACCGAGCCCGAGCTAAACCCATTCCTCGTCGCGCCGCTGGCCAAATCCGCCGGCGGCAGCCAGAAGTGCGCAAAGCCCATCTTCCAATCCAAGCAAGACCCGGACTACCAAGCGATTCTCGCCACCTTCCGACCCATCTCAGAAATGCTCGCCCGCCGTCCCCGCATGGACATGCCCGGGGCCCAACCGGCCGCAGACGTGTGCAGGACGTGCCAGTGAGCGGGGGGCGGGTGCCTGGGATCAGGCGCCAGGGGTCAAGGCGGTCGAGGCGTTCGTCCTCCGGCTTGATGGGTTTCTGCGGGCCCACGGCGCGGGCAACAAAAAGGGCCACCGCGCAGTGGCCCAAGGGTTCACGGCTTCTTGCGTCTTGTGTGGGACGAGACTCAATCCCGTCCTACGTTCTTCGGTCTAGGCACTCAGCCTGCCCGCTTTCGTCGATACCAGCCCGCCGCGATCCCGAGACCAGCAAGAGAAGACCAGATCACTACGGTACACGGCTCGGGCACCGGGGTGAGTACCTCGAAGGCCATGTCACGGAGCCCATCGCCGACGAGTTGCCACGTCCCGGTATGCGGGTTTCCGCCGGCTGGGACTAGTGTCGTGACCGCATGGTCGTTCCAGTGCTGCCAGCTTTCATGCCAGCCCCACACGTCCGCCAAGGGGTCTTGGTTGAATTGGCCCGCCGCGTAGGCAACATCCAGCCAGTAGATGTTGCCTGCCACCTCCTCCCAGGGGGTGCCCAGCTTCGCCCAGTATTCGTAGACTCCCTCTCCCCCCTGCGTTGCCCCGAAGAAGGTCTCCTCCGCGCTGACAATCTGGAACTGATACGGTTGGCCCGGGGTCGAGAATGGCTTGTTGGGGCCAACCGGAGAGTCCGGATGGAAGCTGACCTCGAACTGAACCTGTCGGTCTTGGCCCGGATCCAGCTTCGGGTCGCTCTCGAAGTACGACCCCCACCAGTGGAGGCCGACGATCAGCCTCCCGTCGGACTGGAAGTCGTCCGCTACGACCGGGCCATTGGCCCTGTGCATGGAGAGCCAGTCCGTGCCGCGGTCCATGTCGGGCAACTGGGACCATTTCACGTCCAGCGGGGGAACGAGTGGGTCGGCAAGAGCGATTCCAGGCATGGCCAGACCGACCGTCCCGCAGAAAACCACGACCGCGACGCCCCAAAGAGATACAAGCCTTCTCATGAAACACCTCCCGAAGTAAAGTCGCGCGACTCAGCAAGACGACCGACAAACGATACTCGCGTTCTCTGCGTCCGGTTCTGATCCTGCGTCCCCGTTTCCAGAAACGCGCGCCTCCGCGTCCCCATACCCTATAGGCCGCCGACCCCCGGTTCCTGACACCCCATGCCGAGTTTTTTTCACTAATCAACTCTGCAGGGGGGATTCGCGGGGCGTGAGCAAAGCCGTGCGTCCCGAAAGGGCCAAACAAGCACGGATGTCAGAACAGGTCATGAGGTCCCCTCAGGGCTCCGAATGCCGTGCGCTGGCTTGACCCAAGACGCTGAGCTGGGATGTCGAATCGGAGCCCTTCGGTCTCTTCTGTTATGGCCGACGCCTATCGGTGTGCCCGCCCTTCCGCCAGAAGCGGGCAGTCGCCCGCAGCCTCTTGGCAGATTCTCCATAATCGCTACAAATCCTCGCTGGGGGCCGGTTTGCAACGGTTCTGTCATGTCGAGGCGGGATTCGGCCCACCGCTTGGGGACCGGCTGACATAAATCTTTCAGATCATCGCAGTCAGGTGCTTGCTTTCTTTCACGCGGGAAAGGATACTTGAGAGGGATTTGGACCACCGGGGACAGGCATGATGCCTGTCGTACCCCGACAGACAGGAATGTCTGTCCTCCTGCGTCATGTTGGGACAGACAGGAATGTTTGTCCTCCTGGGACAGGCAAGATGCCTGTCCTACTGAGGCGACCTGGCCTACTGCGACAAGCTAGATTTCGATGTTGGCCCAAGAGCGGCGTAACCAACTGCTGGAACTGGTCCGCATGCGCGGCTTCGCCTCGCTGGACGAGCTGACCAAGGCCCTGAAGGTCTCGGAGTCCACCGTGCGCAGGGATGCCGAGTACCTGGAGGACCAAGGCTCGGCCAGCCGAATCCACGGCGGGGTGCTGTATACCGGCGGCTCGCCGAAGCTCCCGCACTTCGAGGCGCGGCAGGCGAACTGCTGGCACGAGAAGCGGGCCATCGCCGGACTGGCGGTGAGCTTGGTAGACGACGGCGACGCGATCCTCTTGGACGGCGGCAGCACGACCTACGAGGTGGCACGCCTGCTGGTGGGCCGGCCGGTCCACGTGGTCACAAACTCGCTCCCCGTGGCGAACCTGTTCGCCTCGGACCAGGCGAGCGAGCTGCTGGTGGTCGGCGGCAGCGTTTGCCCGCGGACCGGGGTGATCCGCGGGCCGCAGGCCAACGCGATGCTGGGGTCGCTGCGGGTGCGGAAGACGATCCTCAGCGTGGCGGCGATCAACGACGAAGGTTTTTTCAACAACAACCCGCTCCTGGTGGAGACCGAGCAGGCGATGATGCAGGCCGCCGACGAGGTGATCGTGGTGGCCGACAGCTCGAAGTTCGGCCACCGCAGCCTGACGCACCTGTGCGAGCTGGGCGGCGTGGAGTACCTGGTGGTGGACAGCGGGATCACGGAGGAGTGGAAGACGCGAGTGCTGGCCGCGGGGGTGAAGCTGATGGTGGCGGAGAGAGTGATGAATGATGAATGATGAAGAAACGGCGAGCCCTTTCCCCCGTTCATCATTCATCATTTATCATTCATCATTTCCCTGACCCCTGAACCATGAACCATGCCGGACCGACACGGCCCGGCTCTGAACCCATGAATCGAGCCACCGTCGAGCAGATCGTCCGGCAGATCGTGCTGGAGCATTTCGGCGGGCCGCCGGGCAAGCCGGAGCTGGTGGTGAGCATCTCCGCGCGGCACGTCCATTTGAGCGACCAGGACGTGGAGACGCTCTTCGGCGCCGGGCGCAAGCTCACGCCGATGAAGGACCTCTATCAAGAGGGTGCCTTCGCGGCGGAGGAGACGGTGATGATCGTGGGCCCGGGGCGGCGCCGCATGTTGCCCACGGTTCGGATCCTCGGCCCCACGCGGCCGCGGAGCCAGGTCGAGTTAGCGTTTACCGACGGCATCTCGCTGGGCATCGACCTCCCCGTGCGTCAGAGCGGCAAGATCGACGGCACGCCCGGCTGCGTGCTGGTCGGGCCGGCGGGGGTGCTGGAGCTGAAGCAAGGGACGATCCGCGCCGAGCGGCACGTCCATATAGGCCCGCAAGACGCCGCCTATTACGGCGTCAAGAGCGGCGACCGCATGAATCTGCGAGTCTATTCGGCCTGCCCGGCCGTATTCGAGGGGCTCTTGGTCCGGGCCGACAAGGCGAGCAAACTTGAAGTCCACCTCGACACCGACGAAGCGAACGCGGCGGACATCGATCACGCGACGAAAGTGGAATTGTTCAAACCATAAAGAGCTTTCAGTTATCAGCAATCAGCAGTCAGCCATCAGCTAGGAGCAATCAGCGACAAGGAATAATTACCACGAATCAGTAGTTGCGATTAAAAAGCTGAAAGCTGAAAGCTGATTGCTGATAGCTAAACCTGCGGTTAATCGTATCGGGCGGGCTTCCTTGCCTGCCGTGTAGCATCCTTTGACTGGAGAGAACCATGGCAAGAACGATGGAAGCGCTCGGGATGATCGAGACCAAGGGGTTTGTGACCCTGGTCGAGGCCACCGACGCGGCCCTGAAGGCGGCGAACGTCCAGTTCCTGGGCTGGGACAAGGTCGGAAGCGGCCTGGTCAGCGCCTTTGTGACCGGCGACGTGGCCGCGGTGAAAGCCGCGACCGACGCCGGGGCGGCCGCCGGCGGCCGCATCGGCGAAGTCATTAGCGTGCAGGTGATTCCTCGCCCGCACGAAGACCTCGACATCGTCCTCCCGCCGGGCACGGGCAAGTCCTAGTAAAGCGACGCACTCGGAGACAAGACTTCCGAAGTCTTGAAGACTTCGGAAGTCTACCGCACGATTGCCGCGGGTAAAGTCTCTATGACACCTCAAAACACAACAACCCGAACCAAGAGACCACGAAGAAGGGAGCATCCTGCGATGCAAGACGCCATTGGACTGTTGGAAACCAAAGGGCTGGTCGCCCTGGTCCAAGCCACCGACGCCATGGTCAAGGCGGCCAACGTGCAGATTATCAAACGCGTGCAGATCGGCGGCGGGCTGGTGACCACCATCGTGCGCGGGGACGTGGGGAGCGTGCGGGCGGCCGTCGAGGCCGGCGCCGCGGCCGCCTCCCAAGTCGGAGAGCTGGTAGCCAGCCACATCATCCCGCGGCCCGCCGAGGGTGTGATCGCGGCCTATCTGTCGTAGGGATTGGGGGTTGGGGAACAGGAGTCTGAGATCCGCCGGGCCGATACGGCCCGGCTCTGAACTCTCGACTCTGGACTCTCGACTCTGAACCCTGGCCGCTGGAGAAGGATGCCATGAAGATCCTCGTAGCCAACCTCGGATCGACGAGCTTCAAGTATCAGCTCATCGACATGGACGGCGAGCGCCAGCTTGCCCGAGGCGAGATCGAGCGGATCGGCTCGGCCGAGAGCCGTTGCGTCGTGCGGATCGGCGACCGGCGGCGTGAGGAGACGCTTCCCGTGCCGGACCATGGCGAGGCGGTCCGCATCTGCCTGGCGGAGTTGACCCACCCCCAGCTCGGCTGCATCAAGGACGCCGCGGAAGTGTCGGCGATCGGCTTCAAGGCAGTACTCGGTGGGCGCATGGATGGAGTCCAGCGTGTGACCGACGACCTGCTCGAGGCCATGCAGGAAGCCGTCGACATCGCCCCGGCCCACAACCCGGCCTACATCGCCACCATGCGGGCCCTGCGGCAGAAGTTCCCGCAGTTGCCACTGGTGGCAGCCTTCGAGACCGATTTCCACCGCACCATCCCCGACTGCAATCGCCACTACGCCGTGCCCGTGGAGTGGGCGGAGAAGGGGCTCGTGCGGCGCTGGGGCTATCACGGGGCCAGCCACCGCTACATCGCCACGCGCACCGCCGAACTCCTCGGCCGCAACGACCTGCGGGTCATCTCCTGCCACTTGGGCGGGTCGAGCTCCGTGTGCGCCATCCGCAACGGCCAGAGCGTGGCCAACAGCTTCGGCATGAGCGCCCAGACCGGCCTGCCGCACAACAACCGCGTGGGCGACTTCGACCCCTTCGCCTTGCCGGTGGTGATGAAGCTCACCGGCAAGTCGCTCCAAGAGGTGCTCAAGATGCTCGCCTCGCAGAGCGGGCTTTTGGGCTTGAGCGGCTTAAGCGGCGACATCCGCGACCTGGCCCAGGCGGCCAAGGAGGGTAATACCCGGGCGAAGTTGGCCATTGACGTGCTGGCCTCGGCCGTGCGGCACTACATCGGGGCCTACCTCGTCGAGCTGGGCGGGGCCGACGTGATCGTCTTCACCGGCGGGATCGGCGAAAACCGCGTTGAATTCCGCGCAGCGGTGCTCCGGAACCTGGAGGAGCTGGGAATCGTGCTCGACGCAGCGGCTAACCGCCAGGCCAAAGGCGAGGCCCGCATCAGCGCCCCACAGAGCCGCGTGCAGGTCTGGGTCATGCCCACCAACGAGGAACTGATCGTCGCCCGGCAGGCAAAATGCTTATTGGAGGCTAAGGGATGTTCGTCGCCAAAGTGACCGGGTCGCTGGTGTCGACGCAGAAGACGGCCGCGATGGTCGGCCACAAGCTGCTGGTCGTGGAGCCGTACCGGCTGGACGAGGCCCGCCAGGGGCTCAAGTCGGTCGGGCGGACGCTGGTCGCGGTCGACACCGTCGGCGCCGGAGAGGGGGAACTGGTGCTGGTCACTCAGGGCTCCAGTGCCCGGCTGACCCCGGAAACGAAGAACCTGCCCGTGGACACGGTGATCATTGGGATTGTCGATTCGGTCCACGTGGCAGAGGGGTGTGTGTATGACAAGGAAGAAAGAAGACAGAAGAAAGAAGACAGAAGATAGTAGTCAGTAGTCAGATTGGCGGATCGGCGCGCAACATTCTGTCTCCGTTCTTCTCCCTCCCGAAACCGTCCGACTTAGTTTGAACTGACAAAGGCTCACGCCATGCAGATCAGCGAAACCGTAGTCCGCAACGTGGTCCAAGAGGTCCTGCGCCGGCTGGGGGCCGACGGCAGCCCGGCCGCGCCGCTTGCCAAGGGGACGACCAAGGCATCGCACGTCGGGCGGTTCGGCCTGTTCACCGACGCCGACGAGGCCGTGGCCGCGGCCCGCGACGCCTTCGAGCAGCTTTCGCGCCGCACCATCGAAGACCGCCGCCGCGTGATCTCCCACGTCCGCCGCATCGCCATCGACCAGTGCGTCGAGCTGGGCACCATGGAGATGGAAGAGACCAAGATCGGGCGCCTGGAGCACAAGATCGAGAAGATCAAGACACTCGGCCTCATGGCCCCCGGCGTGGAGTTCATGCGGAGCGAGGTCTTCAGCGGCGATCACGGGCTGGCCGTGATCGAGCACGCCCCGTTCGGCGTCATTGGGGCAGTCACCCCAGTGACCCACTCGCTGCCGACGATCACCGGCAACGCCATCAGCATGATCGCGGCGGGCAACACCGTGGTCTTCAACCCGCACCCGAGCGGTAAGAAGATCGCGGCCGAGGGCGTGCGCCGCTACAACGAGGCGATCTACCGCGACCTCGGGATCGACAACCTGATGTGCGTGATCGTCGAGCCGACGCTGGAGTCGGCCAACAAAATCTTCAAACACCGCGACATCGCCCTGATTTGCGTGACCGGCGGCCCCGGCGTGGCCCGGGCCGCCATGCAGCAGGCCAAGCGGGCAATCGTCGCCGGGCCGGGCAATCCGCCGGTGGTCGTGGACGAGACCGCCGACCTGGACCGCGCCGCCCGGTCGATCATCCGCGGCGGGGCCTACGACAACAACCTCCTCTGCATTGCCGAGAAGCAGGTGTTTGTGGTCAAGGAGGTCTTCGACGCCATGATGGCCGCCATGGAGCGGGCCGGTGCCGTGCGTCTGAGCGTCAAGGAGATCGACGCGCTGACCAAGGCCGCCATTGCCGCCGTGGGCGAAGGCGAGAACAAGCACCAGGTGCCGCACAAGGACTTCATCGGCCAGGACGCGGCCGTGCTGGCCCGGGCGGCGGGCAAGAACATCCCGGCCGACGTGGAGCTGATCTACGGCGAGACCGATGAGTCGAACCCCTTCGTGCCGGTCGAGCAGATGATGCCCTTCCTGCCCTTCGTCCGCGCCCGCGACATCGACCACGCCATCGAGATGGCCGTGCGGAGCGAGCACGGGTTCCGCCACACCGCCATTATCCACTCGCACAACGTGGTCCACATGACCAAAATGGGCAAGGCCGTGGACACGACGCTATTCATTAAGAACGGTCCGAGCATGGCCGGGCTCGGCGTGGGCGGCGAGGGATATACGTCGTTCTCGATCGCCGGGCCGACGGGCGAAGGCGCGACCACGCCGCTGACGTTCACCCGCGAGCGGCGGTGCTCGATGATTGATAATCTGAGGATTCTGGGAAAGTAGGGGCTGGGGGCTAGGGACGAGACTTGGACACGTTATGCTGACGCATAACCTACGGGATCTACGGGATCTGATAGCTGACTGCTGAAAGCTGATAGCTATGCTTTCCGGCCGTGTGATCGGTAGTGCAACGGCGACCGTCAAGCACCCTTCCATGCAAGGCTGGAAGCTGCTCTTGGTCCAGCCCTATGGGCCGGACGGGCGCACGCCGGACGGCGACCCGATGCTGGCCGTGGATGCACTAGGGGCCGGAATCGGAGAACAAGTGATTATTTCCAGCGACGGGAGGGGAACTCGCGAACTGCTAGGGAACGAGAACACTCCGGTGCGCTGGAGCGTGATAGGGATTGCCGACTGATGGCCGAGCCGTCGATGGATATCGAACGGGTGGTGCGCGAGGTGCTCGCCGAGTTGGGCGTGGCGCCAAAGCCGGCGCCTGCGCCCGCGGCCGCTGCGAGCGCACGTGCCCCGGCCGTCTCTGACGCAGCCAAGGCCGGCCGAGAGCAAGCCGGCGCAGCCGTTTCGGCTGACGGGCAGCTCGTGCTCTGCGGGCGGACCATTAGCCTGGCCGATCTGCCGGATCGGCTGGAAGGGATCCGCCGCGTGGTCGTTGCCACCGGCGCGGTGGTCACGCCCTCGGTGCAGGACGAGCTGACGCGCCGGCGGATCGGCCTGGTCCGAGCGGACCCGCAATCGACGGCCCCGGAGCGCCCGCCCGTGGTCATCGTCTCGATGGACTCGCCGCTGGACGCGGATTTGCTCGTCAAGGCCCTCCAGACCGAGGGCTACGCGGTCGAGTCGCGGCACAGCGATTGCCTGATCCGCGCGACGGACGAGTTGGCCAAGGAGGTCGCCGGCAGCCGCGCGCTGGGCGTGCTCCTGACGCGGCACCTTGCGGCGGCCGTGTGCCTGGCAAACCGCCAGCCGGCGGTGCGGGCCATCCACGGCGCGTGCGCGGAGACGGTCTCTGCCGATGGTGCGGCCGTCGGAGCGAACTTGCTCATTGTCGATACGTCGGCCGCCGGGTTTTTCCCGGTGAGGCAAATGGTGGGGAGGTTCCTCCGCGGCGGCGTGCGGGAGTGTCCGGAGGGCTTACGAAAACGTTTGTCGTGATGGGAAAAGAGCGATCAGCTTTCAGCTATCAGCTTTCAGCCAGACGAAGGCTGACGGCTGATAGGCCAAGTGTCAGTAATTCGAGGTCACCCCCGATAGGGAATTGGAGGCTCAATGCGACCAGTTTCGGGAACGCACGATGGATCAACCTCAACCCCAGGAAGTACCGGTGCCTCTTCTCTGTTCATGCGTGTTTTCCAAGACGAAACAGAGAAGAGGCACCGGTACTTCCGGACGTAAAACACCGCCACTGGTCGTCGAAACCCTACCCAACTTCGTTTCGGAAGGCCCCACTCAGGGTGACCTCGAATTACTGACATGTGGCCTATAATACCTCACACGACGCACCGTCGTTGAATACTTGCGGGTTCAAGTACGTGACCGCTTCCGCCGAGGATGTGTATGGGGACGACACCGCGAACTTTCCGGGCGCAACCAGCGTCACGTACTCGCCGTGGCCCAACGAGTGGGGCGTCGTCGGGTGGTACTTCGCTGGGTTGATGGGAACCGGCTACTCTATAGGGGTTCAGGGAGCATGGGAACTGGTAACCTCGGTGGCGCCGCCGACCGGCAACAGCACGGCCAATTTCTACGATGACCCGACCACCGAGAACACGTTAGCGTTTCGCCCCACGTATACCGAGATGACGAGCGGAACCGGCCGGTCCGCCCGCGCTGAAGGGTTCACGGAGGTTAACGCGTACGTTTCCGCAGTTTCCGGCACTACGGTCAGTTTCTATGACGATCCAGCCAACGACGAGACCTTTACCTCCTACCCGACGTACTGCGAAATGACCGGCGCGGGCTACTACTACCGCGTCGAGGGGTCAGTTCCGGTCAACGTCTATGCGACGGGAAACCCCAACGACACGTGCAACTTCTACGACTCCTCGGGCGCAGATACCTTCACCGCCTCGCCTGGTCTGGCCTCGATGAGCGGCCCGGGCTATGGCACGAGGGTCGCCCACGGCTTCGCCAAGGTGTTCGGCTACGGCTCCTACGTCTACGGCCAGACCGGTCAGGGCGACACGGCCGAGTTCTACGATGGTCCCGGAGACGACACCTGGATCGCCTGTGGCCATTGGAACTATGGCGAGATGTCCGACGGCACGTGGAACGGTTCCGCATTCAACAACTACACGTACCTCATTCATACCCAGGGTTTCGACATCCAGAAGGGCTACGCGACGGCGGGCGGCACCGACGTGGCGCGACTCAAGGACACTCCGGGGCACGACGTGTTCTGCGCCACCGGAGGCGTGGACCAAGCCACGGGAAACCTTATCTTGATAACGACCCTTACCGCGCCGCAAATGTCGTGGGAGACCTCCGGCTTCGAGTACGTCTATGCCGTGAAGACAGCCGGCGGAAGCCAGCTCGACGAGGCCCACTTCACGCACGACCCTTCCGGCGACTACAAAGCCGTCTTCAACGCCCGGAGTTATCAGGGCTACATGATCGACGTGGGCATGAGCGGCCCCGGCTTTTTTGCGCTCGCAAGCGATTTCAACAAGTATTACGGCTATGGCCTGTTGTCCACGAACGATGAGGCCTGCTTCCGCACCACCGGCGGCGGCGACACCGCCCAAGTCTGGCCCACCTACGCGGAACTGACCGGCACCGTGCCGGGCACGGGCAAGCCCGTCTACCTCTATGCGTCGGGCTTCAAGAAGTACTTCATTCTCAGGGACGCCGGTGATACGTCCACCAACAACGTAGCCACGCTCCACGGCACAAGCGGGAACGATACGTTCACTACGCGATACGATGCGACTACAGGTTACCCCTATTGCGAGATGACGCTCGATGGCGGCGTTTACTACAAGGTGGGCTACTGGACCGGGCAAACGCGAGGATTCGACAAGGTCTACGTGGACGGACAGGGCGGCAACGACACCGCCAACCTCTACGGCTCAGCAGCGGACGACACGTTCTGGGCGCACCTCGGCGACGCGGTGCTCAGCGACGGCACGCTCGACTTAAACAACGGCGACCGGCTCACCGCAGGCACGTACTACTATAAACTCATGGGGTTTGGGTCGGGCGACATTGTCAATGTTTACGGCTCGACCGGGACGAACCAGCGCAAGGTCATCAATCCGATCGATTATGCGCTGGCCTTTACCGACACGTGGGTGGATCTCTGACACAGCCCAGACTTCCGAAGTCTTGAAGACTTCGGAAGTCTGATTCCGTTTTGAGCCCGAAGGGCTCGAATACGAAAGTCCAGAGCAACGCCCTGGGGACAAGGACACGTTGCGACCTCAGAGCCCTGAAAGGGCGCCATAGATTCCCGCGGGCGAGCGCGGCAAAGGGCAAAGCGTTGATGTCAGGAGTAAGAGTCATGTTCCACGACGCCTTTTTCCGCCGCCGAGCGCCGGCGAACCCACGGCGCGCCGCGCGCACCGGAACGTGCGAGCCAACGATTCGAACGCTCCTTCTAGAACGGCTGGAAGACCGCCATCTGCTGTCGCTCGGCGATCTACTCCACACCCTCGTGGAGCCGCAATACCCGATCGACGCCAGATTCGCCCAGCCCTTCGGTACGAGGATCGCCGCCGACGGGAACCTCGCGGTAATCGGCGAACCCGACGCCGATGTTGGCGGAGTGGCCGACGTCGGTCGCGCCTACGTCTTTGACACTGCCACGGGCGCGCTGGTCGCGACACTCGAAAACCCGTCCGGGGGAAGGCAGGCGTTCGGCGCGTCGGTCGCGATTGAGGGGACCACTGTCGTTGTCGGCGCGCACGAAGAGAACGCCGTCGGCGCGGGCGGCGCGGTACACATCTTCGA
>Ga0315280_10010359_pt1 | contig 11709 bp, 16 predicted proteins | sample YL17G06_40_MG_FD_203697 | JGI IMG/M metagenome (GOLD analysis project Ga0315280, IMG submission 203697) | Sediment microbial communities from Yellowstone Lake, YNP, Wyoming, USA - YL17G06_40 | ecosystem: Environmental > Aquatic > Freshwater > Lake > Sediment | place: USA: Wyoming | collected... | reverse complement strand
GGAAGGCCTCAAAGATCGAGGTAATCTCAATGCTTCCACATGAGAGATGGCAGCTGGTACTCGATAACGTCATCAAGATAGGATTAGACGTCGATTACAAGGAGATCTGCTGGGAGAGTTATACGGAAGTCGTAGTCTCCAAACACAACATCCCAAGGACACCGGAAATCCAGAGATTAGTGGTGTTAGCAGACAAAAACGTCCAGCACACAACTGAAGTAGGCAGTTTCAATGATTTATTCAATGCCGCTTATTCAGTTCAGTATTGGACAGCTCAGCATGGCGGTCAAGATGAGTTCAGCGATGAAAATATAGTCCAGGAAGGAGTCCAATGCGTCGCCGATCTAATTGAATCTACCAAACTCAAATTACGACGAGATGAATGGAGTCTAGGGATACTTCAAAAGGAAATTCAAAAAGTGGGAGCTAAAAATATACCAAGGCTAATGAAATATCTCCAGCAGATAACCGCGGGAATGACAATAGACTGTGACCTCGTAGAGCTAGTGACAGCAAGGAAACATCTAAGGGGTGAAGCAGAAGCCCAAAAATTAGCAGCGAAAATCGTGAGAATCTACAATCTAGCGAATCAAACGTTCCAAGAAGCTATACAAGTTTGTAAGGAAAGTACGATAGTAAAGGAAACACCAAGAGGAAAGATCGTCGCAACAAGCACTGATAATCCTGTTTTCAGCGGTGCGGCAAATGTATGGTTTAAGCAACCAGCTATTACAATTCAGCAGCTCCATAGCGGACACGTACAAATTTTCTTCGCGCCCAATGTACCGGAGAAAGTCAGCAACGATCTAACGACCGTACTGCGAGGAGAAGATCTAAAGCTCTGCAAAAAAGACGAATCCAGCCTTTCCCGAGAAAGAGAAAGTCCGGAAGTTCCTAAATGGTTCTATGTTAAAAGCCCATATGGCAGCAGAATGATTCTCAACGCTTCCACAAGAACAGGGACTGAATCGATAGCACCCACTAAAATTCCATTATCGCGCGTGATAGAACTAGCAGAATTAGCACTGAGTTACTCATAGGCCCGGAGTATGAATGGAAATGACCTCAAAATCCCCTCTTTTTTTATTTTTGAGCAAGATTCTCAGGAAAGTTTGGGAAAAATCCATCTTTATCCCAATAGACATTTGCCTGAATGAAGTTTTTGTTGCAAAAAATTTCATCTAAGGGAAATGGTTTTGAGCTTCCCTTAGGAGTTATCTCGACCCAATTGCAATTTGGACATTTCGCTATTTCGCATTTCCAATTGCAATGAAAACAAGTGAAAATCTTTTTTTCTTTGTGGAGACATTTTTCTCTTTTCTCTTTTTCTTCTTTTCTTTGAGTTTTTTTCATCTCTTCTTTTTTCAGCATCTCTTCCTGAACTTCCTTAAAAGTCCTTTTTTTAATTTCAAATTTCTCGCCGCTTCCTGCTTCAAAAAGTAAGATCTGTTCCTTTTTGAAAGTTTCAAATTTCTTCAAATTTGTTATTGAAAGATCGTTTAAGATTTTCATGAATTTTGATTGTAAAAATTCATTCTCTTTGTATCTTTCAACGAGAAGCAATCCATACGTTCCTAAAATTCCTTTCTCCAGTCTCTCAGCCTCTTTGCTATTTGATTCGACCCACCATCGAGGTAAATAAATTGATCTCACTTTTCCTTCTACTAAAAATCTTATTAACCTAGCCATTCCGCGAGGAGAAGCAATAATCCTCCCACAATCCCTTCTCAAGATTCCGGGATGATTTGCAGATAAAATTCCAACTCCATTTATCGTATCTCTGAGGCACTTATCAGTTAAAAAAAGAGTCATCTGGCCAGGGATAAGGACCAACTCGTTCATGGTTAGGTCAAAATTCTCCAAAAAATTCCTAACGAATTTCGTATCCTCAAAGTTTCCTTTAAAGAGTTTGACATCCTCCTCATCCAGAGTAACACCACTACCTAATAATTTTTCTTGAAGATCCTTTATTTTTTTAGCGATCTCATCTATGCTTTTTCTCCTCGAACCTAAAAAAGGTATGGCCAAATCTAAATCCACCTCGCTTTTGTAACCCAATGCTAAATTCTCATTGATTTTTCCTTGATTTCTTAATATTTCTCCTAATAAAATCTTGGCAATTCCGCCCATTATTCCCACATTTTCTTTAGCCAAAATTTCAATAACCTTCCCAATTTCTCCAGGGAGTTCTTTCAAAAAGGAACAATCGAGAGTATAAATTCTCCTTCTTAAAACCGGCATTTTATTTGAGTGCCAATTTTATTTTAATTCCACTTTGGCGCCGGCGGCTTCAAATTTCTTTTTTATTTCCTCGGCTTCTTCCTTCTTAGCATTCTCTTTAACTACTTGAGGACCAGAAGCTGCCGCATCAACTAAATCCTTCGATTCTTTCAAGCCCTTTCCGGTAACATCTCTGACAACTTTAATCACTTCAATTTTTTTATCGCCAACTGCAGTTAAGACAACATTGAAAACAGTTTTTTCTTCAGCAGCTGGAGCAGCGGTCGGAGCAGCAGGTGCAGCCACAACTTGCGGAGCAGCTGATACTCCAAATTTCTTTTCCAAAATCTTTACTAACTCTGCCAAATCCAAAACTGAAAGGCGCTCAATCTCCTCTACCAATTTTTTAAATTTCGCCGGAACCTCTATTTTTTCTTCCTGTTTTTTTTCTTCTGCCATTTTCTCTTATGATTAATTATTTATTGATTGACCTTTAACTGAGATAAAATGGAAACTAAATTTCTCAGATTACCTTGTAAAACATTAATCAAATTTGAAACCGGAGCTGAGATTGAACCAACTAATTTTCCCAAAAGTTCTTCTCTGGTTGGTAATTTTGCCAGTTCCACAATTTTTTCAGCTTCGACAAATTTATTTTCTAAAAAACCTCCCAGAATTTTCAGATTGGGATTAATTTGAGAGAACTGAAAAATTATTTTAGCCGGGGAGATTTCATCTTTTAAACCAAAAATAAGGGCAATTTCTCCTTTTAATTTTTTAATTTCCGTTTTTAGTCCACTTTTATTAAAGGCTATTTGGGCCAGGGTTTTTTTCGTTACTTTTAGTTGCGAATCCACCATTTTTAATTTTTTTCTCAAATCGAAAATATCTTTCATTTTTAAACCAGTAAAATCAACAAAAATTGTCACTTTTTGTTTTGAAATTTTCTCTTTTAATTCCTCGAGAATTTTTTTCTTTTCTTCTTTAGTCTTTACCATAAGTCGATGAAAACTTCATTTTCATCTCCACGCTTCGCTGACGCTCGCGTAATTAAAAATGTCTGCTACCGCAGACAATCTATGGAGATCCGATCTCCATAATTTTGGTTTTACCTCGATGGGTCTTATTTTGGTGCCCATTGTCTACGGTAAGCTATATATTCTTAAATTATCTCTTTTCTATTTGCTTGTCAAGACCTCGACAATTGTCTCGCCAAATTCTTTAGCAGCATCTGGACCATTAGCAGTTATGATTTTTCCATCGACAACTACTGATTCATCTATAAAAATTGCTCCGTAATCTTCTAAAGTCTTAATGGGCGATTTATCCATCGTTGAGCTCCAAACAGTGACTTTTTTTCCTTCCAAAACTCCGGCTTTGGCTAAAATAACTGGACTAATACAAATTGAGGCTAAAACCCTATTTTGGGAAATCGTTTCTTGAGCCACTCGATAAGAACTCTCATTATCAAGATTTTCGAGACAACCCGGACCACCGATGAAAACTACGGCATCAAAAAACGAAATACTTTGTATTGAGTTGTGAGATGATTTACCTTGTAAATCATCGAACTCAGCCGGATTTATTTCAGAAACTAATAAATCAACTTTAACATCTCCTCCATCAGCTCCAGTAGCAGTTCCCGTTTTATTAGAAGCAGTTTTAATTTCAACTCCCGCAGCTTCTAAAATTTCCTTTGGGACAAAATATTCTTCATCCCGAAAATCACGAAAGGCAATAATCATCGCGATTTTTTTTCCTTCTAAAGCTTTGGGCATAGAAATTTTGGGAGAAATTTCTTCCTTTTTAGTTAAGCTTTTGTAACCTACGACTCCCACAATTATCAATATAACAATTATTAAAATAAAAATCAAACTTTTCTTCATTTAGCGAGATTTTAATTTATTAAAATCGGAGCTGGAGATGAATCTTTAGATTCATCGACTTAAGTATCTTGTCTTGGCGAGATTATGTTCTTCCAAGGTTTTACTAAAAATTGTCTTTCCTTCGGGAGTAGAGAGATAATACCAATATTCGCTATTTTTAGGGTATATCGCAGCTTTAATACTATCAATCCCAGGATTACAAATTGGACCAGGTGGGAAACCTAAATATTTATAAGTATTATAAGGGGAGTCAATTTGGGTTTCCTCTTTTGAAATTTTGGTTGTGCGCTTTCCAGTGATATAGGTGATAGTCGCATCTACTTGTAAGGGAATATTATTTTTTAACCTCTTCCACAAAATTCCCGAAACCAATTCTTTATCTTCATTTTTACTCACCTCTTTTTCTATCAAAGAAGCCATAGTCACTATTTCAAAGGGAGTAAGCCCCGCACCAGAAACTTCGTTTCGGTACGGGGTAAATTTTTTCTCAAAATTTTCTCGCATTTTTTTAACAACTTCCTCCCCACTAACTCTTAACGGAAACTGATAGGTATCTGGAAATAAAAATCCTTCTAAGTTTTCCCCCGGTAATTTTAACCCAGTCCTTTCTTCAATTTGCTTTTGAGTCCATCCTTCTGGTATCGTCACTACTATTTTTGCTATATCGCCCGAAATAATCTTTTCGGCAATTCTATCTATGCTTTCTGACGGACTCAAAAAATATTCTCCAGCCTGGAGTTTTCTTTGAGCTCCTTTTATAAATATATAAAGGTCGAATAAAAATTTATTTTTGATCAATCCTTCCTTTTCTAAATATTGGGAAATTTGAAAAAGACTTTGACCTTTTTCAACTGAGAATAATTTTTCCTCTCCCAATTGAAAATTCTTGGGTAAGTAAATTTCTGACCAGATAAGAACACCGATTAAAAAAAATATAAAAATTAAATAATTTTTTTTCATTTATCGAGCCAAGCACATAACTTTTATGCGCTCGGCGAAGATGGAAAAGAGGATTTATCCTCTTTGACCTGTAATCAAGGGAACGAAGGCAAAACCAGGATATTCAACTTCTTTAAATTCCCCCCCACCAGGGCCCTGGTGGGGGGCCGATTTTTTAATGAACAGCCAGATTGAAGAACCAATTGGAGTAACGATTCTGCCTGAAATTTTTAATTGTTCTTTCCAGGCCTGGGGTAAAGTTTCAGCTGAAGCCGATGCTAAAATTTTATCAAAAGGCGCTTCTTTTTCATAACCTTTTGAACCGTCGACGCAAATAAATTCTACAATCCCGCTTTTTATAAAGTCATACTTAGCTACATTTCTCTCACCAAATTCTTTTAGCTCCGGAATTACTTCGACTGCGACAACTTTTCCGGGGTACCCGCCTTTGGTGGGTCCGCCAACAATTTCTCCTAAAAGGGCGCTTGTCCAACCGGAACCGCTTCCGACATCTAGGATTTTATCTCCTATTTCAGGCCGTAGTTGCTCCAACATAAAAGCCACTACCAGGGGCTGAGAAATTGTTTGACCATGACCTATGGGTAAGGCTTCGTTTAATTCAGCCAGATTTTTTATATTATCTGGCAAAAAATCCACCCTTTTAATTTTTCTAAAGGCCTCAATAATTCTTGGCGTTTTTAGCCATCCCTCTTGAATTAAATTATCAATTAATGCCATAGTGCTAATACCGAGTCAGTCGCGACCGCTTAAGGCGCGGTCGCTCTTTAGAAACCCTCGGTTTCTAACGTTTTCGCCTTCGGCGAAAGCCTGTTTTCCTATACGGGAGAACTGATAAGTTCTCCCGACCCCTCTCCGAAGTGGGATGTCATTCGGTGGGATAGAGGGAGGATTTTTTGATAATGATTTTGTAAATATTTTCGATGAAATCTCCACCGGCATAACCTATAATAAAACTCAAAGCCGGACTAAAAACACCTTCTAAAGTAAAACCAATTTCTTTAATAGCCATGGCTGATACTAAACCAGTAATTCCTGATAAAAAACTCATTCCAAGGAAATAAGACAACCTAAAAGGAACGTTTTTGTAAGCAAATTGATGTTTAATAAATCCTATCAATCCTCTCGCTACTCCCCCACCAAAACCAGCAATTAAAATTTCGAGATACATATTAGTACTACAAAGTTAGTCGCTCGCCCTCTTCCAGCCTTCGGCTGGCCCGAGCACATAATTTATGTGCTCGGTTCGGGCTCGCTCTTTAGAAACCCTCGGTTTCTAACGCCCTTACGGGCTGTTTTCCTAGACGGGGAAACCGAAGGGTTTCCCCGACCCCTTTCCGATTTGGGATTTTATTTGTAATTATTTTTCGACTTTTTTACAGTATATCATACTCTCTAGCTGTGGAAAACTTGACTTGACTGCTTGAAGGTTTTAAAATGAAATAATATTCACAAATCCCAAAGGTCGAGAGTTTTAATTAAAAAAATACTAAAATATGAATGAAATAATTGCTTTATTCGGAACAACTCAAATTCAATGGATTGTAATTCTAATAGCAGTTGATGTGGTTTTGGGAGTTGTTGCCGTTATTTTAAAGAAAGAATTTCGTTTGGGGAAATTAGCTAAATTTATGGTAAAACCAGTTTTGGGGTATGTTCTCGGTTTTGCCATTTTGGAAATGGTGGCTCAGGCCCTGCCTTCTTTGACCGCAATTGTCTCAGTTACTTTTATCTTGGTAATTTTAGCTTTGATTGGTTCAATCTTGAACAATTTGGCAAGAATGGGATTGACACTACCAGCTTATTTATTGAAAGATTAAAAAGAAGGTTTAAAAAATAGGAAAGACGCGGCATGATGCCGCGTCTTTTTTTGCGGGGACGCCAGGATTCGAACCTGGAACCCTTCTTTTGGAGAGAAGGAGTTTACCGTTAGCCTACGTCCCCTTTTATTTTTTTACTTGCCAAGCGATAGCGAAGGCGAAGAAGAGATTCATCTCTTCGACTCTTTATGGACAGTGTGTTTTCTGCACCATTTACAATATTTTTTCAATTCTAATTTTTTCTCAACCATTTTTTTTGATTTGTGAGTAAAGTAATTAATTCTTTTACATTCTTGGCACTGAAGTTTTATAAATGGAACTTTTTTTGCCATGAGCCTGAGAGCAGAATTGCACTGCTGACCTCGTCTTTACCAAAGACGTGCTCTATCTAACTGAGCTACTCAGGCATAAGAAGTGGGTAGGGAGGGATTTGCACCCCCGAAGTCCGAACGGACGGCAGATTTACAGTCTGCTGCGATAGCTACTCCGCCACCTACCCAGTGGTAACACCGAGTTAGGTCGCGGCACGCCCCCCACCACCAAATTTTGGTGGGGGGCTAACACCGCTCCTTAAAAACCCTCGGTTTTTAATATTTTCCTAGACGGGAGGGGCGAAGAAGACTATCGCTTCTTCTTCCGCCTCGTTGCCACTCGGCAACCGAAGGGTTCTCCCGACCCCTTTCCGAAATGGGTTGCTATATTATTATATTCTACTAAAATTTATTTTTCAATCACTTTTTGTCGTTTTTTTCGCCACTCCTCGATTTTTTTGTGATGGCCGGATAATAAAACTTTTGGCACTCGCCATTTTTTACCTTTTTTTGGTTGAAAAACTTCTGGCCTGGTATATTGAGGGTATTCAATAAAGCCTTTTTCTTTTGTTATTCTCTCTCTCAATAATTCCGGTTTTCCTAAAACCCCTGGAATTAATCTTGCCACCGTTTCTATCACTACCATGGCTGGTAATTCCCCTCCCATTAAATCATAATCTCCTATCGATAATTCGAGGCCAGCTATGTATTTTGCCACCCTCTCATCTACTCCCTCGTACCTGCCACAAATCATTATTATTCGATTTAATTTTGAGAGTCGATAAGCAATTCTTTGATTAAATTTCTTTCCTCTCGGAGTAAAAAGTACCACTTTCGATTTACGATTTACGATTTGCGATTTACTCTTAATTTCTCTGACTGCCTTGTAAATTGGTTCAATCTTTAAAACCATTCCCAGTCCGCCCCCAAAGGGTCTATCATCAACAGTTTTGTGTTTGTCAGTGGTAAAATCTCTCAAATTGTAAATATTAATCTTTATTAATCTCTTTTCTTGAGCCTTTTTAATAAAGGATTCTTTTAAAAAAGAATCAAAAATTTTAGGAAAAATTGTAATGATATCAAATTGAAGCATATTAAAATAATAACATATCGTTGTTTAATAAACAGGAAAACAAAAACTGGCTACTTTTAGTGTAGCGCAGTTTTTGCTAAATTTCAACCTTTCAGGCAGAAATTTACAGTTTTAACTCTTCCAGTTCCTCTCCCCCAGCCGGAGCTCTCCTTGCTCTTGGTGCAGCTCCTTCTGGTTCTTCGATCTTCAAATTCACTCTAGCGTGATTTTTCAGACCGACAATTCGAACCAAAGATCTGATAGCTCTGGCAGTGGATCCAGCCTTGCCGATAATTTGACCCATGTCTTCGGAATTTACTTTCAAAGAAAGTAAAACTCCCATTTCATCAACCCTTCGGTCAATTTTCACATCTTCTGGGTGATCGACAAGAGCTTTTATCACATACTCAAGGAACTCTTGATCAGCTTGTGCTTTTGGCATAATTCTTTCAGAAGTTAATTGATAACTTGTTATTATTCTTCACTAGTAGCGCCGACCATCAGTAATTCTCTCCTTCTAGATATCGGGAGAATCTGAAAATGCTACTAATTCAAATTATATTATTTTCAAAAAGTTTGTCAAGTTTTGCAAAAAATGGATGTCCCTATTTTCCTTTTTCCAACCCACAATTACTTATGGGCTCGAAAAAAGAAAAAAAGGAAGGAAATGATTTATTCGATAACCCTTCTAATTGGAGTTGTCAGAATTTTTGTTTCGGTGCCTTTTAAGAGATGCAATTGACCTCGTCTGATATCTAAAACATTCCCATATATCGCTTGACCCTCTTCCATTGCTCTGCTATCTTTGAGACTCTTTATTTTTACAACCTTGAATTGCAATTTGAATCCTGCATCGGGAACATTTTCATCTATCGGTTCACCAACTTCTATAGTGACTTTATATATCGAATTTTCCGTTTCAATTATCATTTTTTTTTCATCCCCCCAGGCTGACTACCTTTCGTTGACAATCAATCTGGAGAGATGAATCTTTTCCTTCCTAATAAATTATTAAAAAGAGCTATCTTATTTCACGCTTTCATTATAGCACCTCTATAAATTTTGTCAATGGCAAAGACACAAAAACCCGAGGAAATGATTCTCGGGTAGAATAATTAAAATATTGAATTTAAAACCTATTTCCCTTCTGGTTTTGTCTCTTCAGGGGCTTTGGCTTCTTTTTTGGGTTCGGTTTTTTCGGCCGGTTTTTCTTCGGTTTTTGCTTCTGGTTTTGCTTCCGGCTTCATCTCTTCTGGTTTCTCTTCTTTTTTCTTCGGTTTTTTATGTTTTGGAATTTTTTTGCCTTCAATAATTTTTTCTGAAACTAATAAATTATGAATACTTTCTGAGGGTTTTGCTCCAACCGAAAGCCAATGCAAAATTCGATCTTTTTTTAAGATTTTTTCTTTAGTTAAAGGATTCCAAAAACCAACCTCTTCAACAAATCTACCAGCCCTGGTGGGTTTTCTTTTATCAGTTACCACGATTTTAAACGAAGGTTGATTTCTTTTACCTACTCTGAAAAATCTTATAACTAACATATTTTACCAATTTTTTACTTCTAAGGCGTTTTTGGCTGCTTCTTCCTCGGCCTCTTGTTTCGAGGAGCCCTCGCCTTTGGCTACTAATTCCTTATCTAAAAAAACACCAATAATAAAGTGTTTGGCATGATCTGGCCCCCATTCTTCCAAAACTTTGTAAGAGGGGGTGGTTCCTGTTCTCTCTTGGGCTTCTTCCTGAAAACGGGATTTAGCATCTTTAAAGGCGCCTTTTTGCAAAATATCAGGTAATTTTGGTATTAAGTGTTTTTTGATAAATTCTTGGCAGGCTTTATATCCTCGATCGAGATAAACAGCTCCAATCAGAGCTTCAAAAGTATTAGCCAGAATGTATAATCTTGCTTTACCAAGTTCTTTTGCTTCTCCTTTTGATAATAATAAAAAATCATTAAAGTCTAAATCTCGAGCCAATTTGCCAAGAAATTTAGCATTCACTAAAGCCGCTCGCCAATTAGTTAGTTCCCCTTCAGATTTTTCTGGATAATTTTGATAAATATTTTCAGTTACTACTAATTCCAAGACGGCGTCTCCTAAAAATTCCAATCTTTCATTATGAGTCAAATAAAAATCGGGTTTTTCATTTAGATAAGACCGATGACAAAAAGCCTGAATAAGTAAATCTTTATTCTTGAATTTCAATTCTAATTTTTTTTCAAACAAAGAGAAATCCTTCATTTTTTATTTCTCTATTTCTTTATACACTGTTCCTAATACTCCATTTACAAATTTTCCCGAATTCTCGCCGCCGTCACTCCGCTCCCTCTCCCTTCGGCTCGAGCGCTCAACCTTCGGTTTCGCTTCGCTCCGTTCCTTAGAAACCCTCGGTTTCTAACGCTCGCTTTGCTCGCTGTTTTCCTAGACGGGGAAACCCCAGTTTCCCCTACCCCCTTCTGAGGCGGCTCGAATTTTTTAATCCTTTCCTTCTGCGGCTATTTCTTTATACACTGTTCCCAATACTCCATTTACAAATTTTCCCGAATTCTCGCCGCCAAAAGATTTGGCTAATTCAATTGCTTCATTAATAGCAACTTTTGGAGGCACGGCAACTTTATCTCCATATAACAATTCATAAATCCCGATTCTCAAGACATTTCGATCAACAATTGAAATTTGTTCAATTGGCCATTGGGGAGCGGCTTTTGAAATAATTTCATTAATTTCTTTTAAATGTTCAACAACTCCGGTTACCAATTGCCAGATAAAAGTTTTATCTTCCAATCCCGGACCAAATTCTTCAATATTTCTTTCAACAATTTTTTCTAAATCCGATTTTTTATCTAAAAAATCCCATTCATATAAACTTTGCATTGCTATTGATCTTGAAAGATGGCGAGATGACATATTTGTAGAAGCGGTCCGCTTCTATTTACGGGAGAGTTCTTCCCAACTCAAGGGCCTTTTCTTTGGAATTTCCTTCTCTCCCTTTTCTTTTTCCTTCATTTCCCTTTCCCTCTTTTTTCTTTCTTTTTTCTCCAATTTTTCTAAAACATTAATAATTTCTATTCCCCGATAATATCCGCAATAATGGCAAATGGTATGAGGTAAAGTAAAATGACCACATTTTTGGCATTTTACCAGATTGGGTTTTTCTAAAAAAATATTTTGCCTTCTTTTTAACTGATGCGATTTCGTTGTTCTTTTCTTTGGTACCGCCATAATATTAAGGATATCAAACAAATTTTATTTTTGCAAGCCTCTCACTGGTCCGAATGTCTTTCTATGGATTTTACACGATCCATACTTTTTTAGCATTTTTAAATGGAATTTTGTCGGGTATCCTTTGTGTTTTGAAAATCCATATAGGGGATATTTTTTATCATATCTTTCCATTATTCTATCTCGATAAACTTTCGCCAAAATTGAAGCTGCGGCGCAGGAAAAAAC
>Ga0315280_10010358_pt1 | contig 11710 bp, 5 predicted proteins | sample YL17G06_40_MG_FD_203697 | JGI IMG/M metagenome (GOLD analysis project Ga0315280, IMG submission 203697) | Sediment microbial communities from Yellowstone Lake, YNP, Wyoming, USA - YL17G06_40 | ecosystem: Environmental > Aquatic > Freshwater > Lake > Sediment | place: USA: Wyoming | collected... | reverse complement strand
CAGCTTGCCATCGAGCACGAAGTCCAGCGCAGGCGCGGGTGGGATAGTGCGTTTCGTGCCGTCTGGCAGGTCGATGGTCTGCGCCTCGGCCTTTCCGATCTGGATCACGACGTCATTGAGCCGGCCCTCTGGCAAGGCGCCCGCGAACATGGGGGGTCCTACCGATGACTGCTGGCCCGGAGTCAGGTCGTATCCCCACCGCAAGCCCTCGGCCTTCACCCGCGTCCACTGCTCGGGAGTGAAGCTCGCCATCAGGCGGAAGAACGGCAGCGCCATCCCGAGCTGCTGCAGCGTTGCCCTGCGCATCGCCTGCCGGCGAGACGCTGTGGGGTCCGCCAGATTCTCGTAGACCACGGCGCCTCCCAGCCATACCTGGATGTCGTTCAACCGGCCCGCAAGCCAACTCAGCTTCTCGATGTCGCCGGCCAGCGGAGCATCGCCGGTCTGCGGCGATCCGCCCGGGGAGCCCAGGTAGGGCTCGAGCCAGGCGTTCAGCTGGGTCTGCACATCGGCGGGCAGCATGGCAGCGCGCCACATGTCGGCGCGTTTGCTGCGGAATACCAGGAAGGCCCCCGCGTCGCCCCACTCCAGGCCCAGGTCCTCACTCTGGCCCCCACCGAACCCCGGCCCGAATCCGCCACTTCTCCCGGCGCAGGCCGCGCTCAGGGCGTCGAGCGCGTTTGCCGGCTGCGAGGCGAGTTCCCTCGGGCGGAAGAATCGGCCGGCGAACTGGCCGCTGGGCAGCCAGAAACAGTCCGAAACCAGGTTCAAACCGGTGGCCTTGGCGACGGCTTCCTGCAGTTGCCAGAGAGCATTGCTGGCGCTCTCGGGGGAAAGGGAGAGCGCCATGAGCAGCGACTGCCGGGCCGAGGACAAAGTCCGAGCCTCGCGAGCTGCCTGCTCCGCCTGCTGCACGCGCTGCTCCCGCCAAGCGGCCCACTGCGCCTCTTGGGCCTCCTGTTGCTGCTTCCTCACCGCCTCCTCTTGTTCAGCCGTTACGGCCTCGCCGAGATAGCGGCGCAGCGCCATCTCCCGATCAGCGCTCACACTCCCACTGGACAGCACTCCAGTCACCGTGCCCAGCATGCTCGGCATCTGGCCGGCCTGCACCATTGCGCTCACCGTTCCTCCCTGACCTGTCCCGACCAGAACGTACACCTTGCCTTCCTTGGGCCACTTCTGCTCCAGCCCGAGAGCCTGCTTCAAAACCGCCTGCTGGTCCGCCGACCAGGCCGACCACTCCCGCCATACCATCCCGAACCGGCCTCTGACGAGCTCCTCCGCGTCGGCTTCGGGGAGATCGACGAGAAGAGACAGGGCGGCGCGGCGCGATGGGTCGAGCAGGTTCAGCAGCAGTGCATCGTTGGCCCCGCGATAGCGAGCGATGGCCTCCTCCCGGGAGAGCGTAAGCGCCTTCCTGCTCTCCTCCAGAGCCGCGGCCGCGGTCTTGCCTTCCGCCTCCCGCCTCGCCTCCCAGTCCCTGCGGAACTGCTCCATCTGGGCTTCGCTCTGCGCGGCCAGCTTCTCCGCTACGCCTTGACCAATGGAGGTCCCGAGCAGGTAATAGACTCTGCGGTCACTGGGCCCGTCCCTGTAGGCGAAGATGCAGCCCGTGACCCAGCTCAGTTGCGTCATCACCGCGCGCAGGGAGGGCGGGTGCTGTGGGTTGAGGTAAAATGTGACGCAGACCCGTGCGTCATCTGTGCCTGGAGGCCAGAAGTCGAGGCTGACGCCGGTCTGCTGGGCGAGGTCGGCGAAGAGCTCCTGAAGCGGCATGCCGGCGCGCCACAACTGGACTGTTCTGTTGAGGCGCGAGTCTAACTGCTCGTAACCCTCATACGACTCGCTCGGCTGCCATGGGATCAGCGAGAGGTCGCCGAGCGTGACCGGGGAGACGGCCGAGGAGTCGCGTTCCTCCGCCGCAGGCGATGCCACTGCGCCCAGGCAGATCAGCAATAGGGGCAGAAGCCGGACGACTAACCCTCGCGTCATGGCGGCCTCCTCTTGGATGCTCGTCAGGTTCGTTGAGCGCCACTGAGGAACTTCCTGCACATGCCCGCGAGCACCTTGCCGGGGACCACGCTGACCCGCGAGCCTGCGCGTGCCCACCCCCAGCTTCCCCAGCCATCCCCGCAGGCGAGCCGTTGAGACGGTCCTACGCTGGCCTCCGGGACCGCGCAAGATCGATGCAGCCATTTGGTAGAATGTAGTTGGCGGGACGGTGAACCAGGAATGCTGCCGCGGCCCCCGGGCGGGCGAGATTCGCGGCGTCACTATACCAGTGAACGCGTACTGCCTCAGGGCAGCGCGTGACCCATGAGGAGACCATCATACGCTGGCGCGTGCTCACACTCGTCCTCGGGGTGGCGGCCGCGAGCGGGGCCAGCCTCGCCCAAGCCGTCCTCCAGGTGAGTATTGCCTGGTGCTGGGTCGGGGGTTTGCTGCTCCTTGCTGCCGTCCTGCTGGTTGTGAGAGAGAGGGGCGTGTCTCGCCCACGAGATGAGGTCAGTCCCCAGGCGCGTCGCGCTGCCAGGAGCAGCACTCGGCAAGTCAGGCTGGGCGAGCTTCTGCTTGGCCAGAGGCTGATCTCCCGCGCACAACTGGAAGCGGCCATGCTGCGACACTTGGGGAGCGGCGAACCCTTGGGGGCAGAGCTAGTGAAGATGGGGGCCATCTCCATGGCCGAACTCGCCAGAGTGTTGGAAAAGCAGCGTATGAGAGAGGACCGGGGCTTCCTATGGCCCAGCGTGGGGCGCTGACCGGAAGTCGACAGGTGACAACCAGGTCGCATCGGCGAAGCAGGAGCGGAGCACGAACTGCGACCAGGGCGGGCGCCCCCGCGGGAGCACCGTTTTAGGGGAGTGAGTGCCATCGGGGGGACCCAGACTGTCACTGCGAGCCGCCTCGGCGCCAATTGGCGCCGAGGCGCGCGTGGCAATCTCGTCTTGCGAATCCAGCCGAGACCCCCACGGTCGCCGCTTCCCAGAGGGCAGCGCCTCCCTCGGGGTGACAGTGGTGGCAGGCTGTCCCCAAAACGGTGGTCCTGGCCCGCACATCACTGCCGCACACTACTGCGCCTTGGTCATGTCCAGGTTGACTCCGGTGATATCTCCGGTCAGCCACTTCGACTCGCCCACGGGCTGGCCCGGCAGATTCACCACTGTACCGTCCTTCTTGACGAAGACGGCGCGATACTCGAGCAGGTCGGCATCTCCCGGCTTGCCGGCCGCGGCATAGGCCCCCTCGCGGGGCAGCCGGCGCACGTCCACTTTGTTCGTTCCCGATAGCTCGAGCTGCTTGGTGTAGACGAACCCCTGGAAGCGCAGCGTGATGCTACCGCTCCTGTAGTCGAACCACTGGCTGAGCTCCGCCGGGACCACCGGCACCTGGATGATCTCCGAGCTGCCGATATACTGGTAGCAGAGCGAGCGCAGGAAGCTGAACAGTATGTCCGGATCTGCGCCGCCGGCGGCCTCGGGAGCGGTGGAGGGGCCGATCATGTCACTGGTGAGTTGGATGGCCATGTCCTTGTACTTGCCCGTATCCATGAGGGCCTTCAGATCGGCCGCAGAGTCCACCTTCGCCGCCGCCGCGATACTTCCACCCGAGCCGTCTTTCTGGTCGAAGGAGGAGGCCGATCCTACCCCGGGGAGGTCGATCTCTTTGCCGTCGAACCAGACATCGGCCCTGCTCTGCTCGGCCCCGGTGAGGACGAACCTCATCCCCTTCACTGCCACAGGCGCCAGCCCATAGTTATCGAAGGCGACCTCATAACCTCCGGTGGCGGCATCGTAGCTCTTCTTCTGCGCCACCACCGGCCCGCCCAGGGTCTGGAGCAGGTCGCCCTCCAACTGGAAAGCGGCCTTCTCGGCCATACCAGAGCCGGCCCCGGTAAGCAGCCCGAAGTCCCACGCGCCCAGTTCCCCCGTCTTCATGAAGAGCGTGAACGTGGCCCAGTCATCTATCGGCATCTCCACGGCCACCCGGAACCAGGCATCGTCAGCCATCTTCGGCGACAGCTTCGTGACGGAAACCTGCTTCGCGGCCACCAGGTCCCTCACAGTCTGATTCCCGGAGGAGAGAGCAACCTGGTTCGCGTCCAGAAGATCGGTGAATGGGAGCAGGTCCACCTTCTCCCCGGTCTGCTTCCCCAGGTCGGCGACGATCCCGTCGAGCTGGCGCATCGAGAACTCCGGATAGAGGTCGTAGCTGACGTGAGCGGTGAGCTTCCCACCCTCCTTGCTGGTGAGAGAGAATCGGCACGACGGGCGCAAGCCCGACTCGACTTCCCAGCGCAGGCGCAGTCCCTTCGGCGCCGGCCAGACCAGCCGCTTGCCGAAGGAGTGGCTTTCATACCAGTATCCCGCGAATCCCTCTGGAGCCTCGGCACGCTGGGGGCGATTGGGGAGGGGGGAGGGCTCGAAATACGGCCCCCCGAACCGGCCGGAGTCGGAGAGGAAATAGTAGTCGTAGTTCTGGGTCTTTGCTTTGGGGTAGCTTATGGGAATCTGAGCGACCAACTGCTGGCTGGCCGAATAGGTGTAATCGATGTCCTCGCGGGGACGAAGCGTGCCGATGACGCGAATCAGGTCGGGCCGAAGCAGCACGGGCCTGCCAATCGCAACAGGCCTATCAGTCGCCCCGGGTCTGCCGCTCGCGGCGGCGGGCGGAATGCGGAAGGCGGCGAGCGGCCGCGTGGTTTGCGGCAGCATCGTCTCTTCGGGCTCTACGGGCTGACCGGAAAGCCGCATGATGCGGATGCGCGGTCTGCCGGCAGGCGCCCGGCCTGTGGATCCCTTCGCGGCCGCGCTGTCGCCGGACGGGCCCTGAAGCGAGACCATCGGCGCCAGGCGGACGATATTGCGCATCAGGGGAGAGAACCCAGCCCATCCCGGGTAGACTGCCTTCACCTCCAGTACCGGCTGAAACGAGGGCATGTCCGAGAGATCGGAGGTGATCAGCGAGGAGAAGTCTTTGACCTTGGATTCGTTGAGCGTGCTGTTATCGCTGTTAGTGAGCAAGTCGGCCGGCGTCGGGTGGGTGTTGGTGGAGAAGTAGTACCACTTGGCGTCGCCGTCACCGCCGCTCGCATCGAGCTGGGAGAAGCCGACCGCCCGGGGCGGATAGGGGAGCATCATCCGCACCCCGGTGGAGACGTCAAGGCGCAAGGGAAGAGGGTCCAAGCGCGTAACCTCGGCCCAGCTCTTCTGCACTACTTCCAGGGTCACGTCGGCCGGCCGCTCGGCGACCACGACCACCTGCATGTCACCCCACTTCGGGCTCCCGCCGGACTCGAACTTGTAGTACCGCAAACGGAAGCCGTCGAGGCCCGCCGCGAGGTCACCCACTCCCTCCGCCAGCGGCGTCCCTGCCCGCTTGCCGAGCCTCAGGATCGGGCGATAGTAGGCCTGAGTGGGGTCCTTGGCATCGCGGTAGACTTCGTTCTCCCCGATCCTCAGCGTGAAGTAAGGATCGGGGCTGCGCACCGGCCCCGGCCTGTCCATCTTGCCCGCCCCGGTCTTCGGGGTGGTGGCCACCGGGCGAACCCTCACCGGTGTCACCGTGGTGCGGCTCGGCAGGAGTCGGATGGTGGTGTCAGCAGATGAGGGGCCGATCAGGCTCGCGAGGAGGAACAAGGTCAGGGCCTGGACGAGCGTTCTCATCATAGTCTCCTGGGCGGGGGCTGGGAAAAAGCGGACGGGGAGTCCGCCGGATGTGAACTCCCCGTCACGCGCGGTGCTATCCGTTGTCTTCGATCACCGCGGGCGTACCCGCGGGCGCGGCGCCGGTATCGTTGGGATCGGTGAGCACGATAATCCCGCCCTCGTCCGGGATCCACTCGCTGGAGTAGGTCTTCCCGCCGCGATAGCTCAGGGTGTACTGGTACTCGCAGGCGAGATTCGTCTTGGGATTCTCGTCGTAGAAGTAGATGTTCTTGTCCGGCCCGCCCGGCCGCGTCTTCACGGCCTTCACCGTCGGGGAACCGCCGCCCCCCTTGGTGTACCTCACCTTCGCCACCGCCGCCAGCACACGGTCTACGCTCAGGCCGTCGGCCGACACGGTAATCACCGACACCTTGGGCGGGATGGTCGCCATCAGCACTGTCTCGGAGTTGATCTGCTCTGGCGAGGTCCACGAGGGCGGGAAGTCGTTGTCCTTGACGCTGGGCCGGAAGTAGACGATGTACTTCCAGCGATGCGTGATTCCCTTCACCTGTGAGCCGTCGGCGAAGGTGGGCCACTTGTTCGCAGCCAGGGCGGTGCGGCGAGCGCTCGGATCGAGGATGTTGAAGGCGCCCTTGCCAATCGGGCCTTGGTAGAGATTCCCCTGCAGCAGACCGCCGAACCGCAGGTTCTGGGGCGGCGCGGCTCCCACCAACTGCCCGGTCTCATTCAGGCTGTCCTTCGCCTCCAGCAGCAGCCCGGGGACGCTGTAGTCGGTGCCGTCCTTGAGCTTGAAGGTGTCGGTGAAGACTACCTTGTTGAAAGGCCCTCCGGCGAAGTCCAGGTTGGCCGAATAGGTGATGTCCAGCTTCTCGAAGAACGGGTCATTCAGCGCCAGCTTCTGGGCATACTGCGCCCCGTGCTGTTGGATCTCCTCGACGATCTTGTCGTCGAAGATGGAGCTGCTGGGCGCGAACTGCCAGGTCACCGCGATCTGCTTGTTCAGGTCCACAGTGAAGTTGGCGCTGTTGGCCCGGTTGAGGGTCTTCTGGTCGAAGAAGCCATAGTAGGCCTTCCCGCCCTTGCTGTGTCCCGGCCCGATGATGCCGTAGGTGTACCAGGAGGCGACATAGGCCCAGGCCGGCGCGGGATTCGATCCCGGGGGCGCGCCCGGGTCCTTCATCTCGTGCTTGGGGTCCATCAACTCGTCCAGGGGGATGGGGTTCCCGAACCGCGCCATAGCCTGGTCGGTGGCATACTTGGCCATCGCCAGCAGGGTGTCATCATAGCCCTGAAGGTCGCCCTCGAGCTTGATAGAGGTGTTCAACACCTGGTTGATGTCGATGTTGTTGCGCTGGCTCTCGGTGAGCGAGCTGGATGACTCCGAGCCCCCGACGTCGAAGAGCCCGAAGATCGAGACCCCCGCGCTGCCCGGCTTCTCGACCCGGGTGGCCGAGCCCTGCTGGTTCTGGATATAGCGGAAGATCTCTCCCACCTTCACCGAGAGCTTGGCATTGCACTTGATGTAGCCGCCCATCTCGCCGCTGAAGAAGACGCTGAAGGGCTCCACCGCGGAAGGGTTCATGATCGCCTGGTAGAGCGCATTCGCCTGCGGCCCCGAGAGGTTGATGGCGAAGGTGGTGGTGCCGCTGGCATCTCCGTTGGCCGCATACCAGTCGGTGTCAGTCTTGTCCCCGGAGAGCACCCCCGGGATCTTCCCCTTGGCCTTCAGGTTGTGAATCGGAATGGGCGCAAGCCGGATGTTCTTGGGCTTGGCCGCGGCGCCGAAGGTCTGGTAGAACGGATGGCGGGTGGCGGCGGAAGTCGTCAGGAACTTCGCCGTCTCCAGCTTGACGGCGGAGAAGCGCTTCGGCGGGTTGAGCAGCTCCTGCTTGATGGCCTTCTCTTCCTCCGGCGTCGGCGACATGGTCACATCGAACTGGAGGTAGCCGCCAGCCACATCCGCGCTCCCCACCTGGTTGCGGTTCTCGGCCATGGCGTAGTCCAGCAGCCGGAACACCAGGCGGCCCTGCGCGGTGCGGGCCACCCGCGGCTTCGGAACGTAGTAGAACAGGTCAGGGCTCACCAGGGACGGATAGATGGTGAACCCCGCGATGATACTGTACGGCTCGGTGAGGTTGACCTTGGTGTAAACCTCCTGCGGCGGCGGCGCCGCCCCCACTTTGAAGGCCACGCTCGAGTCTTGACCCCGGGCAGGTTGCCCGCCCAGCGCCAGCAAGCAACCCCCTGCCAACAGCAGCGCCAACAGAACCATCCACGAATGCTTCACGGAGAACCCTCCTGAACCGCGTCAGTTTCCCACTAGCCGCTGACCCCTTCGCCGGCCCGGCAGCGCCTTCCTCTGTACCCCATGCTGCCGCAGGATCGCCTGCCCGGATCGGATTCGTTCGCACACTCATCCGGCTCTCCTGGTCGCTGACTCATCCTCACTCCAAGGTAGCATCCCACCCCCCTCATGATCCATCATCCCGCCGACGAACGGGGCTTCCACTGGCGCGCCGCCCTCGGGTGATGCGCACTACCTGCTGTATCGTGCGAGCAGTCGCTTCAGGTTCTCTCCCAGGATGAGCCGTTTGTCCTGCTCGGAAATGCGCGCATACGCGATCTGCCCGACCCCCCATCCGATTGGCAGGTCGGTGAGGTCGGACCCGAAGAGCACGCGATCCGCTCCGTAGGCTTCGACCAGCTTCTCCGGGAAGCCCCAGTCCACGCAGGGGCAGGTGCAGATATACAGGTTCTCACACTCCCTGGCCACCTCGCCAAACGCGGTGGTGGCGTGACCGGTGATGAAGCACGCGTTCGGGTAGCTCTGGCACAACCGGCGCATCTGCTGCGGAGAGCCCCAGTCGTGGTTGAGGATGAGCAGCCCGTGCTCATTCGCGAACCGGCAGGCGACGTCGATCATCGGACCCTCGGCCGGATACCCCTGGTAGTAGGGGATGAGCTTCACACCCCGCAGACCCAGCTCCCGGCCGCGCTCCAGCTCCGCGAGCATGAGGCGCTCGCCCCGGTGGGGGTTGACCAGCGTGAACCCGAGGAAGCGGTCCGGGTGCTGCTTCACCGCCTCCGCCACTTGATCGTTGCCGTGAATCTCGTCGCTGGACACGCCCGCGAGGCTGAACACGCAGCACAGCTCGATGCCGAACTTGTCCATCTCCCGCACCAGATCGGTGGGGGTGTCCTCGACCACGTGGCTGGTGCTGCAGCGGCCGATGTGGCCGTGGCAGTCGTAGAAGCGTTCGCCCCGGAGCGACCGCCGCTCGCGCACGGCGCCGTGAAGGGCGTCCACAGGCTCGGGCAGCTTCACCTCCTCCTCGCCGACGAAGCGGATGTTCTCGTTCCAGGAGAGCAGTTGCCGCATGGTGCCGTGGGTGATCTGCCGCATCTCGTCCTCGCACAGGTCGGAGTAGTCGAGCTGCATCAAACCGCCGCCGGGGTTGCGCTTCGGCAGGTGAGACCCCCACACCAGCCGGTGAGGCCCGAAGTGCTGGCAGATGAACTCGATGCGGCGGTGCAGCCACACCGCGGAGGCGTCCACCTTCAGGTTGGGGCAGGCAGCAAGCGCGGCGTACAAGTCGCGCTGCCCGCCGTAGATGCGGGCCTCCGTCACCACCACCGGAAGCTGGGGGAAGCGCCGGCAAATGCCCACCACGTTGTTCCAGTCGGTGACATCCGCCGGCCACCTCTCACGCGCCAGGTTCGGGCAGAGAAACAGGGGAACGCGCGAGGCCTCCAACTCCTCCAGCAGATCATCGATGCCCCAGTCTTCCAGGCGGATGGCGAAGTGGCGGTAGAAGAGGAAGAGCGCACCGACCCCTTGCTCGCGCATCTGCGCGATCAACTCCGCAGGCGGCGGAAGCTCGCGGCTGTGCGTCATCAGGCCGGTCCAGGCCGGGTGCAGACGCGGATGATCCTTCGTCCTCTCGATGATCCGCGCGTTCCCCGCCATTGGGTCGGCTTCCACCGCCAGCGGGTCGAGCACGAGGGCCTCGTGCAGCCCGAAGTGGTTCATCTCCGCGAGCAGGTCTTCGGCCGTCTCCGGCTGCCCTTCCATCATCTGCATGTGCCGCCCGAGATAGCAGCAGGCGTCAAAATGCGTCATCGCGCTTGCACCTCGCGTACCGGGAGTCGGTTCCACTCCTCACCAAGGCCGCTGGCCTTCCCCACCCGCCGCCGCCATCCCTCGTCCCCTGGCCTGTCTGCGTGCAACGCACAGGCAGGCCGGAACCGTCGCGAACAACCTCCCACCCGGGTGTAGCTGTTCAGCACCCATAGCACCGTCGGCGTGAGGTTCGTAAATCCTCGCGCTGTATTCCTGTGGCTGATTGGGCGGCGAGTCCATCGACCGTGATCTGAGGCCGCCCTGGAAACCCGGCCGGAAAGTGCCTTGCCAGCAACAGGAGCCACCGCCAAGCGCCTCTGGTACCCTCTGGGGCAAGCCTCGTCTGCTGATCCGGGCTTTCCGGCCGGACCTCTAGCCTGCCTTGATCGGCCCTATGTACTCGGTGCTGACCACCACTTGGTCGAACCACACCATGGATCGGCGGGCGTTGACGGGGAAGCCGGGATGGGCCTTGGCGTATGCGTCGCTCCGCTCGAATGCGGATTCGCTGACGTAGTTCTCAAGCTTCACCTTGTTGACATTGACCCGCATATCGCGACGCCACCGCAGGCCCTCGAACGGTTCCCCTTTCTTGGCATCGTTGCGGAAGACGTCTCGCAGCCAGTACCCCACGGGCACGCCTGGGGCAAAGTGTGCCGCTAGCTTGCCGTCGATCCACAGCGCCTGCTCGCCGTCCGTCCTCTCCGGCGCTGAGTTCATCTGCACCATGATCTCCACGCAGATCCAGCGATCGCGAGGCGCGACCACGGGCCCGATCGGCTCGAAGTCGTTCCCGAAGAACTGAGTCCCGGTGCCATCCTCGTTCTCAAAGGATCGCATCTCGGGCCAGTAGGTGTAGAAGTGCCACATCCCGGGAGGCCGGAACTCCTTCGCCGGGTAGCTCTGAGGAGAGATGGTGGTCGGCTCGATGCCAGTGCCCCAGTAGTTGTCGGGGCGGATACCCGCGCGGCCGACCGGGTAAGACGGTGGGGCCGGTTCGCCACTCAGGCTGCAGAAGTGGTGGTCAAAGCCGTAGTCCGCCGCAAACTTTACGTAGAAGCGCAGGAAGAGCCGGTCGTATCCCGGCTTGAGAACTGTGAACACGTACCCGCCGGTGTTCACACCCCGGGTCGCGGTGACCCGCAGCGACTGTCTGCCCGCGCTTCCTGCCGGAACCACATCATCGAGGGAGAGCGCTTTCCCGCCCTCGTTCTTGACGTCACTCCAGCGATCCCTCAGTTGGCTCAGCTCCTTCAGCTCAAAGCCCTCATAGAGCACCACCGCTGTGTCCTGCTCGATCCCCGCATCCCCCGGGTACTTCGCGGCGAGACCATACCCCCGCGGAAGACATGAGGCCACCCCCGCGCAGGGCAGCAGCAGACAGACCGTAGCCGTCATCCACCGCGCAATCATGCCATACCTCGTGGTTGCGACCCACCTATTGTACTCTAGGCCACCATAGGCCCTCAACAGACAGGCGGCCGCGTTGTACTGTACCCTACGGGCCATTGACAAGTCGCAGGCGGTCCATCAGGCTGCCAGCGGGCGCGTCGGTCGCGCAGGCCCGCAGACCCCGTGTTGTCCGGAAACTCATCCGCCTCCCAGCACGCTCCTGCAGCCCCAATCGTCCTGTTCTCAGCCATCGCTGGGACTCCTGTTCTGGAAGGGGCCGAGGATGGCCGAGGATGCCGGTCGGGGACTGGACTGGGTAGAGCCCCCAGCGCTTCGGCCCGCGTCGTGCCCCGCCCTGCCCGCACCCACGCCAAAATATCCCGAGCAGTGACTCCAAGCCGAGCGGGTAGCCGCGTCTGATCGCTGCCACCGTCACAGCCGTGCGATACCCGGGAGCCATTCGCGTTCTGCTGCGCCATCCGCTGGCTGACCGGCGTCGCATATAGGTGTCAGATACCTCTGGAACAGAGGC